>Ga0180301_10001850_pt1 | contig 16585 bp, 18 predicted proteins | sample GuaBasSediGuay16_FD_121797 | JGI IMG/M metagenome (GOLD analysis project Ga0180301, IMG submission 121797) | Subseafloor sediment microbial communities from Guaymas Basin, Gulf of California, Mexico - Guay16, Core 4569-2, 12-15 cm | ecosystem: Environmental > Aquatic > Marine > Hydrothermal... | reverse complement strand
CCACCTAATACCCCGGAAAAACTCTTCAGACTTGGTATGTCCTTTGTTACTATATTAGAGTATCCAAGTAATGAATTAAGAGGGTGCATAGGGTATACTCAAGCATTTGAACCATTAGTTAAGAACGTAGTTAACGCAGCTATAGCAGCCGCAACACAAGATCCTAGATTCCCTCCGATGAGTATTGAAGAGCTAGGAAGAGTCATAATAGAGGTTTCAGTACTGTCTGAGCCTAAAGAAGTAAGTAGAAAGGGTATCGAGATAATAAAGGAAGTAACTATAGGTAGAGATGGATTAATAGTTGATTACGGCATATATAAGGGGTTACTACTACCTGAAGTTCCAGTAGATTACTGTTGGGATGAGGAGACATTCCTATCTGAGACATGCCTAAAGGCAGGTTTAGAACCTGATTGTTGGTTAAGTAACAAGGTAAGGATATTTAAGTATTACACAAAGACATTTCGTGAATTAGAACCTGAGGGAGAAATTATTGAGAGAGACCTTAAAGAGGAATATAGAAGGAAGTGTAGAACATAGCTTAGGACTTAAACTTCATTTGCTGTAAATTATAAATTAAATCTCCATAGCAAGTCAAATATGGGTAGATGTGATGCAGACTAGAGTTAGATTAATTAGTTGGTCATCAGGAAATAATGTAGATCCTAGAAGAATTATTGTTCTAGCTATAAAGACATCTTCAGGTGCCTTACTTAAGAAGAATTACGAGTATTACCTTAAGGATTATCCTGACGATAAAGTTAGTGAGTGGTTAATTAAGGCTGTAGACTTCCCAAGTGTCCTCGAACATGTAGTATTCACATTCCTCATAGAGGGCATAAGTAGGGTTACATCACATCAACTAGTAAGACATAGGATAGCTAGCTATACTCAGGAATCTCAAAGGTACTCCATTGCGGAGAAGGACTATGTAGTACCTGAAACTATCGTTAAGAAAGGGTTAAAGGATATCTATGTAAGTAAGGTCGAGGAACTTTACCGTATGTATGAGGAGTTCATTAATGCTGGGGTACCTTATGAGGATGCTAGATATATATTACCTCAAGCAACAACTACTAGGATATTAATGACTGTTAACCTAAGAGAGTTAATACATATAGCTTGTTTAAGGCTATCACCTAAAGCTCAATGGGAAATAAGGGAGGTCGTTAAGGGGATGATTAATGAAGCTTCTAAAGTAATTCCTGAATTACCTGAAATGGTTAAAAAAGGTTGTGAGAGGGGTATATAGCCATGATACTCTCAGACTTCGACTTAAGAGCTTACCTTAAGAGTGGTAGATTAAAAGTTGAACCTTTTGATGAGAGGATCATTCGTGAAAACGGACTTGATTTAAGGTTAGGAGGTAGTTACTGTAAAATATTAGATAGTAATGAGACGTTAGAGCTATCTGAAGGTGTTGACGTCAGTAAGTATTATAAGTGCTATGACTCTGTCGACTTTATAATCCTAGAACCTCATACCCGTTACTTACTACATACTTTGGAATATATAGCAGTACCTCCTGAATTAATGGGTTTCGTTGAACTTAGGAGTACATTTGCAAGGCTTGGTATAATGATGCCTCCAACAATAATTGATGGGGGTTTTGAGGGTCAGTTAACTATAGAGATACTTAGTACGTCATTCCCGCTAAAGCTAACTGCCGGTATGAGATTTCTCCATGTAGTATTCGCGAAGCTTACTACACCAATAACTAAACCGTATAGGGGTAAGTACCAAGGTCAAAAAGGTGTTACTCTACCTAAGATGGAGTCCATAAAGTAAAGAAGTAATTCAGAGGGCCCTAAGTCTTCATCTCTCCGAGACCGCCACATTCATCATCAAGTTCCATTATTTAGTTTGGATAAGACCCTTATATTTATTATCATGCTATTAAATCGACTTACTTCTTAACGCTTGCCTTTCCTCTCGTTCCTTCCTAAACTCGTTACTAATTTTATCGAATGCTTTAATCACATATGAGGGTTCTATTTCTTCGATGGCTCTTCTAAGAAATTTTAACGCACATCTCTTGCTATGGAATGAATAGAGTTTTCCTCCAATATCTATCACAATACCTTGACCTTTAGGGAACTTCCTTCCACAAACTATACATTCATATCTCTCCTTCACCACGGTTAGATGCCTCCTCACATACTTGTTAAGGTACTTACCTATTTAATCCTCACTAATTAATTGCATTAATAGCTTCCAAACTTAATCTACGTTAGGTCTGAGGTATGCGTTGTAATATAGTAGTTGAGCTTCAAGGAATGCTAGGTAAGCCACTCTACACTACGTTCACAAAACTTGTTAATAGTTGTAATGGGAGGATTAGAACGTTTAATCAAGAGACTAATGAATTTTTAGTAATACTTAATCATAACTTTAGAAGGAATATATGTCCTCAAATAAGTAATATTATAAACTTATGTAATTATTGTTTAGGTTTTGTAAGACTCCATATAGTGATCGAAAATAATGACGATAAAGATAGGGTTTTAAAGCTTGCTAGAAGTAAAGGTGAGTTAGTTAAAGCTTATGATGGGTATAGGTTTATAGTTAAGTACGGTAAACATAATGTAATAGGATTATACAATTTAAAGAGGAATGTAGTAAGTCTTTACGTAGCGAGTAAGCCTATTGAAAAATTTAAGTTAATGTTAATGTCTGTGAATGAAATTCATGATTACGTAATTACGAATTGCAATATCGAAGTACTTAAAGAACATTACAGTACGTTAAGAACGCTATGTAATGAACTCTTAATAGGAAGTCCTTAAATGATTTAAATTGAAGTAGTAGCTAGCAGGGTAGTCCAAAAGACCAAATGGTGAGAGATTTGAGCTTAAAACTTGATAGTACTAAGGTACGTATGCTATCAGGTTTAATACTAGGAGTCTTATTAGCAATCATGAGTATAGCCTTAAACATGTCTCCCTACACGCTCCTGCTAATATACTTCCTAAATTTCATTCCTGCAGGAATTATCTATAAGGTGCTAATCCCAAAAGCATCAACTAAGGAGATGTTTACTAAGGGATTGATAACGTTCTATGCATTTCAATTCATAGTGTGGGTAATAACTTACGATATATTCATGACCGTAATTCATAGGTAGAGTTTCAGGTAACAATAATATGAAGGGCATAAATAGTAAAAAATCAAGTTACACGAATGAAGTCATATATTTAAGGTTAAGTAAATCCATAGAGGACAAGGAAGTTTCTAGAGTTCTTGAATGGTACGAAACAATATCGGAAACTTATGATGATCTATATCGTAACGAACAAAGATTAAAGTATTTTATGTTATTTAAGGACATAGTTTCATATAGTACTAACTTCGGTAATGAATTATTAAAGGTCATAGATATTGGTTGTGGTACTGCAGAATTAGCTTCATACCTAGATGATCGTTTAGGTAGGTATAGGCAGGTATTCTTTATAGGTTTAGATTTATCTCCTAATCAATTAAGTATAGCCAAGAGAAAAAGTACGAATTTAAATATCATCATAGAGCTGATTGCTGCCGATTTAACGCATCCACCTCTTAGAGATGGTGTTAAAGTCGATATAGTGACTCTCATTAGTGTTATTAAGTGCTGGTATGATGTTCATGCAATACTGAACTACATTAGGAAGAATTTTGTTAGCACATTATTATTCTATACAGTACTATGTAATAGTGATGACTTATTAAATAAATTAATTCATGAATTACATCGCGCCTCCTGTAAGAGATATTCGTCACGTGAGATATTATGTATCGAGGGCGATATCAGTGAAGGAGTTTAGCAAGAAGTCCTTAACCTCATTAGATGTAGCTGTGCTTGTTAAGGAGATAGCTAGTATCCTTGAGAATGGATTTATAATAAATGTTTACGGCGTCGATGAGGATAAATATCTATTTAAGATTAGATGCGTTGATGGAAGGTTAATATTACTTTACGTAGAGCCTGGAAGTAGAATTAATATAACTAAATATACGTTGCAGACAACCTATAAAGGTAAGATTCAGATATTTAGGAGGTTCCTTAGAGATTCACAGATAGTATCAGTAAAGCAGTATAAATTTGAAAGGATCATTATCTTTGATCTACGTAAGGGTTCAAGTAAGATCAAACTAATTCTAGAACTAATACCAAGAGGTGTACTAGTCATTACGGATGAGGATTATAAAATACTTATAACATCTAAGAGTTTAGACGTTAAAGATAGAACCATTAAGACAGGGTTAAAGTATACACCACCACCCACATTTCCTGACATACTGTCTGAATCAATTAAAGATTTACTTAGAGCATTGCCTAAGAAAGGTAAGCTTGGGTCTGTATTAATTAGGTACTTAGGTATACCACCGGAGGTAGTAAATGAAGTTCTTGATGAGGAGCTACGTAATCGGAACATTAATGATATTGAGCAAGATGAGTTAATAACAATAATAGATAACATCAGAAAGTTCATTATTGATGTCATAAATAATCCTGAACCAGTCATAGTCTATGGCGAGAATAACTCATACGTAAGCTTTCACCCTTTCATACCTCAGAGGTTATGGCCAACTAATACAAAGTTTGTGGCATTTGAATCGTTTAATGAAGCTATAGACGAGTATTTTAGAGCCTTACAACACATATGATTATGAGGAAGGAAATAGAGAATGTAGAAAGGGAGAGGGAAAGGCTAAATAAAGTATTAAGTAATATGTTAATAGATTATTCAAGAACTTATTATAAACTTAAGGAGCTTGAGAAATTAATCGATGTGTTAAGTAGGAATTATCAACTAATTGATAGTGTAGTTAGGTGTAGTAGAATATTCGTAAAAGAGAAGGGATGGCTTAAAGACTTACTGAATGTTTGTAGAGTTAATGGTTATGATGAGAAGAAAGGTATCATTCAGCTAATGATTAACGGTTTAGATATTAAATTAAGTATTAGAGAGGATCTTAAGAAGCAATTCTTTGAGTTAGTTAAGGAGGTCTCATCGTTAAAGAAGAAGTTAAGTAAGATACTAGAAAAGAAGAGTGAAGTTGAAGCTGAAATAAGTAAGTTGTCAGAGAAAGTTAAAGTTAAGGCAGAGATGAGACCTTTCTTAAAGGTTATTGAGTGGTATATGAGTTATCACTGGATAGTAACAAGTAATGGTTGCTTAGCTATTGGTGGGCGGAACGCCGAGCAGAATGAGAAGATTGTTAGGAGGTATTTAAAGGATAACGATATATTCATGCATGCAGACATACATGGTGCTCCTGTATTTATCATATTTAGTGATAAGTGTACCATAAAGGATCTAGATCTTAATGAAGTAGCTGTACTAGCTGCTTCATACAGTAAGGCATGGAAGTTAGGTCTAGCCTCAGTAGATGTTTTCTGGGTTAACGGTAATCAAGTAAGTACTGCAGCACCACCAGGTCAATACCTACCTAGGGGTTCATTCATGATTTATGGGAAGAAGAATTATATTAGGAATGTTAAGCTAGAATTAGCTATAGGTATCGAAATAATTGATAATAAATTCTTTAGAATTATCGCAGGCCCTGAAGACTATGTTAATAAGAGAGCATTCGCTTATATGGTTGTAGTACCTGGAGATGATGATGATGTCAATGAAGTAGCTAGGAAGTTCTTACTAGAGGTGAAGAAAGCTGAGCCACGGTTAAGTAAATTAAGCTTAGAAGACATCACTGTGAGGATACCTGGAAATTCAAGGATAGTTAAGATTTATGTGAAGAAATGATCCGTATCATTAGTTAAATCCAATCTTTACTAAGGGTAAATAAGTAATTTAGGTACGAACTAGCTAAATATATTGGTGCTAGTTTGCGTGTTAAACGTATAGTTGATTCTCACTATCCCACATTATCACCTAACGACTTAGCTACACATGCTAGGGCATTAATGCGTGATTTAGCTCTATCTATGCTACCTGTCATTGATGAAGACAAAGTTGTTGGTGTAATTAAGAGATCTCATGTACTCATGCTAACCTCAACTAGATCTAATGCATTAGTTAAAGACTTAATGGACACCCCTTCACTAGTTTTTAGAGATGATGAAATGGTTAGTGATGTTATTAAAGTAATGATAGAATTTGATGAGTGGTACGCTCCCGTAATTAATCCAAGAAATAATAAATATATAGGTATTGTATCCTTAGCTTCATTCCTTAGAACCATTCATAGAACTTTAATAAAAGAGAAGTTAGGACTAGAACTATCTAAAATTATGACTAAGAATGTAGAATATGTGTTACCTGAAGATCACATCTCGAAATTGTGGAGGAAAATGTCTGAATTAAGGATTAGTGGATTCCCAGTAGTGAGGAGTCCTAAGGATGTTAGAGTTATCGGGATGGTAACTCAGCATGACCTCATTAGGAAGGGTTACACTAGGATAGAATTAGAATCCGAGAGTGGACCGAGGAAGGGAGTTAAGGTTAGGGATGCAATGACTTCTCCCGCAATAGCTCTTCATTATGCTGATGATGTAAGTAAAGCTTTAAGCATCATGGTTAAGAAGGACATAGGTAGAATACCCATTATAAATGATGAGGGGAAACTCGTAGGGATAGTTGATAGAAGTGATGTTTCCAAGGTAATCTTAGAGCTAAAGCTTATGAAGAGGTGAGTACATGAAGAAATTCATACCTAGAAGGATTAAGGAAAGAAATCGATGGCTTAGAAGTGACGGAAAACCTAACTTTAAGACAGTCGTAAGGAGAGCTATATCAAAATTAGAACCGTTAATAGCTAAAGATATAGCAGTAGTCACATTAGCATCAACAATACTTGACGTATGTGAATTAATGAGTAGATACAATCAAAGATTAGTTCCTGTTGTTACAACTAATGGTGAACTAAAGGGTGTAGTGAGTGGTACAGACATTCTGCACTTACTGGCTGGTGATAAGAGCAATATTTTAAAGGAACATAACATAGAGACAATTTACGACTTTATTAAGTTACCAGTCCGTAAGATTATGAGTGAGAAACCAATTGTAGTAAATGAGAATGTAAGTATTGATGAAGTAATTAGCATAATGATACTAAATAATGTAGGTGCTTTACCAGTCATCGATAGTAGAAGCAATAAGGTATTAGGTATAGTGAGTGAGGGCTCAATAATTAAGCATATAGCTAAATCACATACAGGTATAACTGTTAGTGAGGTTATGAGTAGGGAAGTTATCGTATCAAACTATAATAAAACGCTAGGATCAGCAATAGAGGATATGTGCATCAGTGGTATTAGGAGATTACCTATAGTCAATGAAGGTAGGATTGTTGGTGTACTTACCTGGAGGAATATCATAGACTTAATAGGGAAGCATGAAGTATTCGAAATATTAAGTAGTAAAAAGTTAAGTGAGTTACTTGCAATACCCCTTTCAAAAATAAAGCTTTCAGATCCGTTAGTTGTTAATGAGGATATGGATATAGGTGAAGTTACTGATAGAATGCAGACGGTAAACACTGATTACGCATTGGTTGTTGAAGGAGGTAACCTTAAAGGTATAATTACTGAAAGGGATATACTTTACGGGCTCCTCGCTAAGTAATGGTGATACAATGCCGCCTAAGATATCTTCATACATGAGCAGACCCGTTATAGTGGCTTCAAAAAACGACAATTTAGCGCATATACGTAATTTAATGATTAGGCATAGAGTAGGTAGGGTAGTCATAATTGATGGTGATAGTGTAGTAGGGATTATAAGTAAGAGTGATTTCGTAAGGATAGTCTACAATAGGAAGAGATACATTAAGCCATTAACCAACATTTACGCCTATGAGATCATGTCTAGTCCTGTCTATGCTATTCAACCTTCAAAAACAATTAAGGCAGCTGCTTACGCTATGCTTAAGAGGAATATAGGATCACTACTTGTTATAGAACGTAACGGTAAACTACATGGAATAATAACTAAGATGGACCTCATTAGAGCATTTGCTGAGAAGTATCGAGGTAAGTTTAAGGTGTCAGATTACATGATTGAGAGAGTACCTACAGTACACACTACACACAGTCTTTATTACGTCATTAGTCTAATGGGTGAAAGTGGCCTAGGTAAGGTAGTGGTAGTAGATGAGGATAGAGTTGTCGGAGTTATAACTAAAGCCGATATTATGTTTGTAAACCTAGGTGGGTTAGCGGGCTCAACATTCAGACTTATTCGAAGAGTAGGATTTCTTGATAAAGGATTCAATAACATTATGGGAATATATGCATTACCGTTAGCATCGGATGTAATGACACCTAATCCAATAACTATAGAGTCTAATGAAGATTTAGCATTAGCTGCGGATATAATGGTTAAGCATAGACTAGGTACGTTACCTGTAGTCAATAAGGAGGGGAGATTACTAGGTTTACTGACTAAAGACACCATAATTAAAGCATTAAGGAATGTATAATTTTAAGTAATCTAAAGTGATTTAGCTACTCATTACGTTATTTTTAAACTCTTAACTAGCCTTCTTGCTTCTTCACTAATCTCAATACCTCTGCTAGCACCTAAAATGTCTGCTCCAAAATGTAATAGTAATGCAGCATCTATAGCCGACCTAATACCTCCAGCTGCCTTAATCTTAACTTTATCCTTAACAGCATTTCTAATTAGGACTACGTCCTTAATTAAAACCCCTCTTAACCCATAACCTGTATTTGTCTTAATGTAGTCAGCTCCCTCCTCCATAATTATTCTTGAAATGATCGTGATTTCGCTCTCTGAAAGAACGCTTGTTTCGATTATTATTTTTATTCCAAGATTGTAATCGTGAGCAACTTTAACAAGTTCTTTAACCTCCCTCCTAACATCAGCAATACTCCCACTCTTTATGTTAATAAGATTAAGTACTACATCAACTTCTTTAGCGCCATTTCTAGCGCAATCTTTTATATCTTCTAATTTAGAAGTTAGAGAGCAATATCCGTAAGGAAAGCAAACCACACCAACTACTGGGTACCTAGTTATTGAAGCAACGTAACCAACCATAGGGGATGGAACCACTAATGCCCTAAAGGAGTACTTCTCTGATTTCTCAACAAACTCCTCATATTCCTTAAAGCTGGAATGGAATTTAAGCATTGTTTGGTCTATTTTACTCTCGATAACCTCTAGATAGGGTCTTAAATATTCTATACTGTTAATCAATCCAGTCACCGGTTTGTATCTTCTCTGGTAGATACTTGTCCATAAGGAATCTCAAGCCTTTGCTTGTTAATGCCTCAATTTCGAGCTTAGCTTTCTTGCTTAAGAAGATATCTATTTCTATTTTCCACCTAGGCATTTTGAACCATGTATAATTCATTAATTCCTTAGCCCTCTTAATGTCCCTCTCTGTCGCCTTAATTATGAAGTTTCTCCTCTCAGCTTCACTTAAGTATGGACGCTTACCTAATCCTTTATGTCCAAAAACATCGGTCATACTAACTCCAAGGAACTTAGCTTCAGGTGTGGCTAATCTCAGACTCTCATAAGATAGATTTATTGAACCTACCTTAAACACGCTATAGATGTACCATCCATAAGGATCACTATCTGTTAGTATATATACAGGCAGTTTTAGTTCTTCATTGAGTCGTCTGATGAATCTTCGAGTGGCTCTATCAGGTTGGCCCGCACTGGTCACTAGTATTGCTCTATACTTTCTCCAGAAGCCTGCTCTATGTAGTTGTTGAAATACGGCGTCCTTCTCTATCACTAAAACGAAGTCTGCATCAACATCTATGAACTCTATAAGATCGGGTGTAGGCTCTATAGCGTATGCACCGTGACCCATCTTACTTAGGTCTATTATGTCATCACCTGATTTTATTCTCATGTTACCTACGACTTTACCCTTCTCCTTACTTAGTATCAACATATCTTCTCTAAGCATATCAATAAATACCTCAATATCCCTAATGACCGAGTCTGATTCCTTTTGTTCATCCCATGTATTCTCCTCATAAATCCTGCCGGATGTTATCTTTCTATACCTAATTGTGTGTTTTCCTCTATAGTAAAGATCTCTTATCGTAGGGTATTCGTTATTCTTTAGTGCCTCATAGATAATGCTGGCCATAAGTACGGTCTGCATAAATTTCTTAGCTTCACCGGCATTAAGAAATGATCTATGAAGAACTTCATCACCTAGAAGTAAGAGTTTACGTTGCGGATCATATATAGTATTAGATAAAGTTCTTTTCCTTATTTCGAGAACTGGGGGTTTACCGCTCAATATATCCTTAATTATTTGACCAAACCTCTCCTTTAGCCTCTCTAATGCTTTCCTCCTTACTTTTAGATCTATCTTTGATTCGTAGACCATGCATCATCACCTACTCAACACTTATTACTATGCTATCTAATGAGGTTATCTTAAATGTCTTAAGTTTCTTATTTAATAGCTTAAGTAATTCCTTCTCAATCTTCTCTCTAGGTACTTCCTCAAAGATTTTTGCTAAGGCATTAGCCACATCAGGTATGTACTTAGCTATAGCTATTGCCTTCTCAGCTTCCTCTCTCTCCTTCTTCTTCTTAGCTATGTATGTCTTCAACTTCCTTGCTACATCCCTTATAGCTAACTCAATTTCCCTTTCAATTTCAGGTACATCAGCTATTGACTCCTTACCAACACCCTTGTATGGTATTTTAGTACTACATATATGAACAAGAACTACTAATGGTGCAGGGAATGTCACGTTATAGTAAGGCCAATCAATATTATCAACAATTTTCCTAGATACGTCGGAACCTTCATCGTAGAGTAACGGTATCTTATTAGCATACCTAAGGAGTATAGGCCTATCAAAGGGCTTTATTGCACCACCATAAGCTAAACCAACTTCAACAATAAATGAATGACCTTCATAGACAGATGGCTTCCTAGTTACAGCTTCAACAAACTCTGGGTTAAGTATTGATTTAAGCCCTGTCTTTATTATTTCTTCACCAAGGAATGATAGATGGTTTGCCTTAGGAGGTCTTATATCTTTAGACGTCCTAATAACTCTCACTAACCTCTCTATTTCATCAATACTTAATTCTTTAGGGTTAATATCGGGATTTAATCCTGCCTGTTCAATAAGTCTTAATGCCGTTACTTCACCTATACATTGGAACTCCTTAACCAGGAATTCTTTAAGAGTTCCCGCAGAAGAGCTATGAATCATCATTTTAACCATCTCTATGTCAACACCATGGGGATGAGGCTTAACCTCCTTAGGCGGTGGCGGCATCTTAGTTGTTCTTCTCTCAAAGAATATAACATTACCATCCGGATCCTCAAACAATATCTCAGCATAGGGAGCTATAATGGCAGTCCTCCTCAAATATTCATAGATTTTAGATCTAGCTCTACTCCAGTCACCTTCTATGTATAGTTTAACTATAGTTCCATGCCAGCCATTTATCTTAGGATATGAGGCTTTCTTCAAGACTACTGGTTTATTATGTTTAATATCTATCCTTAACTTAAAGTAGTAAGTCCTTACTGAGTTTATGGGTGATGTTACAACCTCCACAGCTTTACCTGTAGTTATTTGACCGTAGAGTACAGCCATTTTAGCACCTAAGCCAAACATTCCTCTAGTCTGTCTCAGCACGTACTTGGAGCTATACAGCAATTGTCCAAAAGCTTGAGGTACATGATTTGGAGGTATGCCTATACCGTTGTCTTCAACCATTATTGAGTAAATTCCCTCCCTACTGGTACCACTTTCTCTTCGTATAACTATTCTTATGCTTGGTAGGATTCCATGAGCATCTGTGGCGTCCAAGGCATTCTCAACTAATTCCCTCACAGTCTGGTAAAGTGCCCTTACAGGATTAGAAAAGCCTGCTATTTCCCTATTCCTATAGAAGAACTCCGATGGCGTTAACCCCCTAAACTTCTCTACATTGACTGTAGCCAAAACTCCCCACCTAAGCCTAACTATAGGTTTAATTGTTTTTAACCCCTTATGTACGAGGATTAGATAGTCTATTATAATCACCATAACAACATATTTCTCATTTAAAGTGCAAACATAAAATAATTTTTGAGGATCCTACGAACTCACTTAAGTATCTTATCCTTATTCTCTATTAGGTATAATGCAATGATTGGGAGTATTATTGTGGCATCACCATACACAGTTACATGCTTTGCTTTAGGCTTTATTTTACCCCAACTTATCGCTTCATGTGTTCTAGCACCACTTAGGCTTCCATCCCACTCAATTGCGGTAGTTATGTATACTGCATAATCTAGACCGCCCTTAAATTGATTCCACCATATAGTATGGTGCTTACTGATGCCTCCACCAATAATTAATGCTGTACTTACTCTTGACTTAAATACGAGATCAGATAGTAGTTTCATATCCTTAAATAGATCTATTTCAATATTAGTGAATTGCGACTCTATGAAAAGATCCGTACCGAACGCGCCATCAACTATACCTGGAACGATAACCCTAACGTTACGTCTATAAGCTGCACCTAGGAAGGAGTTAGTATCGTCCTTAAGCTTTTCACCAACCTTATTTAATAACTCACTAACACTCCACCTCCTCCTGATCTTAACTAATTCATTAACAAGATCCTTAGTAAACTTTTCAATTACCAAACCATAACTCTCTTTCGGGATGAATACGTTACCTAATCTATGAATTCCTCTCTCACTAAGCTCACTATCATCGACAAAGAAAGAACCCTTGAGGTACTTACCCCCATAAGCTCTAGCTATGTCATGATCTACGCTTCCGCATGTCGTAATAACTACGTCGAAGAAGCCCTCATCAATTAGTTGGGCTATGACACCTCTAATACCTGTTGCTATTAAATTACCAGTGAAGGCTAAGAACCTTAAATTAGATGTCCTTAAACCCTCCGTAAGTATTTTAGCAGCATAAGCTAAATGTGATGCATTAAATCCGTGAATCTTCTCGTATGCCTCAATTAGATCACTTATACTCATACCCTTACGTAATCTAACATCACCTATTTCTTCAAACTTCATGACCGTACCCATAAGATAGTTAAGTACTTAGGAGCTATATAGGTATACCTTGATCAAGCATATCAAGTCTTATCGATTTTTGTTCTTTAGTATGTAAATTCTTAATATTAACAACACCCTCACTCACTTCTTTAGGACCGATGATAACCACGTAATCAAAACCCTTCCTAGAAGCTAAACCTATAGCGTCACCTAACTTACTCTTTGTTGTGAATTTAACCATCACACCATAATCACCTGTTGACCTAAGCTTACTAGCAACTTCATCTACGATCACATAATTATCGGTGAACGCAATTAACATTACTTTCCTTAATCTCCTCGGTAATTCTACCCTTCTTTTAATTAGTGTTAACATTGTTCTATCAACACCTATCGAGAAGCCAACAGCAGGTGTTGAGGGTCCTCCATATAGTTCTATGAGTTTATCATACCTACCGCCACCAGCTATGCTTAAGTTAAGATCAGGTACTATTATCTCAAAGATAAAGCCTGTATAGTAGGCTAAACCTCTAGCAAAACCTAGATCAACAAATACATCCTTAATTCCTACCTCCCTACATACTCTCAATATTGTTGATATCCTCATTAGCTCATTACTAAATTCCTTACCAAGCTGTGATAGACCTATCTCCTTACCAAACTCTATAAGTTTTAAGGGATCCTCTGTCGTAAAACCCATCAATTTGTTAAGTAATTCTTCATTGCTTTTCTCATACTTTCTTAACACCTTTTTAACTTCATCAAACATTTTCTTATCTATGTAATGAATTACGAGATCCTGTTCGTCTTCAGGCACATTCCATTTAGATAGTAAACCGCGAATTAATGCTATAGTACCTATTTTAACTTTATAATTACTTAAGCCTAAGTGTTTATAGAAGTCTCTAAGAAGCAGTATTTGCTCTATATCAGCATATACGCTAGAGTCACCTAAGTATTCAACACCTGCCTGAAAGAACTCTCTATACCTTCCATATTGCGGTTCTTCATACCTAAATACCTGCCCCAAGTAGTATAGTTTTATTGGTTTAGGTTTAGCAAGTAGATGTCTCAGGTAAATTCTAGCTATACCTGCAGTAAACTCCGGTCTTAGACATACTTCTCTACCTGCTTTATCCTTAAATACATACATGGTCCTCTCAATTTCCGGTCCAGACTTAATGGCGAATAATTTAAAGCGTTCAATTGTTGGAGGGACAACATATTCGTATCCGTAAAGTTCAGCTACATTCTTGAATGTAGTGATTACGAAGTCTAAGTACTTAGACTCAGGCTCTAATATATCCCTCATACCTCTTACAGGTTCAAGCTCCACCTTCACTCTCCTTCACCCTTAAGTCTTCAGGTCTTAATAGTAACATAGAGTAATAAGTTACATCACCGTGGGCATCAACAACAGCTAATACGGGTTCATAGCCCTTCTTTATCGCTATGTCAATCCATTCTATTAGTTGCTTCGCTTCTAAGGGAGAGTTTTCCTCGGTTACGAATACCATGACTTTGCTACTACCTTTTTCATATATTAGTGAATTAGGTGAGAACCCCGCTCTAGCTTTCCTACCCCTATTCCTTAAATCTAGTAAAACAGTGAACTTTATCCAATCAACTTTACTGCTAGAATACTTAGTGAATAAATCTCTTAGTGATATTTCGCCCTCTGAATCTTTAACCTTAGCTAACCCCTTATATATGATGTAAGCTATTTCAGATAGGTCTAGGAGATATAGCTTTAGGGCTTCAGAATACGTACCTAACCCTAACTTTCTTAAGTAGTTAGTATCGCCTATGACTCCTAGCTTATTATCAAGCTTACCGGTAATGATGAGTATCTTAGCTTTATTACTCAATATTATCACCAACCCTGTTTTAATAATCTATACGATTTATTAAGGAATATTTTACTGTGTCTATTCAGGGTTAAGTATTGAGTAAGTATGGAATTAAGGTATTTGAGTGGATCGATGGTAAGTTTAGATGGTTAAATACATTAAAACTACCATATGAGGAGGAGTACGTTGAGACAACAAATTATGAAAGGGTTGCTGAAGCCATAGAAAGAATGGAGATTAGGGGAGCTCCTGCAATTGGTGTTGCAGCAGCATTTGCTGTAGCATTAGTAGCGTATCATTCTAAAGCAAGAAATATTGATGAGTTCAAGAACAAACTTTTAAGAGCCGTTGAACGCTTGAGAAGAACAAGACCAACAGCTGTAAACCTATTCTGGGCTTTAGACAGAATGAAGAATGTTATCGAATCTAAAATCTCATCTGTTGATGAGTTAAGGCAAAAAGTGATAGCGGAGGCTTTAAGAATATTTAATGAAGACGTAGAAGTAAATAGAAAGATAGGTGAGATAGGTAAAAACATCATAGATGACGGAGATACAATACTAACACACTGTAATGCTGGAGCTCTTGCAACAGCAGGTTTTGGTACAGCCTTAGGTGTTATTAGGGCTGCTTGGTATGAGGGTAAGAAAATTAAGGTGATAGCAACTGAGACAAGGCCTGTACTACAGGGTGCTAGGTTAACTGTTTGGGAACTGATGAAGGAAGGAATCCCCGTTACTTTAATTACAGATAACATGGTTGGTTACGTAATGAGTAAAGGGTTAGTCAATAAAGTAATCGTAGGTGCTGATAGAATACTTCTCTCAGGTCATGTAATCAATAAGATCGGTACGTATACTATCGCTGTATTAGCTGATAAGCATAAGATACCATTCTATGTTGCAGCACCTACATCAACAATAGATCCTAAAACTAAAGTCGAGGACGTAGTTATTGAGGAGAGAGACCCTAATGAGGTTAGATACGTCTTAGGTAAGACATTAATAACCTTACCTAATGTACCCGTACTAAATCCCGCATTTGATGTAACACCGCCCGAATTAGTTGAAGGGATAATAACCGAGAAAGGAATAGCTAAAAAACCTTATGAACGATCATTAAGGGAGATCATAATGTTTTCTCAGTAATAAAAGTACGTTACCCCCTCTCTAACCCTGCCTCCTCTTTCCCTCCCTGGAGGTATTAAAGGATGCGGTATGTACTCAACACCAGGTCTTACAGCCTTAGCTTGTGGGTAGAGCTCCATTAACTCATATACCTCTGGTGGGACTTCAGTATTAACTTTTAAGCCCATACTCCTTAATTCATCAACTGTTATTGGGTAGTCGTGAGTGTAATAGCCACTAACTAAGCGTTCAGCTATATTCTTAGCTGCTTCCTCACCTACCTTATCCTTAATTAGAGATATTACAAGTTCTTTAGTTTGCTTAATAGCCTTCTCAGCAACATCAGCTAATATTAATGTAGTATCACTTACCTTATCCTTACCCTTCTCACGGACCGCCCTAATTATTGATGGTGCTGGTAAGTAAACACCATTAGGTCCTACTAATTGAGGGTCTAAAGGACCTAGGGTAGCATTAGGATCCATTATTATCTCATCAGCAGCTAAAGCTATTAGTGTACCCCCTGACATAGCGTAATGAGGTACAACAACTACTTTCTTAGCTGGGTGTGACTTTAGTGCCTTAGCTATTTGCGATGCCGCTAAAACTAGGCCTCCTGGTGTATGAAGTATT
>Ga0180301_10001849_pt1 | contig 16589 bp, 8 predicted proteins | sample GuaBasSediGuay16_FD_121797 | JGI IMG/M metagenome (GOLD analysis project Ga0180301, IMG submission 121797) | Subseafloor sediment microbial communities from Guaymas Basin, Gulf of California, Mexico - Guay16, Core 4569-2, 12-15 cm | ecosystem: Environmental > Aquatic > Marine > Hydrothermal... | reverse complement strand
CGAGTGGAGTGGGAGGGTGACCGGCTAGGTGAGAGGGAGCGCCTCCTGTTAACGCTTAGGGGGAGGAGGTTTCAAAGCATGGTTCTGATGGCTGTTAAGGGTAAAGGGAGGGTTGCCGTCGAGGAGCTTCTCGAGGGCGACGCCCTAACAAGGGTCTCCATTTTCGTAGAAGTTTTGAGACTTATATCTGAGGGTGAACTCAAGTATGATAAGGATAGGAGGGAGGTCTACGTTTGAACGAGGTAAGCCTGATATTCACCGCGCTTCTATGGAGAGGGCTGAGCGGGTGCACGGTGAAGGAGCTGGCTGAAAGATTAGGCTTAAAGGGGGAGCTTGGGGAGATTCACGTCCTGAAAACGCTTGGAGTGCTTGATGCCATGATTAAGCCCTTGGGGTTGGCGGTTAAGTATAATGCGGCAGCTAAAACGTGGATCGTGACCTACCGTTGGAGTCGGCTTGCTCCGCCGGCGGAGCTACCGAAGAGGTTGAAGGCGACCCTGGCGGCGGTGGTTAAAGTGCAAGGGGCGAGGGGGGAGGCAAGTGTTGAAGACGTCCAGAAGGAGAGGGGTAAAAGCAGGAGGAGCGTTCTGGAGGACCTACGCGAGCTGGAGAGGATCGGGCTCGTCGAGAGAAGGGGGAGAAACGCCTTCAAGATCTCGGAGAAGCTGGCACCCTTCATAACTGGTGGAGAGGAGGGAGGGGGAGGAGACGGCAGCACCTAACTTCGGGGTGGCGGGTGTCCGCTGCAGCCGCCACGCCCGCCGAGTGGCCATTCCCTTCACCGCATCATATTTTTCTTGCTTTTGCGGTTATGTCTTGGAGTACTACGTTGAGTGTTTTTATTAGTTCTAGGTTTGTGGTGTAGATTCCGACCGGTTGAGGGGCTGCAACGGCCAACGCCATCTCCTCGTTGTCCTTGTTTACTATGTAAAGGTTTGAGGGGTAGTGTCTGAGCTGGACGTTTGGTGGTAGGGCTGGCGGGGGGGCACCCTTAACGTCAGCCACCACTACGACCCTCTGCCTTGGAATCTGGTGTATGAGGTGTAGGGGGACATCGTCTATGGTCGGCGCCACTATGGTTATCGTGCTCTTAGTGTTCAGTATGAACGCTTTTAGGAGAAGGTCTATGTGTGGCTTTCCAGCTATCCTCCCCGTGTCCTCGAAGGGTTGAGGCTCCGTTTCCTCTGCCAGCTTGGCTATTGTTGAAATCGTTTTAAGGGAGCGGGCTACGAGGTCTACCCCCCTGTCCACTAGCTCTGAAAGGCGGGCTGACCCGTCTCTTATCGTCGACGACGTTCTGCTCGCGGCCGACTCCATGAGGGATTTAAATGAAGAGTTGAAGGACATTAAAGCACTTCTCCATCCGTTCAGCCCTTCCACGAATATCCCGGATGCCCTCTGTTCAGCCTCGTCAGACGCCTTTCCGAGGGCCTCCGAAACAGCTTCCAAGTGCGCCTTCACTTTCTGCATGGACTGGAAGAGGCTTGACTTGAGGGATGCGTGCCTCTCCTCGAACGCCGACGAGAGGAGCCGCTGGAAGTCGGCCAGCCGGTCCTTCATCATGGAAGAAGGCTTCTCAGCTATGCTCGAGAGGCTCCTAGCCTTAACCTCTATGGTGTCCCGGACGTCTACGACGTAGCCGTCGAGGGTTGAAAGGAGGTCATACCTTATCTTGCCGGTCTGGGAGGCGAGGTCGCTGCCGGCGGCGGAGAGAACCTCCTGCACCCCCCTTAAGCTCTTGTCCTTCACCTCGCTGAAGGATGCTTCGCCCTCCCTTAGCAGCCTCTCGGCGTCATCCTTAAAGCCCGAGACGAAGCCGGTAAGCTTGGACATGCTATCCTTTACTGTTTCAACGATCCTCTGCTCGGCCTCACCTTTCACCCTTGAAGCCTCCTCGACGATCGAGTTAACCTCGCTGCTAAACGAGGAGGCTAGGTCGTTCAGGCTTCTCCCAATCCGCACGGCAATGTCCTCCACGACTTTATTAAGTTCGGACCTGACACGCTCAGCCTCACTGTCGGACAGCTTAGGCAGCTCCAAGCCGAAACGCGAAACCTCACCGTCAAAACCTAGCTTTGCACTTTTCAGGCTCTCCTCAGCCCTGCCAGACAGAAGCTTGACTCTTTCCGTTAGCCCGGTCAGCAGGGACTCGGCCTCCCCAGCCTTACCCTGAAGGTCCTTTAAGAGATCTTCAACCTCGCCTTGCACACCTCTAACCTGCTCCAGCCACTCATCCGCCTGGCCGGTTATGTTGGAGGAGGCTGCTCCCAGAGCTTCTTCAGCCTTCCTTCCCGCGTCAGCCAGCGCCTTAACCATGCCACTCTTAGCCGTGTCCACGGCTTCTAGCAGACGTGTCCTGGAAGAGTTGAGAAGTTCCTTCGCTTTAGACGAGAAGCCGTCGGTTTCCGCTTGGAGGCGGGATAGGGTGTCCTTGATGGCGGACGAGGTGGAGGATGCGCATTTCGTGGCGAGCCCGTCCGCTCTCGAGGACAACGCGGCTAGCCGCTCATTAACCTCCCGTTTGAGGGAGGATGAGAGGGCCTCGAGTTCGCCTGCAACCTGGCTCAGCGTGCCGCCGGTCGCCTCGGCCACACTTGCAGCCTGGGAGATTGCGGAGTCTACGAGATCCTTAGCTGAGGCTGTGAGGCTTCTCAGGGTGGATACAGCCTCCGAGTACTTCTCGCTTAAGCTAGACCATACCCTTTCCGCCTCCTCCGTCACCGTTGATATTTGCCTGCCTACTTCGCCTTCAGCCTCCTCGAGGATGGAGGAGGCCTCCCCCATAGCGTCCTTAACGGCTTCATCGACTGATTCCGCTTCCGCCAGCATCCTCTCCGCGGCTTCCAACCCCTCCTTCTCCATGGACCTGATTCTTTCCTCGGCTTCCTCCCCCGTTAAACGTCCAACTTGCTCCTTGAAAGCTCCGATCTCTTCTTCAACTTTACCGTGGAGGAGGCTGAGAAGGCGTGTTACGGAGTTTCTCTGAGCTGACGCTGCACTTTTCACGCTGGATGTTAGGGATTTGAGGCTGTCGCTGAGGGAGCCGGCGGCTTTCCCCACCAAGGATAAGGCGCCTTCCACGGCGAGCTTGACGCTTTCAAGGGTTTTAGACGTGTTTTCCATCAGGGACTCTCCCATCTTCTCAACCGTCCTGCTTAAGCCATCCCCGAGCACCTCAACATCTGATGACACCTTGGAGAGCAGTTCGCCCACCTGCCCAGCGTAGCCCTCAACCTCTTCCCGCACCTGCTCCCCGAACTCCGTGATGTCCGACTGTAGGTCGAGCACGACTTTTCCGAGCTCCTCCCTAACCTTGGAGGCTGCCTCAGCTGCCAGGTCCTTAACCCTCTTCTTCGCTGCTTCGTCCTTCTCCTTGAATGACCTCAGCAACTCCTGTGTGTCCTTCATGATCCGCTCGCCGAGGTACGTCATGGCTCTGTCTACCTCGTTTATGAGGGACGACGCTATGGATTCGACGCGTTTCCTCTGGTCTTCGATTGCTTTCTCCAGCTCTGATCTTAAACCCAGGACGGTGCTCCTCTGCTCCTTTAACGCGTTGCTGAGGGCTAGTAATTCGTCCTTTCCAAGCTTCTTCTTCCCCTCGGCTGCCTCCTCTATGGTTCGGATTATGTCGAGAACCTTGCTGACCACCATCCTAGAGGTCTCCTCGACCGATGCAAGGCTGCTCCTCTGGAAAGCTATGCTGTCGCTGAACCTTGCCGACACCTCTTCTTTGAGCCCTGCAAGCTCCGAGGATATTTTCTCGGAGAAGCCTTCTAGTTGCCCGTTCACCTCCCTTCTCCTTCCATCGATCAGCAATGCAATCTCCGAGCTGAGGGAGCTTGCCACGTTCTCGACGCTGCCGGCGGCGACGCCGGCTTTCTCCTTTAACGTGGAGAAGAGAGCCTTTTCCTTCTCCCTGTAGCTCTCAGCCCACGACGAAGCTGCATCCTTAACCTTCAGCCTGGCGGAGTCTAGATATCCCTTCACGTCCCTAACTTTAACGTTAACATCCTCCTCCGCCTTCCCTGCCAAGTTGGCGGTAAACTGCTTAAACTCCCCCACGGCGGACTCCACGTTTTCCAATACGTCTCTTTTAGCTGCTTCAACCCTCCCTAGGGCGTCCTTGATGGCTGCTTCAGCGTTCTCCTCGAAGGAGTCAAGGGCCTCCGCCATGCTGTTAAATGATTCCTCCATCTCCCCGCGTACGCCGTCTTCGGCCTCACCCAGCTTGGATGCAAGGGCGCTGGAAGCAGACTCCGAGAGCTCTTTAAGTTTGCCTGCGAAGCCGCTTATCTCCTCCATCGCCGCCGAGGAGACGTCCCTGACTATCCGCGAGGCTGCTTCTGAGGCTGCTCTGAGGGCTTCCACGCACCTCGCCTTCGCCTCCTCCAGTATTTTAGATGTTGCTTCGGCGACGTTGCTGAGGGACTGCTTCACAGCCCCATCGACCGACTCCGCCGCCTCCCCGGCCTTTGAGAGGAAGTGTTCCCTCATGGATGACGCCGAGTTTAAGCATTCGTCTAGGGTCGAGGAAGCTGAGGAAAGAAAGCCCTTTAGGGATGAAGAGGAGGAGGCGGAGAATTTTTCATATGAAGCGCTGATTGACTTCCTGGCTTGAGCAAGCACCTCCACCGCCCTGCCTGTGAAGGCTGACATCCTCTCCGAAAGCCGGCTTTCTGCTAAGGCTGCCTCACCCTTCACGGATTCTGCGAACGCGTTCAAGCGTTCACTCAGCATTTCTTGAAGGGTTGACGCCGCCTCCTCCCACGCCGAGGTGGATGAGGCCAACAGTTCCTTAACGCCTTCTTCCACCTCCGTAAACCCTTCTCCCGCCTCCTCTCCTGCCTTTGATGCCTCGGCGTCCAGCATGCTGCTGCATTCTCGAATCGTCAGCTTTAACGCGTCCAACGCTGCACCGAGCGCCTTTAGCGACTCATCCCTGCCCTCCTGCAATATTTCGGTTAACCTCGCAGCCACGGGGAGGAGGGAGGCAAATCCCTCATGCACGCTGCCGTATGCCTCCTTAAACCTCCCAGCTGCGGCGTCGACAGCATCCGATGCGGACCTGCTGAACTCCTCACTAACAGACTTAACGGTTGAAACCAGCTTTTCAGCCTGCTCCCCGAACAGCCTCTTCAGGCCTTCTACTTCCTGGATTAGGGCTGTGTAAGCCCCCCTTAACGCCTTGACTGTGAAGTCCGCGATGGATGACAGCTCGCCGCCGGCCTCGTCTAGAACTCTCTGGATGAGGGATGAGAGGTGGCTGAGAGTGCGTTCCTTGACCTCCGTTAGGCGGCTTATAGGGGCTGTCATGGACCGAGCTAGCCTCGCTGAGGCATCCTCCAGCTCGGACCTAAGCTTCTCCAAGGCTTCGTCTGAGACCCGTGACAGGCTGCTTCTAAGATGCTCTAAGGACATTTCCACCCTCGAGAAGGAGGATTCAATCTCTGGGATGACCCTTCCAAGCACGTCCTCGGATCGCTCCTCCATTGTTTTTATGGCGGAGCCGACCGCCTCCTCCACCCGCTCCCTGAACCTCGCTATGGCCGACCGGGTGTCCTCGAGGAAGCCGGCTAGAACCTCTCCGATGGAGTCCTTTATCGAGGAGATGGATGACGTGAATTCCTCCACAGCCCCTGAGGCGGCCTCGATGAGCCTTTCTTGGGCGGATAGGGATGCCTCCTCGTGGCGGTTTACGGCTTCGACGATCGCCTCCTCAGCCTTCCGTGCCCCGCTCAGCGCAGCCTCCTGGGGGTCGGCTAGGAGCCTCCTGACGGCCTCCACCACTTTATCTTTTAGGGATAGCATGTTTTCCTCCAGTGATTCCAGATGGCTTTCAACAGCCGAGTTTACCTGTGAGGCGGACTCCTCGGCCTCCTTAACTATTTCGTCGGCGACCGCTCCGCTCTCCCGCAGCAGCTCGTTCTTAAGCTTTAGGAGTGATTCCCTTAACTCCTCAGCCGTCTTCTCCGTGAGGGCTATACGGGGAGTTAACGCGATGTACTGGCTTACTCTGCCAGGTATCTTCTTTACCAGTCCGGCAGACTGGAGGGCTTCAAGCTCCCTCTCGACGTCGTCTACCGGTAGCCCCGTGTAAACCGACAGCTCCGCGGCTGTTTTGGCCCCGAACCCCACGCATGCAGCGTAGATCTTCAACCTTTCCCCTTCCAGCCCAGCCTCCCTTAACACGTCCTCCCACGCCATCCAGCGTCACCCCCTTTCCAACTCTCTACTAGCGGATTCCAAGCTCTTGTACGCGTCTCCTAGAACCTTCAGGAGGAAGGAGATCCTTTTCGACACGTTCCCCCCGGCCTTTTTCACGTCCGCTTCAGCCTTGGCGAGGTACTCCTGGAGCGCCCTTATCGAACCTTGGACGCTTGAAATCATCTCGCTTATTTGGGATATGGCCTTGGAAGCCTCCTCGGACAGGTTTTCCTTCCCTGACTCGACGATGCTTGCAAGCCGGTTCGACGCTTCCTCCTGGAAGCCTTCAACCCAGGACCCTATCCTGCTGTGTGCGTCGTTCAGGGCTTGCTGGGTTGAGGAGTTAAAGTCTGTTGCAGCTGACTCCACGCTGCTTATGGCGTTGTTGAACGAGGCTTCAACGCTTTCCCTTCTAGATCTAAGTTCTCCGCTTAAGCACGTCATGCTGCTGGACACTTCCCCCTTTAAGGCTTCGGACAGGCTGTCTAGGATGCTTTTAGCGTCCTCCTCCGCCGACTCGGAGGACGACGCGAGCGCCGAGTTAAGGGTTGACAGAGCGTCTTCTAAATCCCTTTTCAGGGACTCGTTGAGGCCTTTAACCTCTTCGAGAAGGCGTTCCCCCTCGCTGTCTAGGGTTTCCATCGCGGACTTAAGCATGGCCTCCGATCTTCCTTCAACCTCTTCGAGCGTCGAAGAGACGTGCTTTCGCACCTCATCCATTCCGCTTGAAACTTCCATGGATGACGTCTCGACGTCCTCCTTCACCCTCTCCATGAAACCCCTCAGCTCCGCCTGGACCTGCTCTTTGAAGGAGTCCGCTTCACCTGCTGCTTGCTCGGCTAGGCTGAGCGATGAGGAGGAAGCCTCGGAGCTGAAGCCCTCTCCCAGCTTCCTGCCCGACTCGAGGAGGGCTGCCACTGCTTCCCGCATGCTGGCCCTGAAGGACTCCAGTTCTTGCCTCATCCTCTCCCCGCTCTCCCTTAGCCGTGACTCGAACTCCCTGCTCACCTCAAGAACCTCCTCGTAGAAGAGGGTGAGGGAGGAGTCAACTAGGCTGGTGAAGCCTTCCTCATACTGTTGAAGCAACGTTTGGGCGAAGCTTAACTCGTTGGAGAGGGTCTCATCCACGCTCTTGTTTATCGCCTCAATGGTGGAGGTGAAGTGGCTAACCAAGCTTGAAAGCTGACCTCCAACCTTATCCTGGAGGGACCTCACCACGCCTTCGAGATGTTCAAGATAGTCTGTTAGGCCGGAACTTACATCGGACATGAAGGATGAAACCTTACCGGAGAAATCCTCTGTTCCCGATTCAACTATCTGGTCCAGTTTCCCCTTGGCTTCGGAGCTGGCGGCTTCAAGCGACTTAACAGACTCTTCAGCTATCCTATCGATTTTATCCTTGAAGTCTGCTGACAGCCTTTCGAGCTCGCTTACGAGCGAAGCTGAAGCATCAGCCGCCCTACTGCTCACCAGGGAGGAGAACTTGGAAAGCCGGGACTTATGCTCTTCTACTCCCGCCTCAACAGATCTCATGAGAGAGTTGACTCGCTTCTCAACATCTCCTCCCAGAGCGCTGGCCACTTCATTAAACCTGCTCTTAGCTTGGCCAGCCTCGGCTGAAAGGTCCCCGGCGGCCTCCCTGCTCAGGTTCAGGGCGGATGTGAAGGCTGACTCTAAGCCATTCCTCAGCGAGGCGAGAAGCGAGTTAATTGCTGAAACCGAGGATGAACATGAGTCGTCCATCTTGGATGTGAGAGCTGACGTTGAGGCTTTGATGGCGTCGCCGGCCTGCCCCCTCAACCTCTCAAGGCTGGAGGAAAGCTTCGAGGAGGCTCCGCCCACGGCCTCATCCACCACGTTGAGGTGGCTCTCCAGCCACTTTTCAACGGACGAGGAGGCCTCGTCTAAGGATGAGATTGTTGAGTTCTTTAGGTCTTCTAGGGATGAGGCTAGGTTTCCGCCTTCCTCCTTCACCACGGATAGTATGTTGCCCACGGCTTCATCAACGCTTTTCTTTACCTCTTCTGCCTCCTCTATTATGGTCTTCCTGACGTGCTCAGCCATCTCTTCAGTCCACGAGGAGAGGCGGCTGTGAAGGTCTCGAATGGCCGACGAGAAGCGGTCTTTAAATTCCTTTTCTAAGGATGACACGTCCCTTGAAGCCTTTTTGAGCTGGCTGGTGATGGAGGAGAATGAGTTCGCCGCTTCCGAGAAGGACTTTTCGATGTCCTTCTGGATCGATGCGAGGCTATTCCGGGCCTCGTCAACCTCACCAATTCTAGCGTCTATTTTATGCTTTAACTTCTCCACGTTCACCCACCTCTCTCAACTGCTCCTTAAAAAAGTGGAAGTCCTTCTCTAGGATGGGGATCCCCCTAAACGCCTTTAGCGCCTTATCGCAGAGGGAGAGAGCTCGTTCGATGTCTCCGGCTTTAATCAGGTACTCAACGGCTCTCCTGTAAAACGTTCTTGAGAGCATGAGGGCGCCGCCCTTAAAGTACATGTCTCCTGCGTCCTCGAAGAGCCGCGCGGCAGCCCTAGCCGACGACTTGGCTCGCCACTCCACGCCGGAGCGCTCGTAGAACTCTGATGCTTGGGAAAGCATGAAGCGTGCGTAGTGGGTCTTCCCGGCTTCAGCGAGCAGCCTCGCGGCTCCATCCAAGGCTAGGCCCGCACGTTCGTAGTCGCCCAGCCTCCTGTAAAGGTCTGCCGCAAAGTTGAAGAGGGTATTAGCGTCGTAGAAGAGGCTTCTCCCAGCGGCCTCCTTGGCTGCATCCTCAACCCTGCTGGCTAGCTCCACAACGAGAGGGTGAACCTTCCTTGCAGCCAGCATCGTAGCGGACTCCCTGAACCAGTCTAGAACGGACTCGTCCACAGGAGTCCCTCTCCTTACAGCTTCAACGATCAGCTTGAGGAGTATGCTGGCTTTACCGTAAACCTGGTCAACGTTTACCGCCAGCCTCAGGTCGTGGAACAATGCGTCTGAAACCAGGGAGATGAAGGAGTCCTCAACGTTTACGAGCCCCTTACTTTTAAGGGAGGAGACGGCCTCGTCTAACAGCTCTCCGAGAGAGCGCCTTAGCGCCTCTAGGGAGGCGAGGTTGTACTCCTCTGAGATTATCTTGTCCACTATGACTGCTTCATCCCCCATGACGCCGAACACGTTCTCGAGGGGGTTCTCTTGGAGGAGTTCTCCCGCCTTTTTAACGGAGTCATAGGTCACCTCGGATCCGCCTGACAGCTTAAGTGAGGCATAGAGGAGCAAGCAGAGCTTGTACGGTATTCCGCCCGAAGCCTTCACCAAGTCCTCGACCGCCTTCTCCTCGACGGTGAAACCGAGCTTACCGGACAGTTTCTGAATTAAAACCCTCATGTCGGCCATAGGCAGCGGATCAAGCTCGACCACGTGGAAGAGTTCGGCTTCACCTCCGAGGACTTCGCCTAGGAACTCCTCATCAACAGCTAGCACGAAGAAGGCTGGGAATCTAGCGTTCGACAGGGCGGCTAAAACCCTTCGCAAGAGAATGAAGGCTGAGCTGTAGCCGAGCCATGCGAAACGCTCAAAGGAGTCGCAGAAGAGGAAGACGGGCTTACTTACGGCTTCCTTAACCTTATCCATGTCCTCCATGAAGCGCTCAATGAACGCGTCCTCGAAGGGTTTGTCGACCTCCTTAGGTATTGGTGGGGGAGGGGCGAAGGGCTTCTCCCCGACAAGCCTCTTCCGGGCGCCGGGGGCTAGAGAGTCAAGGCGCCTTTTCACGTGCTCGAAAAAGAAGCGGGTTTCCGTGAGGGGGATCTTGAGGGGGATGACGGTGACCCCCTCAACCTCGGCGATCCTCCTAAACCTTTTAAGAAGCGAGGACTTGCCTATCCCAGGGATCCCCGAAACAACCAGAGCCCTCTTCTCCTCCACGCCAACCTTAACGTCGGAGATGAAGCGCTGGAAGAAGCGTACTTCATCCGACCTCCCCGTGAAAACGTCGCTTTCAGCTGGAGCCAAGAGAGACTCTAGCACGAGCCCACCCCAAACATGTTACACGTTTAAAACGCAAATAAAAGAATGTCCAAGACGGGAAAATAAGTTTTCTCAAGAAGCCTAAGCTCAACACGAAGCCAACCTAAATCAATTTATATATTAAGCTACTAATTTTAGTTAAACCTAAGTTAGTTAAACCTAAGGTCTTGACCCGGATCGAAGGTAGCTCTCTGGGAGAAGTGGATGGTGGGAAGGATGGGTGAAGGAGAGAAGCATGATAGGATTCTCCGGGAGCTCGAGAAGATTGTGGGTAAGGGATACGTGTCGGATGGGATGGAGGAAAGGTACTACTACTCCAGTGACCCAAGCGCTGAGCCACCCTCGCTACCAGAGTTCGTGGTTATGCCTGGGAGCGTGGAGGAGGTGCAGGAGATTGTAAGGCTGGCTAACCGTGAGAGGGTGCCCATAACCCCTCGCCTAGGCGGACTTACGCTTTCGGGGCTGGCGATACCCTTCGGCGGAGGGATCCTGATGGACCTTAAAAGGATGAACAGGATACTGGAGGTCAACGAGGAGTCCATGTACGCCGTGATCGAGTGCGGGGTCACAACAGGGGAGTTGAAAACGTACTTGGAGGAAAACCACCCTGACCTGTGGGCGTGTATCCCCCACGCTCCGCCCTCGGTGTCGGTGGTCGCTAACATCCTAATCCATGGGGGAGGGCAGGTCTCCTTAAGGTATGGGCTGAACTCCGACATGGTTACAGGGATGGAGGTCGTCCTGCCTACGGGGGAACTGCTCAGGACAGGCGTCTGCGCTGTGGCAAACTCGTGGTTTTCCAAGTACTGCCTCCCGGATTTCACCGGGCTCTTCATAGGCTGGTTCGGGGCAACGGGGATAGTCACCAAGGCTGGAATCCACCTGTGGCCTAAGCCGAAGATAAGGGACGTCGTATTTTACAGGATCCCCGAGGTGGAGGATATGGTTAAGCTTATCATGAAGATAGCTAGGAGCGACGTGGCGGACGACATATACGCGAACAGCTGGACCGGGACAAGCCTGAAAAGGTACTATACGCCGGAGAAGCCTGAGGGAATGCCGGAAATATACCTGGACGTGCTGATAAGCGGGGACACAGAGGACGAAATAGAGTTTAAGAAGAGGGTGGTGGAGAGGATCGTTAAGGAGGCGAGGGGGGAGGGATTAGAGATAGAGGACTACTCTCCAAGGGAGGACTTGAAGGTGGCCATGCTCATGATCCCCCAGCCTCTACCCTTCATGGACATGAGGCTTGGCGGAGGAGCGGAGTACCTCGGATGCTACATTCCAATAGAGAAGACGGCTGAAGCATACTGGGAAGGCGTTAAGATAGCTAAGAAGTACGGGTTCCAGTACTTGCACCTGATCAGGCCCTTCAAGAACGGGCACTTGGCAGCCATAATGTACGTTTTCCCCTTCATCCAGAAGAACCCGGAGGAGGTGGGGAGGGTTCGGGAGATGCTTGTCGAGCTGTGCAGGCTGGCGTTGAGGCTTGGAGGAATCCCTTGGAAGCCGTCGCCAACCCTTCAGAAGGTGGTACTGGAGAATGCTGACCCATCGTTTAAGTCGTTCATGAAGCAGATTAAGGAGCTGCTAGACCCTAACGGGATAATGGCCCCCGAGAAGTGGGTGGTTTAGGAGGGAGGAAGTTGCTTGAGGAGTTTAAGGACGTTCTCTACAGGTGTTATAAGTGCGGTTACTGCAAGTTCACCGGTCCCTTCACGTTCTACAATAACTGCCCGTCCTTCGAGAAGTTCAGGTTTGAAACGTACAGCAGCGGCGGGAGAATGTGGATGGCTAACGGCATACTGAATGGCGAGCTGGAGTGGAGTGAAAGGCTGGTTGACATAGCCTATGCCTGCCCGACGTGCGGCAACTGCGCAACCCAGTGCATCTACCCCATAAAGGACAGTATCCTCAAGGTCATAGAGGCGTTAAGGGCTGAAGCGGTTAAGGCTGGAGTCGGGCCTCTCGAAAGGCAGAGGGCGTTCGGGGAGCACGTCGGAAAGGAGCATAACCCCTACATTCCAGAGCCGCACAGCAAGAGGCTCGACTGGCTTCCAAAGGACGTTAAGCTGCCAAGAGAGGCCGAAACGGTCTACTTCGTCGGCTGCACCTCATCCTACAGGCAGACCTTCCTAGCCAGAGACACCGTTGACGTTCTAAGCAAGCTGGGGGTAGACTTCACCATAATGAGGGATGAGTGGTGTTGCACGTCCCCCCTCCTGCGAACCGGCCAGTGGCAGACAGATTACGTTTCAGCGCCAGAAATAGCACGCCACAACATAGAGGAGGCTGAGGCGGCAGGGGCTAAAAGGATCGTAACCACCTGTGCGGGATGCTACAGGACGTGGAAGAAGGACTACCTAGAGGAGTACGTTAACCTTTTGGATTCCAAGCACAACTTCGAAGTACTACACACGACAGAGCTGCTAGACGAAATGATAAGGAAGGGAGAGGTCGAGTTCACTAAGGAGGTTAAAATGAGGGTTGCGTACCATGACCCATGCCACCTAGGCAGACACGCCGGGCTCTACCTGCCTCCGAGGAACGTGCTTAAAGCAATACCCGGCATAGAGCTTGTTGAGATGCCGCGTACAATGCAGAATGCGTGGTGCTGCGGAGCGGGTGGAGGAGTCAAGTCCGGCTACCCCGACTGGTCTGTGGAGATAGCCTACGAAAGGGTGAAAGAGGCTGAGAAGCTGGGGGTAGACGCCATAGTGTCAGCGTGCCCGTTCTGCTGGCGGAACCTAGACGACGCCATTAAGAAGTACGGGTCAAACCTGAAGATGTACGACGTTATACAGCTGGTAAAGCAAGCCCTTTAAGCCTTCAACACCCCTTCATTTTTTGAAGGATGCTTGAAAGTTGAAGGCCCATCCACGGCAGCAAGCGGCCTTAAACGTTCAACCCCATTTCAGCATCTATAAAATTTAATCCTCTGAGAAAAGCTAAAAAAGGGATGTGAGGATGATGTGACTTTTTTAGCCCCATATTTTCGCTGCTATGTCTCCGAGTCCGAGCTCTTCGAGCTTTTCCTTGGTAGGCTTCCCTGTCTCCCAGTCCCACTTCCTAGCCTCGTAATACTCCTTCAGCAGGGCTTCCATGTCCGGTGATTTTCCGGCGGTTCCCCCCTCCTCGAGGGGTGCTATGGCTATCCTCGGCATCTTATCGTGCTCCCTAGTCACGCCCAACTTATTATTTAGTGCGCGTTTAAGGTTGAATATTCTCTCCCCCGTCTTGTGGAGGGACTCAACGTTGTAGTCCCATCCGGTGACGGCGTTGAGGAAGTCGCAGACCATGGTTATGGGCGCAGAGGAGAACTTGCAGAGGATTAGGGCGTCGTAGAGCTCGCGTACATTCTGGTACTTGGCAACCATCTCCACTCTACCCTGAACGTTGAATCTGTCCCCTTGCAGTATTCCGAGCTCGGCTATTCCGAGGCCGAGCTCAACCTGGTAGTAGTCTCCTCTGAGGTGGCATGCCCCCCTGTTCCCCGTGGCGTAAACCACCGCTTGGCCGAAGAAGGCTCGGGGGTCGTGCATCGGTATTTCCAAGCCTTTGACCTGTGCCGCCTCGTCGAGGTCAACGTTGAACTTCTCAGCCATGCCCTTAGTTCCCTCAGCCAGTATGTCGCCGAAGCCCTCTCTCTTCGCGATCATTTCAACCAGCTTGGCGGCTGCCTCCCCGTCTCCCCAGTTAAGCTTCATGCCGACGTCCTTCTCCCCGATTACTCCCTTCTCGAACAGGTAGAAGGCGAACGCTATGCTCACCCCGGCGGATATGGTGTCTATTCCGTAAACGTTGCACAGGTGGTTGGCGTAAACCGCACTATCTAGGTCGTAGTTCTCCAGCAGGGGTCCGAACGCCACTATGGTTTCGTACTCGAGTGTGTCTACCTCCTTCACACCCCTCTTATTATACTCAATAAGCTTTCCACACGCCATGGGGCAGCCGTAGCAGGCGTAGTCCCTCACCGTGTAGGTTTCCTTGAAGGTTGCGGCGCTCACCTTCTCGACAGGGAAGAGAGCCTTAGTGAAGTACTTTGCAGGTGCGTCACCTATTTGGAAAGCCATGTCGAGGTAGCCGTGCGTCCCGTATTCTTTCAGCAGGTGGGAGAACGGGTTAGCCTCCATGACGACCCGGTAGGTGCTCCCAAGCTCTCTTACCTTGTCCTCGTTTGCAAGCTCCACCTTTGAGTCTCCTACTGCAGCAACCGCTTTAAGCATCTTCGAGCCCATCACCGCTCCGAGGCCACAGCGCCCAGCGAACCTGCCCTCATTCATTATGGAAGCGTACTTAACCTTGTTCTCCCCGCCTAAGCCTATGCATGCAACCCTAACCCTCCGCTCACCCAGATCCTTCTTGACCGCCTCCTCGGTTTCATACGTACTCTTACCCCAGAGGTGGCTTGCATCCTTAACCTCAACCGAGCCATCGTGGACGAACAGGTAAACAGGCTTATCCGACTTTCCGGTGATCATTAAGCCGTCGACCCCCGCCCCTTTAAGGGCTGGGCCGAAGCTGCCGCCGGAGCACGCTTCCCCCCATAAGCCGTGCGCGGACATGCCGGAAACAATGTACCTGCTCCCCTGGGGGACAGGGGTAGCGGTGAATGGCCCGGTCATGAAGACGAGATAGTTATCAGGTCCAAACGGGTCCATTCCAGCGTTTAGCACGTCGAAGAGGATTCTGGCGGCGAGGCCGCTTCCCCCAATGAACGATTTCGCCATATCCTCCTTCAACTCAAGGGTGTCGACTGAGCCGTCGGTAAGGTTAACCTTTAATATTTTCCCGTGGTACCCGTACATTTCCAATCACCAATCCACGTCTTTTCCCTCATAAGCGTAGTCGAAGAGCTTTTCATAGTCCTTAACGCTGACTGGCCTGAGGCTGAAGATCGTTGTTGGGTCTTCGAAGGCATACCTCACTAAAACCTCCTTTTTAGCCTCGTATTCCTCCCTGCTTATCCCTAAGTCCTTAAGGGCTACCGGGACGCCCAGCCCCGTTATGAAGTCCTTGAAGAGCCGGGTTAGCTTGTCAAGGTACTCCTCCTTAGTGGAGGCTGTTATGTCAAGGTACTTTGCCAGTTCAACGTAGGCGTCAGTAACCTTAGCCTCGAACCTTAAGGAGTATGGCACGAACATTCCTACGGCTTTACCATGGTGAATACCGAATATTTTCCCCAGCGAGTGGCCTAGGGCGTGGGTTATCGACGTCCCCGAGTTTCCGAAGGCAAGCCCCGCTATGGTTGCAGCCAGCTGCATCCTCCCTCTAGCCTCCAAGTTCCTGGGGCTCCTGTAGACGACCGGTAGGAACTTTAGAACGAGCTGGATAGCCTTCACCGCCAAGGCGTCCGTCAGGTCATTCGCCCACTGCCTGTTCAGGTAGGCGTCAACCGCGTGGGCTAGGACGTCTAGTCCTGTCCCCACGGTTAGCTCTGGCGGCATCCCAACCGTTAGCTCTGGAAGCAGTATGGCGAAGTCCGGCACAACCTCGGGATGCTGATTTGCAACCTTCCTTGGCGGCGTTTGGTCCACGTCCGTTAAGACGTATGCTGACGTTGTTTCGGACCCTGTCCCAGCCGTCGTTGGGATAGCCATCAAGAAGGCTTTCTTCCTCAGCCCTATTGGGGCGAGGGCATTGACCAATGCAAGGTCCAGTTCTGGGTGCTCATACCTTATCCACGCCGACTTAGCTGAGTCCATCGCTGAGCCGCCGCCAACGGCGACTATCAGGTCTGGCTCGAACTTACGCATGTCCTCAGCGATCTCTTCGACGACCGGTATGGGCGGTTCGCGAACCGCCTTATCACATATTTCAACGGTCATCATGAACTGCTGGAAGTATGGCACAATGGACTCCGCAAGCTTCCTTATCGCCTTGTCCGTGACTATGAAGACCCGCTTCTTCTCTAGCAGAGCGTTGAGCAGTGAGAGCGCTTGGGTGAAGCCTTGGGAGCCAATGTAGATCTTTGGGCAGAAGAAGTAGCCCATGAGCCTGCGCATCGGCCTAGCTCCAGCCACCGTGTAGAGCAAGCGCATACCATACTGGTACGACATCCAATTGGACATTTAACCATCTCCCCAACTCCTCTTTCCCCAACTCCTCTTATCCCTCCTCTCCGGAGGACAGGCTAATTTTAAACTGGCCAGCAAATATAAAATTATCGATTATTGGAGCACCTCTTTAATCACCGTTATTAAAAAATCTTTTTATCTGGAAGAGAAGCAAAAAATTACATGTGTAGTTGGTGCTCGTGGTAAGGCTGGAGGGCGCGGTGAGGGACATTGAGCGTTCAGGGGTTAGTGCAGAACCATACCTTAGAGCTTTTGAGGGAGCTTTTGTTTGTTCCTCCTGTTTCTGT
>Ga0180301_10001848_pt1 | contig 16593 bp, 19 predicted proteins | sample GuaBasSediGuay16_FD_121797 | JGI IMG/M metagenome (GOLD analysis project Ga0180301, IMG submission 121797) | Subseafloor sediment microbial communities from Guaymas Basin, Gulf of California, Mexico - Guay16, Core 4569-2, 12-15 cm | ecosystem: Environmental > Aquatic > Marine > Hydrothermal... | reverse complement strand
TATCAGTAATTTGGTAAAATATCATCATGACAATCATGGCAGTTACCTTATTATTAGCTGGTTTAGTGTCGTTGAAATGGCCATGGTGGCTGCCTCGCAAAGAAGGGATTCTTGTTCTTGCCTATCATAAAATCGGTTACCCCCCTAAAAACGCAAAATTCAAGGACCTCTGGGTGAGTCCCGAAAAATTCGAAAAACAACTTGCCTACCTCATAAAAACGGGATATAAAACATTGCATTTCTCGGATTTAAGAAATTCACAGAATGATTTGCTAAGCAAAAAATCCGTGCTAATCACTTTTGACGACGGTTACGAAAACAATTATACCTACGCCTATCCGATACTGAAAAAATACAATGCAAAAGGCAATATTTTCCTTGTATGGAGCACTATCGGCAAAGCGAATCATTGGCACAATCCCGAAACGGAACCGTGGATAAATATGGCTACCGCCGAAATGATAAAAGAAATGCACACAAGCGGCATTGTTGAATTCGGGGGACACACTATTAATCATCCCAATCTCGCCAAAATTCCCATTGATCAATGCGAATGGGAAATAAGAGAATCAAAAAAACAAATTGAAAAACTTCTCTCAACTCAAATATATGCCTTCGCCTACCCCTACGGGGCAGGAGCGCGCAACAAGGAAATCCGCGGCAAGGTATTTGAATCCGGATATGAGTTTGACTTCAGCTTTAAAGAAGGAAAAACCCCATGGCCATGGGACAAAAAGACTCCGATTGACCGTCTTTACATAAAGGGAAAAGAAGACATGCTGGATTTCATATTACATATAAGAAACGGCAGGGGCCCTATTGCATGAATAGACGGGAAATCAAAAAAATTTTGGTTATACAGTTAAGACAAATAGGGGATGTACTTTTAACAATGCCGGCAGTGGAGGTTTTAAGCAAAAATTTCCCAAAATCCCAGATAGATTTCCTGGTCGAGAAACCTGCTCATGAAATCGCGGTGAGAAACCCCTTCATAAACCATGTTCTTATTTACGAAAAATCTCACTCCTTGAAGTGGATATTCAAGATCAGAAAGGCAAAATATGACCTGGTTATAGATTTTCTCTCAAATCCCCGTTCGGCGCTTTTAACCTATCTAAGCGGGGCGCAAATAAAAGCAGGACCAGATTACACCTCCTCAAAATGGGCATATAATTTAAGGATGAAAAAGCGGAATGCATCAAAATACACCGCCTTTCTAAAAATAGACCTGTTGAAAAAAATAGGCATTGAGAATATATTTTATCCTTATCCGAAATTCTTCCTTACCGGGGAAGACGAACTCCATGCCCTGAGTGAATTACGGAAACTTTCTATTCCGGACGGCGCATTTATTGTGGCATTTGCGCCCACATCAAAAAGGCCAACCCGCAAATGGCCCGAAGAACACTACGCGAAACTATCAAGTATTATCCTGGAAAAGTATCCAGATTTTCACATTCTGGTTTTCTGGGGACCGGGAGAATATGAAACAGCAAAAAAAATAAAGTCGCTCTCATCCGCAAAAAATCTTCATATCGCGCCAAGACTTACATCGCTTTCCAGATTAGGAGCTATGCTTAAAAAGTGCGCTATTCTCGTTTCAAATTTCAACGGTTCAATGCATATCGCTCAAGCTGTTGGAACTCAGACTCTCGGAATCGCAAGCTATGATTATCCGGAAAGTTGGAGACCACCCAGCGATCCAAGACACCAAGCAATAAAACTTATGCCCAAAAATTGCGATAATTGTAAAAAGAACAAATGCGACAAAGGCATGAAATGTATTGTGAAACTCACGCCTGAGGCAGTGTTTTCGAAATTCGAGGAAATGCTCCATCTGATGAAAAACTATGAACCTCCTGCGGTTAAGAAGCAGACTTAAGCGCCATAAAGCCGGAATGTTTCTTCTTCTGGCGGCTTCCCGCATTTACTCGTTCTTTGTCAAATTCAACGAAAGCCTCTGGAACATGAAAATTCTGAGACAATGCTCTTTTAACACCAGAATAATCTGTTTCGGCAATATAACTACCGGAGGAACGGGAAAAACATCTGTGGTTTATATGGCAGCCAAAGAGCTCTGGCGGCTTGGAGTAAAAACAATAATTATAATGCGCGGATACAAACGGAAAAACAGAAAACGAAAAGTGGTAATCCTGGATAAATCCCTTTCTTTTCTGGAAGAAGAGGCGGGCGATGAAGCTTTGATGCTTCATAAAATGCTGGGTAAAACGGATGTTCCGATAATCGTTTCAGCAGGCAGATGCCTTGCGGTAAAAGAAGGGCTCAGAAAATTTTCACCCCGGATAATACTAATGGACGATGGATTTCAGAATTTCAGCATTAAAAAAGATTTCTCATTCCTGCTCATAAATTCGAGAATGGACTTAATGAGTGAAAGCCTCCTTCCGCTTGGAAATCTCCGTGAAGGCACAGAGGCGATAAAACGGGCAAATGGCATAATTCTTACCCACTGCGAGTCCGCTCCGCTCCAGGGAATTGAAGAATTAAAAATTAGCTTAAAAAGTAAATTTCCAGGAATAAAAATTCTGGAATCCATGCACATCCCGAAATATCTTTACAACCCCATAAGTAAGGAAAATGTCTCTTTTCATGAAATATCTGAATGCGTTTGCCTTTCGGCTATAGGGGATCCGGAGGCTTTTGAGGAAAATGTTAAATCTACAGGAATAAAAATTTACCAGAGCTGGAAATTTCCGGACCACCACTATTTTACAGAAGAGGAATTCAAAACAATAGAAATGGCCAGAAATCAGCGCCCGATAATAACTACGTTCAAGGACTATGTTCGCTTTCCGAAAAACTGGGAAAAATTCCTGCGGAAAGATGTGTATATCTTGATTATCGAAATAAATTTTTTGTGCAACGATTACAAAACTTTCATGGATTTGCTGACTGAAAACAACGATACAACATTTGATACAAATGGCATTTTTGTCAGATAAAAACGATGATAGCATACATTAAGAAAAACAAGCCTGCGAAACCAATGCCCGCCGCTTTCCTCGACAGGGACGGAACGATAATCCATGACCGGGCGGGCAGTTACCTGACATGCGCTGCTAAAATGCGACTATACAAAGCGGCGCCGGAAGCGTTAAAGATAATACAGGATCTTGGTTACAGACTCATCATCATTACAAATCAATCGGCGGTGTCAAGAGGTTATATGACTCTTGCAAAATCCATTGCGATAAACAGAAAACTCGCCGAAATACTGAGAAGAAAGGGAGTTCTGATTGAAGGGATTTATTTTTGCCCGCACGCGCCAGGGCAAAATTGCAGGTGCCGCAAGCCGCGCCCGGGGTTGGTCAAAGAGGCTCTAAAACGCCACAAAATTGACCTCAAAAAATCAGTGATGATTGGTGACAAGGAAAGCGATGCAATGCTGGCTAAAAATCTCGGCATAAAATTTATCATGCTGATGACCGGGCAGGGGAAAAGCCAGCGAAAATGTAACTCTCGAAATTTTCTAACAAGCAGGAACTTGAAGGAAGCGGCGCGAAAACTGGCAGTGCAAACTCTACCCTGAAAAACAGGGCTTTTTAACGCTGGTAGAAGTAAAAAATGAGAAGAAGAATTCTGATATCAAACGTAATCGTTCTTCTGACCTTCTTGATTTCAAAACCCGCAAATTGGAGCCTATTTACCGCAGGATTGGTCATCGCAATTGTCGGCGAAGGCATAAGAATGTCGGCAAGCTCGATTATCGTAAAATCGAACGAGCTTACCACGCGCGGAGTATATTCGGCGGTTCGTCACCCTCTTTACCTGGGCACTTTCATCATAATGCTTGGCTTTCTGATTTCTCTCATCAATCTTAACGCTTTGTATCAAACCCTCTTGAGTTTTTTTATCGCCTTGAGTGGATTTGCCATCATTTATTTTAAGCAGATAAAGGCAGAAGAAAAGTTTTTGCGCAAAGTCTATGGAAACCAATTTGAAGAATATAAGCAAAGTGTAAACGCCCTCTTTCCTTCCATGCGATCACTGAACAAACTTTTCAGTTCTGCGGACTGGTCGATGAAGACTTTTAAAAAGAACAAGGAATACAGAGGACTTGTGGGAATGTTTTTTGTTTTTTTCGCGGTATGGCTGCGAATATACTATGAAATATAAAATACAATCCGGACTCCTGGTTGCCTTGCTTCTTTTCTGCAGCCTGGTAAACGCAAAAGATAAGCGCTCAGAACTCCCGCACCCATACAATAACCTTCGGGTAGTCCCCAGCCAAAATTCCTTTCCCTTTTTTGGAGAGAAGCTGGAATATGAAATTTCATGGTCTTTTCTGAACGTGGGGAAAGCCTATATGGCGGTTGACAAAGCGTATCTTATAAACGCCACAACTGTTTACCACGTGATAAGCAAGGCACGTTCAACAAGCGTCATAGACTATTTTTTTCATGTTGATGACACCAATGAGTCCTGGATAAGCGGTGATTTTTCAAACTCCTTCGGGTACTTAAAAAAACTGCGGGAAGGGAATTATCTGCATGATGAATGGGTAATATTTAACTACCAAACGATGGAATTTTACGGGAAGAAAATGGATAGGAAAGGCAATGTCCACAACGTACAGGGAAAACTATTGGAGCGTGTTCACGATGTGCTTTCTTCTCTCTATTATGTGAGAATTCTGGATTTCAATTCCTCAAGCGAATTTATAATCCCGGTGAACTCGAGAAAAAACTGGCAGATGAAGGTAAAAGTTCACTCAAGGAAAAAGGTAAAAACAAAATTCGGAAAAAGAAAATGCTGGAAAATAGAACCTATGGTCGGAGAGGAGGGAATATTCGTGCCCAAAAAAGGAAAAAGCATGTACGTGTGGATATCAGACGATGAAGAAAGACTTCCAATGAAACTTGAAGCTGAAATATTCATTGGCTCAATAAAGGCAGAATTGATAAAAGCAGAACGCATAAGGCATTAGTGCACTCTTTCTGCCCCTGCAATGATATAATATATTAGTACAATGGCAAACATAAGGACGATTGAAAGGATTTTGGGCAGATTCTGCAAACGCAGGATTCTTGTGATAGGCGAAATTATGCTGGATAAATTCATCAAGGGCAGCGTCTCAAGAATCTCTCCCGAAGCACCTGTTCCCGTCGTAAAAGTCAAAGAGGAAAGCGAAATCCTGGGCGGAGCAGGAAATGTAGCAAATAATTTGCGCGAGCTCGGCGCCGAGGTCTCACTGGTAACTTTCACGGGGAATGACATCAGCGCAAAACACATAATTGAAATATGCAAGGAAAAAGGCATAAGCACTGAAAACATACTCTCAACGCCAAGAACAAGAACCATAGAAAAAACGAGAATAATCGCCGAACACCAGCAGGTGGTGAGATTTGACACCGATCCCGTCAACCTAAAATTGACTTTTGAAGAAAACTCTCGGATTCTGAAAATCCTGGAGCAAAAAATCTGCGAGAGAGTGGATGCCGTACTACTCTCGGATTACGGCAAAGGAATGTTTTCCCCCTTTCTGATTTCTGAAATAATCAAAACTGCCGGCAAATCTTCAATTCCGGTGTACGTGGACCCGAAAGCGGAGCATTTCAAAAGATACAAACGTGTTACCTGCGTAACCCCCAATATTACGGAGGCATTTTCAGGCATGCATCTTCCGATTAAGCACACGCAGAGCGAGGTAGAAAAACTCGGAATAAAAATCGTCAAAAGTCTTGCCCTGAAATCTTTGTTGATAACTCAGGGAGAAAACGGAATGACCCTTTTTGTCAGGGACAAGCAGAAAATTTCTGTAAAACATATTAGCGCAAAAGCCAAAGAAGTTTACGATGTAACCGGGGCAGGGGATACAGTAATATCTGTGTTTGCGCTTTCTCTGGCGGCGAAAGCAAGTTTCGCAGATGCTGCCTTCATTGCCAACTGTGCCGCCGGTATAGTAGTCGGGAAATTGGGAACAGCCACAACCTCCCCGACAGAAATACTAAACTACATTAAAAATGTATGAAAAGATGCCTCATTGTCATTCCCGCAAGACTCAATTCCAGGCGATTGCCACAAAAGCTTCTCAGGAAAATAAACTCCCGTCCCGTCCTGGAATGGACATGGCGGGCGGCTGTAAAAGCTAACCTGGGACCGGTGGTTATCGCTGCAGACAGTAAAAAAATAATGTCACTCTGCGAAAACATGGGAGCAAAGGCGGTTCTGACTGGCGCGCACATAAAATCCGGGACTGACCGCGTATACGAAGTCGCTAAAAAATATCCGCACGATTTTATTCTCAACCTTCAAGGCGACGAGCCATTTATAAAGCCCAGAATTTTGCGCGACACCTTTCGCAAATTCCTGCTGCTGGGCGACTTTGACATCGCTACAGCCGCTCTTGCGACAACTCAAAAAAAGGTAATAAACGATCCGAACTGCGTGAAAGTGGCAATCTCGCGCTCTGGCAGAGCCGTGTATTTTTCCAGACATCCTGTCCCCTATCATCATGAATTGCCTGTGAAAACAAGCAAATTTCCTTATTACAAGCATATCGGCTTTTACTTCTACACAAGAAATTCTCTTTCAAAATTTGTAAGATTAAGGCAGAGTCATCTTGAAAAATTGGAAAGGCTTGAGCAACTCAGGGCGATAGAAAACGGGATGAATATATTCGTAAATGTTGTAAAATACGACGCTCCGTCCATAGACTCAAGCAAGGACCTTACAAAGGCGAGGAAATACCTTAAAAAGAGGAAGTAAAAATGGCTAAATTTATTTTTGTCACGGGGGGTGTTGTAAGTTCGCTCGGCAAAGGAATAACAGCAGCATCGGTAGGCAGGCTTTTAACCGCTCACGGCTTTAAAGTGAATATAATAAAATGCGACCCGTATATAAACGTTGACGCCGGCACCATGGCTCCTTTTCAGCACGGCGAAGTCTTTGTCACAGACGATGGCGCCGAAACGGATTTAGACCTTGGCTATTACGAAAGATTTCTCGGAATACGCACCAATGATTGTAACAATGTCACTGCGGGAAAAATATATCAAAGCGTGATATCTAAAGAAAGAAAAGGGCTTTATTTAGGTCAGACTGTTCAGGTTATCCCCCATATAACAGACGAAATAAAATCCAGGTTCTTCAGAGTCGCCAAAACCTGTGACATTTTGATTGTGGAGATAGGCGGTACAGTGGGCGATATAGAAAGTCTCCCTTTCCTGGAAGCGGCGCGGCAGATGCGCCCTGACAGAACGCACAGCGATTCAATATACATACACGTAACCCTTGTCCCCTATCTTTCCTCAAGCGATGAACTGAAAACCAAACCGACCCAGCATTCGGTCAACAAATTAAGAGAAATTGGAATAGACCCGGATATTATCGTGGCCAGGACCGAGAAGCCTCTCGCCGCTGAAATAAAAAATAAAATCGCTCTTTTCTGCAGCGTTCCGCAGGAAGCGGTAATAGACGCCCCTAACGTCCGCTCCATCTATCATGTCCCCGAGATGCTCAAAAAACAGGGAATAGATGAGCAGATAATGATGCTTTTACGCCTTAGAAGTAAAAAATGGGATTTTGACGAATGGACAGACTTTGTCAGAAGAAGCGAAAATGTGGAAAAGCGTCAGTCTGTTAACATTGCGATTGCGGGAAAATACACCAAACTCAAAGACTCATATAAATCGCTGGCAGAGGCAATTTACCACGCTTCCATCGCCAATGACACAAAAGTCAACATTGTTTTTCTGGACGCTTCTAAAAATGAATCTACCGCTTTGAAAAACATTCACGGAATAATCGTGCCGGGCGGTTTTGGAGAAAGAGGCATAGAAGGAAAAATTAAAATAGTTCAATTCGCCCGGGAGAAAGGAATTCCATTTCTCGGAATATGCCTTGGCATGCAATGCGCGGTTATAGAATTCGCCAGAAACGTTCTAAAAATGAAAAAGGCCAATTCCACAGAATTCAATCCTAAAACCCCTCATCCGGTAGTGGACATCATGGAGAACCAAAAGAAGATAGACTCAAAGGGCGGTACCATGCGGCTGGGAACGTGCGTGTGCCACTTAAAGCCAAAAAGCATAGTCAAGAAAATATACAGAAAAACCATCATCCATGAACGACACAGGCATAGATACGAATTTAATCCCTCCTATGCACGTCAATACGAAGAAAACGGCATGACGATAAGCGGATTTTACAAAAAGGAAAATTTGCCGGAGATAGTTGAGATAAAAAAACATCCATGGTTTATCGGAGTGCAGTTTCATCCAGAATTCAAATCAAAACCGCTCTCGCCCCATCCTCTTTTTAGAGCGTTTATAGCGGCAGCCACACAAGCAAAAGAAAAATCAAACCTGGAAAAAATATTGGCGGAGCAAAAATGAAACACAAAAAAATAATGGTCAACGATGCAGTTTTTTCAAATGCAGCGCCTCTTACCTATATCGCAGGGCCGTGCGTGATAGAATCCGAAAAGGAATTTTTTGAAATCGCCGAAAAACTAAAGAAAATATTTAAAAAAACAAACTCCTCTTTCATTCTTAAAGCTTCCTTTGACAAAGCCAACCGAACTTCCCACAAATCCTTCCGCGGAGTCGGACTTGAAAAAGGGCTTGAAATAATTCGCGGAGTAAAATCACTTCTGAACCTGAAAGTGCTTGTGGATGTTCACGAACCGCGGCAGGCCCAAAAGGTTGCGGAAGTCGCTGATATTCTTCAAATTCCCGCTTTTTTATGCCGGCAAACCGACCTGCTTTTTGCCTGCGCGGATACCGGAAAAACCATTAATATCAAGAAGGGACAGTTCCTTTCCCCGTGGAATATGGTAAATGCGGTCAAAAAAATAGAATCAAGAGGCAACAAATCCATACTCCTGACCGAAAGAGGCTCAATGTTCGGCTATTTTGACCTTGTTGTAGATATGAGGTCCATCGAAATAATGAAGAAAACGGGATATCCTGTTATTTTTGACTGTACCCACTCGGTCCAAAAACCTGGAAATCTCGGCAATGCCTCCGGCGGGAATATTGAATTTGCACTTTCCCTCGCAAAAGCCGCAACCGCACTATCTATAGCAGGAATATTTTTTGAAACCCATAAAAATCCCGAAAAAGCGCTTTCGGACGGACCCAATTCTCTTAAACTTTCTATTGTAGAGAGCGCGGTCAATATGCTAAATAGTATAGATAAGGTTATAAAAGGGAAATTTCAATGAAGTGTCCAAACTGCGGTTACGAAAACAGGCCAACGCTTAAATACTGCAAAAAATGCGCCCGAGATTTGACTCTCGCTCCCATATGGTTTCCAAACTGGAGATGGCATCTGAAAGTTCTTTCTGTCATTTATCTCATTCTTATCGTTGGTTTCTTCGTCATCAGGTTTCTCCTGCACAAACTTCCACCCCCCTATAACATACGCCAAATACCTCCGGAAATGACGCCATGGCTTTACCCGCACAAAGTTCCGCCAAAATGAAAAATAAATTCTCGACAAAAAAAGACATCCTGAAATTTGCCAGCTTCATTTTGCGCCAGGAAGCACAAGCCATAATTTCTTCCTCCCGCGGATTAAACGCTACATTTGCAAAAGCCGTTTTGAAACTGCGGGAGACAAAAGGCAAAATAATCGTTATCGGCATAGGCAAATCCGGAATAATCGGCAGGAAAATAGCAGCGACGCTTTCTTCCACCGGCAGCCCCAGCATATTTCTCCACCCTGTGGAGTGCATGCACGGGGACCTCGGCATAATAAACCAGAACGACGCCATTGTAGTGCTCTCTTACTCCGGGGAAACTGAGGAAACCAATAAAATTATTCCATTTCTAAAAAGCAAGGGTATTCCGATTATATCCATAACAAAAAGTCTCAGGTCCAAACTGGCGAAGAATTCTACCATCGCGGTGCGCCTCGCCGTTGAAAAAGAGGCATGTCCCTACAATGTGGTCCCGACTTCCTCTACCACCGCAATGCTGGCGTTGGGCGATGCACTGGCGGTAACGCTCATGCAACTGAAAGGCTTTACCAACGAGAATTTTGCTGCATATCATCCCGCAGGCAGCATCGGAAGAATTCTGACACTCAAGGTAAGCAACCTGATGCGAAAAGGAAAAGACAATCCTGTGATCAACCAAAACAAAATGCTTAAAGAAGCGCTTTACATAATGACCAGAACGAAAAGCGGCGCCGTTTCAGCGGTTAATGAAAAGGGCGAACTGGTTGGCTATTTCACCGACGGTGATCTCAGACGCTGTTTCCATAAAGGAAAAACCGATTTAAAAAAGCCCTTAAAGAAATACATGACTCAAAATCCAATAACCATTTATCCGGACGCCCTGGCAAAAGAAGCCGCAAGACTCATAAAGGAAAAGAAAATTGACAATATTCCCGTTATAGACCCCGCAAGCAAAAAACCTGTGGGCATAATAGACGAGCGGGATTTGATAGAAAAAGGCTTTATATAGTACCTTCAGAACTCAATTTAAACGAAGAAACGATATGGTTAAACACCGGCTAAATAATATCTTCTCTCCTGTTCGTGGGTTTGTTGTGGTTTTCCTTTTCACTATTCTTTCTATTTCTCTCGGTTGCATGGAGAATGAAAATGCCGTGGGCAAAATTCCAACAAAAAAAGGAAAACTATACATTGTGGAAATATCTGAAAACTCAGGCAACACTTATAAATGGAAAGCCATGGCTAACGCAGCAATTTTAAACGAAAGTACAGGAATAATGGATTTTTTTTCCCCGCGCATAGAATTTTACGAAAATGGCCGTCCAGTTTCCAGAGTAACCGCAAAAAACGCAAAAATAGACTTGAATACGAGAGATACTGTAATGAATGGTAATGTTGTCGTAAATTCAAAAAAAGAAGGAGCTCTGCTTAAAACCGAAAAACTTTCCTATCTTTCCGAGTCAAACAAAATTCACACCACGGAAAGGGTAACTATATACAGGAAAGACGCCGTCATAAAAGGCGACGAACTTACCGCAAATCCTGACTTATCCAATGTGGAAATCAAAAATCAGGAAACACAAATTATTAAAAGATGAAAATGTTCGCCCCGTTGTTTTTCTGTGCACTTCTTTTGCCGGCTTTTGCCTTTTCAAAAAAAAAGGACATTCTCATGGGCTCAGTTGTCAAAAGCAAAATATGGAAAATGGACAGAAAAAAGGGAAAGGAAATTTTCATAGGAGACGTCTCTTTTATCAACGATACATACACTCTGAAATCAGATTATGCCGAGTACTGGCGCAAGGAAAAAAGATGGAAACTAAGCGGAAACGTCTACTGCATGCGCAGATTCAATGACCTGAGCAAATTAACGCTTTTTGCAAGCAATGCTCAATTTAATCAACAATTTGAAAATGGCGTTTTGTGGGGCGAAAAAAAGAAAACAAAAGCGGTTTATCATTCCAAAGAAGGGCGAAAGATTTTTTCTTATTCCGACAGAATAGAAGCCGACTATCCGAAAAATCGTATAAATTTTTTCGGCAATTTTTCGCTGAAAAGTGAAATGAACTATGCTGTTTCGGACAATGCAAGCTATGATAAAAATACCGAAGTCTTCACAATGACCGGCTCCAGACCCATTGTAAGAAGCGCTGAACAAAAATACAATTTTGCTCTCAAGGGCAATGTGGTAAAATATTACCAGGTTAGCGGAAATATAGCCGTTCTCGGAAATGCATACGGCTGGTTGGATTTGAAAGGCGCAAAAATACATGATATTAAAATCAGAACTACTGGAAAAAAGTTACCATAGGCGCAGGGTGGTGAAAGGTGTTTCTCTGGAGATAAAATCCGGAGAGATATGCGGTCTTTTGGGCCCAAACGGAGCAGGCAAGACGACGACTTTCCATATGATGGTTGGTTTTCTTCCTCCCGATTCCGGCAAAATATACATAGATGAAAAAGAAGTGTCCAATATTCCCATGTATGAAAGGGCCCGGATGGGAATAGGATTTCTCGCTCAGGAACCCACAATATTCAGGGGACTCAGCGTTCAAGAGAATCTTATCGCGATACTTGAGAGAACGGTGAAAGACAAAAGAGAAATGTTAAAGAAAGTCAATTTTTTGCTGAAGGAATTCGGCTTGACAAAACTGAAAAAGCAGAAAGCATATACATTATCTGGAGGGGAAAAAAGGAGGTTGGAAGTTGCCCGGGTAATGATCAACGATCCGAAAATAATCCTTCTGGACGAACCTTTTGTCGGAATAGACCCCATAACGGTGAGCGATTTAAAAAAGACCATAAAACACCTGAAAGAAAAAAATATAGGAATATTGATAACCGACCACAACGTGCGGGAAACTCTTTCCATAACCGACAGGTCCTATCTTATTTATGAAGGGGAAATACTTACGTCGGGAGATGCACAAACTCTGCTGAATGATGAAAAAGCCCGCAGTTTATATCTTGGCGCAGATTTCAGGATGTAGAAACAAAACGTAAAAAGATAAAAATTGTATAATTTCTTTTCCCTTTAAGTGAATACTTCAAGGTGGGTATGCATGCCGCTAGCGAGAGCCTTCTTATATGCTTTTTGGAAAATCTTTTCGGCTTCATCTGTTCGCCCGAAAAAATGAAGCACATGGGATTTTGAAATCATAGCCAGCACTTTCCCCCTCTCTTCTCTTCCTCTTGAAAAATACTTTTCTGCTTTTTCAAAAAGTCTGAGCGCCCTGAATAATTTTCCATCTTTCTTATAAACCTCGCCCATTCCCCATAATACAAAACCCAGGTCGGGATAGTCTTCAAGTTCTTTATAAAGAGCAAATGCTTTTCTGTATCTTTTCATGGCTCCGCTAAGCTTGCCGGATTGTCTCAAGACATTTGCCGAACCGCATTCGCCATAAGCTTTTGCAAAAAGATCCTCGCCTTTAATAAATATCTTTCTGGCTCGTTGATAGCATTTGCCAGCTTCACTTATATTTCCCGACACCCGCCGGGCTCCTGCCAGGCCCATAAGCGCGTATCCTACCATATCGGGATTTTTGCTTTTCTTCGCCAATTTCAGAGAGGATTGAAAATGCAAAATACTCTTTTTGAAGTCTCCTCTCAATCGGCAAATTCCCGCAAGCGCCCAAAAAACAAAAGATTCCGCCTCCAAATCCTTCTGCAATCTGAACTTTCTACGAAGGGATTTCAGAATCTTTTCAGACTCCATCAGCCTCCCACCCATTCTCAATATCATAGCGCGTTCAAGCTGAACCTCGTCTTTCCGTGGGGCGATTCGCTCAAGGCACTTCATATATTTCAAAGCCCTTTCATAATTCCCAACGGAACGCAAACAGCTGCAAAGTCCGAGAAGGGATTTTATTCTGTCATTAGTTTCCCAGGCATATTTCAGGGATTTTTTATAATACCCGGCTGCTTTTTTAAAATACCCAAGAGACTGGAACGCTTGCGCATATAGAGCAAAAAAATCGGATTTCAGAAACGCAGCTACCGAAAGAGACGACAATTCTTTCAGAGACGAGCGGAATTTCCCCCTGTCAATTTTTCGGGAAATTTTTTCAAGCTGGAGTATTATATTTTTTTCTGGCATAATTTCGTCAGAGGACATTTCTCGCACAAGGGCTCCCGTTTTTTGCAGAAGTTCTTTCCCAATTCAACGATAAGAGCGTGATACTCCTGATATAAATAAACATTTGGCCCGAGATTTTTTTCAAAGAATTCCTGACCCTCGGCGTAATTTGTTAATCTTTCAAAACCCATTCTTGAAAATATTCTTAAAGTATACGCATCGGCAATAAATTTGGGCTTGCCCGCGGCATAAAGCAATATGGAATCGGCCGTTTCAGGGCCTATGCCATGTATAGCAAGAAGATGGCGTCTTAAATCGGCGGTGTCGCCTGAAAACCACTCTTTAAGCGAAACTGAAAAAGACATAACATAACGGGAAAATTCCTTCAACTTAATCGCCTTTTGCCTGAAATAACCGCTGGGTTTTATTAGAGACGACAGGCGCTCAAGGTTCATTCGCTTGATTTTTCGTGGTGAAACTGCCCTGGCCTTGTTAAGATTTACAATCGCCTTTTCCACATTGGTCCAGGCTGAGTTTTGGGTAAGGATGGCGCCGACACAAATTTCAAAAATCTGCCGTTCATTTAGATGTTCAGAACGCTCTTTAACATATTCCGGTTTTAGCCTGCCAGGCAGCGTAATTGGCCACCAGCCGCGCGGGCCGAATCTTTTAAGCAGAAGACGATATGCTCTATGAATCAGCCGCCTAACATTTTTTTTATTTCGGACAGCAGATTGTCCAGCTGATATGGCTTTTTCATGTATTTTTCCGCTCCGCATAATTTCGCCTTTTTCATATATTGTGGGTCGGAGAGAGTGGAAATGACGAGAATTGGTATATGCCTCAGATTATTATCTCGCTTGACCATGCTGCATACTTCATAACCGCTTATCTTCGGCAGCAAAAGATCCAAAAGCACAAGGTCCGGTTTCTCGCGCCTTATCAAGCGTATTCCCTCTATGCCGTTATTGGCCCAGAAAACTTCGTAATTCTCACTTTCAAGCACTTCCTTTAAAACAAAGGAAATTTTTTGGGAGTCCTCCACTATGACTATCTTTTTTTTATTACCTGCCATAGGAGTTTGCCAGTTTCAAATATTCATCTTTTGACTTTATCAAGCCCTTTATTTCATCCTCTGTAAGTTTCCTTATCACTTTTGCCGGAACCCCAAGAACCAGGGTTCTCGAAGGAATCTTGCTGTTGGGCGGCACAAGCGCTCCGGCGCCTATTATTGTGTATTCGCCAACTTCAGAATCGATAACCACCGCCCCCATACCTATCAGCGAAAAATCGCCCACAACGCTGCCGTGTATAACCGCGCTGTGGCCAACGGTTATTCCCCTGCCAAGTCTGACGGGCATGTCATAATTGGGGTGTAAAACGCACAGGTCCTGCACATTTGTCTCCTCGCCCACATCAATCCTGTCCACATCTCCTCTTAAAACGGCATGCGGCCATACAGAAGCGTCTTTTTCTATCCTTACCCTGCCGATAATTTCAGCCGATTCGTGGATATAGGCGTTCGAATCCACCTGCGGCTCAAACTCACCAAACTTCCTTATCATTTCGCCTCCTTTATGCGCTTGTCATGAAGATAATCATAATACGGCTCGGAAATCTTAAGTCCCCAGTAGATTATGATGCTGAAAAACGAGGGCACAAGGTGATAAAAGAAACGGTATATTAGAGCGGCAGCCACCGCTTTTGCCCAGGGAACCCCCATTTGGGAAAAAGAAGCAGCCATGGCTGCTTCCATCGCTCCCAATCCGCCGGGCAGGATTGGAATAACCGTCATAAGCATCCCAAACGAAAAACCAATAATCAGGCTGCTCGTTCCCACATGCACATCTAAAGATTTGAAGGAAAAGAATAGTATATATATGGTAAATATCCAGTCCATAGCTACATAGGCAAGTATTTTGGGCAATTCGTATTTGCGTTTTTCCACTATGCTTATTCCATCATTGAGCTGTTTTTCGAATTTATTGAACGATTCGTTGGGAATCTCCTTTTTCGAAAAATAAAAGAGAATCCTGTTTATTCCACGATAAAGTTTCCGGCTCCACGATGCTCTGAGGTCGGCATGAAAAAACATAACGACAAAAGCGGAAGCCAAAAAAAGTATGAGCAAAATTCCCAGAACATTTTCAAAAAACCTGAGATTAAACTCCCTCGTGTTGAGCAGATTGAGAAGTATTCCCTGAAATATAATAAGCGAAAGAACAAAATAAATCAAAGCACTTATAACAACGGAAGAAGTCACGCTTATGGCATATGGGACGTGTCTTTTTTTGAGCAAATGAGCTCTTGTGGCAAAACCGCTGACTCCGGCGGAGGAAATGAAATAGTTAACAGTGGTGGAAACGACCGCTATTCCTCCAACTTCCCAGAAGGGCATTTTATAACCCATAAGTTTTAGCATTTCCATGAGAGTAAATCCCATAAAAAAATAGCTCATAACGGAAAAAAGAAATGAAAGGAATAAATAACCTTTATGTGAATCCCGAATAATAACCGCAATTTTATCGTAAATCGGAGTTATAAGCCAGGCAAGTATGGCAACGGATAAAATAATCGGAAGGTAAATAAAAGTGAGTTTTCTTTCCTGCGCCATAATTTTAATTGTAGAATATATATAAATATTGTAAATTTTATTTATCCCGTAAACAAGAAATGACCGTATACAAATCAGATTTCCTGGTAATCGGAAGTGGAATAAGCGGGCTTTTCCTGGCGAATTGCCTCGCCAACCTCGGCAAAGTCAACATCGTCACAAAAAATGAAATTTCCGACGCAAACACCTCGATGGCACAGGGCGGCATAGCGGCAGTACTTGACGGGAATGACGATTTTGAAAATCATATTCGGGATACGATCTGCGTCGGACAGGGATTGTGTAATGAAAAAATAGTCAAGATGACGGTGGAACATGCTCCTGAAATAATCGCCGACTTTATGAAAATCGGAGTAAAATTCACAAAAGATAAAAATGGGAAATTTGAATTAGGGTTGGAAGGCGGTCACTCCCGCAGAAGAATTTTTCATGCTGGAGACTACACGGGACGGGAAATAGAAAATTCACTTATAAAAC
>Ga0180301_10001847_pt1 | contig 16594 bp, 11 predicted proteins | sample GuaBasSediGuay16_FD_121797 | JGI IMG/M metagenome (GOLD analysis project Ga0180301, IMG submission 121797) | Subseafloor sediment microbial communities from Guaymas Basin, Gulf of California, Mexico - Guay16, Core 4569-2, 12-15 cm | ecosystem: Environmental > Aquatic > Marine > Hydrothermal... | reverse complement strand
TGCACAGAATATCACATTAGATAGAAGAAATGAGTTAATAACCTTAGCTGAACAATATTTGGGATTCGATTCCGTATATACATGGAATGTAGATATTAATGGATTTATAATCCAGCTTAGAACGAATGATATGCATTTAGAGGATTTCTTTCGAGAAAATTTTTTCCCAGCGGCCCATGATCTTCGACCACAGGGCACAATTTATGCAATTACAGGTGTCTATGATGCAGAACCTACGGTGAGTTACCATCCAGAAACGAAGACTGGCTTTCTAATCAATATTGGTACCTATCAACAATTACGGTCGCTGGCGCTTGGAATTGTTCTTGACTTAACGGAGGAACAGGGACAATTACATTTTATTCGAGGCTCACTTGTCGATTTAGATGGACAGGGAATTTGTATTATGGGACCTGCTGGCTCTGGGATTAATACCCATACCTTTCTCCTCCTTGAATTGGAAAAAGCACGACTACACTCCATAGATTGGATATATTTGGAACAATTAGGAGGCGAAAAAGGACGTATCTCAACAATGGGTTCAGAAAGAAAGTTTTACTTGAAAAATAATATCATTAAGTTAATACCACGGTTAAAAATTCTATATGAGAAATGTAAAAGAGAAGAGAATCATTTCATTCTGGATCCGTGGTGGATAGGAGGAGATGATAAATATATTAACACAACGAGAATTAACGTCATTTTTTTCCTTAATCCAGATCCTGCCGAACAAGAGATTGCGCGCCGATTGACGAAAAAAGAAGCCCTTACGATGTTACTAGACGCAGAACATCCATTCTTTAATCCACATATACTAGTATTTAATGATGGACGAAGGGAACTTGAATTACAGTTTTTTGACAAGCTTTTTGATTTTGTAGCCGTTTATACAATAAATACAGCAAAACCAATGTTTGAAGTGCAGAAAAAGGTCAAGGATATTATCTTAACCAAGGAGTATTTAGAGCCTCTCAAAGAAGAACAGGAAGAAATTCATCTTGAGATTATGGAAGCAATGAAACATATAGATCTTAATGAAATTAGAAAAGCAGTCTCAGAAATGATTAATTTATCAAATGTACAAAGTCCATCTGAAGAAGAAATTCGTAAAATGGCAGAAAAATACGGTTTCCGCACAAAATTTGGGAATTATAATTATGTATCGACGGTGAAAAATAGGAGTGCAGGGCTTACCGTTTATATCGGAAGTCCAAAAGTCCTCCAACCAAAATTAAATGAAAATCAAAGGCAAATTATCAAAAGATTACCTAAGACTGTGAAAGAGGTATTAGCTTATATAAAAAAGGCACCTTTTGTGCACACATCAAGAATTATGGGGCAAAATCCTGAGTTTACGCCTACATGTACCCTTTTTGTATCAGTACATCGTAAGGAAATGGTAAGACTCGCACATATGATGAATCTATCATTATTTCCATTTGAAAAAGAAACAGACCCTCATCTATATATGGTCTTCATTCCAGAATGGCATGAAACACAGCGGCAAATCTTAGTTTTTCCTGAAATAGGGGTTACATTTGTCTTAGGGACGGATTATTATGGTGAAGTGAAGAAAGGGATGCTACGAATGGCAATGTGGGAGGCAAAACAACGCGGGATGCTCGGCTTGCATGCAGGGGCAAAGATAATCAAAGCGCGCGATGCAAATGACGGAAAATTAAAACGATATTCAACTCTTATATTCGGCTTGACGGCAACTGGAAAAACAACCCATTCATGCCATAGTCACGATTTAGATGAATCCCAAGGTGAGGGCATTGAAATTGTCCAAGATGATTTCGTAGCACTCCGCCCTGATGGATCAGCTTATGGAACTGAACGTGGGTTTTTCTTGAAGACCGAAGGACTCAATCCAGAAATTCAACCCCTAATTTATAGAGCCATTACACAGCCAGACGGAGTCTTTGAAAATGTATTAGTCGATTACCAAGGAAATGTGTTCTTTGATGATAATACATTAACCGGAAATGGCCGCGGAATTATGCAAAAGAAAGATTTTGGTAAATATTCAAGTAAGGGAATTAATTTGCCCCCTCTTTCAGAAGTAGATGGAATGTTAATTTTTCTGATAACGCGCCGCAATACGGTAGTTCCTATAGCTTCTAAGCTTACTACGGAGCAAGCTGCCGCAGCCTTCATGCTTGGTGAATCTATTGAAACATCAGGGTCTGACCCGCGACGTGCTGGGGAAAGTGTTCGAGTGGTTGGTACTAACCCATTTATCGTCGGTGATGAAGCTGAAGAGGGAAAAATATTTTACAACATAATAAAAAAGAACGAAGATAAAATCAGATGTTTCCTGTTAAATACCGGAGGGATCGGCGAAATTCGAGAAACATTACCCGATGGAACTAAGGTCCTAAAGCGAAAAGTCAATCGGATTCCTATCAAGGAAATGGCTTCAATAATAAGAGGAATTGCAAGAAATTCGATCGAATGGGAGCCAGAACCTTATTTCGGCACAATGATTCCGAAAAAAGTTGAAGGCGTCGACATGTCAAAATATAATCCTGCAAAATTTTACTCTCCTAAAAAATTAAAGGAACTTGTCGAGAGTTTAAAAGAAGAACGGAGACAATACTTGGCGAAATTCAAAAATCTTGATGATAAAATAAAATATGCCTTTAAATAAATACCTATTTTCCTTTCTTCGCTTTCAACTACTTTTTTCCTAGAAATTTTAATTAAGGTCATTTACTTTATGATTCATAGATAGATTAACTCCAGAATGAGGGTGAGCAGAAAATATGGAAATATCCGACTTGAAACTAGAAAAGAAGATTACTCTTTCCCGATCAGATGCACTCATTATTGTAGATGTCCAAAATGATTTCATTCCAGGAGGAGCATTGCCAGTGGAAGGGGGAAATGAAATAATTGATGGGATAAATCGGGTTTCTAAAGTTTTTAAAGAGAATAGAGCACGTATTGTCCTTACACAAGATTGGCATCCTCCAAACCACAAATCTTTTGCAAGTGCCCATCCAGGCAAAAATCCATTTGATGAATATTCCGCCGAAGGTATCGGTCCCGTTCTATGGCCTGATCATTGCATCCAAGGACAAAAAGGTGCTGAATTTTCACCTCAATTGAATACTGATATAGCAGATGCCATTATTCGCAAGGGAATGAATCCTGAGATTGATAGCTACTCTGGTTTCCTTGAAAATGATAAGAAATCAGAAACAGGACTTGCTGGTTACCTCAAATCGTTAAAAATAGACCGTATTTTCGTCTGTGGACTTGCTCTCGACTATTGCGTCTACTTTACTGCAATGGATGGGAAAAATCTAGGATTTGAGGTATATTATATCATCGATTTAACGAGAGGAATCGATGATCCTCCCGGAAATATCTCAAGAGCTTTGGAGAATATGACCCAAAATGGGATAAAATTTCTTAAAGCGGATATTTTTTATAATTTCTAAATAATTATAAACTTATTTTATAATTTTAATCGATTAAATGTTCAAATTCAGGAGGGACGAATGAAATAAATTTTAGAATTCGCGATTTTAGAGAGGAATCAACGCGATTTACGAGAGATTTCCATGTGAATATTTCGAATTCTAAAGTTGGATCGGCACCAAACCAATAAAAAATTAAGCCATTCCCAAAGAATTTATATTTATCGAATTGTTTTCGATTTCGTCTCATTTCAAAAGCATCTCCATAAGTGGCTTTTGATTCGATCCAGTCAAACTCCTTAATAGTTCCAGAAATATCGACGCATAGGGGTGTCTTCAGTAAAAAATCGGGACCCCCTTGCCCAATATCGCGATCATAACCGATTGAAAGTGAATCAAGCCATTTTGCGATGAGTTCTTCTCCAATTCGCCCTCGTTCTTTTCCATATTTAATTCCCAGTGGGGAAAATACGGGGTCATTACGTAGAGCAAGTTTGAGAGCTTCCTTTAAGTAAGTGGGAGGGGCAAGTTCGCCCCAAATAATGTCTCGTATCTCCCGTTTTGTGAATCCTTCGAGGGTTAGAAAATGCCTGATAATCATGACAGGGGCTATTTCAATAGAACTTGCAAGTTCTAAGATATTTCCTCTCAAATCTTCTTTTGTTAATGTCTTTAACTTTTTAAAATTAAACATTGTCTTTCGTTGAAGATTTTGGCAATATCTAATAAATTTGATACCTCTCAATACATGTGCATCTCTAATTTTGTTGCCATATTTCAACTATAAGTTAAATTACATCAAAAAGCAAACCATTTTAATTTAATGGAATTTTTACCTCTTAAAATTTTCAAGATTGAAAGAAATAAAAAAAAGTTTAATTTAAAAGATTATTCCTTCTTTTTCTGTGTGGGGAGCACTTCGCCAGGCTTATTCATACGGAAAAGGAAAAGGACACCTTCTTGATACTTTCTTCGACCCCAAATTTGATAGCCGCGCTCTAAGCCCCAAAGGTACCAGAGCGGATAGGAAAGGAACAAGATAATAGCGTATGGATCTAAATTTGCCGCATTTGGATTAATCCCTAAATTAAAAAGAAAGTTCCACATCAGTTCTTCTCCTGTTCCATAGGAGCCGAAATTAAGAATGTTTAGATAACATAGAATTCCAATTGTCCAGAAAAGGCCTATAACTAGAAATCCAAGTAAGACGCTGGCATCCTTGTTGATTTGACGTAATTTCCGTTTGTATGCCCAGGCTATAAACATTCCCAGAATGACAAGCAGAATAATTGAAAAAATAAACCCAATCATAATTCTTCCCTTCCTTTTTACGCTTCTATATCATCTTCCAGCCAACCTTGGTCTTTGTACCATTGTATAGTTTCCAATGTACCTTTTTTGAAGTCAGGATAGAGAAATTTGAAGCCAAGATCTTTCAATTTTTGATTGGAAAAGTAGTACTGATGGTGAATATAACCTGCCATCGATGCCTCGAATCGAGGACGTACGCCTTTCTTTCTTGCTCGTCCTTCTTGAAAGTTAGAGAAGACGAAAGCCAACTTGGAAACGATTTTATACATTGGCCACCATACCGGAATGCGTACATATTTAACGCCTAAATTCTCACACAAAAATTCAATAAATTCATCTTGGAAGCCCTCATCGCAAACAACGTTAAATGCTTCCCCAATCACCTTTTCTTTTGGCTTATATTCATAAATATGCAAGGCGGCTCGTACAAGATCCATAACATGGATCATTGGCATTCTTAAGCGTTTTTTTCGCGGATAAATACTTGGTATAACACAGGTACCTACTTTATGGACCAAATTAAACATATGCCACGCTCCGTATGTCTGCCAGGGACCGTAGATTGGAGCAGGGCGAATGATGGTTAGTGGGAGACCTTGTTCTTTATGAAGTTCAATTAACATTTGTTCTTGCTCCATCTTTGAGATACTATAAGCATTCGGGGGGCTATAATCAGCTGTTTCATCGGCAGGAAGCGGATATCCTTTTTCATCCTTTTTGTACTTTGGTTCTCCATAGACACCACAGGTGCTCCAATGAATGAAATGTTTTATGGATGAACCTTTTTCAAGAACGAGTTCAGCTAGATTCCGTACGCCTTCAACATTGATTTTCCTCAAAATATCAATTTGGGCAAAATAATCATAGAGTGATGCAATGCTAAAGACCACATCGATCTCATGCTCAAAAAGCGGTTCAAGTGATTTCTTATCAGTGAGATCTGCATTAATATAGGTAATTTCACCATATTCAGCACACATTTTTTCAATAAACTTTTCATCAGCAGTCCATTTTCCGCCCAGAAAGAGTTGATCACGATATTCTTTAGCAAGATCGGTAGCAATTACATTGTAGCCTCGTTCTCGTAGTAGGCGAACCATAAAAGTGCCGCAATGCCCGGCAGCACCTGTGACTAACGCCGTATCTACCATTTACATTCCTCCAACTTCGTTGATGGTTATCGGGATGTAGAAGATTTATAAATATAAATTATTTCACACGAAAAAAAGTAGAAAAAACATATTACATGTTAGTTTCTATAAAAAACAGATTATACGAGGATTGGAAATGAATGCGAAAACGCGATTTTTAATGGCATTGAATCATGAGGAGCCAGATAGGGTCCCTTTATTTGAGATTGGAGTAGATTCAGTTCCTGTATTAAAGAAATATGGCGGAAAAAGTTTAGCTGATATGGTCAATTTAATGAAATTAGGGCGTTTTATTTTAGGTTGGAAACAAATTTTCGGCTGGATAGTTACTCGGAAATATACCCTGAAATTACTAGGAAAATCAGTAGTAAAATTATTTAAATCGATGGGATATGATGCGACCGTGGTTCCAGTCACCTTATTTCTGACAAAAAAGAAGAAATTTCTCTCTACAACACGATATGTTGATGAATATGGCAGGGTAATGAAATTTTCAAAAGTCGAATCCGGAGGTGAAATGGTAAGTATCGCATATTATGATGGAGGTTTCTTTGATACGGATGATCCAGAAGCGGCTTACGATGAATGGGGACCACTGGATCCTGATCATCGCACAAGAGCAGCTGCATATCAAGGAGCAATAAAAGAAGCAAAGGATCAGATTTATGTTTTTCCTGGTATTATGGGATTCTTAGAATCTTCTTGGGAATGTTTTGGATTTCCAACCTTTACCAAACTTTTATACACGAAACCTCATTTTATAGAACGCGTATTCCGAGATCATGGGGATTTTTCGGTAGCGGTTGCAGAGAATATGATGAATTTAGGCGCCAAAACCGTTTTTGTGTATGATGATGCAGGGCATAAATCAGGTCCTTTTCTCAGTCCGAAAATGTACCAGAAATTAGTAATTCCTCACCTAAAGCGTCTCTGTGATAAGGTTCATTCATACGATGGAAAAGTCATCCTCCATAGTGACGGTAACCTTTACAAAATTCTTGATATGATTGTGAATGCAGGGATTGATGGGCTTCATCCGATTGAGGCGGGTTCCGGAATGGATATTTTTCAAATAAAACAAGATTATGGGGAACGAATCTGTCTAATCGGAAATGTCGATCCGATTGAGTTATTAACACATGGTACTCCCGAAAAAGTGGAGCGTTATGTGAAACGATTAATACAAGAATGTGGACCTGGGGGAGGATACTGTCTCGCTTCTGGTCATTCAATTACATACTCCGTGACTTTAGAAAATTTTGAAGCGATGCTTGCTGCAGGGCGAAAATACGGTAAGTATCCAATCAATATTGAATAATCTTAAGTGATCTTTATCCAAGATAGATGATTAGATAAAAATTTGACTTTTTCTAAGATGATCAAAAGTATAGAAGAAAAGTAGTAATCCAAATTCTGAGAAAATATTTGTTTAAATATAATTTTTTTGATATGAACTTTTACTCAATTTACCTTACTCTATTTCAATGCCTGATAATTACAGAGTGAGTATTACTTAGGATGGTGAAGGGTAATACTAGAAAACGAAATTAACGGTGGAGATATCGAAACAAGTTAGATTTTGTAAGTGATTTTATCTATAGAAGATTTTAAATTTGAATTCTTTTATCGTCATGTAGATTTTTGATAGCATAAAAAAAATATTTTTAAAAAGAAAAATTTGATTGAATGTAAATCCAAACAAAATACAGCTAAGTAAAATTGGTGAAGAAAAAATGGCAGATGAAAGTGCCAAAATAAAGATTAACGATTTAGAAACTGATACTATAAAGGCAAAAAACTTGGAGATACACATTGGTAAAATTCCAATGGAAGAATGGAAAGAGGAACCACAAGGTCCAACGCCCATGCCCGGGATTAAAGATTTACGGGACTGGGATTTTCGATTAATGGAAAAATATCCGCCGTTCTATGCTCCATTTTGCGATATGTGTTGTTTATGCACATATGGTAAATGCGATCTGAGCGGTGGTGCACATGGAGCATGCGGGATCGATTTAACAGCCCAACAAGCTCGTATAGTAATGATAGCATGTGCAATTGGATGTGCATGTCATGCTGGGCATGCACGCCATCTAGTCCATCATTTAATCGAAAAATTTGGACCAAATACGCCTCTTGACTTAGGACCAGAAATAGATGTTGAAGCACCTGTAGTTCGAACTGTCTGTGGATATAAACCAAAAACAATGAAAGATCTTGAGATTGCATTGGATTATGTAGACATGCAGATCATGCATTGTCTCGGAGCAGGACATACTGGGCAGGAAGGTTCAGCATTAGATTTTGAATCAAAAGCTTTACATTTAGGAATGTGCGATTTCGTGGGGATGGAAATTGCAGACCTTGCTCAAATTGCAGGATGGAATTTCCCAAAAGGAGATCCAGAGGCAGAGTTAGTTGAAATCGGTCTTGGAGCCATCGATATTAATAAGCCCGTTATATTAATGGTGGGACATAATGTTGCACCTGGTATAGAAGTTACGAATTATATGCGCAAATCTAATAATTATGGTAAATTAGAGGTATGTTCTATTTGTTGTACAGCAATAGATCATACTCGATATGATTTTGGGGCAAAAATTGTTGGATCAATGGGTATGCAGCTACGATTTATTAGATCTGGTGTTCCTGATGTGATTATGGTAGATGAACAATGTATACGTTGTGATTTAATTGATGAAGCAAAGAAGATTAAAGCACCACTCATCGCAACAAATGAGAAAGCATGTCATGGATTAAAAGATAGAACAAATGATCCTGCAGATCAAATTGTAGATGATTTAGTAAGTGGTAAAGAACCAGCAGCATTGATTTTCGATTCCGATAAGGCGGGGGAGGTGGCAGTTCGTGTCGCATTAGCTGTAGCTCCAAAACGTCAGAAATTTAAAAGTTTAATGGATTATTCAGAAATTCAAAAACTTGCATCTCAATGCAAACAATGTAATATTTGTCAGCGAAATTGTCCAAATAATTTACCGATACCTAAAGCATTAAAGCTTGCATCGCAAGGGAATTTCAGTTTATTAGAAGATTTATGGGAGCGCTGCGTTGGTTGTGGGCGTTGTGAGAATGGATGTCCCAATAATCTTAATCCACATTCCATAATTGCTGTTGCAGGAGAAAGCATTTTCAAACAAGACAAATATATGATACGGTGTGGCCGAGGACCTGTTAAAGATACTGAAATTCGGAATGTGGGAGCACCCATTGTGCTCGGAGAAATTCCAGGAGTTATTGCATTAGTGGGTTGTGCAAATTATCCTAATGGTCCGCGAGAAGTAGCAAAAATAGCAGAAGAATTCTGTAAAAGACGGTATATTGTAGTTGCAACAGGTTGCTCTGCTATGGATATTGCACGAGTAAAAGATGAAGATGGAAAATCACTCTATGAGAGATTTCCAGGCGATTTCGATGCAGGAGGTATGGTAAATATAGGGTCTTGTGTATCCAATGGGCATATTGTCGGAGCTGCTATTAAAATAGCGAGTATCTTTGCACGAAGAAATTTGCGCGGAAATTTTGAAGAAATTGCAGATTATATTTTAAATCGTGTAGGAGCGGTTGGGATTGCATGGGGCGCAATGAGTCAAAAGGCAGCATCAATCGCTACAGGGTGCAATCGGTTTGGGATACCGGTCATCATAGGCCCACATGGAGCTAAATATCGACGACAATATCTTGGCCGGAGTGATAATGATGAAAGTTGGATGGTAATCGATGCTCGAACAGGAAATAAAGTGTATGGAGGACCTTGCCCAGAGCATCTAATTTACGCCGCAGAATCTGTAGAGGAGTGTATTGTTGAAGCCGCAAAATTATGTATGCGTCCGAGTGATAATTTTAAGGGGCGTGCGGTTAAATTGACACATTGGATCGATTTACATAAAAGATACTACGGATGCCTACCACCAGATATCGAAAAGTTTATCCGAATTGAGGCTGATATCCCAATAACACTGAAGGATGAATTAATGCCTATTTTGAAATCTAAGGGTTGGAAACCCACAGAAATCCCAGATCCAACATTATTACCGAGGTTAGTTCGTAAAAAAGCTTAAAGGAGGTTATGATGCATGTCAGTAAAACCATGGCAATTTACTGCTATAAATCCAAAATTAGGAATTGCAATGAAATCACCAGTTCAAATAGCGAAGATTCTCAAAAAAGCGAAAAGACCTTTAATCGTTGTTGGTGCATTAGCAAATCAGATAGAAGTTCATGATGGGAAAAAACTATTAGATATACTGATTGAGCTCGGAAAAAAAATTCCAATTGTCGCAACATCCAATATTTCTAAAGCCTTTATTGAGAAAGGATTTACTCCTGCAGCGCTAATGACGGTAGTAAATATAACTAATCGTTTGTCTGATCCTGAATGGAAAGGATTAGATGGAAAGGGACAGTATGATGTCGTTGTTTACACCGGAATGACAATATATTTAGAACTTCAGATGCTTAATAGACTTAAACACTATGCGACATGGCTCAAAACGATTAGTTTAGAACGGTACTTTATTCCTAATGCAAGTATTGGTTTAGCAAATTTGAAAGAAGAAGATTGGAAAAATGGAATGAAAGAATTCATGGAAGAAATGAATAAATAAAGGAGTGGTGAATTATGTCGAAAGGTATGTGGGATGATATTCCAGTTGATGTAGGATTAGTTTATGAAGGAGAGAGAATCCGTAAAAAACAAATGCAAGTTGAATTAGGTGGTCCGAAGATTACCGAAAAGTTTGAATTGGTTCAAGCGCGAGAAATGGATGAAATTGAAGATGGGAAAGTTATTGTTGTAGGACCAGATATTTCTGATATGAAAGTTGGCGAATCTTATCCCTTAGGAATTATAGTAGAAGTCGCAGGTGGAATGGTTGAAAAAGATTTAGAGGCAGTTCTTGAAAGACGAATACATGAATTCATGAATTATATCGAAGGATTTATGCATCTAAATCAACGATATGATATATGGTGTAGATTATCTCAAGGAAGCTTCAAAAAAGGATTAAATTCTCTTAAAATAATTGGAACAGTATTGACTCGCCTTTATAAATCAGAATTTACAAACGTTATTGAAAAAATACAGGTTACTTTTTATACCGATGCAGAAAAGATTAAGCCATTATACGAGAAAGCAAGAGAAATTTATAACGCAAGAGATGCGCGAGCAAGAGGATTGACTGATGAAGAAGTTCCAGAATTTTATGGATGTACTCTTTGCCAAAGTTTTGCACCATCACACGTATGTACTGTTACACCTCAACGAATTTCATTGTGCGGAGCTATAAATTGGTTTGATGCACGTGCAGCTGCTAAAGTAGATCCAAAAGGTCCAAACTTCAAGATCGAAAAGGGAGAATTACTTGATCCTGTTAAAGGTGAATATTCGGGTATTAATGAGATTACTAAAAAGAAGTCCTTAGGAGAAGTAGAACGAGTCCATCTCTATACAATACTAAGTCCCTACAATCATACTTCATGTGGTTGTTTCGAAGCAATTGCATTTTACATTCCAGAAGTTGAAGGAATCGGAATTGTAGATAGAAATTTTAAGGGTAATACTGTTAATGGATTACCCTTTAGTACAATGGCGAATAGTACAGGTGGAGGAAGACAAACAGTAGGATTTGTTGGAATGGCAATTGAGTATATGAGATCTCCTAAATTCTTTTCAGCAGATGGTGGTTGGAAACGAGTTGTATGGCTTCCTGCTAATGTAAAAGAAAATGTTAAGGATGCAATTCCTACAGAATTATATGACAAAATTGCTACTGAACAAGAAGCACCTGATCTAGCATCTTTAAAGGAATTTCTTAAAGAGGCAGACCATCCAGTTAAAGAATATTGGACAGAAGAAGAGGAAGAAGAAGAGGAAGAAGAAGAAGCGGAAGCTGCTGCACAGATGATGCAGATACCAACTCAGATGCCTCAAATGCAAATGGGTGCCCCTCAAATGGTAGGGGGAATGATACAGCTCCCTATGTTCGGGGCAGTACAATTTCCTGCAGGCGCAATTGGTGGGCTAGGTGGTGGACAATGGAAAATTATTCTAAAAAATGCGAAAATATACGCCGAAGAAATGATTATTAAACGCGTAGAAAAACCTAAGAAAAAACAAAAGAAAAAGTAGGTTATCCCCTTGGCAGAGAAAAAAGAAGAATCTTATCTTGAAAGGAGATTAAAAGAGATCTTAGATACCAAAGGTGATATCGTTTTAAAAGAGGTCAGAATAGAGATAGACAAATTAGAGCTTTCAGATTAGAAATCAAATGTCTAAAGGTGAAAACAGTGGAAAACGAGAAGTTTTCGGAGTTTCAAAAAAGATTAAATAAATTATTAGCAAATGTAAATGAAATTATTCTCAAAAACATAGTGATAGAATCAGAAGAATTAGAATTTCAGGTAGGTAGAGAAGGCAAAGGAGCAATTCCATCACAAATAATGCAAATGATGCGGCCTATGCTGGGAGCTGTAAAACCAATATTAGCGGAGATAGCTTGGAAGCAAGTTGAATTTGCAAATCCTGCTGATACATATCCTGGAGAAATTGTTGAAGTTAAATTTATTAGATCTGGAAGAGGAGGAAAAGTAATCACAATTGGTGGTGAAAAAGTTCCTCCTTATTACCGATTTGAAGGGGAGAATCCACATCCACCCGTAGTTACAGCAGATGTTTTTGATATACCTGTAAATACGAAAACACGTCCTACATTTTTACGTCTTGCAAAACCAGTCAAAGACCATCTCCTACAACCTGAAGACGTTACAACAGATATGGCAGCATGGGCAAAAAAGAGTGTAGAAGTCTTTGGGGCTGAAATGATTACCCTCCATTTCATAGGAACCGACCCTACGATTCCAGAAAAGCTTGGAGGGAAAAAGCCTCCGAAATGGGCAGCCCAAAATTTGGAGGAAGTATTACAGACAGTTGACGTACCCATCGTAATTGGTGGCTCAGGAAATCATGAAATGGATCCTAAAGTTTTTGAAGCCTGCGCGCAAGTTGGGGAAGCAGAAAGATTGCTTTTGAGTTCCTTAGAGATGGAAACATATGAAAAAATAGCCCCTATTGCTAAAAAATATGATCATAATGTGTTGGCTTGGACTAAATTGGAATTAAATGATCAAAAGAAGTTAAACTCAGAACTTATGGAAATGGGTATTCCGAAAGACCATATCATAATTGATCCTACTTGTGCAACTCTTGGATATGGATTAGAATATAGTTTCTCTATTTATGAAAGGATTCGGCTGGCTGCTTTGAAAGGAGAAGAAAGTTTACAATGTCCAATGAGTGGTGGAACAACTAATGCATGGGGAGCACGTGAGGCGTTCCTTCCAGATAGAGATCATCCTGAATGGGGTCCACGTGCTTACCGAGGACCATTATGGGAAATTATGACTGCATATGTATTAAGCATGTGTGGACTTGATTTAGCGATGATGTTGCATCCCGGAGCGCAAATGGGTTTCAAATCAATTGTAAAAGCATTAACAACGAAAGAAAAAGGTCCTACTGTAAATCCTTTAGAATGGATTACAATGGAGGTTTAAGTATCAATGGCGAAAATTAGTCCATTACAAGTAACACCATTACTTCCTGGCACTAATTGTGGAGAATGTGGAGAAGAAACTTGCATGGCATTTGCAGTAAAACTTTTAGACCATGTTTATACCGTTGATGATTGCAAACCTCTGGTAAAAGAAAAAAAGTACGCAAAAAAATTTGCAAAATTAAAGGAAATGACTACACCGCCGATTCGTGCAGTAAAAGTAGGTGTAGGAGAACGGCAGATCGTTATAGGAGGCGAAGAGGTTTTATACAGACATGAATTGACATATTATTCACCTACAGCAATTATACTTTCTGCACCTGACGATAATCTCTCATTAATTGAAGAACGCGCAAAATTGGTTCGAGATTTAGAAGTATATAGGATTGGTACTTTATTAAAGATACAAGGATTAGCTATTCGTTCAAAATCAAATGACCCTGCTACTTTTGCAAAAGCCGTAAAAACTGCTATTGCAACTGCTGATATTCCACTTATACTTTGTTCAACAAATCCAGCTGTGTTAAAAGCAGGAGCTAACGCTGCTAAAGGTAAAAATCCATTACTCTATGCCGCAACAAAAGAAAATTTTAAAGAAGTAGGACAGATTGCCTTAGAACATAATTGTGGTGTAGTTGTTTATTCGATGGATCTTAATGAACTCGCTAGTTTAGCAGCATCACTGTATGCTGCAGGACTAGAAAAAATTGCTTTAGATCCGGGAATAGAACCTTCAGATGGATGCTTTGCGGATTCTCTTGATCGGTTCATGATGTTAAGAAAGGCGGCGATCAAAGGTGACAAAAATGTGGGATGGCCGATCGTTACACCGATAGCCTCCGCTTGGATAGGAAAAGATCCAAATTTAAGCGAAGCAGAACGCATTGAAACTGCATTTCGGGAAGCAGAAATGGGAGCAACCTTTATCGCCCGAGCAAGTAATATGCTCATCCTTCATTCTGCAGATTCTTGGTTGCTTCTCGGACTTATGGTATTACGTCAGGGAATCTATTCAGACCCACGAATTAATCCTTCTGTCGAAGCTAAACTTTATGAGATCGGTAATCCGAATGAAAATTCACCCGTATTTATGACCACAAATTATACCATGACATATTTTGTAGTTAAGGATGATTTAGAAGCATTAAAACTTGATGCCTACTTATTATTAGTTGATTCTGAGGGAATTTGTGTTGAATCTGCAATTGCGGGTGGACAAACTAAAGCAGAACATGTTGCGGAAGCTATCAAAGAAAGTGGTTTAGAGAATAAAGTAAAACATCGAATAATAATTATTCCTGGATTAGCAGCACGAATTTCTGGCGAATTAGAGGCATTATCTAATTGGAAAGTACTAGTAGGACCAAGAGATTCTGGAGGAATTGGTGCATTCCTAAAAGCAAAATGGGATGGGAAGTTAGATCAGCTCATGCAAGAATGGAAAGAGATGCAAGAGGAATAAATTTGAATATTTTTTTTATTTTTTCACATTATTTGGAAATACAGACCTTTTTTTGAATAAATAGCTGGCGATAGAAATTAAATCTTCATTAAATATTTCATCCAATAATAAAACAAATAATGAATCACAATGGAAAAAATTTTATGCCCCTACTTTAAAAATTAAGGCAATCTGCCATAAATGCCGAGCTTGTATTCATGCTTGTCCAGTTAAAGCATTGGAATGGACTTTAGGGAAAATAAAAGTCGATTTAAGGAAATGTGCAGGTGAGTGGTTGGAAAAAGGAGAATGCATTCAATGTGCTGCTGAATGTCATCAGGGAGCTATTTTATTAGAACCGTATCTAATAAAAGGTAATGAAATAAAAAAGATTTAAAGAAGTAATCCATTTTTATTTTGAAGCACGAATTACAACAAAAGCCCCTTCCCTATAACCCTTTTTTATTGGTTCTGTTTTTCTGATTTCTGGTAAATTCCTAAAAATTGTTTGAGTAAAATGGAAATCCTTGAATCCAGCTTTCTTTAGGTGAAGAAGAACTTCTTCCACCGAGTAAAAAGTAGCTATCTTATAAAATAAACTTTGATTTTTACGTTGTTGATATAGAAATCCAAGGTGGCTGTCTTTATCAATGAATCCGATAAGAATGAACCCAGTGAGTTTCAAGATTCTATATGCTTCATTAAAGGCACGATCTATATCATCTAAGAAACATATTGTGGTAACCATCAGAAGGAAATCAAATTTCGCTTTACTAAATGGAAGTTTTTCAGCAATACCTTCGAGAACATCTATACCTCTCTGTTTGGCAAGCTTCAACATTTGTTTTGATGGATCAATTCCTAAATGAATTCCTAAAGGTGCCGCAAATTGACCGCTTCCAACGCCAATTTCGATACCTTTCCCTCTTGCGACCATTTGATCTTCTATTGCACGAAGTTCAGATTCAAATGCATATTTATTTTGCTTAAACCAATTTTCATATTTGGAGGTATATTTTTCAAAGGGCTCCATTTTTGGCATAAATAATCTAACTATTTGTTCTACTCTAGATAGGCGTCTATTTCTATTTAATATTCTTTTTTATTTATTTGTAGATTTTAGTAGGTTCCACAATTCTAATATACGTTTTCCCAGTTTTTTTGTAGATTCTATACTTTCAATGTCTTTAATTATCTCTCTTTCCATAAAAGCAATTCCACAAACACCTCTATTTGCAGGAATCATCTCATGTTTTAGAAAAAAGGAGGTAATGGCTGTAATTGCGCTTTCTAAGCCGTATTTTCTACCAACTACAATCGCGCCACCAATCTTGTTTTTAAGTTGTCCTCTTAAGGACCAGGTACGATCAATAAACGATTTTAATTGAGCGGATACATTGTTAAAATAGACTGGACTTCCTAGAACAAACCCATCGCTTTCTCTTAGTAAAGGGACAAGTTTTTTATTAAAATCATCGTTAATCGTGCATTTACTCATTTCAAGGCATTTTCTGCAAGAATTACATGGTTTTATATTATAATCTGTCAGTTTGATAAATTTACCTCCCGTTATAGATAATGCAAGTTTAAGGAGATAATCCGTATTACTATTTTTTCGCGGACTTCCCGAGATATAGGTAACTTTCATAAATTTCACCGTAGATGGATTAGAAATATCAATTGTGGGTTTTA
>Ga0180301_10001846_pt1 | contig 16595 bp, 14 predicted proteins | sample GuaBasSediGuay16_FD_121797 | JGI IMG/M metagenome (GOLD analysis project Ga0180301, IMG submission 121797) | Subseafloor sediment microbial communities from Guaymas Basin, Gulf of California, Mexico - Guay16, Core 4569-2, 12-15 cm | ecosystem: Environmental > Aquatic > Marine > Hydrothermal... | reverse complement strand
GAGCTATACCTTCGGCCAACTCTTTAATAAAGTACTCTCTTTTATTTTTGTGTTCAATGGTAATTTTAGCAATCTGCTTTTTAAGTTTTTTGTTTTTTAATTTATTAAAATAAAACAAAGCTAAAGGATGAATTCTAATCTTTTCAGTGATAATAAACTCCTCTCTTGTTAGCCCCACCCCCTGAACGGGCAAAAAAGAAGTTTTAAAAGCTGTGTCAGGAATTCCAATATTTACCATAATTTTGACTTTCAGTTTAGGAAATTTTTTAAAATCATATCTTTTGACCTTAAAAGGAACTTTGCCCCAAAAAACTCTTCCCTCCGATCCCTGGGTGCAATCTACTGTCACTACTTTACCTGTTTTTAATTTTTTAGTTGCATCAACGGAGCCAACAATACAAGGCACCCCCAGTTCTCTAGAAACAATGGCGGCATGGCAAGTTTTACCTCCCTCTTCCGTAATAATGGCTGAAGCAATACGCATTACCGGAACCCAATCAGGATCAGTCATTCTGGTTACCAAAACTTCTCCCTTTTGAAATTTGGAAATCTGGGAAATACTCGGAATCACTCTCGCTCTTCCATGGCCGATTTTGTTGCCAATGGCAGTGCCTGTCAAAATCGGCTTTTGCTTTGTTTTTATTTTATATTCCTGGTAAAAAGTCTTTTCCCCCGGAGTATGAACGGTTTCCGGCCTTGATTGGACTATGAAAAGCTGCCCGGTTTTGCCGTCTTTGGCCCATTCGATGTCTTGAGGTAAATTATAATGTTCTTCTATGGCGCATCCCCATTTAGCCAACTGCAAAACCTCTTGATCGCTCAGAGAAAATTTCAGCTGAAGGCTGGACTTGACAGGCCTTTCCTTTAATCCTCCCAACTTGCCGTAAACGTATTTTTTGGTTTTTCTGCCAAGAGTCTTAATAATAAGAGAATGGTAACCCTTTTTGAGAGTGGGCTTGAAAACGAAAAATTCATCGGGGGTAATTTTGCCCTTAACTATCATTTCCCCGACCCCGTATATGGAATTAATCAGCACTACTTTATTAAAGCCGGTTTCCGTGTCCATAGTGAACATAACTCCGGCCGACGCCAGATCAGACCTAACCATCTTTTGCACTCCCACCGACAAAGCTATTTTTAAATGAGAAAAGCCCTTTTCTTCCCGGTAGGCAATGGCTCTATCTGAAAACAATGAAGCCATGCATTGTTTGCAAGCGTCTATCAGGGCGCCTTCTCCTTTCACGTTCAAAAACGTTTCGTGCTGTCCGGCGAAGGAAGCGGAAGGCATGTCTTCGGCGGTGGCAGAGGAGCGCACTGCCACGTCGACTTCTTTCATTTGGTACTCCTTTGACAGTCTTCGGTAGTTGGCGGACACCTCCCTTTCCAGATCCGGCGGCATGACACCGCGCAGCAAAAGGCTTCTGGCCGCCTTACCGGTTTTCCTCAAGCTGGGCAAGCTTTTGGGATCGAACTCTTTGAATATCTTCTTTAGTTCCTTATCAATGCCGTTTTTTCTTAAATAATACCAGTAAGCGGAAGCGGTTAAAGCAAAACCGTCGGGAATGTTGACGCCTTTTTTGGAAAGATTCCGATACATCTCCCCCAAAGAAGCGTTTTTTCCTCCGACCAAAGCCACATCTTTGGAGTCTATCTCATTAAACCACAATATGTATTTTTGTTGTTTTTGCATGTTATTTACAATTATTTACAACTGGCCGAAGTAATGGGCGCGTTAATCTCTATTCCTGCACCGGCAGCCTCCACGCACCAATGTTTTCCCTTGCTGGCTACCAGAGGAAAAGAAACGGCAAATCCTTCTCCGTCAGCTGATTCAAAGCAGGTAACCACTTGCCCGGAATTTTCTTTCTCCAAAGCGTCTTCCAAAAATCCGAAATCCCCGCTGTCGCTCAAGGTATTATTGGACTCATCGCAAACTCCCTCGTAGCTTTCTATCTGGTTGTAACTAAATTGAGCGGCATTCCTAAGCTGATACATAAATCTTTGAATATTGACGTCATGGGCCATGGCTCTGGAATTTTGCACGTTAACTATGACAATGGTAACCAGCAACCCAATTATGGTTATGGTTACCAAAAGCTCGATTAAGGTAAACCCTTTTTTAGCCATGAATTATTTTTTTAATTTTATCCACGATTTTAGGATTGGCTAAAGTCGACAAATCTCCCAGTTCTTCTCCGGTAAAAAGCTTCCTTAAAATGCGGCGCATGATTTTGCCGGATCTGGTTTTGGGCAGATCTTCCACTAGATAAACTTCCTTTGGAAGAGCGATGGGTCCTATTTCCTTCTTGATTTGTTCCACCACTTCCTTTTTAATTTCCTCCTGGCTTTTTGCGCCCTTGTAAATTACGAAAACTGCGGGAGCTTCCCCTTTTATTTTATCAGAAATACCGATAACCGCACACTCTGAAATTTCCGGATGCAAATTGACGGCTTCCTCCAGCTCTCCTGTGGTCAATCTATGACCGGCTATCTTAATTACATCGTCCACCCTGCCGACTATCCGGATTAAGCCCTGTTTGTCCCTCAAAGCGCCATCCGAGGTAAAATATGTTTTCTTGCCGTACTGAGACCAGTAAGTTTTCAAATACTTCTGAGGGTTTTTGTACACTCCCCTCAGCAGGCTGGGAGAAAAAGGAGGTAGAATGACCAAATTCCCCTGCTTTCCCGAAGGGCAAGATTTTCCGTCTTTGTCCAGGATATCAGCTTTAATTCCGGGAAAGGGAAGGCCTGTAAAAGCCGGCTTGAAAGGACCCATTCCCGGCAAAGAAGTCAGCAGAATTCCTCCTGTCTCTGTCTGCCACCAGGTATCCACAATGGGACATTTTTTCTTTCCCACGTTTTCGAAATACCAAAGCCAGGCGGCTTCATCAATGGGCTCTCCTACAGTTCCCAGCAATCTCAACTGCTTGAATTTGTATTTTTCAATGACTTTTGCTCCGTATTTTTCAAACATTCTGATGGCAGTGGGAGCTGTGTAAAAAATGGTTACTTTGTGCTTTTCGATGATTTGAGCCCATCTGTCGGGTGTGGGAAAGTCAGGGACTCCTTCGAACATCAAAGTGGCAATGCCGTTCAAAAGAGGAGAATATATGGTGTAAGTGTGGCCTGTCACCCATCCGGGGTCGGAAGTGCACCAGAAAACGTCTTTTTTATGAAAATCAAAAATCCATTTGCCGGTCCAATAAGCCTGTACGGTATAACCACCGCAAACGTGCTCGCAACCCTTAGGGCGACCAGTTGAACCGCTCGTATAAAGTATAAACTGCAGATTTTCTGAATCCATAACCGTTGCGGGGCAATTATCTTTTTCCGAACTCCAGGGAACGCTCTCATTTCTTTTTACCAGCACCATCTCTTTTACTTTCGTATTCTTAACTCCTTCTCTGGCGTTTTTTTCCAAATCAATCAACCCCCCCCTTCTGTAATATTTATCGGCTGTAATTAAAACCTTGGCCTGGGTATCCTGCAGCCTAATTTTTAGAGCGGAAGGGCTAAAAGCTGAAAACACTACCGAGTGCACAGCCCCGATTCTCGCACAAGCCAGCATAGCTATTACCACTTCCGGAATCATCGGCAGATAAATTCCCACCCTATCTCCTTTCCTGACCCCCAACTTTTTCAGGTAGTTAGCACATTTGCAGACTTCAGAAAACAATTCTTTGTAAGTTAAAATCCGGGGCTTCTCATTGATTGGCTCGGGTTCCCAAATTAAAGCTGGCTTATCTTTTATTTTCTCCCAGCCGGCCAAATTCTTCTCAAAGATATTTTCAGTAATATTTATTTTCCCTCCAATAAACCACTTAAAATACGGGGGCCTGTGCTTGGTCGGACCAAGCACAAAGCCCTTTTGCCATTTTTTATACCAAAAAAGCTCTCCGGCCAGCTTCTCCCAAAATTTCACCGGATCCTTTTCAGCTTTTTTGTAGATTTTGGGGTCGGAAATCCAGGCTTTCTTTTGAAAACTTTTAGATGGATAATATAATTCTCCTCTTTTTATCATATTACTTGATTATACATCACCTTCATCTCCTCTCCAACTGTGGAAAACAAAAATCAAGCCCTCTCGGGCCTGATCACATTAATGTTGCACCACCTGATGGTGCAGCATATCGCCTAATTTTATGACAGTTTTTTGCCGACGAATTCGGCAAATTCGGCCAAACGGCAAGCGTAGCCATACTCGTTATCGTACCAAGCCAAAACTTTTACCAAATTATCTTGAACCATGGTGTTTTCAAGATCCACAATGGCAGAATGAGTATTGCCAATGTAGTCCGAAGAAACCAAAGGCAGTTTTTCCACCGCCAAAATGCCTTTTAACTCTTTTTGCTTGGCGGCTTTAACAAAAGCTGAATTTATGCCCTTTACCGAAGTCCTCTTTTTCACTTCGCAAATCAAATCCAGAATGGAAACCGTGGGAGTGGGAACCCTGATGGCAATGCCGTCCAATTTCCCCTTCAATTCCGGCAGTACATTGCCTATGGCCTTTACTGCTCCCGTGGAAGTGGGAATAAGATTTAGAGCAGCCGCTCTCGCCCTTCTTAAATCTTTGTGCAGGAGATCCAGAATTCTCTGATCGTTGGTATAGCTGTGAACCGTAGTCATAAATCCGTGCACAATCCCCAGGGTTTCGTGCAAAACTTTGGCCACAGGAGCCAGACAATTGGTAGTGCAGGAAGCCATCTCCAAAACGTCGTATTTTTTCAAATCCAATTTATCGGCGTTCACCCCCAACACATAGGAAGGAATTTTATTGGGGTCTTTTGAAGGAGCAGAAATTATCACCTTTTTGGCGCCGGCTTTGATGTGTTTTTTGGCATCATCATATTTTCTAAAAACGCCGGTACACTCTAAAACCACGTCTATCCCCAGCTTTTTCCAAGGGAGATTAGCAGGATCTTTTTCCGCAAAAAGCTTCACTCCCTGCATGGCTTTTTCGGCGTTGGAATAATGGCCATAAACAGAGTCGTATTTTAAAAGATGAACCAGGGTTTTTCTGTCGGTCAAATCGTTGATTGCCACCACCTTCAGTCCTAGGTGATCCTCAACAATTCTCCTGAAAGCGGACCGGCCGATTCGGCCAAAACCGTTGATAGCGATTTTGATCATAATTTTAATAATTTGCTAATTTTCTCTTTATCAAATCCTACCACAATTTGACCATCGATGTCTACGACGGGGACTCCCATCTGTCCGGATTTTTTAATCATTTCTTCGCGGGCAACTAAATCTTCTGCCACATTAACATCCTCAAAATCGATGTTATGCTCTTTCAAGAATTCTTTCACGGTTACACAGTAAGGGCAGGTAGGCGTAGAGTATACTTTAACTTTTGGCATGTTTAATGGCTAAATTAACAGCTCCTTGAAGCGGGTTAACATTATATACAAAATGGACCTTTGGGTGCTGTTTTTTTATTTTGCCAACTAAGACAGGCAGAAGTCCAGGGTTTTTGAAACCAGAACCAATAAATCCCACGCAAAAAGGTTTATTCCTTATGCCGAGCTTTTTCGCTACAGCCCTGGCTCCTAAAGCCAATTCTTCGGCTGCTTGTTCAATGATTTTTTTTGCCACGGAATCTTTTTTGGCCTCATGAAAGAGTGTGGCAAAGGAGGCTATGTATTTTTTAAATTCCTCCGGCTTTTCGTGCCAATAATCATAAATCTCGGGAATCAGCTGGGAAATATCTTTTTTGCCGGCTTTTCTTAAAACTAATTTTTCCAAAACTGTTTTTTTCTCTCTGCCGTCCCAAACCCTCACCGCGCTCCTCAAAGCCCAGGAGCCCAACCAGAAAGCGGATCCATCGTCTCCCAAAAGAAAGCCCCAACCGATAGCTTTTGCTTTTTTGTTTCCGTACTCTCCGTAAACACTGGAGCCGGTTCCGCAAATTATTAAAATTCGAGGTTTTTTATGATCGAAACAAGCTGCTTCCAAAGCTATTTCGGCGTCATTAAAAAGAAGCGCTTTAATGTTTCTGGGCAAAACTTTTTTGACTATTTTCTTGTATGCCTGACGGTCTTGGGGGCTATCCAAGCCGGCAAAACCGATGACTATTGTTTTGACGACTTTATATTTTTTTAGGAGCGGCTGGAGAAGCTTTCGCAGATTTTTCTCGCACTGCTTTTCTCCAATAGCATGGTAATTGAGAGCCGGACCGGATTTTCGGCTGATGATTTTTCCGTTTGTTCCGGCCACGGCAGCGGAACTCTGAGTGGCTCCTCCGTCAACGCCGATGAAATATTTCATATGATGTTATTGGCAACTTCCGCTGCCAGAAGATGTATTGCCGCTGGTGGGAAGTTGTTGAGAACATTCCTCGGGAGCAGACTCAAACGCTGAGCATACAGCACCAAGATAAGCCTGCGAATTTCCGTAATGATAAACGGAATTTGTCTTCACCCCGTTTATGATCAAGGTCGGGCTTCCGTTTACGCCGGCCTCATTGGTTACGGAAGCTTCATTTTTCATCAGGGAAAGTCCTTCTGAGGAAACGCAATTGGTTATGGCCGAAATATCCAATCCTGCATTTTCGGCCGCCTCCCGCCAACACGAGCCGTTACTGCCGCAATTGTCGTTCACGTAAGTTGTAAACTGCCACCATTTATCCATTCCCCATTCTTGCAGAACGCAAGCCTCCCTTTTATTTTGGTCGACTTCGGGCTGACCGTGCAATGAAGACACATTTCCATTGCTGACATTCACAATGTAATGGATGTTCCAATCAACCTTGTCTTTCAACAAATTGTAAACCGGCAACATGGTATTTTCAGCTTGATTGCCGTAAGGGCAAAAAGACATAACGAACAATTCTACTTTCGGCTTTTTGGTTTGAGGAATACTAGTTGCCGCTTGATTTTCCTCCTGAGTTGACGTCAAAGAAATCCCGGAAGAAAACAGAAGCTTGCCGTCTTTGGTCACGTAAGACTCGTATTCCCGATTGGCAATTTCAATGTGAATTTTGTAAACTCCAGATGTCTCGGAAACATCGAGCAAGGAAGCCGTAACACCCTCTTCGATGTTGTTATTAATGAAATTAAGAGCTTTGTCTGCAGCCTTTTGGGCAGAAATACCTTCGTGGCTGTATTGAAAGCCGTAAAAAGCGCCTCCCCCTATTAATATTCCGGCCACGAAAACGATAAGTGTTTTTTTGTTCATGGTAAATTTTTAACCTTGTTAAATTTGCTTTATCAACTATTTAACAGAATTGACATTAATTTTAATTGATTAATTTTGCCGACTCTGCCTTTTTTGCAGGTTTTTTCGGAAAACATTTTAACTTTATCAGAACCGCGGCCGTAAATCAAGAGGGGTATGGGCTCTGCGCAATGCCTTTTTAAAACGCAGCAAGTGGAATGGTCGGCTGTCACCGTTATCAAAATATTTTTCAAACCCATCAAAGGCCCCAAGCGTTTATCTATTTTTTCGATAAAATCTCTTTTGCCCCTGAAGTTGCCGTCTTCTGCCAAGCTGTCTGCAGCTTTTATATGCAGGAAGATAAAGTCGTATTTCTTTAACGAGCTTAAAACAGCTTGGATTTTTCCCCTTAAATTAGTTTTGGGAGAGCCGTCCGCTCCCTTCACTTTTATCAAGTCCATTCCCAAAACCTCTCCGATTTGCCGGTAAAGAGCTTTGCCCGCAATGCAGCAAGCCCTTAATCCGTATTTCTTCTTGAAGGAAGGCAGCTTTACCAAAGGACTGGCGCCCCTGGTGAGAATGTAGTTGGCGGGAAGCAAACCATGCTTTTTTCTCTTTTCATTCAACGGATGATTTTTTAGAATCCGGCTGGATTTCTGCAAGAATTCATTTAAAACTTTGGCTGTAAACTTGGCCTGAGGAGTTTTCTCCAAGGGAACTATTTTTTGTGCTTTCTTTCCCAGCTTTCCGTAATGAGGATCTCCGTCTGAGATTTGGCTGCTCAGGTTTTTGCCCCGCATGATGATGCCGATCCGATGGCCGCCGGCGGCCTTTATCAAAAACTTCACTCCCTCTATTTGCATTTCGTTTAAAGAATCAATCAAAGGCTGAGTTTTTTTTATCCTTCCCGCCCTTCTGTCCACCATGTTAAAGCTTTCATCCACCGTGCCAAAATTGCCCCTCAAAGCGATATCTCCCTTTTTCATTTTCATTCCGGCACCCGTGGCCGTAAAATATCCCCGCCTGACGGAATAAACTTTGGCATTGTAGCCGAAGAGAGAAAAATGACCTTCCTCGGAAGTGGGAATGGCAGTATGAAAAACCGGCTCCACCAAGCCGCATTTGCCCTTCTCTGCTAGTTTGTCTAAATTGGGAGTTTTGGCCGCTTCCAAAGGAGTTTTGTTTCCCAGTTGGGAAACGGGCTTGTCTCCCAAGCCGTCAATGACAATAAAAAGGATTTTTTTCATTTTAGCTCTTCTTCTATTCTTAAAAGTCTATTGTATTTGGCCGTTCTTTCGACCCTAGCGGGGGCTCCGGCTTTAATGTAGTCAGCTCCGATGCCCACGGCAAAATCCGAAATAAAGTCGTCGCAAGTTTCCCCGGACCTGTGGGAAACCATAATTTTCCAGCCGTAGGATTTTGCCAATTTAGCAGCTTCCAGGGCTTCCGTTACCGTGCCTATTTGGTTGATTTTTAATAAAAGCCCGTTGCAAAGATTTTTCTCTTTGGCCGTTTTTATCCTTGCCGGATTGGTTACCAGCAAATCATCGCCGATTATTAAAATGTTGGGCTTAAATTTCTTCCAGCTCGCCAAATCCGTTTCTGAAAAAGGATCCTCCAAACCAATGATGGGGTATTTCTTAACCAAATTCCGGTAATACCTGATAAACCCTTCCGGCGTAAAAACTCCTCGCTTTATTTTGTATTTTCCTTCCGAATAAAACTGGGAGGCCGCCACATCAATAATGACCTTATTGTCTTTGATTAACTCCAAGGCCTGTTCTGGAATTTGGAAAGGCGGAGCAAACCCTCCTTCATCTCCCACGTTCTTCCCCAATTTTTTCCTTAATTTTTGATAAATTTCGGCAGCTGCCTCTAACGATTTTCTGAAAGTTTTTTCTTGCGGCAAAACCATAAATTCCTGAAAATCCAAATCGTTTTCCGCATGCGCCCCTCCGTTGATTACATTGAAAGCCGCTCTCGGCAATTGTAATATATTTTTACCAATCGGCAAAAATATATTACCAAGGTATTTGTACAAAGGCTGACCTTGGGCGGCGGCGCCGGCTCGACAAACGGCCATCGAGATCGGCGTGGTAGCGTTAGCGCCGATGTTTAACTTTTTTAAAATCTCGTCAATTCCTTTTTGGTCTGCAACGTTTTTTCCCTTTAACCTGGGGGCGGCAATTCTATTCACATTCATTACCGCTGTTTGGGAATCTACCGTCTTTGCCTCGTGTTTTCCCTTGGAAGCTCCCGAGGGAGCTGAATCCCGGAAAAATCCTCTGTCTGTAACTAAATCGACCTCCACCGTCCACTGGGCTCTGGAATCCAAAATTTTTCTGGCCTTTATTGATTTTATCTTAGACATATTAAACGCCGGCTGAGGAAATTGTAATATTTTTTGCCGATCGGTAAAAAAGTATTACCAAGGAATTGAGACAGCCGTCTTCATGTTCCGCTTGTTTTGAGGTATTCATAGGCCGATAAAGCGGCTTGGCAACCCTGGCCGGCCGCCACCACAATTTGTTTCCATTTAACATCGGTAACGTCTCCAGCGGCAAAAAGTCCGGGAGTGCGGGTTTGGCAAGTTTTAGGATTGATCTTTATCTCGTCTTTTTTGTTAAAATCCACTAAATCTTTAACGAAGGAAGTGGCCGGCTGGTTCCCGATTTCTACAAAAACTCCCTGAACCCGCAAGGTTTGAAGTTTTTTTGATTTCCTGTCCTGATAAACCACGGAATCAACAAAATCCTTCCCCTGGATTTTCTTTAGGGCGGCCGAAGTTATAACTTCTATTTTTTTCGTCTTTTCCGCCCGCTGTTGGTTTTCCTCGCTTGCCTTCACCTTGGAGGCAAATTCTAAAATATACACTTTCTTGGCGTATTTTGTCATGAACGCGGCCGCTTCAAATCCGGAATTTCCTCCGCCGATCACGGCCACTTCTTTATCTGAAAATAAGGGACCGTCGCAGCTGGTGCAATAGCTTACACCCTTTCCTATGAATTTTTTTTCGCCGGGCACTTCCAGGGGCCGGGGGTCGGCTCCGGAAGTTATAATGACTGCTTTTGCCTGAAATCGTTTTCTGGAACTAGTGAAAACTGCAAAGCCGCTGCTGATTTTTTTAATTTTCCCCACTGTGTCTTTTTCAATATCAATTTTATTTTTCCTTAAATGCTTCTCAAATTTTTGAATTAATTCCCAGCCGGATATTTTTTCAAAACCGGGATAATTCTCTATATCCACGGTCTTTCTGGCCATTTGGCCGCCGAAATCATTGGCAATCAGAAGAGTTATAAGTTTTTGCCTGGCGGCATAAATGCCCGCCGTCATTCCGGCCGGCCCTCCGCCGACAATAATTAAATCATAAGTCATACTTTTATAGCCTTGGGGATTTCTTCTATTAAATCCGTGGCTAGGACAGATTCGCCAAATTTTTGGGCGGCTAGCTTGCCGGCAGAGCCGTTAATGTAGGCGGCAGCGCAAGCGGCTTGGAAAACATCCGTTCCTCTGGCCATCAAGGCTCCGGCAATGCCAGCCAAGGTGTCTCCGGTGCCTCCCACAGTAAGCTTGGAGCTGCCTTCTTTGTTGACCATCGTTTTTCCGCCGTTGGAAATAATATCTGTTTTGCCTTTCAGCAAAATGGTGGTTTGGAGCCTTTTGGCTTCTTCCCGCACGATTTTTATTTTTTCTGCGTCGGATTTTCCAATCACTTCCTTGCCCGTCAAAACGAAAAATTCGTAACCGTGGGGAGTAAAAAGAAAATCCTTGCCTTTGAAAACTTCCGGCCTTTCTGCCACAGCATGAATGGCATCGGCATCCAGCACGAGGGGTACGGCAACCTGAGAAAGGTATTCGCAGACAGCTACCTGGGTTTCTTCCGTCCTTCCTATGCCTCCTCCGATCACCACAGCTGATTTGCCCTTAGCCACCGCCTGAGCGGATTTTGTCATTCCGATTAAAGTGGGCAAATGCTCTCCCTCCAGCCATTTGCCCTCCAAAGGAAGAGTTGCCAAATTGGGGGAAAAAGAAGCTATGATGTCCGCCGCCCTCCTGGGAGCTATAATTCTTACCATATCCACTCCGGCCCTGAAAGCCGACAAGGCGGAAAGCGCGGGAGAGCCGGAATAATATTCAGAACCTCCTATGACCAGCAAAAGCCCGAAGTCGTATTTATGAACTCCGGACGGCCTGGCCTTATAAATATTTTTTAAGATATTTTTTGAGACTGTCTCCATATTTTTGATGCTTCAGAGAAAAATAAAAGAAAGAGTGAAGCCAGCGGGATTTGTCTCCGCATTCCAGCCATTCCCCCTCTATTTCCTGCCCATAGATTATTTTACCATCCCGGGTCATTTTCTCTAAGGCATCAGCCAAAATTATCTCGCCGCGATGATTGAACGGTATTTTTTTAAGATAGTCAAAAACCTCGGGCACAAGAACGTATCTGCCCACCACCGCCAAATCGGATGGAGCCGATTCGACAGAGGGCTTTTCAACGATTTTTTTAATTTTGTAGAGTCTGGCGGCAATCTTGTCTGTGGCAGCTATGCCGTAATGGGAAATTTTCTCCTGAGGAATTTTTTTCAAAGCGACCACTGGCTTCTGGCATGTTTTGTAAACTTGTAGGAGCTGCAAAAGGCAGGGGGCTTTAGAATCGACAATATCGTCTGTAAAGAAAACCGCGCAGGGTTCGTCACCCACAATTTTCTTTGTTTGCAAAATAGCGTGGCCGTCTCCCAAAGGTCGTTTTTGAATGGCAAAGGAAAAAGAAAAACTTCGGACGAGCTCGTCCAATTCTTTTAATTCTGCCAAGATTGCCTCTTTTTTCCTTTCTTTCAAAATCTTTTCCAGTTTGGGAGATTTCTTGAAGTAATCCAAAATTTCATTCTTTTTCCCCGGACTGATTACGAAAACAATATCAGTAATTCCGGAAGCCAAAGCTTCCTCCAGCAAATACCTGATGATGGGTTTGTCGGCCAAAGGCAGAATTTCTTTTGGCACCGCCTTGGACAAAGGCAAAAATCTGGTTGCCAGACCTGCGACTAGAATAACAGCTTTTTTAACTTCAGCCATATTTATTATTTATCCATTCTTATTTTACCACACCAAATCAATAGCACAAATATAGTATGCTTTTTGCACCATCTGCACCACTTACTTAACTTGTTCAAATCAAGCAATTGACACAAAAGTTCATTGCTATGTAGCAGTATACTTTCTGCACGACTTGCAAAACTTTTTCAATTCTAACAAAAATGTTAGACACCGGGTGTCTAACATTTTTGTCCTTAAAATATGGTTGGGCAATTATTGTTTTTCCTCTGTTTTGCGGCGTAAAAAAGCGGGGATATCCCATTGATTTTCTTGCTCTAGCAAGTCTTTTTCCGTTTTTTCCGCCTCTTTTCTCAAATCCAAAGCGTTTTTCCTGGTGGGAGGTTTTTGCTCCGGTTCCTCGGGTCTTGGCTTGGAATTGCTTCCCGCTAAATTTTTAGTAGGCGGTTTCGGTTTCGCTTTCAGTTTTGGTTTTGGTTTTGGTTTGGGTTTGGGTTTTGGCTTAGATTTTAGTCTTGGATTTTTCTTGGGCTTTTTTCTTTTTGGCTTGGGCTGTGTGCGAACAATGGGCTTTTCCTTCGGCGGCTCGGGCTCTGGTTCGGATTCCGGCTTCAGGTCGGGCTTGGATTTTCGTTTTGGCTTGAGCTTTGTCTCTTTGCCGCATCCCACCGCCAACAAAGTAATTCTGACTTTGTCTTTGTAGGATGCGTCCTGAGAAACACCGAAAATGATTTTAGCTCTTTTGTTGAAATCGGCAATTGTCCGCGAAATTTCCTCGACCTCCCTCATTCCCAAATCTTGAGAAGCCGTAATGTTATAGATTATCTTTTCAGCTCCCAAGATGCCATACTCTGACAAAGGGCTTTTTAAAACTTCCTTTACCACCTCTCCCGATCTGCCGGAACCCTGGGAGGTAATACTGTTCAAATACGACAATTTGCCGCGGCCCTCCAGAACAGTTTTGAGATCGGCAAAATCAATATTAATCAATCCCGGCAGATAAATCATTTCGATCAATCCCTTGAGATTTTGAGCCAATCTCTTGTTTATGGAAGAAAAGGCCTGAGTAATGGAAGTCGATTTGTCGATAATCTTAAAGATGTTTTCGTTGGGAATAATGCAAAAAGCGTTAAGATGGGGAGCGATTCTTTCCAGGCTACTTTTGGCGGCTTGGAGCTTTTTACTTCCTTCGAATTTAAAAGGCAAAGTAAATATGCCGAAAGTCATCACTCCCATTTCTTTGGCTATTTTGGCAAACTCGGGGCACGCTCCCGAACTCGTCCCTCCGCCGAAAGTGGACACCAAAATACACAAATCGATTCCCTTAAAAAGTCTGGCTATTTTGTTCCTTTCCTCTCTGGCGGCTTTCTGGCCCACTTTAGCATCCATTCCGCATCCCAAGCCCCGCGTCAAATTATGACCGAATTGAAAAATTCTGACGGCCTTCACTATTCCCTTTAGGGCCTGAAGGTCGGTGTTGGCTGCCACAAAATCCACCCTATTCAACTGGGGAGCGATTTCAGAAACAATAGAGCATCCGCCACCGCCCACGCCTATCACTCTAATGCGGGCTCTGTGGACAGTTTCTCCCGGGGCTTCCGCCTTTTTTTTCTTTCGAGCCCGGAGTTTTAGAGCAGGACTTCGGGATTTCTTTTTCTTCTGTGCTCTCCTTGACTTCTTAACCTTTTTGCCAACTTTTTTCTTCAGAGACCTCTTGGGTTTCTTTTTCTTTCGCTGTGTGCGAACAGTGGACCGTATGCGAACAGTGGTTTTTTTAGTTTTCTTTTTCTTTTTGGGCATCTTTCTCCATTATATGCCTGGTCAAAAAAACAAGTCAAGTAAAAAAGCGAGGGTTAGGTCCCCCGCTTTGGACACAATTCTTGTATTATACTTAAAGTAAGTGCCTTCCGCCCTGAGCTTTTGAAATAGCACCGAGAATTTCCGGCAGGAAACTGTAATAATTTGAAGAAAATTGACAGAGTAATTAATTTTTGATAATGTAAATTTGTATGGCCAAGACAAAAGCTGCAGGATCAACCAAACTAGGAAGAGACTCCCTGCCCAAATATCTGGGAATTAAGCTTTTTGGAGGACAAAAAGCCAAACCCGGGCAAATAATAATAAAACAGCGGGGCTCTAAATTCCTTCCCGGAAAAAACGTAAAGCGCGGAAGAGACGACACCCTCTTCGCCACGGCCGAGGGTGTAGTTAGCTTTTCCACCAAAAGAAAAAGAAAATTTGATAATTCCCAAAGAATAGTAAAAGTGGTTAATGTAGAATAAAATTATCAAATTTTCACAGGAGGGGTCGGGAGGATTGGGTATCCTCCCGTGGTGGAAAACCAGCGAGCCGAAGGCGAGCGCCAGAAACCGAAGGTGTCTGGGGAGCGAAGCGACAAATTTGATAATTCCCAAAGAATAGTAAAAGTGGTTAATGTAGAATAAACTACGAATATAAATAAAATATTCTGGTCTGAAACTTCCATACTCTAGGGTATGGAAGTTTTTGTCCTATTTTCTTTCTATAGCCGCTCTGATGAACTCTCTGAATAAGGGATGAGGACTCAAAGGGCGCGATTTGAATTCCGGATGAAACTGACTTGCCAAAAAGAAGGGATGTTGGGGCAGTTCTATAATTTCCACCAAGTCCTTCTCGGGATTGACTCCCGATATCACCATTCCCTTGATCTTCAAGGCTTCCCTGAACATGTTGTTCAGCTCGTAGCGGTGGCGGTGGCGCTCCATAACAGAAGAAGTCTTGTAGGCCCTGAAAGCCAAGGTTCTCGGCTTTATTTTGCACTTGTATTCTCCCAAGCGCATGGTCCCTCCGTATTTTTTTTCCTTCAAAAGGGCTTTTTGCTCTGGCATGACGTCAATGACGGGCTTTGCGGTTTTGGGATTGAACTCAGTGGAATGCGCTCCCCGAAGCTTGCAGACGTTTCTGGCAAACTCAACCACGGCCAGCTGCATTCCCAAACAAAGGCCCAAAAAGGGAATTTTATGCTTTCTGCAAAACTCAATCGCCCTTATCTTTCCCTCAATGCCTCTGCTGCCAAAACCGCCCGGCACAATGATGCCCTCAAACTCTTTTAATTCATTTAAAAATTTGGGGGATTTTTCATAAGTTCTCGCCGAAAGCCAGTAAATTTCGGGTTTTCTTTTGTGAAACCAAGCCGCGTGCTTTACGGCTTCCAGAACGGAAATATAGGAATCCATCAGGGTGAATTTTCCGGTTTCGAAATATTTTCCGATGATTCCTATCCTGACGGGTTTTTTCTCAGTTTCAATAACTTTTACCAATTTTTTCCAATCTTTGAGGTCGCTCTTCTTTTTGACGCGAATGCCGAACTTTGCCAGAATTCTCTCCCCCATTTTGTCTTTTTCGAAATTAAGCGGAATCTCATATATGGATTTGATGTCCGGAGCGGAAATAACATCCTTCTCAGAAACGTTGCAGAAAACGGATATTTTCTTTTTCCGTGGCCCATCAATAGGAATAACCGACCTGGCAATTATCATTTCGGGCTGAATGCCCGCCATATTCAGCCATCTGACTGCCTGTTGAGTGGGCTTGGATTTCATTTCTCCGATCATTCTGGGTACGGGCAGATAGCTTATCAATATGAAAAGAACCTGCCGGGGATCTTGAAGCTTCATCATCCTGGCGGCTTCCAAAAACAAAGAATTCTGGTATTCTCCCACGGTTCCCCCGATCTCAATTAAAACAAAATCAGCCTTGGTTTTCCTGCGAGCTTTCCTAATGCGGGAGATCACTTCTTCCGGAATGTGGGGAACCACTTCCACGCACTTTCCGCCGTATCCCAAATTTCTTTCTCGGTTTATCACCGACTGATAAACTCGGCCGGTGGTAATGTAGTTTTCCGTCGTCAGGTCTTCCGAAATAAACCTTTCGTAATTGCCGACATCCTGGTCGCACTCCGTGCCGTCTGAAGTCACAAAAATCTCTCCGTGCTCTATGGGATTCATAGTACCCGCATCAACATTCACGTAGGGATCAATCTTAATGCAAGTAACCTTAAATCCTTTGCTTTGCAGGATTTTTCCGATGGAAGCCGTAGCCACTCCTTTGCCGATTCCCGACATTACCCCGCCGGCAACAAAGATATATTTTGGCATTAGACCTTCTCCTCAATAACAATTATTTTTATTTCCGGCTCCAAATTATGCTCTAAATGAACTTTAACCTGGTATTCGCCCAACTCCTTGATGGGCTCTGACATGATAATCTGGCTTTTTTTGACTTCAAATCCCGTCTCCTTCAGCTTTTCGACAATTTTTTGGGGACCGATAGATTCGAACATTTTCCCCTCGTTTCCTATCTTCACGGAAATCACCAACTCTAAGCCGTCCAAGCTGGAAGCGAAT
>Ga0180301_10001845_pt1 | contig 16601 bp, 23 predicted proteins | sample GuaBasSediGuay16_FD_121797 | JGI IMG/M metagenome (GOLD analysis project Ga0180301, IMG submission 121797) | Subseafloor sediment microbial communities from Guaymas Basin, Gulf of California, Mexico - Guay16, Core 4569-2, 12-15 cm | ecosystem: Environmental > Aquatic > Marine > Hydrothermal... | reverse complement strand
CTCCTCTAACTCTTGGCCATTTCCATGCTTTTACTTTGCTTAGGTGGTAGACTTTTCCTGCTTTGAGGAATGGTTTCTCTACTCTTCCTCCTCCAGCTACTATTCCTATGGTTGCTCTTGCTCTTGAATCTACCTCTAGTGTCTTTCCGCTTGGTAGCTGTATCACGGTCTTGTTCTTCTCTCTGTTGTGTGCTAGGACTACTGCGTATGTTCCGCTTGCTCTTGCGAATTTACCTCCGTCTCCTGGTCTCTTCTCTACGTTACATACCATGGTTCCTTCTGGTATTGCGAAGAGTGGTAGTACGTTTCCTACGTTTGGTGGTGCCTTAGCTCCTATATCGATTTCCTGTCCTATGTACATGCCCTCTGGTGCTACCATGAGCATCTCCCTACCGTCTTCTAGCCTGATGACTGCTACTGGTGCTCCTCTACCTGGGTCGTGCACTAGGTCCACTACCTTTCCCTTGATGGCTCCTGTTAGCTGTCTCTCGTCGATTGGTATGTACTTGACTGGTCCTACTCTCTTCCAGCTTGGTGATATGAACGTTGGGCTTCCTCTACCCATTCGCTGTACGAGTATTCTCTTACCCACTACTCACCACCTGCTGACTGTACTCTGTACCTTCGTCGTGTGTGAGGTTACAAAAAGGTTTTGCGGTTATGGATAGCTTTGTCAACACGTTAGCTACGCTGTGAAGGTGCTAAGGTATTTAGAGTTGACTCTGGTGCTCTGAATTGATGACTACTGTTGAGGAGTTACTTGAGATCGCCAGTACGTACCTTAGGTATGGTCAAGAGCTTCTATCTAGGGGTGATTACCATGATGCTGCTGAGAAGTTTTGAGCTGCTGTCAAGAGTGCTACTATGGCCTTAACTCTCAAGTACATGGGACGTACGGTACCGCCTAGGGGTGTTTCTTGGAGGAAGTTCGTTATGGAGGCTTTTCTTAGGGCTAGAGTTACGGTGGATGAAGCTACTTCTTGGGCTCAGTACTTCATCGATGTTAGAGATAGACTTCATGGTGCTTGTTTCTATGGATTTATGTATGAGGAGGATGAGCATAGACAGCTTGTGGAGAGGGCTGGAGAGTACTTGAAGAGAGTTAGGGAACTAGTTATGAAGTAATTTGGTTGTCAGTAAGCTATGTAGCCTATGTACTCGAGCTTACCTGTTACTGGATTTACACGGTATCCGAGATTCTCTAGTGCTATTACGCCGAGGACCTGCGCATCACTCTCCTCAGCAAATACTACCTCGACATCTGCTTCATGTCCTTCGTACTCAATAGTTGCGAGTCCTGTCCACCTCTCGATTACTTGTCCTGAAATTGTCTTGATCTTTCTCCGTCTTCTTCGTTGAATACCTAGCTGATCTAGGACTTCACCTCTAATCCAGGTCAGTAGTGAACCTGTGTCAACTATTAGCTCGATTTCACGGAAAGCTCCAGTCCAAGGATTCTTCACCTTGACGTGGACTGCAGTCAGTCCCATGTAGAGGTGTCCCTGAGTGAGGTGTGGGGATTTTACGCTAAAAAGTTGATTGTACTTTGCTACAGTACTCCCATTCTGGATAGTATGTCGAAGGCCTTGTACTCTGGTGCTAGTTTGACGTATGCTTTCTTCTCTCCTCTTGGTGTTATGAGTGTGTTTACCTTTACCACCTTGACTCCGAGTAGCTTCTCGACTGCTTCCTTTATCTGCTTCTTGGTTGCATCTCTCGCTACTAGGAATGTTACCTTGTTCTCTCTCTCAGCTAGTCTAAGGGCCTTCTCTGTCAGTATCGGTCTTATAATTATCTTGTATGGGTCTACTCCTGTCACGTTACTCACCTCACATGAAGAGGTTCTCTCTTCTCAGGGTTTCTAGTGCTGATTCTGTCCATAGGGTTAATCTACCTGGTACTCCTCCTGGTGCTAGTAGCTCTGCATTCAGTAGCTTGACCTCCACTACGTCTACTCCTGGAAGGTTTCTAGCTGCTCTCACTATTCCTCTATCCTGTCCTATAACTACGAGTACGCTTCTTGGACATGTGTATCTTCTTCCTCGCATCTTGCCCTTACCTGCTCTTATCCTTATTCTGTCATGTGCTCTCTCTACGTCATCCCATAGACCCAATGTCTTGAATACGTACTTTACTTGACTTGTCGTTGCTAGTGCCTCTATGTCGTTTGTGACCACTAGTGGTATCTGTGGTACCTTGTCTACTCTATGTCCTCTAGCTTTAACTAGGTCTAGTACAGCTGTTGCTGCTATTGCTGATCTAGTTGCGAATCTCTTCTCCTTCTTATTTATCTCCTCGTGTATCTTCTTCATGGTCGTTGGTGGGTGTGCTCTTCTACCTCCTACTGTGTTCGGTGCGAAGGCTGCTCTTGGCCATAGGTGCCCCTTAATTCTAGGTAATCTCGCTAGTCCTAGACCTACACCAAAGCTCATTGCTGTTGTCCTCTTACCTGCCATTGGGTCTCTACCCTGTGGTTGCTTCCTGGCTGTCTGTATCGATAGTACTGCTCTCCTAATGACGTCGATTCTTATCGGTGTGAAGAATTGTGGTGGTAGCTCCATCTCCTTTACTGGGTTACCGCTTAGGTCGAATACCTTGACTACTCTCGGTACTGGTGGTGTTGTGAGTATGTTTATTAACCTCTGGATACTTGCTTCTAAGCTCATACTGCTGGTACCTCCGTAATTGGTTTAGTACTTATCCAGAGTACCTGTGGTTTATCCCAGATGAGGCTTGGTCTTGGTCTAACTGGGAATCTCATCTTGACGAGCCTCTTTGGTGGTCCTGGTACTGATCCTGCTAGTACTACGTATGGTCCCTTAATTACTCCGTAGTGCTTGAATCCTCCTGCTGGTGTTACTTCACTACCATCTAGACCTATCTTGAGTATTCTCTTGTTGTACTCTGTTCTTTGGTGGAATCCTAGTTGTCCTGCCATTGGTGTTGTGAACATGACTGCTGGTTTCTGTGGACCTACTGAACCTATCTTCCTACTACCTTTCCTGTGTTTATGCCATCTTGGCTTTTCCTTGACTCCAAACCTCTTGATGACACCTGCTGTTCCCTTACCCTTTGTTATCGATATTACGTCTACGTACCAACCCTCCTTGAAGACATCTGTTACGTTCACGTCCTTACCTAGTATTGAGAAGGCGTACTCAACTAGCTTTGCCTTGTCTAGTACTCCACCTATTGGTATTTCGAAGACTTCTGGTGTCTTCTTACCTATTCCAGATAGTCTTGGTCTCGTAGCTACTATCGCTCTGATTTCCTCAATGGCATCTAGGTTGTCTAGTACCTTCTTCTTCACTGCATCTATGTTGAATTCTAGCTTCTCAGGTAGGGTTACTACCCTCTCTACATCTGGGTGTGCTTCCTTGATGTTGTTCGCCCACACCTCTGTCATCGTTAGCAGCCCGTAGGGTGTTGCTTTGTAGAACCTTATTCCACATACGTAGAGTGGTGGGCAGTCGATTATCGTGACCGGTACGATAATCTCCTTTCCGTAGAGTGGGCTTGTCGGTCTATCTTCTATCATGACTACGTGTGCCATTCCTGCTTTGTAACCTGCAAATCCAAGTAGCATTGGTCTTCCAATGAGTGGATCTACCCAGGTCCTTACTCTAGCTACTATGCTCCTTGCTCTCTTCCTTGGGTAGAATCCCATTGAACCTCTTCGTGGTCTATGGTCCTTAACCATTGTTACCTACCTCAGGAACTTCGTCAAATCAATAACAGACCCCTTAAAGAGTTTTCCTACAGTGAATTCACTACTGTTGTGTAGCTTTTTCTCTTAAGTAGTTGAGTATTGACATTACTGCGTAGATAGCTTCTTCAGTTCTCACGCTCTCAGTTCCTTGTCTGGGTATGAAGTTGAGTATGTAGTCACAGTACTTGGATAAGTTGAATCCTTCGCTAGAAGCTATCTCATCTATATCCTTTCTGGGTCCACCGAATACCACAAGTACCTTACTAATCTCTCTAAATCGTTTGGTGAGTTCGTCCTCTAGTTCGTTGACTAGTTTACCTTTTTTCGATGCCCCTATAACTAGGTCGTATCTCTTCCTAGTGTCCTCTATCATGGACTTCATGCTTGAGTACCTAGTTACCACGTACCCCCAGTACAGGTCAACATCATCTCTAGAAGCTAGGTCAGCTACGTAGAACCTACCTTCATCTCTAACAAGCTTCACAGTAACTCTGGAGCCTATCTGTAACCTCTGCTGTACGATAGCTGGTTTCTCAAGACCTACATCAATTACTGAGTAGCTACCTCTAGCTTCCTTAACTACACCTTCTCTAAACTTGGTATTGAATACGTGTGGCCATACGTGATGTGGGGTCTTTAGTGGTGGTAGTAGTCCTACGTACTTGAGCAAGTTACTTCTTGGACATAGTGCCTTCTTCATGTACGGTGGTACTTCCATGTACGATAGCACTAGGTACACTAGGTACTCATTATCTGGATTATCGTCTCTGTACACTATCACCTCCGTTACTCTGAATATTGCTGCTGCTCTACCTATGTACCCTATCTTCCTTGTCTTCTCTCGAAGTCCAGGTGCTTCAGATACGACAGATGATGGAATAGCGAAGTTTATCTCAGGTCTCGGCTTAAGTGGTCTAGTTACATCTCGATGAGCCATGTCTCACTACATTGGTCTTCTTCTCTTCTCCCTCTTCTTAGCTTCAATTCTCTGCTTCTTCTCTTCATCAGTCATGAAGATTGTTGTTCTTTGTCTACCACCCACACTCAACACCTCACACATAGCTGAGGTGCTACACAATTTAAAATCTCCTCCATAAATTAGGTAGCTAACTCCTCGAAGTACATGCAAGTAACTCAGTAAATGCTCTAACTAGGTTACTCTCCTCCGTATTTGGTACATTGATGAAAACTACATTGATGTCTGAGGCAGCTTTATCGATAAACCACTTATCTCTGGTAATTAGTACGCAGTTACCGTACTGCTTAGCGAGTTCACTAGCTATCCTCAATACCTCGAAATCTGTGCAATCACGTGACACTACCCTGACTACTGTGTATGCACCAGAGAGAGTAGCTAGTGCCTTGAGTACCTTCCCCATGAATGCCGCACAAGCATCAACTACAAAGCAATTACATTCGAGAAATTCCTTAATTCTATCAACTCCATATAGCTTGAGTATCTTCTCAGCTACCTTCACATATCTACTACATGTCTCAGGTACTATGTCATGAGGTGTAGCTACGTGTCTCAGATACTCCTTCAATTCTAGTTCACGACCTCTATGTAGAATTCGTATACTTGGTTCAATCCACTTAAGTACACGAAGTAATCTCTGAAGGGTTTTGATCACGTTCTTGGATGTCGGTAACTTCCTAGCTCTACTCTCAAGCACTATGAATACGTTATCTAGCTCGTCAACCTCTACGTATATCCTCTTCTTCAGTGTCTCGAGGTGAGTAATACGGTAGGGCATCTAACTAGCTACCACCTTAGGTGCTTCTAAGGTACTACTCCCTAATTACCCTTACTCACAGACTAATGCTAAGCACCTAACCTATCTACGCTCCAGTAAGCGCCTTAGGAATGGATACATCTCCATAGCTCTCTCACGAACTAGTATCGCATAGTACTGCTCTAGAATGCCTATGAGTAGTAGAATTCCTGTTCCTGTAGCAAATGCTCTCAATACATCACCAACTACAGCAATAGCACCCACCAGTATACCGCTCGCGACAGTCAATGCAGGTATGTACTTACTGAGGTAGTACGCTATAATCCTCTGTGAGTGTCTGAAACCAGGTATTGTCAGTCCTGACTTGACCATGTACTCTGCCTGCGACTCAGGATCCATGCCAGCTAATTCAACCCATAGCTTCGAGAATAGTACACATAGACCTATGTATACTATCGCGTAGATAACTATCTGTACTGGATCATAGGTTAGTTGTGACCTTGGTGAGGTTATGTAGTATGCTAGACATCCAGGTAGTGGTCTTGGTCTTGTACCTCCAACTAGTTCGTACTTAGCTATCCAGTTCAGTATTGGGTTAGTGTTATCTGGATTGTACCTTGACCACAGGATCTGTGTTAGTAGCTGTAGGTTTGCGAGTAGCGCTGATGTGAAGATCACTGGTATAACTGATGTATAGAGGAGTCTTAGTGGTAGTGAAGTTCTTGCTGTTCCGTACCTAGCTACAGTAATTGGTATGTCTACTCTCACTAGGTTTAGGTATAGGATAGCTAGTATTAGTGCTACCGTAGCTACTAGACCAACTATGTCTGGGTACCTAACTCTCCATACGAGATTTACCAGAGACGTTGCATTACCCATTGCTGCCGAGTACAGAGCGACACCGAGAGCTGGTATTACTCCAAAAGGTAGTCTATCAGCTACTATGAATGGACTGAAGAGATCCCAGAAGAGTCTTGTTGCTACACTAGCAGCAATGAAGAGGCTAAGTCCACTACCTAGCCCCCAGCCCTTGTGTATCATCTCATCCAGTAGAATTATTATGATGCCTGCAGCCGTTAGCTGTGCTAGTATGAGTAGTGCTTGCTTTAGGGTTACGGGTCCAAACATACCTCCGAAGATGTAAGCTACGGCTTCAAATATTGTGAAGATTATTGCGAAGAACTTCTCTGCTGCTGTGAAGAGAGATCTCTGTCTAGGATCTGTGAAGTCTACGTGAATTATCTTTGAGCCAACTAAGATCTGCAGTATCAAACCTGCTGTCACTATTGGTCCAACACCTAGAGTCGTCAGAGTTCCACTTCTCGATGCAAAGATTATACTAATTAGCGTTAACTGTTCCCTAGCTCTACCAGCTACTCCGTACAGTGGTGTCTCGCTCATTACGAGATATATCGTTAGTACGATGAAGGTCCAGAAGAGTCTCTCACCAAGTGATAGCCTCCTAGGTGGTTTTGGAACTGAAGGAAGGTATCTAAGTATTGGCTCTAGGGTCTCAAGGAAGCTAGGCATGTACTACACCTCTAACCTCGATAGCGTCTCCACCGGCATCTTTAAGCTTCTTGATAGCTGATTCAGTGAATACAGCTGCTTTAACAACTATGGGTTTCGTTACCTTTCCTGAACCTAGTACCTTGCTGTAGCCTAGACTCAGTAGATCTACGTAGTACTTACCATCTCTATATTCGGCCTTACCTTCTCTAACCCACTCCTCAATCTTTTCATCTATTGTACCTACGTTAATTTCCCTGAAGTGTGGTGTTATCTCTGGTGGTTGTTTGAAGCCATGTTTACCGAAGTAGTCTGGGCAGTACTTGACGACCCAAGTCCATTCGTGTTTGTGTCTTCCTGCTCTACCACGACCACCTTTGGACCCATGTCTTCTGTGCTGACCGACTCTACCCCAACCGTGTGTTCTCCAACCTCTTAGGTACCTAGATTTCTTCTCGAATCTCCTTACCATGGAGGTTCACCGAGATTTCAACAATCGTACTTAAAAAGTTTCTAGTCAAGTACCTGTGCGGTGCCTATTAATGATTTCTCCGTTTGCTTCCTCAAATAATTAAATCACTTATTCCTGATGTACGGTGTAGGGGTTGGGTGTTGCTTAGTGGTTCCTTCAGGAGCTTGAATTCGATATTGTGTCTGGTGGCGCTACTATTTTTCGTGACTACGTACTGAGATTAAGTAGGTTGATGAGTAAGGAGGCTGAGATTACTCTACCCTCAAAATTAGTTAGGAGTAGAAAGCTCACTAGAATTGAGAGGAAGTTCAGTGATAGATCTATGTTTGGGGTTAAGGCGTACATTATTCTTCGAGATGTGAATGCTCGAAGTCCTCTAGATGTGCCCGAACTAGTGCTTACTGTATCTAACTCAGCAGCTATCATTAGGGATGGGGATGTACTGGGTATCTTCCTTAGGCTTGGTGGTGTTAACTTCTCAAGGACATTCATCGCGTATACTGAAGTTCCTATACTTCAGTTACGTGGTAAGGTCTCAGTTGACACTAGGACAGTACTCTATCCACTCCTTTCGTCTGAATGTGTTGAGGATCCTAGAGTAGATCCTGAAGACCCGACATCACTATTTCACGTGAGAGCTTACTACATGCCGAGTTACTCAGTAGAGAAGTTAGTGATGACGTTCTGTGCTCTATTGAGTATGGTAGTCAGGTATCTGCTAGGTACTTGAAACCCGTAGTCTTTGAGGAGAACGGCAACTACGTTATCTTGAGCGACTACAGGGATACTATACCTCTCTTAAGTAGATTCATGGTTGTGAGACCGTGGTTTAAGGAGTATGGAATTGGTGGTGTATTCATTGGTGAGCGAAGAGGAACTATTGTCAACCTGAAATTTCTTGAACCAGTACCTGAGTTAGTTCCTGTACCTGGTCGTGAGCTAAAGACTGGTGCTAATGCTTCAGTAAAGCTATATCGAGGAATGAGTATCTCCTCATCTTCTATAGTGTCGAGTATCCACATGGCATGTACCACACGTATGCTGCTCGCTTCAATGATGTTGGTGAACTAGCTGCGGCAACAGAGGAACCTATCATCTCTCCCCTCCAGAGCTCTATAGCGGTAGAAGACCATCAACGATATTCGTTTGTGGAGCTGTTAAGGTAGGTGAAGACCTATCTTAGTTGCAGGTAAAGATGATGAGATGTTGGTATTTCTCGAGGTGAAGCTAGATGATGTTCTAGCTGCTATGAAGTTCCTAAGGGGTTAATTCCTACCTACATCATTCTCCTAAGTAGCTCATTTATCTCCGGTCCTCTGTAACCTAGCTCACCACCAACAGTAAAAGGCTTCTTTATGCTTCCCTTAAATCCTCCTGAAGGTGGGGCTAATCTAAATACTGGTTTTAGGTTTGGGATGTCTTTGAGTGATGCTCTACCCTCTATGACAGCTATAGCGAATTCCTCGATAGAGTTCCAACCGTACTTCCTGATGTAGTCATCTGTCAGTGGTTTGTTACCCCTTAACCTACCTCTCTTCCTAAGTAGTTGTGCTAGTGTATCGGCGTCTATCTCCCCCCACGTAACCCAATCCTTTACCTTATTGAGCATACCTAGGTACTCTGGCCTATCGTCAATTATGACGCAGTGATGTTTCTTATGTAGTCTAAGCAATTTGAGCGTATGCTCTACGTCGTATGGTACGTCCACTGTCCCTCTAATTCTGATGACAGCTAGCTTTGTGTAGGGTTTTCCCGACTTGCTACTCATCTAAATCCCCTTAACATCGTATGTTCTCCTCAATGCATCCCATACAGCTCTAGCGAAGTTTATTGTTGTTCTTGTTCTACCAAATGTCCTAGTCCACACGTCTCTTATTCCAGCTAGTCTAAGTACTACCTTAGCTACATCAGCAGCTACTAGACCAACACCCTTAGGTGCGGGTAGTAGCTCAACTACAACACTACCACACTTACCTCTAACTCTAAACGGTACGCTGTGTGGCTCATTACATGAGCAGTCCCATGAACCGCAACCTCTCCTAACAGGTACTATGTTAAGCTTCGCATCTACAATGGCTTTCTCAATTGCTTCTCTCACTTGCTTAGCCTTACCTACACCAACACCGACGTAACCATCTTCATTACCTACCGCGACAACTACCTGAAATCTACTGACCTCACCAGCATCTGTCTGCCTCTGTACGATGTTTACGTTGATTATCTCGTGCTTTAGGTCAGGTAGTAGGTAGTCCACAATCTCGACTTCCTTAATGGGTAAGTTCATGGCGAAAATCTGGTCAATACTCGTTATCTTACCCTCCTTAACCAACCAACCCAGCCTAGTTTTAGGAACCCACTCCTCAAGTGCTGATGCCATGAAGTAACCCCTCAATAAGAGTGTCGTCTACCCCCACGTACCCTAAACTTAAAAACTTACTCTCAAAAGCACATCTACTTCTGAGTCTCCTCAGCAGCTACAACGATACCCCTTTCAGCAAGTAACTTCTCGTACTTCTCCTTAATTCTACTCAGCACCTCCTCAAAATGCTTCGGTAGGTCTTCTGGTCTAAGCCCATTCTCAAGGTACTTCGAGAACTGTCTCCTGTAACGCTCTGGATCCTTTTCAGCTAACATCCTAGCGTACTCAGCTATGTGTACACCACGTACTCTATCTTCATCGGGTAAAATCTCCTCTGAGTGGGGTACATGTAAACCAGCATCTAGAGCACCTTTAAGTGCTGCAAATACTCTAGATCCCTTAATAGGTCTGTGAAGACCTATGTCGATTATTGCCTCCTTAATTCCCTTGAGGAGAGCCTTGTAACCTGCTAAGAGTCCAGCTAGGTATGCCGCTGGTGTGTTACCGCAGTTAGCCTTCCATCCAAAGTCTCTAACTAGTTCTCGTGTGTGAGCTGATACTAGAGTTATGTCTCCTTCAGGTTTAGCCGCAATGACCTGTACTATCATGTGGTTAAGGGTCTTCCTAATGACTAGTCTTGGCTTTCCAGATAGGATGTACTTCCTGCGTTTGTAGTAGTTAGTTAGTCCTTCTCTTCTCCTCCTAAATGGTACCTTGTACCTCGGTCCTCTAGCCATGTACTTCACCTAATAGGTTTCTTCTCCAGTAGGTTATGTTCCTCAATGTATGCCTTAACGTGTGCTACGCTCCTGAAGTAACCTCCCTTAGCTAGTCTATAGAGCATTCTGAAGGTCTTCGTTGAGATTAGCCTCTTCTCCTTCAGCATCTTGAGGTATCTCCTAATTGCTCTGATCTTATTGACCCACTGCTCCTTCTTACCAGCTCTAGCACCTTTCTCACCCTTTCTACTACCGTGACCTCTTCTCCTACCTTTCTTCTTCTGCTCGTGTCTTTCCCTCCACCTACCTCTACTATTGACGTGAGGTGGCTTAACGCGAATTACACCATCCTTAATCAATCTCTTAACGTCTTCCCTAGTTATGGCATCAGCTACCTCATCTATTCTAGTTGGGTCAATCCAAATACGTGACTCACCAACTCCAAGTACTTCAGCAGCTAAACGCTTTTGAAGTGTTAGCTTGGTCATGGCTCATTCCTCACCGAGCTACTTGCAACTCAGTATATTTAACCTTTCCCTTCACAGCTAAGTAGTTTCAGATTTAAGTAATTCAGCTAGTACCTCCCTTTCTTCCTTTCTCAGATTGAGTATCTTGAATCCCCTTTTAATAGCCACCTTAATTATCTCAATTCTCTTCTTCTTACCAACTGTATGAGCTATCCTGATAGCGTGCTTACTTGGATCTAGACCCTCTAGGTCCTGTGGTCTGTGAACTAGAACCTCGATAAATCCTGAAGGGTGTAGTCCTCTAACGTCCTTAGGTGTCCTGTAACCGACCTTTACACGTGGTGGGTATCCTTTGATCTCCTTCCTGATCTTATTATCTAGACCCTTAGGTCGTCTCCATGAGTCCTTCCTAGCTATTCTCACGAATCTCCACTCATCCATTCTCATGAATTCAGGTTTCTTCTGTTTCATCTTCCTCTTTAACTTCATCAACCTACCTAGCTTGGTCATTAGTTCTGATTTCGGCTTAGGTAGCTCCACCTTAACCTCACTCATGGTGTATCACCTAGTAGCAGTATGCTAGTAAGACACCACCGATCCTCAGTTGCTTAGCTTCGTGATGAGACATGACACCTCTAGGGGTAGAAAGTATGAGGATACCGATGTTCCTGGCTGGTAGGATCTTCTTCTCCCACTCAATAATTTCCCTGTACTTTACCGGGAATCTAGGTTTAATGACACCGCACTTATTTATTCTACCGAGTAGCTGGACCTTGAACTTACCTGTCCTACCATCATCAATGAACTCTACCTCACCAATGTAGCCATATCTCTGCATGACCCTCAGCACAGCCGCAATTAGCTTCGAAGCTGGCCAGATGATACATTCCTTGTGTCCCCTCATCTCGCAATTCATTATCGTTGCTAGTGCATTTGCAAGTGGATCAAGCATTACCATGGTTTAGCCCTCCGAGTAAGGTACTCAAGAGCTTTAAAAACCTGCTCTAGGTTAGAAATACTTCTTGAAGCCAAGTTGCTCAGCAACTTCCCTAAAGCATCTCCTACAAAGCATTAGACCGTACTTCCTGATAATAGCTTCGTGAGTACCACATCTCCTACATCTAAGAGTTCCCTTACCAAACTTCCTCTGCTTAGGTGGTTTAATCTTAGCCATACACCCACCTCACTCCTCCAGTACCCTCGTACCGAATACGTACTTGAAGAAAAGTATTGCCTCATCCCTCGTTACCCTATGTCTCATAGGTACAGTTCCTCTCCTCCTTCTCCTCCTAGCAACCCTAAATCCAGGTCTAGCTAGTGCAACAACAACATCCATACCGAACATACCTACTGTCGGATCGTACTTAACACCAGGTATCGTGATGTATTCCCTAATACCGAAGCTTAGATTACCAAACCTATCGAAGCTAGATACCTTCACCACATTACCAATAGCTTCAAGTGCTTTCTTCAGAAACTCATATGCTCTCCTACCCCTAAGTGTTACCATACACGCAATCGGTTCTCCCTTCCTAATACCAAACTCCTTAATCGTCCTCTTAGCCTTCCTTAGAGATGGTCTTTGACCTGTAATACTCTCCAAGATCTTAGCTACCTTATGTAACCTCTCACCTGATTGACCAAGTGCAATGTTCACAACTACCTTATCTATCATGATAGCTCTCATCGGGTGATCTATAACTAGCACTGGTCCCTTACTAGTTTCAACTACTCGAGGTTCACCAGATACCTGTGGTGTAGGTGCTTCACTCATGATCCCACCTAATCAAATGCTTCTTCTGGAAGTGAGATCTCAGGCTTATCCTTCCCAACGACGAATACGTAGTCAAGTATTGTCCTAATCTCCTTACCGCTAGGTGTCTCGAGAGTAACTACTGCTTGTCTTCTCTTGAAGATTTGAACTATTGTCACTATCCTACCTACCTTACCTACGTTAGCGCCATCAGTAACAATAGCCCAGTAACCTAGATCGCATCTGTAGTGATCTAGTATCTGTTGATCAGGTAAACTTATCTTAACTACATCAAGTGTTGTATATACATCCTCAACTGGATTTAGTGGATCTTTAACTCTAATCAAGATGTTCCTACCGTCGTGTAGATTCAGCTGTATATGACCGCCCTTAACGGTTGTCTTATTGTTTATCCTACATAGCTTGAACTTAGCCTCTTCAGGTGATATGGGGTGTAGTGTTAGGTACTTAGTTGGGTGAGGTACCACCCTGTAACACTCACCTGTATCAACAACTTCTACCACATCCATTAGACCTACAGGGAACTTGTAGTCTCTACGAACAACACCATCAACCTTAATGTGGCCTTCAGCCAGTATCCTCCTAGCTTCTCTAGCTGTCTTAGCGTAGCCTAAGATATCTCTAACGATTATGAGTAATGGGAAGCACTTATCCTTGGGATGTGGTCCAGGAGCTGGTTTAACTGTCCAGACATACTCCTTACGAAGTATAGGCCAGAAGTAGGGGGCACAAGACCTACGTAGGTGTCTGAGAGATGGCATATCTAAACCCCCTAACTACCTGATTGAGGTGTGGTGGATGTAGTTACCTTCTCCTTGAACTCTCTCAACTTTTTGAGAAACTCTTCCCTAGCTTTCTTCTTCCTCTCAATAACTTCCTTCCTCTTTGAATCACTGAGATCTAGCTTGGTTATCACGACTTTAGATGGGTGTATTGGGTAGTACACGGTCTCTCCTGTTGGTTTCTTTATCACTGCTCCTTCAACGAAAATTCTCATTCTCTTGAGATCAACCTCAACGACCTTACCTTCAAGACCCTTGAAGTCACCCCTGACTACGAGTACCGTATCACCCTTCCTAACAGGTAACCTCTTGATACCTAGTTCACGCTGTAGTGGCTTAGCTAGCGGTGCTGTAACGAACTTCTGCCTCTTATGTAGTGGTGCATTGAAGTATGCTTTACGCTGCTTCTTCGGTTTACTCGATGCTATAGGCCACCTCGATACGTACTCCCTCTTTGGCATGTAACTTCACCGAGTAATTGCTGTCGCACCATGTATAAGTGAAGTTGATTAAAAACTTTCCTCACTACTCTCACCCGAGGAGTTCACCAACATCTTATAAGCTAACTTAGATACCGAGCTGATGAGACACAGCACTCGAGAAGATAGGGTATATTCAATACGCTTAAGATCTACATAGGTCAATAGTCACTATCTCATTCATATACCCACATTTAGTTTACGGTGCCACACTTAGCTTGGTAATGACCTTAGTAGACCTACCTCGTCAACTCAATCCAGTACTTACTGACTTCAGGAATACCTCGTCCTAAATTCTCCATTCTCCTTCGGATCTCTAACTTGTAACCAGACTACTACCTAGATACTTACACTAGAAAGCTACGAAAAGCCAATTACACCAAGATATAGGAGGTGATAGCAGATAATAGGTCGAGAGAACTTATCATTCTGACTGAGGGCACGAGAGGAATGCATAGATAGGTACGCAGTATTGAGGTAAGTACCTCTAGTTTAGGTGAAGGCTAGCTTAGGAGGGAGGTACACTACCTAAGTACTAGTTCGTGTCTCTGCTGCATAGCTTGTATAGTTATTTCACATGGTACTTTCTCAACGAATACCTTAGTGAATATGTGAGCTAACCTGTGACCTCTCCAAGTTAATTTATAGGTGGTACCTGATTTCTTCAAGTACTTGAGTAGAGCGAGTACCTTAGTAATTTTCTCTACTCTGTTCAATGTCTTCTTCAGCTCGTAATACCTACTTCTCAAGTAATTCAGATCCACAGTTCCCGTATAGAGCTGATTGCCAAATGCACGCCAGAGTAGCTTCTCCTTATCTACGTAGCTGACGTACTTCAGGAATCTACCACTAGTTACTGCTTGATACCACTTCTCGATGGATGGTATGTTTAGATGCTCAAATTCACGAATTAAACTAAATGCTCCAGGACCGAATCCGAGGTAATCACCCTCCATCTCATTGCTAACAGTTTCGTAGAATTTTCTCACCTTAGTCCAGGACCAGATGGTACACATTCTGTAACCATGCTCCTCGAGGATATCTCTAGCTCTCTTCAACATAGCTAACTCCGTACCTAGGTCAGGAACTTTTGGTAAAACTCCTTCCTCAATTAGCTTCCTCAGTCTAAGTCCTCTCACCAATATGAGTGGATATGTTGTTACCTGAGGAATACCGAGATCGATAACCATCATAACGTCAGTGATGAAGTCATCAGTTGTCTGTGTTGGAAGAGCAAACATGAGGTCAACATTTACGTGAACATCAGTTTCCTCAATCACTTCACGAAGTATCTTAGCTACTTCACTAGCTCTACCAGCTTCAATTCTTCCCAAAATCCTGAGGTACTTATCTTGAAAGGACTGAACACCGATACTAAGCTTCGTAATTCCGAGTTCAAGCAATTTCGAGACCTTATCCAGAGAAAGATCGAGAGGATTAGCCTCAATACCGACCTCACCAACAACATTGAACGAACTACGCAAAACCTCAAGAACCTCACTCAGCACATCAATAGGTAAGAGACTTGGAGTACCACCACCAAAGTACACCCACTCAATTACAACATCAACACCAAACTCATGAAGTACTTTACTAACTAACTCAATCTCCTTAACAATACCTCTCAACCAAGAACGAATACTAGACTCACTCACTACAACCTTATAGTATGGACAGTATGGACAGATAGAACGACAAAAAGGAACATGAACATAGACACCGACATTCCTCCTCCCAGGAACATATAGCTCAGAAACATTACTGAAATCGAAATCTCTCAGTGAAAATACAACTCCATACCTTACCCTATCAACAACCTTATCAACGAGAAACCTCTCAAATGTAGTACATACGTACATCGATAGTATTACTGATACAATCTAGTTTATAAAGATTGAGAATTAGGTATTCGAGAAAGCAGTACTGAGAAGAGGAGCGTTGACTGTAAGTTAATAAGTCCCAAAGGAATTAGAGATGAGGGGTATTGCGGCGGTCGTCTAGCCTGGACTAGGATGCTGGCCCCCCGAGCCAGTGAGCCCGGGTTCAAATCCCGGCCGCCGCACCAAATCCCTACCTCCACATCTCAGATATCAGAACTTCAGATATCTATGTGATGATTTTCGGTCGCTCTGATGCGTGATGAACCTATGGTTTACTGATGTCTAGCTACCTACTAGGTGCTCTGTGATGAACCGGTTGTACCACTGATTGATGAGGAGTCTCGGCTTGCTGATTCGTGACCTATTGATTGCGTTGATGCTACGTACAGCTCAATTCCATGAATTGCTGACTTATAAGTCTGTACCAGAGTTACCTAACTCGATGTCTAGTGTGAAGGATTTGGTTTGGTTACTTGTGAGGAGGTTTGTTGATGTTCTTTTGAGGGAATTTGGTGAGGATGTCGTTTCGGTAGCTGTGTTTGGTTCTATTGCTCGCGGTGATTTTACGTGTACTAGTGATGTGGATGTACTTATTGTGATGAGGTCTGTTCCTAGGTCTAGATTCCGTAGGTATGAGTTGGTCTCTAGAGCTGTTGATGCTGTTGAGGATCTTAGGTGTGAGTTAGCTAGGAGGGGTATGTACACTGGTGTAAGTCCT
>Ga0180301_10001844_pt1 | contig 16616 bp, 18 predicted proteins | sample GuaBasSediGuay16_FD_121797 | JGI IMG/M metagenome (GOLD analysis project Ga0180301, IMG submission 121797) | Subseafloor sediment microbial communities from Guaymas Basin, Gulf of California, Mexico - Guay16, Core 4569-2, 12-15 cm | ecosystem: Environmental > Aquatic > Marine > Hydrothermal... | reverse complement strand
CTAAAATATTATAACGAAGAATGGAATAAAACAAAATTCTTTAAAAAACTTCTTGAAAAAGAAAAAATCTGGGAAATTGAACTAACACCCATAATAAAAAAAGTTCCAAAATTTAGAGAAGTTTTAAGCACAATTAAAAAAGTTCTGAAAATGAAATATGAGAATTCTAATTAAATTTGAATCAAATACAAACCAAGTTTATCAAAACAATTATTTTCACAAATTCAGCGGATTTGTTTATAATTTGCTCAAAGAAACCCCTTTCAGAGATCTTCATGACCAAAAATCTTACAAATTTTTTTGCTTTTCGAATTTGTTTCCAGTAAGAGATATAAAAAAAGGAGAAATCAGAAATTTTATAATTTCTTCTCCGAGCAAACTCTTTATAAAAACCTTATCAAAAAAACTGAATGAATTGGATGATGTGTACATAGGAGATTACTCTTTTAGAATAAAAGAATTTTCCCTATTTCAAATAAAACTGAGAAAAAATTGCAAATTAATTAGTGCAACACCGATAATGATAAGGATTCCTGAATCAAAATATAATAAATATGAGATTCCAGAAGAATTAAGAAAAAGAAGATATGTATATTGGAGATTAGGAATAGATTTCAGCCCTTTTGTTAAACAACTTGAAGCAAATCTGTTCAAAAAATATAACAACTTTTACAAAACAAAAATAAAAGAATTTCCCATTTTCGAGCAATTCAGATTTATAAAACCTTCTTCAAATATATTAACAATAAAATGTACAGACTATTCTGTAATTGGTTCTTTATGGGAATTTTCTTTCTCACACTTAACAAAAGAACAAAAAGAAATTTTAGAATTCGGAATAGATTGCGGATTTGGGGAAAGAAATACTTATGGGTTTGGATTTATAAATATAAGAAAAGGATTTAAGATGAATTTTGAAAAAAAGTGAAAGAAAATATCTTCTAAAAGATGAAAAAAATAGAAAAGTATGTTGAGGCTTTAATGATTTTAGCGGTTATCTATTGTCTTATTGCAGCAAGCTTTTCATTGGATTTTGAGACTAGCTATTACATCAAGAAATAAGCGAAAAGAGCTTAAAATTTGTTTTGATATTTAGAGTATTTATTTTTTTATTTAAAAAATTATGGGTTTTGAAAAATTTTTTGGTTGGGCCTTTGGTACTGGAAAAGAAATATTGAAAGCGAATAATGGTGAAAAACTCTTGAAAAGATTAATTTTTGATATAAGATCTGAAGAAACTCCTGGCAGGTTTCTGGAAAAACTTTCTGAAAGAATAACGGAATATAGAACCAATATAAATATTCAAGCTAATATAAGCATGAATCCAGAAATTATGAATAAAGAATGGCATGCTGACAAATTTTATTATTTAAAATCTGCTGTATTGACAGGATTTTTAAATGCTTTATCTTCTTATAAAGGTGGAGAAAATGCATAATGTTCAAATTTCAATTTTAGGAAAAGTCTCGGGAAATGTAAATGCAGATGAAGTAATAGGAACAAGAGTGACTCTAAAGAAAATGTATTCTTCAAGCGGAGAAGTTTTGCCTTTTGTTTCAGCAAGAGCAGTGAAATATGCGATAAGACAAGCTTTGAAGGGAAAGAGGGTTTGAAATTGATCCTTTTGTTGAGAATCCAGAAGCAGAGGAATCTTTGAGGTTGAGCGATACAGGAGACCCTATAAGATTTGTGGATAATGATTTATTTGGATATATGGTTACGAGAGGGAGAGGTGAAATTGCAAGAAGAAGACAAGCTCCAATAGCATTTTCCTATTTTAAAGCCCTAAAAGACACCCCAACTAAAGCGGAATTCGCAGCAAGATTTCCAAGAGAAGGAAAAGAAGAGGAAAATCCAGTTCCTTTTGAAGTTGAAGTAGCTGAATTTATTGGAAAGCTGAATTGTATTCTTTATGAAAATGTAGGAAAATTTGAAGAAAGAGAAATAGAGGAGAATGTTAAGAAAATTTTGAAGATAGAAGAAAGGGGAGGGAAAAGGATTTACAAAATAGATGATGAAGAAAGAGCAAGAAGAATAAGAGCATTCTCAGAGACTCTACTAATCCCTTCCTACGTTTTACCAAGAAGAACAAATTCTTTGAATATACCTGAATATATAGCCGCATTAGTTGTTCTATCTAAAAAAGGACCTTTGCCAGTGTTTCAATATTTAGATTATGATTTTGAAAATGAAAAAGTGAATACAGAAAAATTAAATAGATTACTTGAAAGAAAAGAGATAAAAAATAAAATTAAAAATAATGAAGTAGAAATTTTATTAATTGATTATTCCAGCAATATAAAAGAAGTACCTGAAGGGATTACAAAAATTTCTGTAAATGAAGCAATAGAAAAGATTACATCTTTCCTGTAAAATAAAAGCAAGAATGATGAAAGCCTTAATAGTTGAGATTTCATTTTTTGAAGCTTTTTTCAAAGTTCATTATACCAAAGGATTTAGGTTAACTTATCCAATACCTTTACCTCCTTCTGTTGCTGGAATTTTTGGAGCTTTTTTAGGAATAGAAAGAGAAAAATTAGCAAAAGAATTTGATGAAATGCTATTCGGAGCCAAGCTTGTTGAATATACAGGTATTGCAAGCGAGAATGCTACTTTCCTTCAATACAAAGCAAAAGGTGTTGAGAAAGGAGTAATTCAACTTTCCATGATTAATGAGCCCATTTATTCTATTGCAATAGCTGGAGAAGAAAAAAAGATAGAAGAAATTAAAAATAAAGTTGAGAATTATATAAGATATTTACCCTATGGTGGGCAAAACGATTTCTTTGTAAAAGATTGGAAAATAGTATGCATTAAAAATGTTAAAGAAAATAATATAGTAAGCAATTATGCCCCCCAAGATTTAATTAATAATCCTATTTTAGAAAAAGGCTCTGAAATCCAAATTTTGCCGGTAATGCACAAAATCTCTAAGAACCCTAATTTTTATTTTGTTGTGAACGGAAAATTAAAGTTGAAGGAGAATATTTATTGCGTTAAAGAGGAAGAGATAGGAATGTATAGTTTAAAAGATTTCAGCTAAAAAATTGAAATATATTTTTTGCAATTTCCTTTATATCATCCGGATTTTTATCTTTTACGAGACTCATAATTAAATCCTTTCCTTCTCTATGTTTATATTTATCCATTTTTTGATCAATCTCCTTATCATATTTCCTTATAAATGCATCCTCTATAAAAGGTTCAAAAAGAATTATCATTATTTTTTCTCTGTTTTTGTATTTTTTAATGCTGATCGCTTTGAATGTTTGGGAAGAAGGAATGCCATACTTACTTTCAATGTTTTTCAGAAAACCTTCTACCCATCTGCCGGCAGGATTATTCCGCTCTGAATCTATAATCAATATAAATTTATCAGATACCCTTCTTTGGAAAGCCTTTAATTTCTTTCCTATTTTAGTAACACCTTCTGCATGCATGTGTTTAACTTCAATATTTAGATTTTGAGTTACAGCCTTTCCAAACCCGAAGTTAGCCCAACACTCCGAAATTACTGCTATCATACCAATTCTTCCCATTCCTTAATAATTTCGTCAGCATCCATTAACTTCTCTCCTGCCTTTTCTAATGATATCTCGTAAACTTTTGTTTCATTTTGTTCCTTCTTAACCCCAAAAATCTTCAACTCTTCTTTTTTAATTTTATTTGAATTTATCAAGAAGGAAAGCAGGAAGGGATTGTGTGTAGAAATCACGAAGTAATTTTTACTTTTTAAAATAATTTCCATCAATTCGTTAATTAAATCTGGATACATTTTCAGCTCCGGCTCCTCCAACAAAATAATAGGCTTTTCACCATATTGCTGCGCATAGAAATCATTAGAAGCTATCGCAACATAAAAGTAAATGAATCTTTTAAGACCATCAGCAATTAGTTCTGGCCAAAGAGAATTTCCAGTTCTGGGATGAATGATATCATATTTTTCTTTTATATACTGTTGAAGATTATAGTTTTCCAAAATAGTTTGTAACTTTACCTTTAGATTTTCATATTTCATAGCTACATTATCAAAATTTTTGCCATTCTCTTGGAGATATGATGGAATGTACTCTGAGTATGATTTTTCTAATTTAAGATTCCGCTCATGATAAAATCTAATTGGTAAGGAATTCTTCAACACCCCTATATGTTCTATATCGCTTAATTGCATATTCTTCAATTGCAACTCTTCTTCTTTTAAAATATATTCTATTAGAAGCTCTCCAATATTTATAATAATTTTTTTGTTTGTTTCCCAACTATGAAATAAATCCAAATAACTCTTAAATCTGATATTGTGTGCAATTAAAGACTTTAAGTAATCTTGAAGTAATTCATTAGGTAATTTTAGTTTGTTAATTTCCTTTGCTATGTGAGGTATTCCAGCGAGGAACAAACCTTCTAAGATATTAGACTTACCACTGTCAGGTTTGCCTATTAATATATTTATTCTCGAAAGATATGCTGAGAAGTTATTTATAGATTTAAAGTTTTCTATTCGTATTCTAAGAGTTGCCATAAATTTATTTAAGATTGTTTTAAATAAATTTAGTTACCGGTTTAGTTATGAAGGAGCAAAAAATATCGGAAAATCTCGTGCCTGAAATTCACGATATTGGGAAGTTAATAAACAAAGAATCTACCGGAATAGAACATAATTTTGAGAACTATCCAGGAATATTCAAAAAAGAAGAAGTACCGAAAATAAAAGAAAATGCGATATGGAAAGGTATTAGAGAGCATCATTGCCAATTACCACATGAGGAAAAGAAGAAAGTTTTAAATAAATATCCAATATCAAGAAAAACAATTATTTTAGCACTAGCTGATAATTTGGCTTCTGCAGTTTCCCGTCATGTAAAAGAGAGTTCCAAACATCTATATTATTATAATGTATATAAACTATGGAATCCCACAACTAATATCACAGAACTCTCTTATGCTATAGGAGCCCATTCTATGGGAAAGGAATGGATCTCGAAAATTGTAAATTTTGTAAACAAAAAGCCTGGTAAGGAAGAATACTTCAAAGAGTTTGGGGAGTATTTAAAGAAAAGATGTGAAGATGCTACTCCTGGTTGTAATATTACAAGTCTTTGGACACATTCAATTTTAACTGGAAAATTTTATAAAATTCTTGAAAATATTGAGATACCTACTATAGATTTTAATAAAAAAGATAAAGTTTGTAAATTAGTAAATCAGGAATTACCGGAGAAGACGAAATTAGTTGTGATGAAATGTAAAATAAAGTTTCCACACTATATTTATCGGACAAGGGATCTAAACATTCTAAAAATAAGAGAAAATATCTTAAAAAAATTCCAAAAAAATCCGGAAGTTCTTTTTGTAACATCAGATGAGGTTATTATATTTTCCATAGATGGAAAAATTCTAGAAAACTTAAAAAAAGAGATAGAAAAATATAGTTTTTATATTGAAATTAAAAAAGCTGTATTTATCCTTAGAGAAAGGAAAGAATTACCAAAAGAAATTAAAAAAGCGGTAGATGGCGTAGATCCTAGAGAACTATCTTCAGATCCAGAAATTGTTAAAGATAGAATTAAAAAGCTATATAGACTTTTTGAAAGTAAAATAAAGAAAAAATTGGAAGATATCCCTCCAGAAAAAAGAAAAGAAATTGAGGAAAGGATGGTAATCTCTTTTAGAAAAAGCGATTTATACAAAGAGATAGAATGGCTTAAGAGTTCCTACTCCGAAGAAAGGATATATCCTAAGTTAGAAGATGAAATATTTTCAGATATGGGTATATGCGAGATATGCCAGTTAAACCCGATAAAACCCTATGAAGAACTTTCAGAGGATGAGAGGAGACTAGTAGAAGATGAAGAATCAAAAATTATTGACAAATTGTGTGAGAAATGTATAGAAATTAGAAAATATGGGGAGCCATTAAGACTTTTAGGTGAATGGAAAGAAGGAAATGTAATATGGATAAAACTCACCTTAAATTTCGAAAAATTGGTTGAAGTATTGAGGCAATTATATGTAGATTATCTAAAAAGTTTGGAAATCCAAAACCCAGAAGAAAAAGCTGAAATAAGACCTTCAGTAATTGGAGAATTTTTACAGGACTACAAAGAATTCTTAGAAGAATTTAGCAAAGAAATACATAAAATTTTTGATAGTAAAGAAAAAAGAGTTCAGGATATTTTAGAAGATATGTTTTGTATAAAAATAGAAAAGTTAAGTGAAATATTAAATGTCCTTAAAATTTATATGCGAGTTATTAATAAATTCTTCCCCAAATTCAATGAAAGCGAAGAATCTCCAATAAAGCTGGTTATCTCGTATTCTAATGTTAAATTTCCATTTTTTGAGCACTGGAAATATTTAGAAGAACCTAAAAAAGATATAGATGTAATACTTATTGGAAAATACAAAGGTTATAGCAGTATTAACTTAAAACAGTTAGATTCAGTTATTAAACTTTCTAGAATTTTAGAAGATAAGCTTAAAGGAATGAAAATAAAAGCAAGTCTCTATAGATTAATTGAAATATCAGAATATTCGGAAGAATTAGCTCAACGCTTAATTATAGGAGATGAGGAGTTTGTTAAACATTTTCCTGAGCTTCAACAAATTTTAGCAAGAGAACTTAGTTTAAAAGATATATTAACTTATGTAAAAATATTAGAGGAAGAATATGAATAAAATAAACAGTTTTTTAGAATACGAAATAAGAGCAGAAACCATTGTATTAGGAGAAAGAATTAAAGGAGGGGTGTATAGACCTTGCTGTAAAACATTAAGATGGAGCACAATAACATCAGCATTAAGAAAATTATTCGGGAATGATAATCTTCATGCAATAGGGCTTATAGATAAATACAATACTTACTATTTTACTTACTCCCCTCAAGATAAGGTTAGAAAAGTAAGTAGAGTCCCTATTCAGGTAGAGGTCCTTATAAATATAGTTGGTAGAATATATATCGTTGAAATGAAGGACAATCCATTAGAACTTCCTCAAGAATTTAACTTACAGTTAGGAGCTCTTATTTCAAAGGGTTTCGGAAATTCTCAATTAAAATTAAAAAGAAAAATTTCATCGGATGATGTAAAAATTAAGAAAGGCACTCTCGCTACAAGAATCCCTGAAAAATGTAAAGATTTATTTTTAATAAAAAAGATTATGGTGCCAATTTATGGGTATCTTTTCGAGCCAATATCAGAAACTTCAGGAAAGTATATTAAAAGCTTATTTGAAGGTTCGGAAGTTGTAGGATCTGAGTTTTTACTTAAGAAGGATGAGAAAAATGAATATTAGTAAATTTTTAGAAGAAATAGAAAAAAATGAAAGAATATTGAAAACCAGATTTTCGGTAAGATTTATAAATGAAGTGGGAGAAATATATGAAAAATATGGATATGCTATGGTTAAGGCTTTTCTCTTAAGTAAAAAAGAAGATAAAAAATTCAGGTTTGAGGCTCAAACACTTTTATATATTTTAAATATAATTAATGATATGAAAGTTCCACCCTCCATAGGCGGATTTTTAATAAGAAAAATAAAAGATTTAAAAGGTGAAAAACCATGAAGGAAATAAAAAATTTTGATGTTGAATTGGAAGTAAGATCTCCACTTAGAATGGGTGGTAAAAAAGACCCATTTTCAGGAATAGACCAACCAGTAGTTAGAATCGGTAATAAAATTGTAATACCTGGCACATCTCTTAAAGGAGCATTAAGACAAGAGATAGAAGATTATATAATTGAAAATTATTCACAAATCCCAGAAATGAAACCATGTATCCCTTCATCTGAAAAAACTCTATCTCTAGACGAAGAAGAGCTTATAAGAAAAAATATATATAAAGGACCAAGTTGTATTTATCCAAGAGAAAACACATTAATATGCCCGGTATGTTATTTATTAGGTGCACAAGGATTAATAGGTTTTGTAACAGTGCCTTTTCTTAATTCGGATATAGAAATACCTTCAGAATTATATGCAATAAGAATAGACAGATCCAAAGGCATTGCTGCTAAAGGAACAAATAGAGAATATCAAATAATTCCCGAAGGATCTATTTTTAAAGGTGTTCTCCAAATTTTAATTAGAGATAATGTAAAAAACTGGGAGTTAGGCAAACCACGACCGCTAAGCGATTCTACTTTAGGAGATAAGTGGCTTAAAATTTCTGATTGGACTAAAGAAAAAATAATAGATGAACTAATAATTAAAAGGCTAGAAAATATTAAAAGACTGGGTAGTATGAAGTCTGCAGGTGCAGGAGAAGTTAAAATTACTGTTAAAGAGATTTAATTTTTATGGCACATAAATGGTCAAATCCAGAACAAAAACTAAGCCACACTAGAAAAACTCTTAGGCAGCATATAGATGAAGTTAACTCTCTTTTAGAAACTTTTCTAAAATTCTACGGGCTCTGGGAAAAATACCACAAGATAGCAAATTTTCTAGCTGAATATCATGACTATGGAAAACTGCATAGAGAATGGGAACTTGGTAAGAAAAGAGGCCACTCCCATTGGTCTTATGAATATTTAATCGAGAAAAAAATTTCATTAAATGAGGAAGTAGATCCAATTCTTCAGTTTCTAATTTTGAGGCATCACTCTACGCTCTCTAGAAGGATTGGTGGAAATCTTGCAAATAGAAAAATCCAACTAAACGGAAAGGAATTTTCTTTGGGTGCTGTGTTCGAAATAATTACAGAAAAGGAATTGGATTATAGAATAAAATCTATTCCTAGGGAAGAATTAATAAATTTAATTGATGTCTTCGGCTTATTCAAACTTGCAGATATTTGCTCAGCAGAGGGAAAAACCGCTCTTAAATTCGAAAAACCCAAAGTATATGAAAATCTGATGCGAAGCTTATTTCAAAAGCTGGATGAAAAAAGATGGAAAGAGCAAAAAACCACGATTTCCTTACCGAACATAGCTTTATTGAGGGCTTATACAGGATGGGGAAAAACCACGGCAGGTTTGCTTTTCTTTACTGAAAAATCTCCAGAAAAGATTTTTTATCTCATGCCTACCATAACTGCAATCAACAAGTTTTATGAAACCTTACACAAGGTTTTTGGGGATGAAAAAGTTTCAAAATATTTTTATTTTCTTGATACAGAAATAAAGGAAAATGATGAAAAACTTTCTCAGCTTTTTTTCTTCAAAAACTTTATTACACCTTACATTATAACTACAGTAGATCAATTTTTGCTTTCTTTTCTGCAGACAGGAAAATATTACACTAAGAGAGTTATGTTCAGAAATTCTGGGTTAATAATAGATGAAATTCATCTACTAAATCCTTTAATGCTTCATCTTCTAACATATTTCATTAAAACCTATAAAAAATTTTATAACTTGAAGATTTTGCTCATGTCCGCAACTTTACCTAAAGCTTTAGCAAGATATTTGAAAGAAAATATTAAAATACCAGATTCAAGCTTCCTTGACTTTTCTTATGGATATAAAGAGAAAAGAAGGATTATGTGGAAATGGGTGGATAAAGATATTGAAAATTATTTAGAAAAAATTATTGAAAAGAAAAGAAAAGGGAAAAGAATTTTGGTAATTGTAAATACAGTTGAAAAAGCTATAAAAATAGGGAAAAAGCTTGAAGAAGAATTTGGATTAGAATATGGAGAAGACTTTATTGTGTTTCATGCAAGATTTATGTATCTCCACAGGAGAGAAAAAGAGGAATGGATAGAAAAATTTAAGAAAAACCCTCATATCCTCATAGCAACTCAAGTATGTGAAGTATCTTTAGATATTTCTTATGATGTTTTATTTACTGAACTTGCTTCATTATCTGCTTTAATTCAAAGGTTTGGGAGGGTAAATAGATATGGAGATAAAACCAAAGAAATAAATACTTATATTTTTGAGCCAGAAAGAAAAGATAAGAAAAGATATCCTTATTCTGAAGAAGAACTTTGCGATGCAAGAGAACTTGTAAAACAATTCGATGAAAATAAATTAGAAAACGAAAAGGCATTGCTCGACACTTTCGACAACATTTTTACTTATGAAAAACTTGTAAGTGAAATAGAAGATGTAAAGAAAAAAGTTAGAATAGAGAATTGGGAGCACTCCTTAAAGTTCTTCTTCTCTTTGGAAATTGATGATGAAAGGTTAAGAAGGTTACTTGATTACAGAGAAGGTTTTACAGTAATGGTTATTCCTCATCAAAATTGTATTGTAGATGAAACCAAAGAATATGTTGGAAATTTGCTTTCCAAATCCTTTTCAGGTTTATCGTTTAATGAAAAACTAAAACTTTTTGCCAGAATAAAAGAAATTGCTGTTCCAGTTCCTATATGGTGGATAAAAGGTGCTGTAACAAAAGAAGAGAAAGGATTTCCAATAATTGATTTTAAAGATAAAATTTATAATAAAAAATATGGATTTTGTAAGTTGAAAAGTGAAATAATATGAATTACAAAGAGTTTTTGTTTGGGTTTTTGAAGGATAAAATGAAAAGAGAGTATTGTTTGCCTATTGTAAGAAAACTGTTACAGGCAAATTTCAGAAAGGGAAAATATATTATAAAAACTTCAGACAGAAAATTAGAAATTTTACCTGAAGAAATTGAAGAAAAAATAGAGGAAATTTGTGAATTTATAGTAGAGAAAGCTTTAAAGGAGGGTTACAGCGCTTTGATAGTACCTTTTATAGTTAGCAAAGAACAAGCACCAAATTTTTATATTACTGAAGAAAAACCTAGGGAAGAAGAGTTGTGGTGGTGGTTATATCATTTGCTTACTGGAATACATTATAGAGATTTTGCAGTCAATCTTGCAAATATTCCAAAAGAGATTAATGAAGAATTTAGAAAGTATTTAATCAATGAAAATTTTTTAATTTTTGAAGCAGAAAAATCAGGTTTAAATATAAATGAAATGCTTTCACGATTAGAAGTTCCTAAGGGAATTCCACTTAAAGAATTCATACTTGGATTTATTTTTGTTTCATATTTTGCTAAATTCTGGAGAAATTGGAAAGAAAAAGAAAATATAGCAGGGACCATGGGAAAAGAAATACCTAGAATAACAGATGAAGCATCATTAGTTATTTTTGTTCTCCCTAGACAAAAGAAAAGGATTTATGTTTTACCTAAGCTTAGAAAGATTATATCATACTGGTATAGTGATTTTTCAGAAAAAGATATTCCTCAAATTTCTAAATTTATTTTCTCTTTTTATATAGCTGATAAGAACTATAAGAAAGAAAGTGCAGGTTTATTAAATAAGTTTCTTTACTCTTTTCTTCAAGAATATATAAATGGTGAACTATTAGAAAAATCAATTGAATTAAAAACAAGTTATGAACTTAAGAAAAAAGGAAGAATTTATGGAATCTCAAATGCAAAGCAATTCTTTTCAAAACTCTGAAGAAGAAATTGAAATAGACTCAGAGATGCTTATAGGAGGAGTTAAAGTAAACTATTTCTTTCACCGCAAAACCCAACTCTGGCTTTTTTCTCATTTCATTACCCAAGAGCAGGAATCTGACTTAGTTATTTTAGGAAAAGTTTTGGAGGAAAATGTATTTAAAGAAATAAAAAGAAAAAATGTGTTAATAGATCAAACAATATCTCTTGATTTTATTAAGAAAGAAGGGAAATTAATTATTTTTGATATTAAAAAATCAAGCAAATTTGAAAAGGCGCATTATTATCAATTGTTATATTATCTTTGGTATATGAAAAAAGTTAAATCAGTTGAAAATATTTCTGGTATAATCTCGTATCCAAAAGAAAGAAAAAGATTGAAAGTTGAGTTAGCTAAAGATAAAGAGAAGGAAATTATAAGAATTTTAAAAGAGATTGAGCGAATAATCTCTCTTCCAACCCCACCAAAACCAGAATACAAAAAATATTGCAGAAAATGCAGTTACTTTGAATTCTGTTTCTCCGAATAGATATCTACTAAAAATCTGGGAATTCTTTCTTTATCTAAAATTAAAACACCTTTAGGATATTTCCTATGCGGTTTACCTGCTTTCACTTCTATCTTTAAATTCTTAGCAATACAATCAATCTCAAACCTATTCTTAAAGTAGTAAATCTCTCCAAATTTTCTAAATAAATGCTCTTGAACTATATTTTCATATAAAAAATCCTCTCTTAAAGAACAACCATACACATTACAAAATGCTTTTACTAGATACGGATCTCTAAAACATATTTTTTTATCTTTTCTGAACTCTATTTCTTTTCCATATTTCCAGTAAATTATTTTTAAAATAAACAAATCTTCCATAGTTTGCATATAATCTCTTACAGTATTGTGAGAAATTCCTAAATTAGAAGAGATAATATTATAAGAAAAAGAAGAAGGTAATTTTTCTATAATTTTCAGAATTATTTTTCTAAATAACTCTACATCTTTACCAACATTAAAAATTTCTCTTTCTATGCTTTTTACCAATTCTTCTTCAAATTCAACTTTATTTATACTCTTTGGAAAACCACCCGTACTTAAATATTTTTTGAATAATCCTCTAATTTGAAATTCATTACTTTTCTTTATATCTATATTATGAACTTTTAAATATTCAAAAAAAGAAAGAGGTAAAACAGAGATATTTTTTCCTCTACCTCTTCTGCCAGGAAAAGATTCAGAATACTTTTTTGTTCTTATGCTTGAAGAACCTGAAATTACTAATATATCTTTATCAAAAATTCCCACATCTATAAATCCCTTTATTGGCTTCCACCAATATTCTAAAGATGTAATTTCATCCAAAAAGATAAAAGAAGTTTTTATTTTCTCGGATTCTTTTATCTTTAAATAATTTTCAATCAAATTAATTAAATCTTTTATATCGGAAAGAAAGTCACAATTAAAATAGAATATGCTGTAAGGATTGTTTACCTTTTTTAGCAGATTTTTAATTAATAATTTGATGCCTGTTGTTTTACCAACTTGTCTTGGACCAATAATAAAATTCAGGGAAAAAGGTTTTAAGGAGATTTCATCAATCCATGAAGGAATCCATTTTATATCCATTGAATTAAAATCTCTAATATTTTTGTCTTTACTTTCCCAATTTTTGTATTCCCACCAAGGATTATGTTTAAAAAAAAGATATTCCATAATATACTGACAATTATTTAAATATATTTTGTCAATAAACTGACAACTTATCTATATTTACTCTCTACTAAAAAAAATAATGAAAGTAAACTTCTATATTACAAAAAACGGAATTTTAAAGAGAAAGCAAAATACGGTTTATTTTGTAAGAAAAAACGAAGAAGGAGAATTAGAAAAGAAAATTCTTCCAATAGAAAAAATTTATTCAATTTATGCTCACGGAAGAATATCTTTTTCTTCCGGTGTTGTTTCCTATCTTTCATAATATAATGTTCCAATTCATTTTTTCAATAAATATGGTTTTTATGAAGCAAGTTTATATCCAAGAGAAAAGTTGGTTTCAGGAGATTTGTTGATAAAGCAGGCGGAATTTTATTTGGATAAAAAGAAAAGAATAAATTTGGCCAGAAAATTTGTTTTTGGCAGTGCAGAGAACATGCTCAGAAATTTGCAATACTACGAGAGAACAAAAAATGAATTGAGCAGTGAAATAGAAGATATTAGAAAATTAAAAGAAAAAATTGGAGAGCAGAACAATATTTCAAATTTAATGGCTATTGAAGGCAATATCAGAGATAGATATTACCAAAGTTTTAACAAAATATTTCCAGAAAAATTCAGATTTGATAAGAGAACGAGAAAGCCTCCAGAAAATATGATGAATTGCTTAATAAGTTTTGGAAACTCTCTTGTTTATTCTACTGTACTTACAGAAATTTATAATACTCAGCTAAATCCAACAATTTCTTATTTACATGAACCAAGTGAAAGAAGGTTCTCTTTATCTTTAGATTTAGCAGAAATTTTCAAACCTTTTATTGCAGATAGAGTAATTTTTAAATTGATAAATAAAAGAATTGTGGATGAAAGTTGTTTTGTTAAAGAATTGAATTATTGCTTGCTGAATGAAAAAGGAAAAAGAATTTTTTTGCAGGAATACGATAGCAAGTTGAAAACAACAATAAAACACAGAAGTTTGGGAAGAAATATATCCTATCAGAGATTAATTAGATTGGAATGCTATAAGTTAATAAAACATTTTTTTAGAATCTCAGAGTATAAACCTTTTGTAATTTGGTGGTAATTATGTACGTTATAATAGTTTACGATGTTTCCGTTGAAAGAGTTTCCAAAGTTTGCCAATTTTTGAGGCAGTTTTTAAATTGGATACAAAACTCTGTTTTTGAGGGAGAACTAACTGAATCAGAACTGGAAAAAATAAAAACAGGTTTGAAGAAAATTATTGATTCAGAAAGAGATTCTGTAATCATATACCTCCTGCGCACAGACCAAATTTTAAAAAGAGAGCTTCTCGGAGTGGAAAAAGTTGATTTGGGAAATGTAATTTAGTCGTGAATCTTTTTAAATAAAAATATTTTTCTTGATCCAAGATATTCAAGTTAATTATTTTAAGGAATAATTATAATTATAGGCGATTTTTGGCGCCTTATAAGTGGACTAAGGTAGGATTGAAAGATATCCCCAGGTTCAGTAACACTTGCCATAAATATTCTTATTCTTATAAGTGGACTAAGGTAGGATTGAAAGTCAATTAATTTTTGCTTAAATGCTTCTTCTTCTGTTACTTATAAGTGGACTAAGGTAGGATTGAAAGGTGATTCTCTTCATTATAATAATGAGCATTAAAACTCTTATAAGTGGACTAAGGTAGGATTGAAAGATTTTATATATTGCCAGACCAGAGAGAGGCAAAACCACCTTATAAGTGGACTAAGGTAGGATTGAAAGACAAGTCGATTTATTAAAGAAATTGTTGAATTTACTCTTATAAGTGGACTAAGGTAGGATTGAAAGCTTTTCTTCTAACTCTTTGATTTGTTCTTCTATCCTCTCTTATAAGTGGACTAAGGTAGGATTGAAAGGAAAATGGTAAATAAAGACCTTATGGATTTTGACGAAACTTATAAGTGGACTAAGGTAGGATTGAAAGCTATTTACGCTTGGCACATTTTCTTGGCGATAATTGGCTTATAAGTGGACTAAGGTAGGATTGAAAGGTTGTTGCTGAAGTGTTTATACAGAATTTGAAAGGATTCTTATAAGTGGACTAAGGTAGGATTGAAAGATAGGTAATCCCATTTTTATTAATCTTGCTTTTGCTGCTTATAAGTGGACTAAGGTAGGATTGAAAGCACAGCGTCGTTAAGGTGGTGCCTCACTCAATTTGGCACTTATAAGTGGACTAAGGTAGGATTGAAAGAAGAACTGCAAAAGACACATTTACTTTGTCTGCAATTTCTTATAAGTGGACTAAGGTAGGATTGAAAGTGGTAACCGCTCCAACGTTTCAGATAATGCCTTTCACTCTTATAAGTGGACTAAGGTAGGATTGAAAGGATATTTGAAAATCGTATTGACCTGAAGAAAAATTTCTTATAAGTGGACTAAGGTAGGATTGAAAGAAAATTCTGTTTGCACTTCAAACAATAAATTTAATTCTGCTACTTATAAGTGGACTAAGGTAGGATTGAAAGTTAAATAAGTTAAGACGGCGGAAGAATCTTTTCCTCCTTATAAGTGGACTAAGGTAGGATTGAAAGTATTTTCCATTTTTATAATTAAAACAAACATCCACCTTATAAGTGGACTAAGGTAGGATTGAAAGAAACCTAATTTTATTATGTCTAAACCGTTAAAGTTCTTATAAGTGGACTAAGGTAGGATTGAAAGAAACTACAACCTTGCACAGTTAGAAAAGTTTAAAAACTTATAAGTGGACTAAGGTAGGATTGAAAGTTTGAATAGAACATTCCAAAACTTATAGCCTTTTACAAGCTTATAAGTGGACTAAGGTAGGATTGAAAGTTTGAATAGAACATTCCAAAACTTATAGCCTTTTACAAGCTTATAAGTGGACTAAGGTAGGATTGAAAGGTTTGTTGTATTTCTGTAACATCTGCTGTTGCTATTCTTATAAGTGGACTAAGGTAGGATTGAAAGTTTTTATCACCAATAACTTTCTGGAAATGCAGTAGATACTTATAAGTGGACTAAGGTAGGATTGAAAGGTATATTTTAGTAGATACTGGGTTTGTTTCTATTTCTTATAAGTGGACTAAGGTAGGATTGAAAGGACTTTGAGAAACAAGTTATGATTGAGGAAGTGAAACTTATAAGTGGACTAAGGTAGGATTGAAAGAACTTCGTTAGGATCTGCCAAAACAAGTCTTATTGTTCCCTTATAAGTGGACTAAGGTAGGATTGAAAGGCAGATAATATTGTTGTTTTAGTTAAAAACGATACTGACTTATAAGTGGACTAAGGTAGGATTGAAAGTACTCCAGAAGGGGTTAAAGAAATAGAAATTTCAGCTTATAAGTGGACTAAGGTAGGATTGAAAGATTCATTAATTAATTCGTGTTTTTCTTCTGCTGGTATTCTTATAAGTGGACTAAGGTAGGATTGAAAGATAAATTGGCGGATGGTTAGAATAGAAGAAGAAGAAACTTATAAGTGGACTAAGGTAGGATTGAAAGTAGAACGACTTGGGGAAATAGCAGG
>Ga0180301_10001843_pt1 | contig 16616 bp, 16 predicted proteins | sample GuaBasSediGuay16_FD_121797 | JGI IMG/M metagenome (GOLD analysis project Ga0180301, IMG submission 121797) | Subseafloor sediment microbial communities from Guaymas Basin, Gulf of California, Mexico - Guay16, Core 4569-2, 12-15 cm | ecosystem: Environmental > Aquatic > Marine > Hydrothermal... | reverse complement strand
ATCCAAGTTCTATGAGGCCAGCTCCTACAATTATGGCTATGGTTTCCCAAAATCCAAGAGAGTAGTAGCCGAGTCCCACCGTCACCAAAATCGCTGAGAGAACCAAGGAGACCATTCCATGAGGAAATCCTTTTTTAAATAAAGCGGATAGGCCAGTGTATGCAAAAACTATAGCGAAAACCCAAGCAAAGAACTTTCCAACACTCATTTCAAGTATCCCAAGAAGTGATAACACGATCACTGCTCCTAGGAATATTAAGAAGAGACCAAATATTCTCATTCAGCAATCCCTCCTTTAAAATCCCAATTCTTTTATTAGACGTTCTGCTTCTTCCTTCGATATCTTCCCTTCATAAAGCATCTTCAATATCTTTTTCACATACTCATTCTCACTCGTCTCGCTTCTCAATGAAAGATCCCCCGATGCGCTTTTAACGAGTATTTTCAGCTTTCCCTCTCCAAAAACGTACTCTTTTCCTTCTAGTATGTAGGGAAGACTGGTTACAAGGTCTCCTCTCATGGTTCTAGGCAAAATTCTTGCGTTAGGATACCCAGGAAAAATTAGCTCAATGTCACCGCTTGTTGTCGTTATATCCCATTCTTTCCCAGAAGAATGTTTTATCTTTACATCTCCACTCACAGAGGACAACACGATCTTATCTATCTCAGAAGAATTTATCCTTATATCACCACTCAAGGTCCTTAAAAAAGCCTCTCTTGAAGAGGTCTTATCAACCTCTATACTTCCGGATACACTGACCAACTTGAGGTTTTTGAGGTTGAGGTTCTCACAAATCATGTCTCCTGAAACACAGCCTATTTCCAAAAACAAAATACTTGAAGGTATCCCAACTTCAAGGGATCCTTCCTTGTCTTCTTCAACAGCCACGTTCACTACGTTGAATAAAGGGATACCTATCATAGAAGATTTCACAACAACTCTTATTTCTTCTCCTCTCAGTCTTATCTCAGGTTTTCTCGAAGATTTTATCACCATCCTTCTATCTGACCTTTCTATTTTGATATTCCAGGAGATACTCTCCACTACAACCTTCTTTGCACCTTTTATGTCTATCTCTTCGACCATGGTCTTCCTCCCTTCACAGGTCGGTGAAAAAGAGTATTATGAAAGCTATTATAGCGGATCCTATTGTGAAGAAAAGTAAAGGTAAAAATTTTCCCAGAACGACTAGGAAAGTGAAGATTCCCAGAGAGATCGCATAGATGAAGTTCAATGCTTTTATTCTCATCGAAACAACCTTTATACCTATGTATAGCATCAAAAGTGCTTCGATCAGTGATAGAATCCATATCACCCTTTCAGCCTCCTGATCTCCTCTATGGCCTTTTCGACGGATATCTCTCCTTTGTCAAGGCGGTCTAAAATCTCTAAAACATCTTCTTTAGTCTCTTCCTCCTCCACTTCATACCCTAGAGTTCTTATTATGTCTTCAAGTCTTGTACGAGCTGTTGGATAAGATATTCCAAGTTCCTTTTGAACTTCGCTCAAATTCCCTCTATGTTTTATGAACACCCTCAAAAAGTTCAATTGATCGACAGACAGCCTGAAAAATTCATCCAATTCAAAATTTCCTCTTATAACGGTCCCACAGGATTTGCAAGAGAGTTCCGTTATGGTTAAAGGATTACCACAAACAGGGCAAGTTGCTATGACTCTTGCCATTTTTTCTCCCTCCCCATCATCAGGTGTTATCATTATTTATACCAAGAGATTCGCTGGAAGTATTTTTGTTCTTCAATATATTTGAACATGTATTTCAAAAAATGTCAAGTTTTATATTAAAAAATTTTATAAACCTGAAAGGAAGCGATATTATGAGAGTAGGAATTGGGTACGATGCACATCCGTTAGTGGTAGGTAGAAAATTAATAATCGGAGGAGTGTTGATACCTTATGAGAAAGGACTCCTTGGTCATTCCGATGGAGATGTCCTATGTCATGCTGTTATAGATGCGCTGTTGGGAGCTGTTGGTTTGGGAGACATAGGAGAGCTTTTTCCAGAAGAAGACAAATACAAAAATGTGGAAAGCTTATTACTTCTGAAGGAAGTCGTCGGTATGGTGAAGAAAATGGGTTACAAGGTAGTGAACGTGGATTCAACAGTGGTTGCCTCCTCCCCTCGTTTATCTGACTATAGGAAGGAGATCCTTGAGAATTTGAAAGCAGTTCTCGATACCGAAAACGTTTCTGTAAAATTCAAAACTGGAAACAAACTGGGCTTTGAAGGAAGAGGAGAGGGAATATCCGCCATGGCAGTGTGTATGCTAAGTGGAGGTGAGGAATGATGAAAGGTGTGATACTACCGATACCAACGCCTTTCGATGAAAAGGGAAATTTTTTCTTTGAGCATTATCGGAATTACTTGGACTTCCTTGTGGAAAAAGGTGCAGATGGTTTCATGGTGGGAGGTACAAATGGTGAGTTCCATGTCATGAGTGCTGAAGAGAGGAAGAAACTTCTCGAGTTCATCGTGAAGAACTATAAAGGGAAAGTGAGTATAATAGCCCACGTTGGAACAACCCATATGAGGGAAACCTTGGAACTTCTTGAACACGCCATTTCACTGAATGTGGATGCTGTCTCCGTTGTATCACCCTATTATTTCAAATACGATGAAGGATCCTTGATAGATTATTTTTCAGAGATCGCAAAGTCATTTCCTAGGGCAAAAATCCTGCTTTACAATATACCAAGTTTTTCAGGAAACGAATTGAAGTTGAAGATGGTGTTGAAAATCAAAGAAAGAGCGGAAAATGTCATCGGATTGAAGGATACCGACAGAAGGCCTTGGATCGTTCCTTTGATCAAAAAAGAAATAGGAGAGGATTTCTACGTGTTCGGAGGTATGGATTCTTTTGCCCTTTCTTACCTGGCAAATGGCGCAGATGGTCTTATAACAGGTACGGGAAACGTTTTTCCAGAACTCATGGTGAGTCTTTATAGGAGTTGGAGAGAAAGGGATCTGGAAAAAGCGAAGGAATTACAGAGGCTCTTGTTAAAAGCCATAGAAAATGTCTCAGGATATGAAGCCTTTATGGTAACTGTCAAAGAGGCTCTAAAGATCAGAGGTTTTAACCTAGGGTATCCTCGATCCCCATGGAGAAGATTAGAGGATGAAGAAGCAGAAAGATTGAGAAAATTCATCAAGGATTTCTTAGAAGAGCTTTCAAAAATCATAAGTTGAATTCTATCTCAACCTTTCCACTACCCTCGAAGCCTTTTAAGTGTTTAAACATACCGATCAAAGAATCCCTTATCATACCTTGTATGAAGGGCATGAGGGGAACTTCTTTTCCTCTCAATCTCACTTTCAAGAAACTTCTCAAGATAACACATTTCGAGTAACCCTTCTTTCCTTCTATCTCTTCTTTAACAATATCTTTACATGTGGCTCCGCATAGACCGCAATTCAAATTTGGAATAGGGGGTAAAGAGCTATTGGAAACGATGCCTATGAGTTCTTCCTCATTCTCTGGATCGAAATCCTTCCCTGCAATGGCAACCGTGAGCTCGTCTATCTTCTCCTTACCACCAAAATAAACTTTTGGCATGGGAAAATCAGGATTTCCTTCAAATATCACATACTCGGTATTCACAAAACTCAATATTTTCTCTATACTCCAACTCTCAAGAGAATGAAGTACCGTTTCTCCTTCTCCCAACGTTACAACCATCCTTGCTCCAGATCTTAGGAGTCTGTCACTATCTTTTCCATGTTTGTCGAAACTCAGATTCGTATGTGTTATCTTTACGACCGTTACATCCCTTATTTTTTTCAATACCTTCTCTATTGCCCTTGTCTTACCTGTTTCAGAGGCCCCATAGAACGCTATAAGCTTCATATGCCTCTCCTTCCTAAATTCTGAAATTCTCCTTAAAAATGTTCGTGGTTTCTTCATCGATGTTACATATCCTTACAAGTTTCAGAGATGTATCGGGATGATCATCCATAAATTCTCTGATAGCTCTTGCAAATATGGGGACTGCCCGTTCTTTAGGAAAACCAAATATACCAGTGCTTATGGCAGGAATAGAAAGACTCTTCAATTTTAACTCGTGAGCTCTCAAGAGAGCGTTGTATACGGCGTTTCTGAGTTTTTCATCCTCACCACTTTCTCCTCCTCTCCATACAGGTCCAACGGTATGAATCACGTATTTTGCCGGTAATCTCCCACCACTTGTTACAACAGCCTCCCCTGTAGGAACAGGACCATTTCTCCTCACTATTTCATCACTTTCCCTTTGTATCTCGTATCCTCCCGCTCTAACGATTGCCCCGGCAACTCCCCCTCCGTGTTTTAAGTGTTCGTTCGCTGCATTGACTATCGCATCCACTTCTTCTTTAGTGATATCTCCTTGAACGATCTGTATTTTCAAACCTCTGTACACCATCTCTTTGACCACCATGCTCTCACCTCCGTACTTCTCAGGCCATAGTTTTTTTAAAAGTTCTAAAAACTTCACTTCTTCTCCAGCATCTTTTGGCCTATAAAAAACAGCATTTTTTAATTTTTCTGGAAGATAGTTCGTTTTAACAAAACCACCGAAGTCGTGGGGATACAGGTAACCCATACCATACCCTCTTTTTTTCATCAATTCGGTCACCGGATTCCTAAGAAATAGAGGAACAGGATCTTGCGGATACTCATTCAACACTTCTCTCACTTTTTGAACGGATTTGTATACACTGTTACTTTTAGGTGCGAGTGAAAGATAAATCGCGGCCTCAGCAAGGTTCAAAACACATTCAGGAAGTCCAACGAATTCCACTGCTTGAGCAGCATTAACTGCTATAACAAGAGCAAAGGGATCTGCTAGTCCTATATCTTCACTTGCGAGTATTATCATTCTTCTTGCGATGAATCTCGGATCCTCGCCATTTTCTATCATTCTAATCATGTAATATAGAGCAGCGTTTGGATCGCTCCCTCTCAAGCTCTTTATGAAAGCTGATGCCAGGTCATAATGTTCCTCTTTAGAGTAGCTGTAAACACGCTTATCAATGAGAGAAAGATCTTTTAACGTTACCCTATTTTTATTCATGGATTTAACCATTTGGCAGGCTATTTCCAGCGTATTTAAAGCGATCCTTGCATCCCCTTCAGATGTTTCCGCTATTTTCTCCAGAACTTCCTGATCGACATGGATTGAAGATAATTCCTCGTCTTTTTCTAAAGCCCTCAGAAGGATCGACTTGATATCTTCAACACTTAAAGGTTTGAAGAACAGCACTTTGCATCTTGAAAGAAGAGCCGGTATCACCGAGAAACTTGGATTTTCCGTTGTAGTACCAACCAAGACGATCGTGCCCATCTCAACGTGATTCACAAGGACTGTTTGTTGATTTCTATTGAGCCTGTGTATCTCATCCACAAAGAGATAAGATTTAATACCTAGCTTTTTCAACTCTTCTGCTCTTTTCAGAATTTTCTTCAAATCAGAGACACCATGAATGGCGGCGCTTATCCAATGAACCTCTCCTTTCAAATACCTTCTCATCAAGTTCAAAACGGAGCTTTTTCCACAGCCAGGGGGACCATAAAGTATAGCGGGGAACATTTCCCCGCTTCCCAAGATCTTTCTCAAAATACCATTTTTTCCGAAAAGATGATCTTGACCCAAAAAATCGTCAAAATCTTCCGGTCTTACCCTTTCAGGAAGAGGTTTTAAAGTACTCAACAGTCCTCCTGAGCCCTTCCTCCAGGCTCACCTCTGGTTCCCAGCCAAGAACCTCTTTGGCTTTTGAAAAGTCCAGTACGCTTTTTCTCACATCACCTTTCCTTGGAGGTGCGTATACAGGCTCATCAGTGTACCCTATCATATCCTTCAACATTCTGAAAAGCTCATTTACCGTTGTTCCCCTTCCAGTACCAATGTTTAGCACCACATTTTTTCCCTTTTCCATAGCGAGGATATTGGCCCTCACAACATCGTCAACGTAAACGTAGTCTCTGACATATTCACCGTCACCAAATATGGTCACTTTTTCCCCCTTGAGCATTCTATTTGTAAATATGGCAACAACACCGGCTTCCCCATAGGGATCTTGTCTGGGGCCATAAACGTTAGAGTATCTCAAGGATACGTATTCCAAGCCATATTCTTTGCTGAAGAAATCAAGGTATTTTTCTGCTGCGAGCTTTGCTATACCGTAAGGAGATATCGGATTTGGGATTTCTGTCTCAGGTGTTGGTATCCTTACGTTGTCTCCATAGATCGCCCCTCCTGTGGAGGAGAATATGAATTTCTTAACGCCATACTTGACAGACTTTTGGAGGAGAACGAGTGTTCCTAATATGTTCGTTTTAGCATCTTCCACAGGATTTTTAACAGAAACACTTACACTGGATTGCGCTGCAAGGTGGAAAACATAGACAGGCTTGTGAAGCATGAAGATTCTTTCCATCATTTCTTCATCTTCGACACTTTGTTGATAAAAGAGAGCATTTGGATTAAGGTTCTCTATTTTTCCTGTTGACAGATTATCGACAACAATGGGGGAGAGGCCTTCTTTCAGCAATCCTTCAACCACATGTGATCCTATGAAACCTGCCCCCCCTGTCACCAGAACGTTCATTCTTCTTCCTCCTCTTCTTCTCCATATTCGACTTTCTTAACCTCTTCAGGAACCTCGGATATCTTTGCTAATCTTCTGCTTTCCTCTATGAATTCCTTAAGTTTGAACGCTTTGTTTTCATCGAAATCTATTATTACGTTGTAGAACTTCCTCAATCTTTCTCTTATCTTAGTGTCCATGAAGTGTGAAAAATGCCTTGCTAGTTTTTCAGCAACTGGAAGCTGTATTCCCATTATGTAGTGGAAGAAATTCTTCAATCTTTCTTGAGTCGCTTTTATGGATCTTGCTTTTCTCTTTCCCTTCTGAGTTAAAACGATCAAACCGTATTTTTCATACTCTATGTACCCAAGTTCTGCCAGTCTCTTGACAGCGTTAGTTACACTGGGAAGGCTCACTCCCATTTTTTTTGCTATGGTACTAACCCGAGCTGCTGGCTGTTTCTGTTGAATTTCATAGATTACGGCCAGATAATCCTCAAGAGCTGGTGTCAAGCTTTTCTTTCTTCCTCTTGGCATTCTCAAGCCCTCCTTTCCTGGGATTTCTCAGCGATCTCTTTAACTTTTTTTAAATCCTCTATCATGGCTTCATAAAGATCTTTTCGAGTTCCTGCCCTTAAAAGGTAACTTGGATGAAAAGTTGGGAAAAGAATTTTTCCCCCAATCCATGGGATTTCCTTTCCTCTATAAGAACTTATCGATACGTTCTTTTCTAAAAAAAACGAGAGTGCCGTTCCTCCTAGAGCGACTATGACTTTGGGATTTACTATCTCTATTTGCGCATAAAGAAAATGAGCACACATCATCTGCTCTTCTTTCCTTGGTGTTCGGTTGTTTGGTGGCCTACACTTTACAACATTACATATGTATACTTCTTCCCTTTTCAATCCCACCTCCTCCAACAACTTTGTGAGAAGTTGACCGGCTCTCCCAACAAAAGGTCTTCCCGTTTTATCCTCTTCTTCTCCAGGTCCTTCTCCAACGAACATGATAGGACTATCTAAGCTTCCCTCACCAACGACGACGTTCGTTCTTGACATATGAAGGGGGCACGCTGTACATTTTTCAACCCTGTTTTTAACGATTTCCATCAATTCCTCTTTTGTAAACACAACGCACTTTCCCCTTTCAAATTTGATAAAATCAAAATGGCTTTAATTGAATTCGCTTTTATTATTCTAACACATAATTTTGAAAATAAAACAGGTGGTGAGCGTTATTTTCAAATTCAGATTAGAGAAAATTCTGAATTTGAGAAGGAGGGAAGAGAACTTACTTAAACACGAGATTTTTGATGTCAGAAATCAAATACTCTTGATGGAAAAAGAATTAAGTATGACGAGAAAAACGTTTAAAGAAAAAGCTGAGAAGTTTTTAAACTTACTAAAAGAAGGATTGTCTGGAGAAGAAATAAAGAAACATCAAATTGAGTTATATTTATGGAAAGAACGTGAAAAAGAGATTTTAAAAAAGATAGAATCTTTGAGGAAAAGAGAGGAAGAACTTCTAGAGATGTACAAGAAGAAGAGAATGGAGAGGAGAATGATGGAGAAATTGAAGGTAAGAAGATATAAGAATTATCTTAAGGAAATGGATCGTCTCTCAAGAAAACATATGGATGAAATTGCGGAAAGAAGATTTTGGTGGGGAAGCAAGAGATGAAAGGAGGTGTCTCTGTGAAAGAGGTTTTGGAAGAAGTGATCGAGTTTCTCAGAAGAGAAAAAGTTGATTACGCTGATGTGAGGTATGAAAGACATCTTAAGGAAGAGATCGCCAATGAAAATGGGTTCTTGAAAACTTACACATTCAATGAAGATCAAGGAGTGGGAATTAGAGTTCTAAAGAACGGTGGATGGGGTTTTTCATCAACAGACAGATTGTCCAAGGAGAATATATTGAAAACAGCTAAACTCGCTTTAGACATTGCAAAAACATCTTCTATGAGAAGAGGAGAAGGTAGGGTAGCAGAAGAACCACCTTATGTCGATACTTACAAAACACGATATGAGAAAGATCCATTCGAGATCTCCAAGAAAGAGAAGGTGGAGCTTTTAAGAGAAGCTGTGGCGAAAATGAAGGAAATCAAAGGAATTGTCAAAGCAAGTGGTAGCCTGCAATTTAGAAAGATACAAAAGTTGTTCTTAAATACAGATGGATCCACGATAGAACAGGAGATTGTAATTTCTGGTGGTGGAATAGAGGCGTTTTCTGCTGGGGAAGAGGGTTTCCAGAAGAGATCGTATCCGAGTAGCTTTGGTGGAGATTTTGCAACTAGAGGATGGGAGTTCATAGAGGAAATGGATTTTGTGGGTAAAGCTGAAGAGACCGCTCAAGAAGCAGTTTCACTCCTCTCAGCACCGGAAATAGAACCTGGAGAGTACGATATCATCATAGGAGGATCCCAACTTGCTCTTCAGATACATGAATCCTGTGGTCATCCTTCAGAACTTGATAGGGTCTTCGGCTCTGAAATAAGTTTCGCTGGTGGAAGTTTTCTGACTCCCGATAAACTCGGAAAGCTTAAGTATGGAAGTGAGATAGTGAACATAGTTGCTGATGCAACAGTGGAAGGTGGTCTTGGAAGTTTTGGTTACGACGATGAAGGAGTCAAAGCTCAGAGAAGTTTCATAGTTAAGGAAGGTATATTTGTGGGGTACCTCATGGATAGAGAAAGTGCCGCTAAATTGGGCCTCAGATCGAATGGAGCAGGGAGAGCTTCTAGCTGGAATAGGATACCCATAGTTAGGATGACGAACATAAATCTTTTACCTGGGAATATGACGCTGGAAGATTTGATATCGGGAATAGACTATGGGTTCCTTCTTGAAACCAACAAGAGCTGGTCAATAGACGATATGAGGGTTAATTTCCAGTTCGCCACAGAAATAGCCTACGAAATAAAAGGAGGAAGGTTGACGGGAAGGATCTTCAAAAATCCCGTTTACTATGGGACAACTGTTGAATTCTGGAATTCTTGTGATGGGATAGCTAACGAAAAGTACTGGAGGGTTTGGGGAATTCCAAATTGTGGGAAAGGACAGCCAATCCAGGTTATGCATGTAGGGCACGGTGCATCTCCTGCAAGATTCAGAAAGGTGAAAGTGGGGGTTGCAAAATGAGAGGAGAAAACTTCTATAGAGGATTACTCAGAATTTTGAATGAGAAATTCGCAGGTTTGGAGTTTCTGGCAAACGCTTGGGAAAAAACTTCTGGTTTGACTAGATTCTCGAAATCTAGGATTCATCAGAACGTTCATGAAGAGAAGATAAACCTCACAATCCTCGTTACTAAAGATAACAAAATAGCAGTTGGGACGACTAACAACCTTTCAGCAGACTCCCTTGAGAGGCTCAGAGAGAGTCTCGAAGAGATTCTCAAAAACACAGAAGAGCTTGGTTATAAATTCGAGCTGCCATCGCCCAGGATGGATTACCCTTATGAAAGAGTGGCAGAGTCTGTGAGAAAGGCAACTCCCGAGGATAGAGCGAAGATATTCGATGAGATAGTAAAGGTGGCAAAAGGCACGGATGTTTACGGATACATCGAGACCTCTCTAGATGAACTCTGCGTGATGTCTTCGAATGGTTTGTGCCTTTATACGTGCATTTCAAGCTCTTCCTTTAATACTGTTGTGATATGTGAAGATGGTTCAGGATACGCATCAGGATCCTCATGGGATTTGAAAGAGCTTGATTGGGAAGAGAAGGTGAAGAAAGCTGTAGAAACGGCTAAGAAGTCCAGAAAACCGGTGGATATAGATCCAGGAAAATACACAGTTGTACTCTCGCCAGAAGCCGTTTCTGAAATAGTTCAGTACTTTGCTTATTTCGTTGCAAACGGTTATTACCATGAAACCAAAACGAGTCCTTCTGTGAAGTTTCTAGGGAAAAAGATCGGCCCAGATGATCTGAATGTAATAGATGATCCAAACTATCCAGGACAGATTCCTCTGGTTTTTGATATGTGTGGGATGAAAAGAGAAAGTTTCCCAATAATAGAGAACGGTGTTTTCAAAAATTTGATGTACGCCTATGGAACTGCTTTGAAATTTTCCAAGAAGCCGACCCCTCACACAATAACTCTGGACAACTTGGACGTGCCGTATCCTTTCAATCTTGTAATAAAACCCGGTAGAGCTTCATTGGAAGATCTTTTGAAGAATGTAGATAAAGGACTTTGGATCTCCAGGTTCCATTACGTTAACCTGGTAGATCCCATGAACGCGATTTTCACAGGTATGACAAGAGATGGTACTTTCTTGATAGAAAAAGGGGAGATAACAAGACCTGTAAAGAACATGAGATTCAACATCGGATTCTTCAACATGGTGGAAAATATCACAGGTATCTCTAAAGAGCATACATCCGTTGCAACAGAATACGCTCCAATCATAGCCCCGTACATTAAAGTGGAAGATTTCAACTTCACTTCCAAGAGTGATCATTAATCCTTGCGGGTGCTGTGCACCCGCATTTTATCTATATCCTTTCATTAAAAACTCAACGGTACCTGTTGATTCTGAGGTAAAAAACGGGGGCTCATCACATATGAGGTAGTTGTATCTCTCACCGTGAGAAGTCATTTCCACTTTCGAAGGGGTCATCCATTTTAAGCTATCTGCGTAAAACTCGACTTTCAAAAGAGTCTCGCCAGGTTTCCAAAGTATAACATGCTTTGTCTTCTCATCAGAGAGTTTTATGTATATCTTTGGAATCTTATCTTCCACTAGGAATACTTCACACTTACCGAAAACCGGTGGTATCTTCTCGATCACTTCTCCTTCGAATACAACTCTGATTTCCCCTTCTTTTCCAAAGAACAGGTAAAAATGCTCGGGTGATCCATCTTTATCCATATCTAAAAAAAGGTCAACAGGAATGTTGAGCTTCTTGACAGAGATTGTGGGGGATTCTTCATAAGGCAGATTCCCCATAAGATAATTCATCAGTATCATACCTGCTATAAAAGCCGATGCCATGACAAGGCTAACAATCAGTGAATTCCCCATAACATTCCCCCTTTCACTTTAAGGAGGTTTTCTCAGAAAGTATTAAATCTTTAAGCCTTTCCAGATCATTCAGAACTTCTTCCTTTGTTTTTGCAGGTTTGTTCAGAACGAAATCTCTTCTCCAATCCTCCAATATATAGGTCCAGTCTTTATCCGATGCCTTTTCATATGCTTTTTCCAGAGTATCTCTCATATAATCAAAATCGTTGATGACGAGTCTGTAGTGTGCATCGAATCTAAGGTATCTCTCGAATATGTTCAAAGTCGTGTTTTGAGAAAGTCTCTTCCTCAACATATTGACGATCTTATCTTTCGCCTCCCTGTCCAAATCTTTCATTACCTCTTGATAAGTTTTTAATTTGCTTTCCAGGATATCCCTCCAAGGATCATACTTTATGACTTTCTTATCATTTATAAGCTCTCTCATTTCCTTCGCAGTTAGCTCTAACCAATTGTAAGATGCGAACTCCCTCACCATGTTGGAAAACAAGGACTTGAATTTTGATAGGTATACGTCTACAACCTTCTTGTTCAATCTCTGCTCATGAAGCATATTTTTTAATTCTTCCAAGGCTTGTTCTATGGCATATTCATAGGATTTCAAGGCTTTATCAAACCATTCTTTCTTTTCCTTCAATATTCTCCTTTCTGTGTCCCTATAAATCTTCAGAATTTCCTCGTAAACTCTTAAGGCCTCCTGCTTCATACCGGCTTTATAAAAACTGAAAGATGCTGCATGGAGAAAATCAAGTACCATATCTGGAACTCCCCAAACCCCCACTCGATCCATCATTTCACATGCCCACACCTCATTTTCGGCGAGCCACTTCATAAAGCGGTAGTTTTCAAGGACAGTGAGAGGTTGAACATCGAAGGCTTTTTGAGCAAAATATCTGTATATATCTTGACCTTTCACTGCTACTCGCACGTTCGGATTCTTCCAGTCTCTGAATCTGTTCCAAGCACCTGGGAGATTATGAATCGTCTGCTTTGCGTATTTTACAAACTCATCAAAGAATTTTATGATGCTCTCCTTCAAAAGGCTTTTCTCCTTCTTGAACTCATCAGGTAACCGAGTGTAAAGTATCTTCGAAATTCTATGAAGGTCGTTGTACCTTGTTGCCAGCGCTTTGTAAGTGTTTCTTTCGTTGAAATACAAAAGGGATGTTTTATAAAGTCCAATAGAATCGAGTATAGCTTGGGCCGTTACTACATCAGCTATTCTCAGTTTTTCTTTCAGCACATCTTCTGGAATATTCAGTAAGAATTGGAAATCTTTTATCTTATACCGCTCATGGATCTTTTTTTGGAGCTCATCATATTCTTGATTCAAAAGTTTTTCAAATTTGCTTTTGAAATCTTCTCCCTTGGAATTCATAAGATCGGAAGCGATTTTCTCGATTCTGTAGGGTTGAATAGAAAGCGATGCTAGGTAAAAATAAGACTTTCCGTAGGTGTGGTTGAGATTCAAGCATTTGAGGAAGCAGTTCAAAGCCTTTTTATACTCTTTGAACATCCTATCACTTAATTCTTTCCTAGCCTTTTCCACTTTCTTGAGATTCGCCACGATCTTTCCCCTTTGCGTCTCTATCTCCTTAAGTCTTAAAGCTTCTATTTCATCATCACTTATGGTCAAACCTTTCCTTCTGAACTCCTCTACTACGATTTTCTTGAAATTTTCTGGTTTTAGGAAGGAAAATTGACCTTCCATCTTCTGTAAGTCTTCTAAGGATTTTTTAAAATCTCGCTCGTAAGAGGAGAGTTTGCTAAGTTCTTTTTTGATCTTATTTATGAGCATATACGAAACATTTCCTGTTTTGAAATAAACTTCAGATACGAAATAGTTCCATCTCAGATAGGTAGAAGTAAAAGTCAAAGATACAAGAATCAACCATAGAACTATCAAGGATCTTCCTTTAACGGTTATCTCTCGTGAAAACGGTTTTCCTTCTGCAAAGTATCTTCCAACAGCCGATGAGGCAAGAAAGATAGCTACAAATCCGTTGGGAAGAAGATGCCCAGGAAAACTGAAGAAACTTTGCATCGCAAATACCAAAAAGCCGAATGCGAGTGAAAGAAAGAGTAAGGTATCATCTCTATCCTTCATGCTTTTCAGGATCCTGAAAAGATAGTAGGCTAGAGAAATCAGGAGGAAGATTATCGATAAGAAACCTAAGATCCCTGTTTCTCCCAGTACTTGCAGGTAATCATTGTGAGTTCTTTTGAAATTATTCCAGCCGTAGATGAACCGCGGGTGATCCCTTATGATATCTCCCATGTAGCTTATAGTGAGAACCTGGTAGGTTCCTATGCCGGTACCCAGGATTTTGTGATCTCTCCATTGATACACCGAGGACAACCATGAGAGCATCCTCTCATCCCAGCTCGAAACACTTGTGAAAGCTTGAATTCTTCTTGTTATACTCATCTTTCCCCCACCTGTAAGGGGGTTAGGGATGTTGTAGAGCATTATTAGCAAAGCAGTAGAGATTATGAGAATACTGGAGAAAATCACTTTCAACTTGGAAAGTCTTTTTGCGTAGTCTGGATGTTCTTTCTTTAATGTCTCTTCAGCTTCATCCACAAGTTTGTTCTTTCTTCTATACACTTGGTAAAAGACGAAGAATAAAACGAAAGAAAGGAACACGGACATATATTCAGATCTCGTCTGGGATATGATGACCGTTGTGAGCATCAAAAGAAAGGAGATTGTAGAGAAAGTTTTTATCAAAATGATTTTTATGTAGGACCTTTCTCTCCACCCAAAATCGTAACTCAGTATGAAATAAACAGCTATAGGAAGTAGCATTCCCATGTAATCCGCTACGAAAATGGGATTTCCAACAGTTGCCTTTATAGCGGCTCTCGAGAAAGGTGCTCCAACTCTCCCTAGAAAGATATCGTATCCTTTGTAGAAATTGAGTATCGCATCAAAAGCTACAAAAGTTCCTGTCCCCAGTATCGTTAGAAGATAACGGGTGATCGAAGCTTTTGTCTTGAAAACGTTAGATATGTAAATGGATATGAAGAAGTTCAATAGTATGAAGAAAGCTATGTCTATGGAATATCTGAAATATAAAGGGTTATCTCTGTAGACGTTTATCGTAGAGAGAAAGGCGGAGAGAGAAAACAGAAACCACCCAACGTGCGCCATGTTGAAGTATATCTTGATCTCTTTTCTTTTCAACCATTTAAAGATGAGGTAGAAAAACAGTATCGATATCATGAGAGATAGTATCGCGTACTTGGGAACACTGAACTCGTAGGTGAGCTTTCTGTGGGTAAAAAGTGCAACTACGACTACTGTTATGTGAAGTAATATTTCTTCAAATTGGCTCATTATGCTACCTCCTCTCATCGTAATCAAGTAAGTTCAAAATTTTCACAAATGAGAGACTGTATATTGAGGCTAAAACTAGAGCAATTATTAAACTGGTCAAATTAAATTTGCATGAGATTCCCAGGAATGGAAAAGGCAAAATAGTTATATAAGTTAGAAGTGCTGTCATTCTTTTTCTTTTCAGAACATCACCTTTTATTCTTCTGAATATCTTATCATAGAAATGATCTCTATCTCCTTCAAAAGGCGATCGACCATTCCTTATTCTTCTCAGAAAACTCGTTCCAAGGTCGAGGACGAAGAACCATATTATGAGAATCGAAGAGAAAAACCTTTCAAATTGAAAGACTCTGTTGTTCACCGCAAAGTTCAACGAAAGCAAGATCCCTAAAAGATAGCTTCCTGCATCTCCCATAAAAATCTTCGCTGGCGGAAAGTTGTATATGAGAAATCCAAGACATATAGCGACTGTGGTGAGTGATAAATCTTTTGAGAAGTTATCTAAAGAGAGAAAAAAGAAGAACAAAGAAGTTATACCAACAGACCCTGCACAGATCCCATCCAATCCATCTATCATGTTGACAGCGTTCAAAAGACCTGTGAACCCTACAACTAGGATGAATGAATAGAAGGGGTCTTCGAATCCAACGAACCTCCATACTATTGCAGCAGATAGCACGACCTCCACTGACAGTCTAAGAAAAGGATTTAACTTGAAGATATCATCCAAAAGGCCTAAGCTGACAGCAGATGAGGCGATAACGAGTGAGAAAGAGTCTTTCCACAAGACAGGTAGCGCACCAAGAAACATCCCAAGACCGCCAAGATAAGGAATCACTCTCTCATGAATTTTGAGAACCCCATTGGGGATATCCACAAACCCTATTTTTTTCGCTATATATGCGAAAAAAGGTACTGCAAGTAATGTGATCAAAAGGGATAAGAAAAACATCTTTTACACCTTCCCAAGGTTCAAAGTGTGCAAGGTGCCGTTATTAAATATTGCCAGCTTGAAAGTTCCAAAGTATTTCAAACGATCAATGGTCTCCCAAATACTCTCTCCAACGTTCTCCGCATGATGGGCATCTGAGCCCAATGTGATGAGTCGTCCTCCCATGTCGAAATACATTTTGAGTATGTCAAAAGAGGGATTTGGTTCTTTTTGTTTCTTAACAGGATTACAATTCACTTCGAGAACCTTCTCGTTCTTTATCAGAAATCTAAGAACCTTTTCAACATCGTCCTCACAGTATTTCAGAAAAGGTTCGCTGGTGTACCGCCTTGGAAAATCCAAATGAGCTAAAATGTGAAAATGAGGAAACTTTTCCATAACTTCCAAAACCCTCTTCAAGTAGTCTCGATAACATCTTTCCGGAATGCATGGTTCATCCATTTTGTGAACAGCAAGAATTATGAAGTCAAAGTAGTTCCTCAATTTGATCTCTCCAATTCCATCCCAACCAAGTTCAACCCCAATCGTTATACCGTACTTTCTCAAAGTATCCACATATTTCTCCACATCAAAACCTTTCTCTAAATTTCCATTTCGATACTCCATATGATCCGTTATAGCCAGATACTTTATATTCTTTTTCATCGAATATTCCAAGATATCTTGTATTTTGGAATCCGAGTCATACGAGAACTCGCTATGAACGTGGTAATCCTGCATT
>Ga0180301_10001842_pt1 | contig 16618 bp, 14 predicted proteins | sample GuaBasSediGuay16_FD_121797 | JGI IMG/M metagenome (GOLD analysis project Ga0180301, IMG submission 121797) | Subseafloor sediment microbial communities from Guaymas Basin, Gulf of California, Mexico - Guay16, Core 4569-2, 12-15 cm | ecosystem: Environmental > Aquatic > Marine > Hydrothermal... | reverse complement strand
TATCAAGTGCTGAGAAAGAGATTTCACCATGCCTAGAGTAAAAAGAGGTTCAAAAGCAAGACAGAGAAGAAATAAGGTCTTAAAGGAAGCGAAGGGTTTCAGGGGAGGCCACAGCAAACTCTATAAAACTGCCTTTATTTCAGTGAGCAGGGCAAGGGCTTTTGCTTACAGGGATCGAAGGGCCAGGAAAAGGGATTTCCGAAGACTCTGGATCGTGCGGATTAACGCAGCAGCCAGAGAAAACGGACTCTCTTACAGTCAGCTCATGGGAGGACTTCACAAGGCCGGCATTGATTTGGACCGCAAGGTTTTGGCCGACATGGCTGTGAGAGATCCTGACGCTTTTTCAAAAGTTGCAAACATGGCCAAATGATAGAACCGGGGGCAGGCTTGACAACTGCCCTTTGGTTTTCATGCACCAGGGAACCCTAGAAAGAATAACGAAAAAATCTTGCTGGTTAAGTTTTGGAGATGTTTCTTAAATGTCTATGGATAGCAGAGCTGATCAAAGTGACGTCCATGCCTTACAAGAGCAGATCCTTGAGCTTGAAAAACGAGCACTCGATGAGCTTAACTCCGTACGCGATTTATCCCGCCTTGAAGATCTAAGAATTGCCTATCTGGGAAAAAAAGGCCTCTTAACTTCAATAATGAAGCAACTGGGTAACCTTGCCCCTGAAGAAAGACCCATAGTGGGCCGGGTGGCTAACCGCGTAAAAAGCAGCCTATTGGAAGCTCTTGAAAAGGCTAAAGAGAGGATTTCATCTGCTGAAGAGCCGGAGCTGGAAGCTCTTGATGTCACTCTGCCGGGAAGGGAGCCGCCCAGAGGGCATCTTCATCCGATTACCCAAGTGCAAGGAGAAATCTGCAAGATATTTGGTAGAATGGGTTTTAGAGTGGTAGACGGACCAGATGTCGAGCTGGACTATTACAATTTTGAGGCCCTGAATATCCCAAAGGATCATCCTGCCAGAGACATGCAGGATACTTTCTACATTTCGGAGAACATAGTGTTGAGGACTCATACGTCCCCTATGGAAGTGCGCGTTATGGAGAGGCAGACCCCGCCTGTCAGCATAATAGCTCCGGGTAAAGTCTACAGAAGGGATTCCGATGTCTCGCACACTCCGATGTTTCACCAGGTTGAGGGGCTATTGGTTGACAAAGGCGTGACTTTTGGAGATCTCAAAGGGACCCTCACCTCCTTCGTGCACCAGATGTTTGGCCGGGAAACCGGTATGCGGTTCAGGCCGAGTTTTTTCCCTTTTACCGAGCCGAGTGTGGAACTTGACATTCGTTGCGTTATTTGCGGGGGCACAGGGTGTCGAACCTGTTCCTTTACTGGCTGGATCGAGATATTGGGTGCAGGCATGACAGACCCGGAAGTGTACAGGTTTGTCGGCTACGATCCAGAGATCTACTCTGGGTTCGCATTTGGTATGGGAATCGAAAGAGTTACGATGTTAAAGCATGGCATTGATGATATTCAGCTTTTCTTCAAGAATGACATGCGATTTTCCATGCAGTTTTGACAACGTGAGTTTTCTTTAGATGATTTTCCGGTGAGTAGTTCTGGACCGGGGCAGAGATCCGGGTTTTTGGCTTCGAAGTTATAGGCGATGAGAGTAAGTTTAAACTGGCTAAAAGAATATGTACAGATTGATGTGGAGCCACGCGCGCTTGCTGATGGACTCACAATGGCAGGGCTGGAGGTTGAAGCGATGGAGCCCCTCGGTCATGCCCTTGACAAGGTTGTGGCTGCCAGGATTGTCTCGGTTGAACGTCACTCAAGGGCGGATAAGCTTTTTGTTTGCCATGTTGATACAGGAGAAAGGGAGGTGCAGGTCATTTCAAGTGCGCCAAACCTGGCACCAGGGGCAGTTGTTCCCATAGCGCTCCCGGGCACGAGGCTGCCTGACGGAAGAGTTGTTAAAGAAACTAAGATGGTGGGAGAGCCATCTGTGGGGATGCTGCTTGCAGAAGACGAAATGGGCCTTACTGATGATCACTCAGGAATCATGATTTTACCTTCAGTACTTGCACCTGGGACTCCTGTTGCCTCTGCGCTCAACCTGAAAGACTGGGCCTTAGATATTGCTCTGACTCCGAATCGGCCGGATTGCGCATCTGTCCTTGGTATAGCAAGAGAGATCTCCGCTGTTACAGGGCAGAGGCTCAATAAACCGGAAATTAAGATCGAGGAATCCACCCCGCCAATAGAGACCCTAACCAGCGTTACTATAGAGGATCCTCTTGGCTGCCCCAGATATGCAGCCGGGATGATCATGGGTGTGGAACTGAAACCATCGCCTTTTTGGATGCGGTACCGTCTCCACGTTTCCGGGATCAGAAGTATCAACAATATTGTGGATGTAACCAACTACGTGCTCCTGGAGCTGGGACAACCGCTTCATGCTTTTGACTATGACAGGCTCAAAGAGAACAGGATAGTTGTCAGAAGGGCCAAACGGGGCGAGAGATTCACAACCCTGGACGGAAAGACCCATACTCTTAGCACAAACATACTGATGATTTGCGACGGTAAGAGGCCGGTTGCGCTGGCCGGCATTATGGGTGGTTTGAATTCAGAGATTTTTGCAGGTTCAAAGAACGTGCTGATTGAGAGCGCTTATTTCGATCCCCTCACTGTCAGAAAGGGGGCAAAGGAGCTGGGCATATCAACAGAGGCATCGTACCGTTTTGAACGGGGGGTAGATTTTGATGGAGTGATCAGGGCTCTGCAAAGAGCCTTGATGCTGATCTCAAAACTTGCCGGCGGGAAGATAGCCAGGGGATACATTGACGAATATCCAAGGCGACTTGAAACGCCCTCCATTGATTTGAGAATAGACAGGACAAACAGGTTTTTGGGCACATCCATTTCCAGGGAGAAAATAGCCGGTTTCCTGCAGGCACTTGAGATGCAAACCGGGGAACTTGAGGAAAACTTGCTCCGGGTTAAACCCCCCTCATTTAGGGTTGATCTGACACGGGAAATTGACTTAATCGAGGAAGTTGCAAGGCTTGAGGGCTATGAAAAAATCCCTGTAACATACCCCGCCATTAAGCCTTCAGAGGAGGGAGATGCGCCTGAAATTAGCGTGGCAGAGAGAATTGCGGAGATCATGGTTGGATTTGGGTTTACAGAAGTAATATCTTATAGCTTTATTTCACCGACGAGTGCAGATATGCTTGGCGTTGAAAAGCAAAGTGAGTTGAGGTCCTTTGTCAAATTACTCAACCCGCTATCAACTGAGCAATCAGTGATGAGAACCTCCCTTATCCCGGGTCTTCTGGCAAGTGTAAAGACCAATTTTTCTTACGGAGAAAGGAGTCTCAAGATTTTTGAGGTGGGAAAGGTGTTTATTTCACAAGGCGCCGAAAAATTGCCCGTGGAAAAACGGTTCCTAACAGCGCTTGTAACAGGCCTATACGAGCACAAATCCTGGTATGGCGGGGAAAGGTTTGCTGATTTCTATGACATAAAAGGTGTGGCAGAAGGATTATTAAAGGCCTTCGGGCTTGATAACTTCTTCTTCAGGGCGGACGAAACTACCCCCTGGTACAGACCGGGGGCGTGTTCTTCAATATATGTGGAAGGCAAGGTGGTCGGCACTGTTGGCCAGCTTTCGAGCTTGACCTTGAAAAGGCTGGAGATCGATCAGGATGTGTTTATTCTAGAAATTGATCTGGCATCAATTTTGGACAAGGCTGGGTATGCCAGACGCTTTAAGCCTTTTGCAAAATTTCCCGGTGTTGTAAGAGATCTTTCCGTGGTGGTAGGTCGCGATATCCAAAGTGCAAGAATCGAAGATATCATCAAGGCTGAAGGTGGAGAACTTGTCGAATCAGCGAAGCTTTTTGACCTTTATGCCGGGGGCAAGATTTCTTCCTCAGAAAAAGCATTGACTTTCAGGATCTGCTATCGATCAAGGGAACGTACTCTGGACGGAAGGGAAGTCAATAAGCTACACGAGGCTATAATCAATAAAGTATGCCAGCAAACAGGCGCCAGATTGAGAGAGGCTTAGTCTGCCTATGGAAATCCCCAATGACAGGCGCTTTTTTCGTATTGGAGAAGTCAGCAAAATTGTAGGTGTCGAACCATATGTGCTCAGGTACTGGGAAAGCGAGTTTCCCCAAATACGCCCGCTCAGGGCCGATACCAACCAGAGAACCTACCAGAAAAAGGACGTGGAGATCATCCTGGAAATAAAAAGGCTCCTTTATGAAGAAAAGCTGACCATTGAAGGAGCAAGGCAGAGGCTGAAGCAAAGGAAAGCAAGGAAAGTTCCTTTGAACTATTCTTTTTTCGAGGAACTAAGGAAAGATCTTCAAGGAGTGCTTAAAATCCTCAGCTAAGCTCCTTACTGTTGCCAAGACGTAAATAAATTTATAGGAAAAAATGAACCAAGAAAGCGGCGCTTTTGAAGTGTTTCCCAAGGGCCAAATGTCCTGCTTTTCCTGTTGACAGTTTACGGTACTTTTGCGTATACATTTGAGAGTAAAGCATTCTCACTGGCAAGGCATTCTGGTTCCATATTAACCTCTTCCCCTCCGGCAGGAGGGCCTGCCACACCGCAAAGGGGTTTGTTTGGTCATCACCTTAACTCTAATCCAACAGCTTTCCACTTTAAAAGAAGGGAGGGTGCATTATGGGTAAGAAAGGAAAAAAGTTCTTATCGGTAGGTGTCTTGTTAATGGGAGGTTTGCTATGCCTTTCGCTTCTCTTTATGCCTGCAAGTGCGCAGGCACGCAATATCAAGGTTGGTATCATTGATTGTTACAGCGGGCCCGCTGCCGTTTATTGCAACGAGGCACTCAACGGTTTCAAGCTGGCACTAAAGGAGATCAACAAGCAGGGCGTGCTTGGTCGCAAGATCGAATTTACCACCCGGGATACAAAGTTCAAAGTGGACCTTGCCCTTAACATGGCAAAGGAACTTGTCATGAGAGAAAACGTTGATGTTCTGGCCGGAACAATAAATAGCGGTGCTGCACTGGCTGTGTCTGAGGCAGTGGCAAAGGCCGAAAAGATCCCTCTTTTGGTCTGGATATCCAAAAGCGAAAGGATCACAGGTGAAAAGGGCCATCGCTATGTTTTCTCTACAGGTGAAAATACCGCAATGGCAGGGAAAGCAGCAGGTGTCGCTCTGTCCAGAAAGCCGTACAAAAAGTACTGGATAGCCGGCGATGATTATGAGTACGGACATGCAATGGCTGATGCTGCCTGGCGGAATCTGAAGGCGCTAAGGCCTGATGTCAAGCTAATCGGTAAATCATGGTGGAAACCGGGTGAGCCAGACCTTGTTCCTTACTTTACTGCAATCGTGGCAGCCAAGGCAGAAGCTGTGATTCTTTGCACAGGTGGAAGGAGTATGGCGAATGCGCTCAAGACCATTAAGGCAATGGATCTTACCAAGAAAGTTGCCCCCTGGATCCATACTGCTACAGAGATTGCAGTGCTAAGATCACTTGGGCCTGGTGCCCCGGAGGGGGTTCTGGGTACTTCTGACTACCTCTTTTATTACCCGGATACTCCTGAAAATAGGGCACTTGCCAATGCTTTTAAGTCCGCCTATGGGAGTCCTCCAGGTTTTCCCGGGTTTCATGGATATATTACCGCCAAGTTCATAGCAGAAGGATTCAGGAGGGCGGGGAGCCTGAACAAGGAAAAATTCATAGACGCGCTGGAAGGGCTCAAGATCGATAGCCCGGTGGGAGGAAAACTTGAAATGAGAGCGTGTGATCACCAGGTCGTACTGCCAATTTATCTTGGAGTTACAAAGAAAGTTCCCCAGTACAATTTCCTTATCTCAGCCGATAATATCACACTCTCTGGTGACGAGGTTATGCCTTCGTGTGAAGAGATCATGAAGGCAAGGGGAAAAAAGTAGCTTCAAGACCTCCACCTTCGGCCCTCCCCGATGAGGGGAGAGCCGAAGCTTAATCTTTTCAGGTTTTTCGAGAGTTAACTGAGGCTATGGAACTATCGCAGAGTATTAGCTTTGCAGCGCTGGGCGGGCATTTTTTCGTAGGCCTTAGTAGGGCCATGATCCTGTTTGTGGTTACCTCGGGGCTCAGCCTGGTGCTGGGGGTGTTGAGGGTGCCTAATATTGCCCACGGCTCCCTTTACATGATAGGTGCATTTGCAGCCTATACCATTTCCAGACTGTTTGGAGGGGGATCTATTGCTTTCTGGCTTGCTCTTGTTATTTCCCCTTTTGTGGTTGCGGCAGTAAGTCTTGTTGCGGAAAGACTGCTTTTTCAGCACCTTTATCAGAGGGAGCATCTGATGTTACTTTTATTTACTTTCGCCTTGATGCTTATCCTCGGCGACCTTGTTAAACTCGTCTGGGGCGCGGGCGAGTACCGCTCGATAGTTCCTCCCCATCTATTGAAAGGTTCTGCATCGATTTTCGGTTCATCCATTCCGCGCTATAACCTTTTTCTTATCATTGTTGGACCGCTTGTGGCTGTTGGCTTGTGGTTGTTTACCAATAGGACGAAAATGGGGAAGATCGCGCGGGCAGCTGCGGTTGACAGGGAAATGGTGGGAGCGGTGGGCATTAATGTAAGCTGGGTTTTTGCATTTGCCTTTGTGCTTGGGTGCTTTCTTGCCGGACTTGGGGGTGCTCTTGTTGCTCCCACGATTAGCGTATCGCTTGGCATGGATCACGACATCATAATCGAAGCTTTCCTTATTGTGACGATTGGCGGCCTGGGTAACATGTGGGGAGCCATGGTCGGATCCCTGATTTTTGGCCTAACCCAGTCATTTGGCGTCCTTTTCTGGCCTCAATTTGCTATCGTGTTTCCTTATACCGCTGTTGTGATCGTATTGCTCTGGCGTCCGATGGGGATGCTGAAATCTGTATGGTAAGGGGGGTACTTCGTGGTAAAGCCAGGTTCCAGTCTTAGATCATTTTGGATCTGTGCTGCTATCTTGGTCGTCTTGTTGTTCTTGCCTCCTGTTATCCCTCGCTTTTACACCTATATCTTGGCTTCGATATTTGTCACTTCCCTGCTGGCCATGAGCCTTAACATGGTGGTCGGGTATGGCGGCATGTTTCAATTTCACCATGCTGCTTTTTATGGGGTGGGCGCTTACACGTTCGGCCTGCTGCTTACGAAAACACACCTGCCGATGTTGGTTGCCTTTATTGCCGGACCAATCGCCGCCGCACTCGCAGGCCTGCTTATTGGCTGGTTCTGTGTCAGGTTGATTAAACTTTACTTTGCAATGCTGCAGATATCTCTTGGCTCTCTGCTGTGGGCTATTGCATTCAGGTGGTACAGCCTTACCGGTGGAGATGACGGGATGCACGGTATTCCCACGCCGTCTTTTCTTTTTTCTTCCACCCATGCTTATTACTTTATTCTAATCGTTTTTTCTGCCTGCCTTTTTCTCATGTACCTGATATTGAAATCCCCTTTTGGTATGACACTTCAAGCCATTAGGGATAATCCCGACCGCTGTGAGGCCGTAGGCGTAAACGTCAGACGCCATCAGCTAATTGGAATCATAATTGCCACCTTTTTCGCAGGGGTGGCAGGCGTTTTGTTTGTGGTGCTGGAGCATTCGGTTTTTCCTGATCTTCTTTTCTGGATCTTATCCCTTGAAATTTTCATTATGTGCCTTTTGGGAGGCTGGTTCACCTTTATCGGACCGGTCATCGGGGCTGCGATAATGGTTTCTCTGAGAACCTTTGTGGGGATCTACACCCAGTACTGGACTCTCATTCTGGGGGTGCTTCTGATATTTCTCATCTTTTTCTTGCCCGAAGGCATTATGGGGTTTATCTCGGCAAAGTTCAGTTCAAAACCCGGGGAAGGAATCGAAAGGGCTGTTGAATAAAGCATGTTGCGCGTTGAGAATATATACAAATCTTTTGGAAATTTCCTAGCGGTTAGCGGTGCACAGCTTACAGTAGGGAGAGGGGAACTGGTGGCAGTAATCGGCCCTAACGGTGCAGGAAAAACGACCCTTTTTAACCTGATCACCGGGCAACTCAAACCCGATAGGGGAAAAGTTGTTTTCAAGGAGGAAGATATTACAAGGCTTTCGACCCACCTCATATGCAGAAAAGGGATTGCCCGTTCATTTCAAATAGCAAATGTTTTTCCCAGAATGACGGTTTTTGGTAATGTCCAGGTATCAGTTCTTTCACAGCAAAGACAAAGCAACAGCCTGTTTCGTCCTGCTTCTACCATGGCAGTTAAAGAAACCGAGGAGATTTTGGAAAGTGTGGGCCTTATTGCAAAGGCCTACGAGCTTGCAGGCTCTCTTTCCCACGGAGACCAGAGAATACTAGAAATTGCCATTGCCCTGGGTAATGAACCGGAATTGTTGATCCTTGACGAACCCACTGCCGGTATGTCTCCAGAGGAAACCAGGATCACCATGGATCTTGTCAGGAGGCTCGCGGAGACAAAGGGATTGACAATTTTATTTTGCGAACACGACATGGACGTTGTTTTCAATGTTGCCCAAAGTATCATGGTCATGCACCATGGAAGGACCATTGTGCAGGGAGCGCCTGATGAAGTGAGAAGAAACGAACAGGTGCAGGAAGCCTATCTCGGGGATGAGGATGCTTGAGGTCAAAGAGATTCACACTTTTTATGGTCTAAGCCATATCCTTTTTGGGGTTTCACTAAACGTGGACTCTGGCCAGGTCGTCTGCCTTTTGGGTCGAAACGGGGCAGGAAAAACGACCACACTGAAAAGCATCCTCGGAATGGCGCCTCCGAGGCAGGGGCAGATTTTCTTTAAGGGTGAAGAAGTCACAGGGAAGGAGCCTTACATTATGGTACGAAAAGGGGTAGGCTATGTACCTGATGACAGGCGGATATTTGCAGACCTCACTGTCGGAGAAAACCTCGAGATCGCTGCCAGAAAAACTGAAGAGAGGAAAGATTGGGATAAGAATGCAGTTTATGAACTTTTTCCCCGGCTAAGGGAAATGGATTCTCGCAAAGGCGGGTTTCTGAGCGGCGGGGAACAGAAAATGCTTGCCATCGGCAGAGCGCTCATGGGAAACCCTGAATTCCTCCTTCTGGATGAGCCAACCGAGGGTCTGGCACCCGTGCTGGTGCGCGTTCTTAGAGGTACAATTGAAAGGCTCAAAGGATTTGGCCTGACCGTTTTACTTGCCGAGCAAAACGTCAAGTTTACCCTGCGTCTCAGTGATTATGGTTACATCATAGAAAAGGGACAAATCGCTTACAAGGGAACTGTCAAAGAATTGACTGAAAACGAGGAGGTAAGGAAAACGTGCGGCATCCAGTGAATTCGCTTTTCCGACAAGCTCAAGGGGTGATATCACCCATTCCCGGACGGTAGGATAGAACAAGGGTTCTTATTTTATGCTTTCTTCAGACCCAGGCCGGCTGTCTTGGACAAAAGGGTGTTGCGGTGAATACCCAGGATTCTGGCGGCTTCTTTCCTGTTTCCTTCAACGCTTTCAAGAACCTCGCTAATATATTGCTGCTCAAAGGTGTTTACAGCCTCTTTAAGGGTCATATTTTTTGACCGGGCTTTTCCGGTATCGAAGGTGGCTATATCTTTGACATCTATAACAGGGGCTTTTGTAATGGTGAAAGATCTTTCAACCAGGTTTTGAAGCTCCCGCACATTTCCAGGCCAGTCATACTCCATTAAAATCCTCATCGCCTTTTTTGAGAATCTCTTGGGTTGCTTTCCGCTTTTTTTTGCATTCATGTCCAGAAAGTAGTCTATAAGTAAAGGAATGTCCTTCTTTCTTTCCCTCAGTGGTGGAAGCTCAATGGGGAACACATTCAGACGGTAAAAGAGATCTTCCCGGAACTCGCCTTTTTCCATCAGTTCTTTAAGGTCCTTGTTGGATGCAGCTATAAACCGAACATCAATTCTGATTACCTTTGTTGTCCCCAGTCTCTGGAATTCCTTTTCCTGGATAACCCGGAGCAGTTTTGCCTGCATTGTCACATCAAGAGTATCAATATCGTCCAGAAAGGCTGTTCCTTTGTCGGCAATTTCGAGCTTTCCCAGAGTCGTTCTCACCGCGCCTGTGAAGGCTCCCTTGCTGTATCCGAAGACTTCACTTTCCATAAGCGTTGAGGGGATCGCTGCGCACGAGATAACCACGAAAGGCTGGTTCTTCCGGGGGCTCAGGTTGTGGATTGCCCTGGCTACAAGCTCTTTTCCTGTTCCACTTTCCCCCTGCACGAGCACGGCACCATCACTTTCGGCTATTGTTGAGATCAGCTCAAAGATATCTTTCATTTTCTGATCTTCGCCAATAATTTCCTGAAAAGGATGGTACCTCTGGAGTTCGTTTTTGAGGTAAGCCACTTCCCTGACCAGGTGTTTTTTCTCAAGGGCTCGCTCAATGATATTTATGACATCTTCTACAAGGAAAGGTTTAATCATGTATTCATAAGCGCCAAGCTTGATCGCCCTTACAGCAGTTTGAATCTCTTTTACGGCGGTCACCATGATGACTTCGGGATTGGGGTCAATGGCCTTGAGCTTTTCAAGAAGGTCGAGGCCGTTAATATCCGGAAGCAGGATATCTAGCAGAATCACATCAACCGAGTTTGTTGTAAGAAGATGGATCGCCTCCTTCCCGTTTTCCGCCATGAGAACATTGAACTGATCCTTGAGCACCATATTGAACGACTGGCGTATGCCATGCTCATCATCAACCACAAGAATGGTCGCTTTTTTATCCATCCTGCAAAGACTCTCCGAGTTTTCTTGCTTGTATTGTTTATATTCTAAAACCCTTAATTTGAGCGTATTTTACATAAAGAATGATTAGTTTGTAAAGATATTAATAATGGAATACAGAAAAAGCTTCCCTTTTTCAAATAATTAGAGTAAAATTAATATATTGCGGGCATTCTTCTAAAACCGACATCAGCATAAGGTAACTGCAGGTGCACAAAATAATGTGCACAATGCACATTTTTTTGTGCGTTTTTTGCGAGAAGTTTTTCTGGAGTTAAGTTCTTGGAAAGTAAGGATATTATAAGTATCACAAGATTTTGCCCCCTATTGCCGGGAGAATATCTACATATTGTGGCCCGCCCTTTAGGCTCGAGGAAAACGGGAGCAAATGAATTATTTCCCCCCGAAGAGGACTAAGATATGCATGAATTAGGGAAAGCACTGAGGGTGATGCTTTAATTGGGGGTGCTAATCATACCCAGTGACTTGATAAATAGGGACTGGCTGCAGGAACTGCAAGCTTTGACGAAGTAGTGCGCCTTTGCGCTCGGTTCCTGATTCAGGAAGGGAGAGTTGTGCGCGTTTTGAAGGCTTCCTGCAGGGTGGACCGGGCCTTTTTCCATGGCCATGCCCTGAGATATGTCGCCGGATACTCATTGGGTCTTAAAAGGTTAATATCTTGAAATACTTAAGCCTTTGGGAGGGTCAAAAATGAAGCTTAGCTCCTTTTTGCAAATGAAACCAAATGTTTTTATCTGTGAGAAACTTGGCTGGAGAGTAGCACTCTTCTATATTATGATGCTCGGTAAACTCTATTTTTTTTTAAAGGAAGAGGAAAAGAGAAAAATTATTGAAGCAGTTGAGTATGTTTTTGGCAACATGAAAGAGAAACAGGAAGTGCAAGAACTTTCTCGAAAAGTTTTGAAAGGCATAATTGCGCACTATTATGAAAAATTCTACAATGCTTACGAAGATACATCCGGGCTTTCTTCCTTTATGGAAAAAAGCATTGAGGCCCCGAGCCTGGACAAGCTGGACCGGGCCCTGAGTGGAGGAAAAGGGGTGCTTTTTGTTACAGGCCATTACGGTGGAATCGAATACATTCCCATCTACCTGGCCTTGAAAGGATATTCCGTCTCGGTTGTCATGAAATTTGCTACGCAGCAGCTAAGGGAAACTTCTTATGCCAGGGCAGATGCTTTGGGATTGAGAGTTGTGGAAGCGAATCAGAACTCACGCGTGCTGCTTACTGTCGTACGGGAACTCAAAAAAAATCGTATCGTTTTCATAGAGTGTGATGAGATCGATGAATGGAAGCCATCCCGGAAGGAAAAAATTTCTTTTTTGGGAAAGATAGTTGGTGTTGACAGGACAATAAATCTTATTCATAAAAGAAGTGGGGCTGAAGTTATTCTCGGTCTTTTGCACAGGCATAGTTTTAAAAGATATGCCCTTATGATTGAAGACTACAACGATATGTTGAAAAGACTTGGAGGAAGGGCATCTTCAGTGGGACAGGCTATTATTAAGTGCTTTGAGCAATATGTTTATGAGGGCCCGGAGCAATGGTATCAGTGGAAAAAATACGCCGGGCTTGGTGGGGTTCAGGATCCGGCCTTCCTCCATGAAGAGAACAAAAGCCCATCCCTCCTGCGCCCTGCCTGTGTCGCTCGTGCATAGAGCAGAGGGTGGATCAACGAGCCACAGAGTTTTTTGGTGTCTCTTCTTTTTCCTTTGAACCCTGTGTTTGCCTCCTCGAAGGGTCGTGTTTACACATTTGAGAAAGGTGTGCCGGATTGGAAAGAGAGACGAGCTGCATAAATACGAAGGTTATCTTTGAATACGTAAAAGCTTACAATGATGGAGATTGCTCTGGCCTTCTGGGAGACCTTGATCCGGAAATCGATAGCCTCCCCAACCCCGAGAGTTTCCTGATGGACCCCAACAACTGGATTTCCTGCGAGGTGATCTGTAAACTGTATGAAAGAGCCAAGTCTATTTTGGGGGATGAAGATGCTCCTTACAAGATGGCAAAGTTTGCCATAGAAAATGTGGTCCTCGGTTATATACAAAAGATATTCGTAAAGGCGTTCTGGTCTACCAAGACAGCACTTAAGCACCTGCAAAAAATAAATGACAAGTTCAACAGGAGCAAGCGGATTGAACTGGTCAGTGTGAAGGGCAATGAGGCTGTAGTGCGGCTTCACTGGAATCCTGATATGAAGACTTCAAGGGATTTGTGCCTTTTTAACCAGGGCAACTATACATTCATGCCCCTTATCTGGGGCGGTAGGCCTCTTTCCCTCAAGGAAACCTCATGCTACTTTGATGAAGGCCCGTACTGCGAGTATCACCTGAGGTGGCCTGCGAGGAATAGATTCAAAGAGGTGCTCTCAAGGTTTTTTGCTTCAAGCTCCGTTATGATGGATACCATCAAGGAGATGGAGGCCGATAAGAGGATCATCGAGCAAAAATACAGGGAAGTCAACCGCCTTAATATCGAGTTGAATCAAAGAATCAAGCAGCTTACTGCGATACAAGAAACAGGCAAAGCCATTTTGTCCGTTTTGGACCTGCGGCAGCTTCTTCATGTCATAATGAACATTTTATCCAGTGTGTGTCATATTAACCGCGCAATAATAATGCTTGTGAACGAGGAAAGGAAACAGCTCGAGTACATATATGGCATCGGTTTTGACAACGAAACTCTCAAAGCAATCAAAAATTACACGGTTCCGCTCAGTCGCGTAAGCAACCTGCTGGCAAGGGTAGCTGCAACAGGAAAATCAGAATACATTCCTGAAGTCAGAACCTCTACTCTTAAGAAAGACAACATCCTTGTTGCGTGGGGAAAGCCTGTTTCCGCTTTTGTGGTCCCGTTGATCACCAGGTCCAAGGTGATCGGTGTAATTGCAACAGATGCCGTGTCCGGAGAAGGAGTGCCAAAAGAAACCCGCGAGACTCTTGAGATCTTCTCCCCCCAGATTGCAATCGCCATTGAAAATGCCAGACTCTATACCAGCCTTCAGGAGAAGATGGAAGACCTGAAGAAGTCAAAGGCATTACTCAGCAGGGCAGAGAAACTTTCCTTCCTCGGAAATCTCGCCGCAAGGTTGGCACATGAGATCAAGAATCCTTTAACCGCTATCGGGACTTTTATCCAGCTTCTGCCAATAAAATATGACGATGCAGAATTCAGGAAAGAGTTCTACGAGATAGCGATGGAAGAAACCATGAGGATCAACCGTCTTCTGGCCGAACTCCTCGACCTGGTCAAGCCGAGAGAATCACGCTTTGCTTTCAATGATCTGCATGACCTTATAGAGAAAATGATTCTTCTTGTCTCTCCTCAAACCAAGGGGAAGGGGATAGAAATTGTGCGCGAATTTGACGAGAGTATTTCCCAGGTATGGCTGGACAGCGAGAAAATGAAGCAGGTCATTTTGAACATTCTTTCCAACGCGGTTGACTCTGTTCCCAAAGGAGGAAGAATAACAATTGCTACGAGAAACAGCATTGAGAAAAACGGCAGAAAAGTAACTCGTATTGAGATCAAGGATAACGGTCCAGGTATCCCTTCCTCAACGCTCGATAAAATCTTTGAGCCCTACTTTACCACAAAACACAAGAGCAGCATCCACAATGGTACCGGCCTGGGGCTATTCATTGCGCATCAGAATATGCTTGATCATGGGGGAACGATTGAAGCCAAGAGCAAACCAAATGAGGAAACCTCATTTATTCTAACATTCCCCGCAGAACCGAATCCGTAAAGTGTATTTGGATTCCAAGACGGTGGAAAAGTGCATATAGAAAAAGTCAACATTTATCCTACAAACATGCCTTTTCAAGGCGATTTCCCTCATTCAAGAAGAAATGCTCTTGTTGCGCAAAACCTAGTCGCAGAGGTTATTGCTGACAAGGGGAGGGTAGTGGGTTATGGGGAAGGCGCTCCAAGGATGTATGTGACAGGGGAAACGCAAGAAAAGGCAGTAAAGAGTGCGGCAGGTCTGATAGCAGAAGAGCTCTTTCCATGGGACCTGGTAGATGTTTCACAAATATGGGCCTTTGTTGATCGCCTAAGTGGCGAAAAGTCAATAAACACTGCAGTCTGTTGTATTGAGATGGCTCTCCTTGATGCACTTTCAAAAGCGCAAGGTAAATCCATGATGGAATATTTTCCAGGGGATTTTTGTGGAGACAAAGTCTTTTATGGAGCAACAGTGCCTCTGGCATCCAGGGAGCGTGTTGCGGAAGTGTGCAAAATAATAGATGGATTGAAGATCAAGAAACTCCGCCTCAAAATGGGGGTATCTTATGAGAAAAACCGGGAGATTGTTCAAGTAGTAAAGGAATTTTTTGGTGATCATTGCGATCTCAGGATTGACGCTAATGGTGCCTGGGATTTTTCGCTGGCCGTGAAACATTTAGCCTTGATTAGAGACTATGATATCAAAGTCGTGGAACAACCCTTGATGCCGGGGGATCCAAAAATCATAGATCTTGCAAAAAATACAGATCGATATGGGATAACTCTGATGGCTGATGAATCTGCATGCACCTTGAGGGAAGTTCAAAAGATCATGGATGAAGGCTTTTATAAGATGGTAAATGTGAGGCTTTCCAAGTGCGGTGGATTCAGGAATTCTCTCAGGATCATTGACACATTGAGAAGGAGCGGGTATGCTTTTCAAATAGGTTGCCAGCTTGGTGAATCGGGAGTTCTCTCAGCCGCTGGTAGAATTCTGTGTCTTTTGTGCAAAGACGCAAAGTATTATGACGGTTCCTATGACAAGTTTCTGCTCAAGGAGAACGTGACCGAAGAGTTTGTATCTTTTGGACTCGGGGGCCAAGCCTCTGCCCTGGACGGTCTCGGTTTGGGAGTTAAAGTAAACATTGACAGCTTGAAGCGCCTGAGTGCCCCTTTTGGTCCTGTTTCTCTAAGAAGGCCTTGAAGGGGAAATAAGGAGCATGGATACGCAAATAAGCTACTCAAAATGGAGGGAGCACCATAGATCGATTCTTGAGCGCTTGAGTAACAGTGATGTTTTCCTTCTGTTCTCAGGCGGGAAAGACTCATCCCTTTGCTTGCACCTGATGCTTGAAGCGAGCCAGGAATTTGGCTTTGACCTGGAAGCACACGCCGGCGCATTTCCGGTTCACCGCTATACGGATACAGAGAGGCGTAGGCTGGGAGATTATTGGGAACATAGGGGAGTTAGAGTTATTTGGCATACAATTGAAGAAACTGACGACGGGGTTGAAAATGCTCCTAATCCTTGCCTTTTTTGCCAGAAAGTTAGAAAAAAAATGCTTCACACCATATTGAGTCAATCAGTAGAGAACTGGGAAAAGCTGGTTCTTGTTCCCAGCTATTCACTATGGGATATTGCGAGCTATGCTGTGGAGCATCTTCTTGGGGACGTCTTTTCCAATGGCAAAGATGTGGGGGAGGAGAGGAGCAAAAGGTTTATCGAAACCGCCCAGCGTTTTTATCCTTTTGCCAGCATGAAAGAGGGATACAGTATCTTCAGGCCTCTAGTCAAATACAATGGGAACGACATTGTAAGGGCAGTGAAAAAGCAAGGAATACCTTTTCTTTCCATTCCCTGTAAGTTTAAAGACTACAGGCCGAAAAGGATACTGGAAAGATATTATGAGAAAATGGCTCTTTGCTTTGAGTATCAACAGGTACTTGACTTTGCCAGAAGATCCCTAAACCTGCCTGATATCTCTTCCTATGACAACATCGAAAAAGAGGAATATTTTAAGAACATCTTCTGAAGTAGATGTCCTACCCCTTGGTCTCCGGCCCAGAATTTCAAAGGCTTTTGATTGCCAGGCTTGAAGGAACCTTAAAACTAAAGTGGAATGAACAGTTGCGGATGGAACAGGGGAAAGAGT
>Ga0180301_10001841_pt1 | contig 16620 bp, 15 predicted proteins | sample GuaBasSediGuay16_FD_121797 | JGI IMG/M metagenome (GOLD analysis project Ga0180301, IMG submission 121797) | Subseafloor sediment microbial communities from Guaymas Basin, Gulf of California, Mexico - Guay16, Core 4569-2, 12-15 cm | ecosystem: Environmental > Aquatic > Marine > Hydrothermal... | reverse complement strand
TAAGCGACGAGTTCATAAAAAAGCTGAAAGAGGCGGACGCATCAATAGCAATAAACCTCCCAACTGTTAGCGAGGAGATCCATAGAAGGCTTACTGGAGCTAGCTCTTCGCTGAAAACGAAGCTCAGCGCCTTAGAGAAGTGCTTAAAACATGGGTTAAAGTGCTCTATTGGTGCAGCGATAACTAAGCTGAACTACAAGGACATTGACACCTTACTAAGCTATGCTCTGGAAAAAGACCTCTACACTGATTTGCTCGCCGTAATGCCTTGTGGAAGAGCGCAGATGGAGATTATCCCAACAGGGCTTAAGTATCACAGCTTCCTACAACGCCTATGGAAAAAGTGGAGAGTTGTCCCGATGAACGCTATCTCATGTGATAGCCGCATTTCAATCTACGAGCCGATATACCTAGCCTTATTAGCTGAGAGCGAAGAAGGTGATTGGAGGAGGCTCTGTTCAATAGGCGAGACCATGCACATAATGGAAGATGGAAGTGTAAGGACCTGCGTCTTCATCCCGTATACAATAGGTAACGTTAGGAAGGAGGGGTTAAATCAGATCTGGAAGAGGCTAGCCAATGATAAGCTTGTCGTCAAGCTCAGAGACCCTGAAAAGCTAAAGGGCATCTGTGGAGCCTGTCCCTTCAAGACGGTTTGTGGGGGCTGCAGAGCTAGAGCTTACCTTGTTAAAGGAGACCTATTTGCTTCAGATCCCGTTTGCTGGCGCACCTCTGACGTGTTTTGAAGCTGCTCTACTGACCAATAGGATTTGGAGTTTTCTAAGCTTAAAAATGTCAGGCATAACTACGTTACTCCTTTATGCGTCACAGACAAGCTCATACAAAACGAGAAGCGAGAAAAGCTTTCTTCACGTCACAGCCTGCGTTAACCCCATTACTCTAGCTTTATCTTTGAGATTTGGAGGGCCCATCGGCTATCGCGCAGGGTCTTCTCTGCCTCGACTATTTTGAGGCGGCGTTTAAATGGTGGGCCGTAGACTACTAGAGTGTGGTATTCGCCTCCTTCTCCACAAAGGTCTACGCCTTTATGCTTTAAATAGGCTAGGAATTCTCTGCTAAATGGTCTCCCAACCCACTCTCCGCTTATTAAATCAGCTTTAGCGCTCACTATAATGGCTTCAAAGCCGTTATCAAAGAACTCTGCAAGAAGATTCTCATAGCTTTCTCCCCATAGGGGCTCAAAGGCCTTAATCCCAATCTCACCGCATACCCGCTCAACCCAGCGCCTATGCCCATCTATGTTTATGTCCCCGAAGACAGCGCCACCATAGCCCTCCATCTTGAGCCTCCTAGCAATTCGCTTAAACTCCTCTTCGTAGGTCTCCCACCTCGCTCTACCATAAACTAAGGGTATTCCAAGCGCCAAAGCCTGATGCTCAAGAACCTCCAAGCTCACATTATGACCGCGTAGCCTCAGTTCTCCCTCATCAAGCATGCTAAGCAGACATCCAACCTCCAAGCCCATCCTCAACGCACGATAAAGAGCTAAATTGCAATCCTTCCCCCCACTCCAGGAGACGAAAACTCTCATCTTCTCAGCCCTATCACAAATCAAAAAATGCATAATACATTTTAAAAGTATAATATATCTTAGTAGCCCGGTCCTAGATGTCGAAATATAAGTGAAATTCGTATGGATGTGGCCTCATAGCTACCTCGTTGTACTCCTTTAATGAGTTTTCAACGATTTTGTCAATGGCGTCTTGCGCGAAAATTGGCTTTAAATATTCTTGATCGCTCATAAGCTCGTCGACAGCTTCTTTTAAGCTTCCTGGGAGCTCCTTTATGCCCATTTGCCTCCTACGCTCTGGCGTCATGTGGTAGATGTTTTCATCAACTGGGTCTCCTGGATCAATCTTCTTCTTAATGCCATCTAAGCCAGCTGCTAGCATAGCGGCAAAGCAAAAGTACGGGTTTGCCGCTGGGTCGGGTGGCCTATACTCAACTCTCTTAGTCTTCGGAGACTTCCTATGATATGCAGGTATTCTTATGGCAGCTGACCTATTGCTGCGGCTCCAAGCAGCGTAAACCGGCGCCTCGTAGCCTGGTACAAGCCTCTTATAGGAGTTTGTCGTCGGCGAGACTATAGCTGACAACGATCTAGCGTGTTCTATTAAGCCGCCTACGAAATATCTCCCGATTTGGCTCAGCTCGGCATACTCGTCGTCCGGGTCGTAGAATACGTTTTGACCTCCTTTCCATATGCTCACGTGGACGTGCATACCCGAAGCGTTGTCCATGAATATGGGCTTAGGCATAAAGGTAACTATCATGCCCCTCTTTACGGCGATGTTCTTTGTGACGAATTTGCAGGTTATCACGCCATCAGCCATGTTGGTGAGCGTGTCGTGGAGCATGTCAATTTCGCATTGACCTGCTGTCGCCACTTCGTGGTGATGTGTTGTGGAGAGTATGTTGAAGTAGTCCCTTAAGACTTGGACACATTCGTTTCTATATTCCATTAGGGTGTCTTGTGGTGGAGCTGGGAAATACCCTTCTTTAAACCTTATAGGATAGTTTGAACCTGTTGGAGCCCATATCGCCTCTCTAGACTCAATTCTGTAGCTCATACCCTTATATGGCATCATGACATCCCACGTCACCTTATCGAAGACGAAGAACTCAAGCTCAGGGCCCCAGTACGAGAAGTCGAAGCCTTCCTGTCTAAGGTATTCTTCGGCTCTTTGAGCTATGTAGCGGGGGTCTCTTGTAAGCCTACCCATGCCAAAGCCTCTATATATGTCGCAGATCATCCTGGCAGTTTTCATCTCCTGAGGTATCCAAGGTATTATGGCGAAAGTGTTTGGATCGGGCTTCAAGACCATGTCGGACTCCTGTATCTCAACAAAGCCCCTTATCGAAGAGCCGTCAAGCTTGGGCACACCTTGTTCGAAAACTTCACGAGTTAACACGTCAACAGTTATCGTCGTATGTTGCAGCCTACCTGGGCCGTCCGTAAACTGGAGGTCAATAAACTTTACCCCAGCTTCCTTAACGATCTTTAACACATCTTCTGGAGAAAGCTTTAACGGCTCAACCTTGCCATCTGGCAGTATCTTGTAGGGCATACAGCGCTAGCCTCTCTTAACATTGTTCACAGTTTCCCTGAGAGAATTAAAACATTTTATTTAAAGCTTTCTTTAAACAATGTAAAAGTTAAAAGCCTCACTCGTATTATGCGTAAAAATGTTTAAGAGAGGCTTTATAGAGGATAGCTGAACAGCTTTCAACGACCTTTAGGTCTACAGCTCGCGCTTACACTAAAGCCTCTTTACTAGCTCTTGAGCATACGCAGTTTCGCTCGCTTGGTATCTTGGGTATGACTTCCCTAAGCAGCTTATTCACCTTCTCGACGTTTGCTCTAAGCGTCTTGACAACTTCTTCGGCTGTGACAGGCTTTTCAGCCCAGACATCGTAGTCCGTTATCGTAGTGATGGGTAAGTAGCATATCTCAAGCTCCCTAGCTAAGATAGCTTCGGGAATTAACGTCATGCCTATGACATCAGCCCCCCACATCCTGTAGAGCTTCGACTCAGCTCTTGTCGAAAAACGGGGGCCTTCAATGCAGATGTAGGTTTTATCTCTGTGAACAGGTAATCCCAAGGATACTGCGGTGTTGTAGACTATCTCGGTCAGCTCCGGGCAAAATGGGTCTGCTAGCGAGAAGTGCCCCACGATGCCCCCTTCATAAAATGTATAGTCTCTGTTCTTGGTGAAATCTATAAACTGACTTGGTATGACTATGTCACCTGGCTTAAGCTCCTCTCTTAAGCTACCTACAGCAGATGGAGCTAGTATGCGGGTTACTCCAAGCTCTTTTAAAGCCCAGATATTGGCCTTATAGTTTATTCGATGAGGTGGTAAAACGTGTTTTCTACCATGCCTAGGTATGAAAGCTACCTTCTTACCTTTATATTCGCCGACGACGAGCCATGAAGGACTTCCATAGGGAGTATAGACTTTAACTTCCTCAGCGCCTTCTAATATCTCTGGGTCGTAGTGCCCAGTACCACCTATAATCGCTATCTCAGCTTTAGGTTGAGACATCGGGGTCGCCAAGCTAACAGTATGTAAGGTATCTTTGATTTAAGCTTTTCATAGTAATTGAGCTAACGGTATTTAGCACATGCGTAAGCTAATAAAGCGTGTTTGAAATGTGCTCTAGCAAGTGCTTAAAAGCTATATAGCTTTTAACGTAGAATTTTCTGGGGTGCTGTTATTTGGTTCAACCGATGAAATGCAAGTATCTAACTCTTGAAGATGTCTACAACATGACTAAGAAGTTGGCGAGCAAAATCAAAGCAGCTGGTTTTAAGCCTGATACAATTGTAGGCTTAGCTAGAGGAGGCTGGATTCCAGCTAGGCTTATGTGCGACTTTTTAGGCGTCGTGGACTTGATAAGCTTAAAGGTAGAGCATTGGATTGAAACTGGCAAGACGAAAGATGAAGCTATAATCAAGTATCCTGTTAAGTTAGATCATCTTGCTGGCAAGAAGGTTTTGTTGCTTGACGACATAACGGACACTGGTAAGAGCTTGATGGTCTCAAAACGATACGTCGAGCAGTTTAACCCAGCTGAAGTTAAGACAGCTACTATGCAGTTTATCGTAACCTCTAAGTTTAAGCCAGATTTCTACGCTGAAGAAGTGAGAGAGTGGACTTGGTTTATCTACCCGTGGAACTACTTCGAAGATACGACCACTTTAGTACAAAGGCTTATGGCCGATAAGGAACTTTGGACTCTTGAAGAGATTAAGGAGGGTCTTAGAAAGTACTTTGAAATTGATGTAGACTTAAACTGGCTAAGAGAAGTTATGTCAGTTATGGAGGAACGAAAACAGGTTAAGAAGGTTGTTGTGGAAGGGGTTGAAAAGTGGGCTAAGGCGTAGAAGTCATGGGCTTTGTAGAGGACCTCGGGAAAGCTGTTAGAGTCAAGGTATGTGTTAAGCCTCAATCAGGAGAAGATAGGTTTTCATTGGAAGGCGATGAGCTGGTTTACTACACTGTAGAGCCGCTGGTTAAGGGCAGGGCTAACGCTTCGCTTGTAAAGGCTTTAACAAAGACCTTGAAAGTCCCTAGAGAACACGTTAACATAATTTATGGAGTTAGAGATAGCGTTAAAGTTGTTGAAGTACGAGGCGTCACAGTTGAGGAGGTTAAGAAGAGGTTGTTGGAAGCTTTAAAGAAGCTTTAACTTTCTTAATGACCTCTTCATGCAGCTCAGATAAAGCCTTTTCAATGCCTTTAACATCGCTATTAGCAATTAACTGTTCCAGTTTACCTGCATCTAGAGATGGTAACTCCACATCTAGTGATATTTTCCTGACATGGTCTAATGCTTTCTCAGCATCTCTAGGCAACCCTAAAGACGTGGATAACAGCATATCAGCAAAAGCGTAGTAAGCTGACAACAAGTAAGTTAGGTATTCTGTGTTGGGGCTGAACCTAGGTATGTAAATTGAGCCTAGCGAGCTCAAAGCTGATGTGAGTTGTTTAGCTGCTTTAAAACAAGCTTTAGCTAACTCAGGCGGGTTGTAGTCGTCAAATGCTTTTTCAAAGTCCTCTAGGTTTAAGCTCAGGTTAAGGTTAAACTCGTTTAGCTCATCTGATATGAGCCGAGCTTTTCTCACAATATCTGAAACGAGGGCTTCTAAGCTATTCCACTCTTCAAAGCTACATATTTTTGAAAAAGCGAGAGAAAGCTTATATGACATGTCGAAGATGTTGAGCACGATATCAGATAAGAACTTCTTCTTACGCTCAGCATCTAACAGCTCCTTTAACTTAGACTTTATGGCATCAGCTACTTCAGCTAAATCTAAGGAACCTCTTGGAGGTATTCCCTCGAAGACTTCCTGGTGTTCAAAGCCATCTTGCCACACTAAGGTCAGCACATCGCTTTCAAGTTTAACAGCCTTAACCTTGTCTATTAAAAGCTCTTTAACGCTTTCCTTACGCTTCTTTAAAAAGCCCTTCGAGGTGAATATAGAGACCTTATCGTCGCGCACCTCAACCTCTACTTCACCAACTCCTCTAAGCACGACTTTCCTGCTTAAGACCTTCAAGAAAAAACACCTCATGCAGCTGCTCTCTTCTTTAAAATCCAGCTTCTAGAATCTAGCGAACACGATGTGAAGTGCTTAGTGAAGTATAGCCTCATATACTCCTTAGCGTATTCGCTGCTAAATGGCAAATCCTCTAACTTAACCATACCCTTCCTTGAAAGCTCATTAGACATTATTAGCTCGGCTACGGGGTAGTTTGCCATAAACTCCCTCATAGCTAAATACCTTTTCAACACAGTAAGCCCCTTAGGGGCAAGCTCAAGCAATATGTATTCGCACGCATTTAACATGCTCTGCGGATTTAAGGGGTTATAAAGCTCTTCAGTCAACACCTCCCTAACCTTAGTGTAAAATTCCACATCCTTGCCCCAGTCATATCCCGGTATCGGGCTCTTCTCATCTACAGCTTTCTCAGCTTGTAGAACCTTATCGTAGATCTTCTTTAAAAGCTCCATAGACTTAGCATACAAGTCACTTAACGTGACGTTCATTTTCACTAGTTCAGGTATTTCGTCGACTTTTTCGAGAACAGCTCCAAGAGATTTTATCGTTTCAACAGATTCAAGTTCGTCTTTAAAAGCTTCTTTGCCAAAAGCGCTGATGAAAGGTGTCATAAGCTCGTTGAGGAACTTTGTCTCAAAGTTTCTTACAAGTTCGACAACCCTGCTCTTTAAGTCCTTAAGCTTGCCAGCGTACTGCGCTTCAAACTCGTTTAACCTTTCCTTGACCTCTCTTAAAGCAAGCCACGAGTCTCCTTGATCAAGATAAGCCTTAATTACGTTATACCCAGCGCTTGAAGGCGGGAGAGCTGGATCTACTAAGCCCCTGATGGTATTGTATATCTGCTCATATAGGTTGAGAAGGCTTCTAGCAACATCTTCAGCTGCTTTGTTCACGTTTCTTAAGGCCTCTACCTTCCTCTCTTCATCCCATGACTTAAAGACATCTTCATTACTAACCGACAAGTCAACGCCTTCAGGTAAGGATATTTCAACGCCTATGGACTTAGCCCAGTCTACGACATCCTTTAAATCTGATGCCCTCCTAAGGTACATTGAGGATAGAGCGTTGTTTAACATCGACTTCACATCCTCAAGCTCAGTTTTAACAGACTGCGCTGTTTGCGAAATGCTCTTTAACTTCAAAAAGCCAGCTAAGCCGAGCTTAGACTTTGAAGTCCTCGACTTATCAAGTAGAAGCGCGAGTCTCCTCTCTATTGGACTAACATCTGATATCGGCAACAAATTCTTCACGTCGCTTAAAATGCCTAAAAGCCTCTCACATTCTTTCTCCATTGAGGATAGGAGGCTCTTAAGCTCCTCTCTAAACCTCTCCTGTGACTCTAAAACGCTGAGCATGAGGTTTGAAAATAGGACGCTGAAGCCAGCTGCTATAGCGAAGAAAACGGAGTATATCAAAGTAACGTCAGTTAAGTACGTGATGTAGTTTAATGAGCTTGCTAAGGTAGTTGTTAACACGTGGAAGATTAGGATAGACGCTATCATCGCAGCAGCTTTGGCTACAGTTTCAGCGTATTTGTAGATCGACTTTAAAGAAGCAAATATCTTCGTGCTCTTTAACGTAAGCCTGGCTACAGTTAAGCTAGCTACGATAAATAGCACGAAGCCGCTCAAGGCTATAGCGGAGTTGGCGTAGACAATCATGGAGTTAGATAAAGCTTGCACTGAAACTTCCTCTGCATGAGTAGTCAACGCGTTTATCAAATCCTCAATTGTCAAGGTACTTAAAGGCGGCGGAACAGCTTCATAGATTGTGAGCTTCGTGTAGAGAAGTGGAGGAAGATCCATGAAGTTTTCAGAGAGAAGTCCTTGAAGCTTTTCAATACTAAATGAAACCACTTGGAAGGGTATGTAGAGGACCAGGTAGTAGAATAAGCTAATCCATGGGTTAAAGCCTGAAAAGATCAACACTGAAACTATGATTAGCGGTATTGCGAGATAGTAAAGGTTGGTGAACATCAAGAAGAACGCTAACAAGCCTATGAAAGCTGATAACGCTTTCTGAGGTGTGTCGAGGATGAAGGCTATGCTCAACAAAAGCCCAAGACACCAGACAATAGCTAATGTTTTAAAAGCTAATCCAAACTCGCAGAGAGAACCAAGGAAGCCTAGGTAATTTAAGTGGTATATTGACAAACATAACATAGCGAATGAAGCTAAGGCGGCTATCGCCCTAGGCTTCTTAACAGCAATTAACGCAAACGTTATGCCCAATGCACCAGCTAAGAATATTGCTTGGTTAAAAGGTAACAGCGGTATGGCTGTCATGCTCAAAGCTACGTCTAAACCTATGACAGCCGCTATCAAGAGCTTAAGTGAGCTGCGCTTGACAATCGAGATGCGGCTGACAGCTTCTTGAGCCAATACCACATCCCCGGCAAAGTTTAAGACAGCTATCAATTAATTGACTGAGAACCGCTCATATAAGGGTTATTTATAAGTTTCAGCTACCTTGAGAGAAGAGGGGCTTTGATGCGCGAAAGCATTGAAGCACTATTTGCTTCTCTCGAAAAACACGTGAACATGGTTAAACTTGATTATCCAGAGATGTCGGTTATAGGCATTGGCAGCTTAGGCGTGGAGACAGCTTTACCGCTTATAGAGCAACATAGAGGTGATAAGATTCGCGTTGGGCTGATATATTCTTCATTTGACGGGCTGACTGCCATCTTGGAGAAGCTCGGCCTCAAACAGGATGTTCTAAGGAAAGCTGCCGTAAAAACCCTTGAAAGAGAAAAGATATCCTCTCTGTGGCCTCTATCATATGAAAATGCCGGAGGCGGGAACTTCTTCAAGGAAGTTAAGAGGGCTGGTTTACATAAGCCCAAGCTAGCTGTTATCGTGGCAGCTGCATATGATGGTCTTAGCAGTGGGATAGCTTGCAGGCTCGCAGAGTTTTATAGAGATCATGGAGTTAAGACAGTGTTTTTTGCCATCATGCCTTCAGCTGATGAGCCCGAAGTTCACATGTTTAATGCTTATTGCGCGCTAGCAAATTTGCTTGGAAAACGTGCAGCTGATGTCGTAACGCTCATGAGTAGGGATAGGCTTGAGAAATTTGAGGTTATTGACGCGTATGGTAAGCCATTTAGAGGTCTTCAAGCTTTAGGCGTTATGCTAAGGGTATTACATAGGTTTGTTGGAGAAGCAGAGTGGTTTGCGCATTCGTCTAAGGAGCTTGACATTAGGCACTTTACCCCCTTATTAGCTTTGAGCACAAGCTTAGAGATTTATGGCAGCATTAAGAACATGTTGAGAGTGGCTGCGATCAATAAGTTACTTGACATCGAACTTGACTCCGCTCAGTGCCTCTTCGTGTATCCCACGTTGCTAGGTCTTTTAAGCGACGTAACTCACGAGACCTTCATAAGAGCTGTTACGGCGTGGCTTGAAGGTAGGGCGAAGCTAAGCTTAATTCACGTAGCTGAGCCTAGATATGTTAAACTAGGCTTTGATAAAATAGACTTGCTCTTGTTAATTGGAGGCTTTAAGCTAAAGGATTTGGTGGATCGCGTTCTGCACGAGGGGTATTTGAAGTTTAAGTCTGTAGCTGTTGAAAGAAAACTTGTGAAAGAAGAGGTTTTAAGGGATCTCGAAGAAGCGCTTAATGGCTACTTAGAGAGGTTTTCATAGAGCTTTTCTAGCTCAAGCTCGTGTTCTACTAAGAACGACCTACTTAACGCTTTTTCAGCTGATGAAGCTTTTTCATAGAGACTTCGCATTTCAACGATGTTCTCTAAGTCCTCTATCTTGCCTCGGCCAGCAACGGCAAACAGCGATATTACCCAAGGATCTCTTGAGTCAATAACCCTTATGGTTATGTTTCTTGAAACCTCACCCGTTATGTAGCCTGCAAAAGCTGTGAAGAGCTCTTCGTTCAGGTCTTGATCCCACATACCAGGTGGCGCTGCAACCGTTATCCATATGTAATCCGTCCTATACCTCGGCGCGAAGCCGAAGATGCTAGAGTTTCTAAAACCTCTAATGACGCTGCGCATGTACTCTCTAAAGGTCTCCCGGTTGATAATCTCCTTTAATATGCCTTCTCTCGAAAGTGACTCCTCCTCGCCAGCTAGTATTTTGTGCATGATCTTAAGTTGCTCTTCTTGCGATAGCTCAGCTACCCTCTCGAAGACGCTTTTAGCCTTAGTGATTCTCGTCATTCTGTCGTAGTACTCTTTTTCAAGCTCGACGGTGTAATACAAGTTCTTCCTGTAATCTGATACCGCATCAAGCTTCTTCTCAATGTCGCTATATAGCGATATTAGCTCCTCGACCTTATTTAGCTCAGCGTCGATGATGGCTTTCTTGGCGTTAAGCGAGGCTAAGTTTTTCTCAAGTTCGTCAAGTCTTTGCTTGATCTTCTTCTTGCTAAACGGCATTAAGCTCTTCTTAAACTCCTTCTGAGCATCTCTAACTTCAGCTTCAGCCAGCTTTATCCGCTCAAGCATCATGTCGAGCTCTCCTTGAAGCGCATTTCTAGCATCGTTTAACGTGTTCCTTAGGATGCGCACTTCAGTTAACAAGGAGTCTAGGAACTTGACCTCTGAGGTGGGCTTGTTAAATAGCGTTGATATCACGTTGAAGATCACTTGAAGCTCTATTGACCCGATCTTCCTAAGCGAAGACAATATCTTCTCGTTTTCCTCGGTCTTCGGCAGCTTTGAGTATAGCTTAAACAGTATGTCGGCTAAAGCTCTGGCTTCTAAATAGCTGTATATGCACTTAAGACCTGTATCGGTTAGCCTTAGCAAGTTTACGAAGCCTGATATCAAGTTTCTCTGACCAGCAGTTATGCTGCGAGCGCTTGGCACTAGGTCTTGTAGCCTACCGATTATCGCTTCGGCGACTTGTGAAAACTCTTCATATGACTTAGCTACGTTCTGTAAGAGGTTTAAGCCTTCTTGTATGTTCTTGGCGACAGCGTCTTCAACACCACCTTCTTTAGCGTACATGCCTATAGTGCTTAGCCCCTTGTTTAAGTCTTCAATCCAAGCTTTTATTGAATCTTCTAAGCTCTTAAGCTGCATCAAGTAGTTTTGGTCTAGATTCGTAGATGTCCTTAGAAGCTCTTTAAGAGATTCGTCAAAGCGCTCTTCAACATACGCTCCCGTCTCTATCAGGTACTTCTTATAAAGTTCAGTTAAGTCCTTCTTTCTAAGGTCAAGTAGCCTTGAGACTAAATCCATTACCTTAAGCTTTTCCTCAATAACCCTTCCAAGGCCCGTCAACTTCTCGATGTAAGCTTTAAGCGCATGTATATAATCGTCAACTGGGTATATGATTCGCATCATGCTTATCGCGTTGATGAAGTTATCAGTTAACCCCACCTCAGCTCCGATGCCGTTCAATAGGTCAGCTATATCGAAGTCCATCATCAAGTATATCATGTCGACTAAAGCCTTGTCAATAACTCTCTTAGCTTCAGCCAAGTTACCTGTCCTACCGTATACCGGAGCCAGCGGTATGAACATCATGGCGTTAAAAGCGTTTTCATAAACTTCTCCATAAGCTTCGACAACCTTATTGTTTAAGTCGCGGTTTAACATCAAGGCAAGCTCCATTAATGACGTGTAGGCAGCGTGGCCTTTTGCAGGCGGGTCGTCAGCTTGACATGGCAAAATGCATAAGCCTATTATCGCTACGCCAGTTCCAAGGACTTTTCTAAGCTGCCTCACAAAGTCTAGCACCATGCCGCTCCCAGTTCCGCCGCCTAAGCCGAAGACTATCAAGACTATCGGCGTGAAAATGCTCGCGGCTAGCTGATCTTTGAAAGCATTTATGTAGTTTTGTATGATCCCAAGCTGGTAATAGTTTAAGGCGTAAATGGCTTTTGACAAAGCCCTCCTTCTACCTACACCACCAGTTAAAGGAGGTATTTCTATGGCTGACGACAGCCAAGGCCTATACTCCTTAAGCTTTACACCTTCTCTCAACAAGTAATCTTGAAACTTGTCGTAAACAAAGTCAAACATCGCGTCAGGTGTAGGCGATTTAACAGATGCAGCTATCAACCTGAGCCTGTCGAGAGGGATACCCTCAGCTTTAATCCTCTTCAAGACTTGTTCATAAGTGTGTTGCAAGCTCTTGATATCTTGATCTGCCACATCTAATGCCATTAATGAAAGTCTAATACCTTCTCTCTTAAGCAAGTTTATTGTCCTCTCATCACTTAAAAACGTCTCAACAATGTTAGTACCAGCTCCGCCTAAGCCGATTATGTGGATGGAGTTAGCGTACATCCTCTCCATATGCTAACCCTCCACTACTCAACTTCTTCAAGTCTCTTCTTAACAGCTTCAAGCTCAGACGCCAATGCCCTATCAACTCTTGAGGCTCTAACTAGCAATGCCTCTAGATTTCTAACTTGTTCCCGAGTTATAGATTTAACGTAATCAAGCTGAAAACCAGACCTCCTCCATAGGTAAACCATGCCTACAAAAGCCGCTGCTAAAGCGACAGCTATGTATGGCATGGCAACTTCATGCAGAGGTTTTATAGGCTTAAGCGGCACCTCCTCTGAGCTGCTTGGCACAAGCCCAAGTAGAGTGTTTGCGAGCTGGATATCCCCCTTCTCAGCAAAGCTTTCAGCCAAGCTTACAATACTGTTAGCTAGCGTATAGTACTCTTCAACAGCTACATCCTTAACGCTTTCTAAAACCTGCTTTTTCTGAGAAAGCGCTTCTTCAAAGCTTAAAATCTCGCTATCAACAACCATATGCTTAATCCAATCTATCACCGAGCCCTCAACTATCGATAGCTTGACAACTGTTATGTCGCGCTTTTTATGTAGTACGAGGTCGAGCTGAGGATATGAGATAACACAGGCATCAGATGGGACTTTGCCCATCAACATCACAGTTAAAACTCCTTGTTTAGCTGAAAATCTAAGCTCGTTTTCAGACGGATTCCAAATTGAGTAGTTAATCATACCAGCCGCATCCTCAATTACGTACCAGTATTGCGGACCAACTCTCTCAAGCTCTGTTGTAGCGGATAACATGATGTTGGCTGTATATGGCACCACTATGGTGAAGGTAATGTTATACGTTGAGCCAGCAACTAAGGGCTGAGAAGCAGATATCTCTAAGCCTGTAGCGAAGTCTTTTATTACGACATTGGAAATCCAGCCCTGTTGAGCTGAAGCAGGCGAAGCAGCAGCAGACATCAACGCTACTAAAAGAAGGGCTGAAAACAGTGTTAAGTGCTTTCTTAACAAGGTTTCAACCACCTAGACGTGTTCTCCGGCACATCAGCTATACCCTATTCTTATGTCAATAGAATAAATACTTTGTCAGCCTCTAACCTTCAGCTTATGCCTATAACGCTTATCGCTATCAATTACGTGTATAACCTCCCATCCTCTACGTACAAGCTCATCTGATATAAAGCGTCTATGACACTTGAACCACAGCATTTCAGAGCACATAATTGCAGGGTTGTTGGCTTGGCTAATGGTTAAGATTAGGTGATCTAATGCTCGCTCAAAGTCCTTGGTCTTCACGTACTCTTCATAGCTTATCTCTCGAAACCCTCCAAGTTCTTCTCCAAGCCAAATATACCTAATGCCTTCTTTTTCAACAGCTTCCTCGAGAACTTCTCTTTTAAAATGTGGGTATTTACTTGAAGTTGGGAAACGCCTAACGTCTACGAGCAAGTCCACCTTAAGCAACTTTAATATGAAGAGGAAGTTTTCGAGGCTTCGATTTGAATGCCCTATTGTATACACTCTTCTCGACATTACTCTAAGCTAATAGCCTACGCCCAACCTTCAGCGCCAAGACAGGGTGTTTGAGAAGCTTTAACGCTGGGGTAACTATGTCGATCCCATTTGCTAAGTTGACTACGTCTTCTGGCGAGAACACGTCTGCTAAGGAGTTTAAGTCATCATCTGAAAGGCCCTCAATAACCTTAAGCGCCTTCAAGCTCTTTGCAATCCTAGCCCCCCAATACTCGTTGTATCTCCTTGGGTACTCGTCTAAAACCTCCTTAGAGAAATCGTCGTTTAAAACAGCTTTAGCTACAACCTCACCAGCTATTTTACCAGCAGCTATGCCAGAGTGTATCCCTCCTCCTGTCAACGGTATTGTTTGGCCAGCAGCGTCTCCACATAGGAGTACATTGCCTTTGTAAAGCTCCCTAATTTGCCCTCCAATAGGATCTGGCGCACCGCTTATCTTCACGATCTTAGCTTTATCGAACATCTCGGGGTGTCTTTTAATGAACTTGTCTAAGTAGGGTTTAGCTGGCTTATCTTGGACTCCTATCCCCACGTTCGCGACGCTCTCGCTTTTCGGGAAGACCCATACGTAGCCTTTTGGTGCTACATCATTTCCCAGGTATCCGTGAGTATAGTATGGCTCAGGTATTCTGCAGTTCACCATTACGTATTGAAGTGTGGGGATTATCTTGTAGCTTGACCTATCAAAGCTGGCGAGCTTAGCTACTGTAGAGTTAACGCCATCACATCCCACAACGGCTTTAACGTTAACTTGGAGAATCTCACCTGCCTTATTTACAACGACGCTGCGTACTCTGTCTCCATCCCATTTAAAGCCGACTAGCTGAGCCATAACCCATAGCTCGGCACCAACTTTGGCAGCTTCTTCAGCCATGCTCTGAAGAAATAGAGGCTTGTTTAAGACGTAGCCATCGTAGCCAGGTCCTTCGACAATAACTCTCTTAGACTCATCTGGAGGATAGACGCAAGCTCCCTTCATCTCATTAGCTATAAAGGTCTTTGAAGGCTTTAACTCAGCCGTTTCGAGAGTTTTCTTTGACACGCCTTCAGCACACGCTTTTAACCCAAGCTCCCTCTCCTTCTCAACAACTAAGACTGAAACACCGCGCTCAGCAGCTTTTCTAGCAGCCATTAACCCAGCTGGACCAGCTCCAACGACGACTACGTCGTAGCTAAGCAATTAAAACACCGCTAGCTGAAAAAAGCATTAACACGTCTATAAAGCATTTACGTGAAAGCCGAGGAGACTCTTTACATTCGAGGATTAGGACAAGTATTTAAGAAGCTTCATTCAGAGTATAGCTGGAGAGCTTATGAAGAAAGTCACGCTTGTTTTAACAGAAGACGAGTACAAAGCTCTGTTAAAAGGAGAACTTAAGCCTAGAGAAGACCTGAAAATCAGGTTTAGGAGATTTAAGTTGAACTTGTTTGCTCGTGACCCGACATGGCAGTAAGGGTAAGAATTAGAATCCATACCTCTAAAGCTAAGCATGCGGATGTAGTCGCCGTAGCAAATGCTGGCGCTGAAACCGATGTACCCATACTGGCTATACCGCCTGAGATAGCCCAAGAACTCGGCTTATGGCCTTCTAAAGGTTACTCAACCGTCTCCTTAAGAGAGCTGACATCAGAGAGCTTCGGCTACATGCTTGAAGAACAGGTGCTAACCGAGCTTCTAGATGAAAAGGGGAATAAAGTGTCAGAAGCAAGGTCTTACGTGTTGATCAAACCGGGACTTGACGAAGCAACTCTTTCAGATGCTCTCATAGAGGCTTTGGGAATAGTAATTCTACAAGCTAAGAAAGGTGTATGGAAACATGTTAACGACCCACCAAGCGTAGCTAGGGAAAGCGCATCTTAAGGCTACGTGATGAAAAGTTTGTACAAAACTCAAGTTTTCAACCGCCTTTGGTAAGAAGACTTCTTAGCCCTATTTTTACGCGCTCAAAAAGTTGAGTTTACAACAGGTTTTGAAACTGGTTTCAAATACATGACTTTTAAGGCGTTTCAACCCTTGTCTCACTGCGGTGAGCAAAATGAAAGGGAAATGGCTGAATAAAAGGATTGCACTTGTTGGAGTATTGCTGGCAATAGGGGTGATAAGTGGTGGAGCGGTAGCAGCACCTAACGGTGGAGTAATAGCCAAAATAATACCGCCAGTAGTCCACAAAGCTGGTGAGCTAAAAATAGTAGGAAATCTCAACAATAATTCGGTATCGATAGTGACACCGGACGGGCAAGTATACACAGCAAGAATACAAAGAATACATCCTATAACGAAGGAAACTGGAAAAATAATCAGGAAAAATGGAGAGAATCTAATAATTTCAATAGGCGATAGAACAGGCGTTATTAAAGTCGTAGGTTTTAATCTCAGCCTCACAGAAGAACAAAAGCAGAAAGCGATAGAAATGGCGTTGAACAATAAGAAAGTTAAGGAGTTAATAAAAAACAAAAACTACACGATCCTGAAAGTGGGACCATGGGTAGGAATTGGTGCAGTAGGTAGCGAAACGAGATTAGGTGATGAGCAGGAGGCAAAGGTCATCGGAGCAAGCATCTGGCTGAAGGTAGAGGACAGCTGTTATTATATAGGAGTGAACTTCGAAAGTGGCAAGGTGGATGTTCAGGAAATGCCGTGTCTTCAATAACTTTTTTCAAATTTTTTATTTTTTGGTGGCAACATGAAGCCAGATATAACGAGAAAGGATCTGATTTTCGCATGCATCGTCATTGTGTCTTCTTTTACATTGGTTTACAAGCTACTCACTCC
>Ga0180301_10001840_pt1 | contig 16640 bp, 16 predicted proteins | sample GuaBasSediGuay16_FD_121797 | JGI IMG/M metagenome (GOLD analysis project Ga0180301, IMG submission 121797) | Subseafloor sediment microbial communities from Guaymas Basin, Gulf of California, Mexico - Guay16, Core 4569-2, 12-15 cm | ecosystem: Environmental > Aquatic > Marine > Hydrothermal... | reverse complement strand
GATTTCTGTGTGGTTAAGTGCAACGTCACTGAGCTATTAAAAGCTGCTCGTGAAATCTTGAAAGAAAATGTCGAAAATTGTTCCGAACCTGTTCTTTGCTCTCAAATATACGGAAAGAAACTTTTTGAGAAGTTTAGAAAGCCTATAGTGATCACCTTGGGAGAAAAAGGCGCGCTGGGATTCGATAAAGAGGGGACTCTCATTAGGATTTCCGCCAGGAAGGTTAAAGTTGTAGATGTTTGTGGAGCTGGGGATGCGTTTACCAGCTGCTTTGCCCTCGCTCTCATGGAAAGCCAAGATTTTCGAAAAGCTTTGAGCTTTGGGGTGAACTGCGGGGGGATATGCGTACAACAACCAAGAACAGGGAAAATAACATCAAACGTGCTATTAGATGAGTATAGAATTCTCCCATCCTTCTCCTTGAAGAATGAAAATACCATCTTACTGAATCCTGAGAAGATCAAAAGTGGAAGGGTAAGGGTGGCTCTCTTCGATTTCGATGGAACAGTGTCCCTTCTGAGGCGAGGATGGGAAAACGTAATGGAAAAGGTCATGGTAGAGGCAATAACAGGAGGGAAAGAAATCTCTGAAAAGCTCTATCATCAGATACTGAATGCTGTGAGGAACCTGATAAATAGGAGCACAGGAGTTAGAACTTCCGTTCAAATGAGAGTTTTAGAAAGAATGGTTCAAAGATATGGACTGGTACCTGAAAGAGAAATTTTGAGTTACCGGGAATACAAAAAAGTGTATACAAGTAGGTTGAAAGAACTTGTAAAAGAGAGAATGAACGAAGTTATCGCTGGTAAAAGAGAGAAGAAGGAATTCCTTGTGGAAGGTGTCATAGAATTTTTGGAATTGCTCAGAGAAAACGGCATCAGGATATTTCTAGCCTCTGGAACAGATAGATCCGATGTCATAGAAGAAGCGAGGTTTTTAGGAGTCTATGATTATTTCGAACCCTTGGAAAATGTTGTGAGTGTAAAGGAAGAGCTCACGAAAAGAAGGATTGTAGAAGAACTCATTAGACGATTCAGTATAAGTGATGGGGAACTCCTCGTGGTTGGGGATGGCCCTGTTGAGATAATGATTGGGTGGAAGCACAAAGCCTTAACTCTAGGCGTTGCTTGTGATGAGTATAAGAGCAGTTTATGGGATTTCAGAAAAGTTGAAAGACTCACAAGAGCGAAAGCAGATGTCTTGATACCGAATTTCTCATTGTGTTTTGAAGATTTAAGATCCTTAATCTTTTAATATCCCTCTGCAACCTGCCTCAGTGTTTTAAGGGTTTCTTCGAAAACCCCTGGAACGCATGCAAGGATTTCTTTACCAAAGAGAAAATCTTCCTTCGTAACCCCGGATACGATAGCTCCCGCTTCTCTTGCTATCAATGATCCTGCAGCCACATCCCAAACTTCAAGGCCGAATTCCCAATAACCATCCATCTTTCCACATGCTATGTAACAAAGTTCCAAAGCAGCACTTCCAAGAATCCTAACCTCTTGCACTTTTCTCATCATGACCTCTATTGTCTTAAATGTTTTTTCCGTTAGATTAGTATCGTAAGGCCATCCCGTCACAAAAAGGGTTTCCGACAGTTCTTTTTTGTCGCTCACCTTTATCCTCTCATCGTTTAAAAAAGCCCCTTTCCCTTCTTTTGCATAGAACATTTCGTTTGTCGCAGGTGAGAAGACAACACCATGTGTTACCTTTCTTTTTTCAAAAAGAGCGATCGATATTGAGAAAAAAGGAAGGCCGTGGACGAAATTCAACGTACCATCCAGCGGATCAACAACGAACACTTCATCTAAATTGCTTTCTTTCCAACTCTCTTCGCCAAGTACTTTTATTCCTGTCTTCTCAAGTGTTTCTTTTATGATCCTTTCAGATCCTGTATCTATCTCCGTGACAAGATCGTTTATGTTCTTCTTCATCTCAACTTGCTTTACCTTTCCTAGATTATCCATAAGGAACTTTCCTGCTTTTCTTGCAGCCTCCATCATGATATCGAGCATCATCTCACCTCTTCTCTATCTCGAACTTATCAAGAATAACTTTTCTTGGAACGATTCTTCCATTCACATACTCTCCGACAGCCTTAACTGTGAAGATTATTCTGTCTTCTTTTACTTCTGCCAAAACGTAATGAAGAAAACCTGCTGCTTCTGATACGGACCACGGGAGATGCCTTCGCCTTCGTGAAAAGAGCCCAAATCCCAGCGGAGCCCCACCACCGCCTGTAACGACGTACTGTATACCGTTTCTTTCGAATCTTTCATAGTTGTGGATGTGACCGCTGAAAACAGCGTTAACACCATACTTTTCGAAGATCCACCGCCATTTGTCCTCGTGCGTTGGCTCGGTGTTGGGCGTGTTCGTGTAGAATGGGTGATGGAAAAACACGAGTTTGAACTTCTTGTCCTTGTTCTTTTCAAGATCGGAGATGAGCCACTTAGTCTGTTGATCGAAAAGCCCAGTAGTTTCAGAGACGTTACTATCGAGGATGATGAAATGAACATCACCTGCATCGAATGAATACCACCTTCTGTGAAAGTCCCCCCCGCCTTCTGGTAGCATGAAAGCCTGATAATAGATGCTCGAATTTCTCTCATGATTTCCAAGAACAGGAACATAGGCTGATACTGCGGTCAAACTTGCCATGGATTTGAAGAATTCGTCCCAATCCCTCATGAGATCCCCACTTTCAACGAGATCTCCAACATTTATGACAAAAAGAGGCTTTTCTCTGGATATAGCTTTTGCAACAAGTTCATGCCATTCAGGATTAGTTCTGGTGTCCCCATAGATAACGAATCTGTAGCTTTTACTATCGAGTGTTTTAAACCTGCATTTTTTCGAAAGACCTCCCACATAGATTTTCACTGTATACTCTGTATTTGGTTTCAAATTCTTCAGTTTAAAAGAGTGGAAGTTATCCCATAGGCTATCTATGTATTTTTCCTCATATTCAGGACCTTCTATCTCAATGAGAGCCGGTGCAGGTTTGAGAGTCCTCCAATTTATGTAGGCACTATCGGTCGATAGAGCCGTGATGTATGGAGGCCATACAAAATCATTCTTCCTGAAGGATGAAACAACCAAAGGTTTCTGAGATTTTACCCAATAACCTTCCGTTAAAATGGAGAATTCACATTCTTTTGGTAAATCTGCAAACTCAAAGTATCCAGCCTCATCTGATGTTGTTACCGAAACGAATTTACCATTCAACTCAGCTCCTATCTTCAAATATTTCACAGGATTTCCCTTATTATCTACTACCCTGTACCTTTCCACGTTTTTAAGGTTTAACAATTTTCTTCTCAGCTCTTCAACATCCTTCCCTACGAATATCTTCGTATTGAAAGTTACTCTTTCTGCTTCTGCTATTTTCGCGAAGGCTAGTATAAAACCTTTTAAAACCATTCCCTTGGCTTCAGGAGCATATATTCCATATGCTACATTTCTTCCTTGTACGAAAAAGAAATCCTTCTCTCTTATGAATATTGGATCAAAATCACTTATTTTGATGATCTCACGAAGTATCACTCTCTCGCCAGGAGAAGCACTCACCGTGATATCGATATTCATTCCATTCCCTTCGATTACACTGTAACATACCTCGACATCTCTGTTTCCTGCTTTACCAATAAATCTGATGCTATCATCCATTTCTTCGTAGTTTGTGAAAACAACGGTACTTCTTATTATGGAGAACTTGATACTCTCTATGGAATCGTACATGTTATCATAAAGGGCGATACCGTTCAGCACACCTAACTCACCGTTTTTAGAGCCAAGTACGAAAATCGCATCATCAGTTTTCAAGACGAAATCTCCCACGTCAGCGTAAGGGCACATTCCTCTAAAAGGATCTTTTTCTTTCAATCGTTCTATACTTACACCAGTCACAAATGTTGCTAGAATCAATAAGATCACCAGAAGCTTCTTCATATCTCTCCCTCCTTCTTTCCTATTATCGCATCTTGTCACTGCCGAAGTAAACCCTTTTAGAAACTGGCTCTTCACAACATTGTATTTTTTCATAGGAGCGATTCTCAATCAAGATGTGCTATATTAGGAAAAAACCGGATGGGGGTGGATGTATGAAAGAATTGATCTCATTCATTCGGGAGAAAATGGCAGAAACTAAGATACCAGGACTCGCAATCTCAGTCTTGAAAGATGGTAAGGTAATTTTCACAAAGGGATTTGGCTTTCGAAACGTGGAGGAAAATCTCCCAGTGACTGAGAAAACGCTGTTCTACGTAGGTTCTGTGACAAAATCTTTCACTGCTCTCTCTATAATGAAGCTTGTGGAAGATGGAAAGATCTCCCTGGATGATCCTGTCAGTAAATACCTGGATCTGAAGCTTGAAGTTGAAGGATCTCCTGTTACTATTCATCACCTTTTAACGCACACTTCAGGTATACCCGCTCTTGCATATGCAGAAGCCGTGATTCGAGGATATTTCGAAACTTCAAATGTTTGGCTTCCCATATCCAAGCCCGAGGACGTACTGGATTTCATACAAGATTACGAGAGTTGGATCGAGGCAAAACCTGGGGAGAGATTCTTCTATCTGAATGAAGGATACGTTCTTCTTGGACTAATCATCTCAAAAGTTTCTGGTATGAATTACGAAGAATTCGTCAAGAAGGAAATATTTGAGCCTTTAGGTATGAACAAATCGATTTTCTGTGATAAGAGGGTGTTCTCAGAAGAAGATATCGCATCTCATTACATCCTGGATAGAAACGGATCTTTGGTTTTGAAAAAACCCTTACTGGGAGTGACGGCGGATGGAGGAATCGTAAGTTGTGTAGAGGATCTTTCAAAGTACGTTGATATGATGATCAATAGGGGAAAATTCGATGGAAAAAGGATTCTGAAAGAAGAGAACGTGGAGAAAATGGAGAAAGAGTACGTGAAGATACCTTATGAAGTATTCGGTGGAGAATCTTATGGTTACGGTTGGATGATATACCCAAGATTCTTTGGTAGGAAGTTAGTAGGACATGGTGGTTCAGTTTTGACTCACAACACGTTCGTAGGGTACATTCCCTCTGAGAAATTGGGGGTTGTGGTTTTAACAAATGTTGCAGGGTATTCTCCCATGTATTTTGGTATGTACGCTTTGGCCTTGGTTTTGGGAGAGGATCCGGGTAAACTTCCGTTTATCGAATACGAAAAGATTTTGAACAGATTGCAAGGGATCTATCAAACTTACAAAGGAACGATGACATACACTGTGAGGAGAAGAGGAGATTTCTTGTTCTTGGAATACAAAGATAAGTATGTTGAAGAAACTATACCACTATTCCTTGAAGAGTGTAAAGAGAAAAGTTATTCGTTCTACACAATCATTCGTGGTAGAAAGATGAAGGTTGAGTTCAGAATAGAGGGAGACAAAACCTGGTTGATCTACGAAAGGTACAAGATGCTGAAAAAGAGCTGTATTCTTTGAAAGAATAAAGTATGGGGTGGGAAGGAGTTAATCGCCCACCCCATAATATATATTTGTATTCAGCCTACCACAAAGATATTCCAGGAGGAACTATTTCATCAATTTCCTTCATGATCTCATCTGGTATATCGAGCTCTAAAACTTTTGAGTATGTTTCTAACTGTTCAACTGTTCTTGGACCGATTATCGGCGATGTAATATCAGGATTTTTAAGAATCCATGCGACGGCAAATGGAACGGGTTCGAACCCTTCTCTTTCAACGATTTTCAAAATCTTGCTCACAGCCTCTAACCTCTTTTTCCCAAGTGGTGTATCAAGCTACATATCCTTCCATTCAGGATGTTTTGCAGATCTACTGTCAGGTGAGACTCCTTTCAAGTACTTCCCTGTGAGCCATCCTTCAGCAAGAGGGCTCCATGTAACGAGTCCCACACCGTATTTTCCTGCATACGGTATTATCCTCGCTTCTATCTGGCGCTCTATAATACTGTATAGAGGTCGTTCAACAACGAATCGCACATAGTTTCTCTTATCACATATCCACTGCGCCTCGACGAGTTGCCATGCTGGGAAAGTTGAAGTTCCAATGTATCTGACATATCCCTTGTGAACCAGATCGTTGAGGGTATCGAGCGTTTCCTCAAGAGGTGTTGTGGGATCCGGTCTATGTATATAGTAGATATCTGTATATAGTAGATATCTATATAGTCTGTCCCTAATCTTCTGAGACTTTGCTCGATCTGATGCATGATGTGTTTTCTACTGTTTCCATAATCGTTTGGCCCATCTCCCATAGGAAAATGAACTTTCGTCGCAAGAACAACACTATCTCTTTTACCTTTTATAGCTTTACCAACGATCTCTTCGGATCTTCCTTGATTGTAGACGTTTGCTGTATCTATAAAATTTCCACCTGCATCCAGGAATCTCCTGATGATTCTTATTGCTTCATCTTCGGAAGTTGGCCCTCCAAAGTTCATGGCACCGAGACATAACTCCGAAACTCTAAGACCTGTTTTTCCAAGTTGTTTGTAATTTATTGTAACACCTCCTTAATTTGATAAACCTAAATAATTTTATCACAAATTCCTCAAAAACTAATATTAGATTGAATCATAATGTGGAAAAACTGGAGATCTCCTCCTTCAAACGTTTCACGAAATCTCCCACAATTTTGATTTTCTTAGCAGCTATCCTTTTTGCTGTTTCTGTATGTATGAAATCCTTCAACCTTAAAATCTTCTCTTCAAAATGTTGGATAGTTTCTTGGATGCTTCTTTTGTGAATACAGGAATGAACGATCACTCTGTATATACCTATAGCACCAAGTGCGTCTAACCTATTAGCGTCCTGCAATATTTTTGCTTCCAATGTTTTAGGGATCACACCTTTTCTAAACCTATGAACCTCTATAGGGATAGCCTTTATTCGATAAGTACTCACGGGCTATTCAAGCGCTCTCTTTAGCGTGATCGATGGAAGGATCTCTAATTTTAAGTGATCTGGAAATGTCGTGGAAATAAGCTGCTGGTATGAGAACATCGAGGTTTGCCCCTTCTTTTGTACCAATGAATTCACACATTCGAACGACTCTTAGAACATGTTCAAAATCATATAACGTATCATTAATCATCCTTTCCCTCACAAAATTTTCAATATCTTTGAACATAGGGAGCCCTCCTTTTCTCTTTCGGAAGCTTTCAATGTATAATAATTAGAAACTACATTATTTGGGGGTAAGAATGTGAAGATTGTGGAAGTTAAAAATCTGAAAAAATATTATAAAGATGTTAAAGCGGTGGATGGTATCTCATTTGATATAGAAGAGGGTAGCATATTCGCACTCCTTGGGCCAAATGGAGCTGGAAAAACGACGACAGTTGAGATACTGGAAGGACTGAGAAAGAGGGATTCGGGAGAAGTGAAGCTCTTTGGAAAGGTCGTCGATGACATTCCTAAAGAGATGAAGAAAAGAATAGGTGTTCAACTTCAAAAAAGTGCTTTCTTCAGCTATCTCACGGTTAGGGAGACGCTTTCTTTATTCAGAGAGTTGTATGGAAGAGGATACAAAGTCAGAGAGATATTGGAGATTGTACACCTTGTGGATAAAGAGAAGAGTCTTGTAAAGAACCTTTCTGGAGGGCAACTCCAAAGGCTTGCTCTTGGTGTTGCTTTGATAAACGATCCAGATCTCATCTTTTTAGATGAGCCGACAACGGGTCTTGACCCCCAGGCAAGAAGAATGGTGTGGGGGATAATCAAGGATTTGAGGGATAAGGGAAAGACCATATTTCTAACGACACATTACATGGAAGAAGCAGAATACCTGGCAGACGTTGTATGTATCATTGATCACGGCAAAATCGTTGAAATGGGAAAGCCAGAGGAGATAATAAGAAGATCTGGCCTTAAGACAGTCATTGAAATGGAGACGATAGGGGATTTCGTAGTGGAAGGAGCGGAAAAACTGGATGACAACAGATACAGGCTGATAGTGAGCGATCCAGAGAGAATCCTACCTGAAATTCTGAAGTCTGGAAAAGTTTCGAACGTCATGATAAGGAAACCAAATCTTGAAGACGTGTTTTTAAAACTGACAGGTCATTCTCTTAGAGATTGAGGAGGAAAGAACAGTGAAGAAAATTTTTAAGTTCTCTTTGTACTTGTTCTTAAACGATTACATTAGGGATTTCTCTGGAAGTTTTTGGATATTCTTCTTTCCTCTGATTCTCTATTTGATCTTGACTTCGATTTTTGGGGGTGTAGCCAAAGGAGAAAGTGTCACCTTCAGGATAGGGATCGTCTATGAGAAAAAATCCTCAGTTTTCGAAAGGATGGTTAGTCACTTGAAAGAGGAAAAGACGTTCGATATAAGAGAGTTTAAGGATATGAATGAAGCCTTGAGGCGGCTAAAAGAATCGAAGCTAGACACTGTTATATTCGTCGCTAAAAGTTTTGACTCCTCTTTCACAAGAGCCATACTACTTGCAAGGACGAAGATGAAATTGACAGTACCTGTTGATGTTTATTACGTTCCAGAGAGAACGGAATCTTCGATGGCGAAGGATGTCGTTGAAAATATATTGAAAACCATGGAAATAGAAGTTTGGAAGAATTTCGGTGATTTCAGGAATATGAAAGTAGAGAGCTCAGTAGAGGAGAAGGCAAAGAAATTCAACATGGCTCATTATTATCTTCCCGCAATAGCCATGATGACGATAATGAGTATTGGTTTCTTTTCAATACCTTACTCCATCGCGGAGAAAAGGGAAAGGAAATCCACAAGGAGGCTCCTCGTTTCTCCTTTTGGACCAGGGGAGTTCATACTGTCAGTCATACTGAACAACTTCTTGGCCCTTCTGATATCCTTTACGCTTCTTTTCAGCATGGGTGCGTTACTTTACAAAGTGCCAAGAGTGGTCCTCAGCTTTCAATTCATTCTACAGCTCATTCTTGGTATGCTCATCTACTCCATGATAGGTCTTATGATAGTATCCCTTGCCAAGAGAATATCAACCATATCTATAATTTCCAATTCTCTCTTTCAAGCTATGATGTTCCTCGGAAACTTCTATTTCAACATTCTGAACGTATCATGGGGTATTAGATGGTTTGTGTACATAAATCCTGCAACTTATATATTGGATAAACTGAGAGGAACAATGGGTTACAATTCTTACCTTTCAAATCATACGTTGGTACCACTTATTTGGTTGGCATTATCGACGACTGTTGTGATTTCAAGTTTCAAGAGGGTGATGGAAGTTGAGTGATTTCATATCTCTTGCAAAAAGTATGCTAAAAGAATCTCTCAGAAATAGAGGAACCATGTTCTTCACCCTAATATTTCCCATGATATTTCTAATCATCTTTGGGTCGGTTTTCTCCAGTGGCAGGGTTGGAAGCATTCAAGTTAATGTAGGGGTCGTGTGCGACAAAAGCATGAAGGAGTCTTTGAAAGCCCTGAAGGGTCCTTGGAAATTGATTTTTTATGAAAGAGAAAGTGATATGATCGAGGATAGGAAAGATCTCGATGCTTTGGTTTGGATATCGAAATATAGCGTTAAGATCCTGAAGAAACCGAAAGATATGAGCAACATAGGATATCTGAATTCATTTGAGATGAGCCTTAAAACGTTTCTTGAGAGGGAATTAAACAACGTGAAGGATATCATCACCATCAGAGAGCGAAAAGTTCATGTAAGTGGTATGAACGTTAGACCCGTTGATTATCTGTTGGCGGGCGCTATTGCTATTTCCATATTATCTTCGGGTATGTTCGGGGTTATAACTCTTTTCTCTCATTACAGAGAGCTCGGAGTTCTAAAGAGGTTCAAAGTAACTCCTGTCAAAAAATTACCCTTTGTCTTAGGCTTCAGTTTTTCAAAATTCATATTGAGCTTTCTCGCCGCTTTCATAATGATAGGTGTGAGCATTCTTATATTCCATGGGAAATACTCCATGAACTTACCCTTGTTCGTCATTACCATCATCTCATCAACACTCGGGATGATGGCTCTTGGAATAATCCTTTCACTCTCTTTCAGATCTCCCACGGCGGCCAATAACGTTGCTTCAATAATACTCACAATCATGCTTTTCTTCTCCGGAGTTTACTTTCCCATAACTTTTCTCCCGCCGAAACTCAGGATAATCTCCTTTTTCATGCCAGCAAGATACGTTGCAGACGCTGTTAGATACACTTTAGGGCTACAAGACATGTCCATCATGACTTTTTGGCTTATAAATACAGTACTCCTGCTTGTAGGGTTTTTACTACTTTGGATAGCAAGCGAAATATCTTTGAAACCTGAAAGTTGAGAGTTGAAAAGACAACCTGTCCAAAAGTGTGTATAATATGATTGATCCATTTGGAGGGAGGTGATCGATGGGTGCCGATAAGAAAAATAGGTATTCCCAGAGATGTAGAGATAGTGGAAGTCTTTGGTCAGTACGATAAAAGGGCTCGCTACATAAAGAAAACTTTTGGAGTTGAGATAAGCGTTGTGGATGATGAGATATGGATAAAGGGGGAGAACGAAAAAAATGTGGATGCTGCAGAAGGGGTTCTAAATGAAGTCATATCTATTGTAAGGGATGGTCACCTTTTAGATTGGATGGAATTCGAATATCTCGTCGATCAGTATAAAAGAAATGGGAATGGTGTTAAAGAGATGTACGATGAGCTCAGAAGGGGCGCTATACTAGGATCTAGAGTCAAGCCAAAAACCTTGGGCCAGAAAAGATATATGGAAGCTGTAAGAAAAAATGATATTGTGTTCGTTATAGGACCTGCAGGGACAGGAAAGACATATCTAGCAGTTGCTATGGCGCTTGATCATCTAAAAACAGGAGTTGTCAACAGGATAATATTGACAAGGCCAGCTGTTGAGGCAGGAGAAAAATTGGGATTTTTACCAGGAGATCTCATAGAAAAAGTGGATCCCTATCTCAGGCCTCTCTATGATGCCATCCTTGATATGATTCCTCCTGAAAAGTTTTATTCCTATAGAGAAAAGGGTATCATAGAAATAGCACCACTCGCTTACATGAGGGGAAGAACGTTGAACAACTCCTTTATTATCCTTGACGAAGCGCAGAATACAACTTATCAGCAGATGAAGATGTTTCTCACAAGAATAGGTTTCAATTCTAAAGTCATAGTAACTGGTGATGTAACACAGGTTGATATAGATGAAGAGAAATCCGGTCTTATAGAGTGTCAAAAGATTCTTAAAGGGATCGAAGGCATAGCTTTTGTTTATCTGAACGAAACGGATGTTGTCAGACATCCTTTAGTCAAGAAAATAATAAAAGCCTACGAAGAATACGAAGGGAAGAAATCAAAATGAAGATCAGGGAGTACTTGAAAAATTTAATTGAAGAATACGGTCATGTCTTTGCTTTTCTCATATTGCTATCGGTGTTTTCAGATCCAAGGCTTGTCAGATTCCCTATCAGATTCATCACACTTTACATCCTCTCTTCTCTCCTATGGTTTGGTCTTGTGGAAACGTCTATAAAGCACTTCAGGAAGTTCTCATTACACGTGTCTTACAGGTACACCCTTTATGCTTTGATGGGATTCGGTTCGCTTCTTATAGGAACCATACAACCACGCTTTGGAATATTTTACGTTCCCATATTCATACCTGTGGCTTTGATTTCCCTTTTGATGAATCATGAGATAGCATTGACCTCTGGTTTGCTTTTCTCCATATTAGCTGCTTTCAGAGAAAATTTTGATCTGAGGATATTCCTGTATTATTTCGGTGTAGCATTCTTTTCTTCCATGACCATGAAAGAAGTTTATCGAAGGTTAGATATAGTCAGATCGTCAGTTATAACATCCTCCGCTTCACTGCTTATAGCCGTTGTTCTTTCAATGTTCAAAGACACTGGTATCATTTTAAGAGATGTGATAGTCGCTTTCTTGAATCCTTTGATCTCTACAATTATCGTTTTTGGGCTTCTACCATATGTTGAATTTGTAAGTAGAATATACTCCAACATTGGACTAACAGAGCTTGGAAACCTGAACCATCCATTGCTAAAACTTCTTGCCATGCAAGCTCCAGGCACGTATTACCACAGTGTTATGGTTGCAAACCTTGCCGAAGCAGCTGCTGAGAGAATCGGAGCAAATCCTGTTCTGGCAAGAGTCGCATCGTATTACCATGATATTGGAAAGATAAAAAGACCCAACTTCTTTGTGGAGAATCTGAAAAACGATTTCGATAAGAACCCTCATAACGAGTTGAGTCCGAGTCTAAGTCATCTCGTGTTGATAGACCATGTGAAGTACGGTATAGAACTTGCAAGAAAACACAGGTTACCACTCCTGGTTGAGGATGTCATACCTCAGCATCATGGAACGAGAACCCAGATGTTCTTCTTTCACAAAGCGAAGGAGAGTATGGAAGATGGGGAAAAGATAAATGAGGGGGATTACAAATATCAAGGCCCAAAACCTCAGTTCAAAGAGGCGGGGATAATAATGCTAGCAGATTCCGTGGAAGCAGCTGTGAGGACTCTAACAGATGTGAAACCTCAACGCGTGAAAACTATCATTGAAAAGGTAGTCTCGGATATCTTCTTTGAAAGGCAACTCGATGAATCTGGCCTCAGCTTGAAGGATCTGGAGATGATCATAGAAGAATTTCACAAGGTTCTGATGAATATGTTCACTTCCAGAATAGCATATCCAGAAGAGGAAAAGAGGAAGATGGTGAAGGTTAATGATAAGGGTAATTAACAGATCGGGAGAAAAGATCGATGAAAATGAGTTAAAAGATTTGATACATCCAATACTGAAGGAAGAAATTGGAGATGTGAATGTGAACATCGTTTTTGTAACAGCAGATGAGATAAAATCTCTTAATAGAAAATTCATGGGAGTAGAAGAGCCCACCGATGTGTTAACCTTCCCATATCATGACAAAGATATCTACGGAGAGATAATAGTCTGCCCTGAAGTCGTCAGAAACAATGCCGAAAGGTTTTCGACGTCTTATGAAGATGAGTTGATGACTGTTGTGATACATGGTATTCTTCACCTTGCAGGGTATGACCACGAGCGTGAAAACAGAAAAGCGGATAAGATGTTCAGAAAGCAGAAGGAATACTTGGAAAGGATCAAGAAGGAGGGTAAGAAATGGTGGTGAAACCTTTCAAAGGATTTAGACCCAGAAGAGATGTTGCTGAGAGATTCGTTGTAAAACCTTACGATGTTGTAAGTAGAGAAGAAGCAAGGAAAGAAATTCAAAGAAATCCCCTTTCGTTCTACAAAGTTACTAAGCCAGAGGCAGAATTCACAGAAAGTGTCGATCCATCATCAGATGAAGTTATGAAGAAAGCGAGGGAAAATCTTGAAAAGTTCATAAGTGATGGTATCCTCATTCAAGATGATAAGGAATCTTTTTACGTTTACAGACAAATCATGGGGAAACACGTACAGACGGGTCTTGTAGCCTTGTTCTCTGTTGACGAATATTTAGAAGGTAAGATAAGAAAACATGAGCTTACCAGAAAGAAAAAGGAAGAGGAAAGAACAAAGCATGTCTACTATACGAAAGCTCATACGGGTCCTGTTTTTCTCATGTACAGATCGGATCCTGAAGTAAACGAATCTTTTCAAAAAGTGGTGAAGACGAAGGAACCAGAAAATGTGTTGATTGATGAACTTGGAATCATTCACGAATTCTATGTTATCGATGATGAAAAGTGGATAGAAGAAATTAAAAAGGCTTTTGAAAAGGTGCAAGCTTTCTACATAGCTGACGGCCATCACCGAGCAGCTGCAGCGGTCAAAGCCAAGGACATGTTGAAAGGAAAAGTAAGTGATGATGAAAGAAATCACTTTTTGGGAATAGTTTTTCCACACGATGAACTCAGAGCAATGGATTACAACAGAGTAGTGAAACATCCCATCGGAAAAAAAGAACTCTTGAGAAAGCTTGAGAAGGATTTCGAAATAGAGAGAGTTTACGAGCGTCCTTATAGACCAAAGAGAAAGCATGAAATCGGTTTGTATGTGGGATCAGGTGAATGGTACGTAATGAAACCTTTGAAAATACCTGAAGATACTTTGGCTTCTCTAGACGTTGAGATATTGCAGAAAAAAGTGCTTTCTCCTATATTCGGTATAGAAAATCCAAGAACGGATGAGAGGATCAATTTTGTGGGAGGCATAAAAGGGTTGTGCACTCTTGAAAAGATGGTTGACGAAGAGGAGTGGAACTTCGCTTTTGTCATGTATCCAACGAGTGTGGAGGATCTTATGAAAATAGCCGATGAAGGAAAGATAATGCCACCTAAATCCACCTGGTTTGAGCCAAAGTTGAAAAGTGGTTTTGTTGTTCATATAATGGAATGAACATTTTCGTTGATAAAAGAGTCCTATTAGACCAGGAGGAGGTGGTAGAGTGTTCTTCCCACTCTTTGATCCAACGATCATCATCCTGATACCTGCGCTTCTCTTTGCTCTGTGGGCTCAGATTCTCGTTTCGAGCACCTTCAGTAAATACTCCAAAATCAAATCCACTACAGGCTACACTGGCTTTGAACTTGCAAGAAGGTTACTCGATAGTGCAGGTATATACGATGTCTCGATAGAGTACATCTCTGGGAGACTCACCGATCACTACGATCCCAGAACGAAAGTTATCAGGCTATCCTCTGCGACCTATAACGATTTCTCTGTGGCTTCACTTGGAGTCGTTGCCCATGAAATAGGGCATGCCATTCAGCATGCTCAGAACTACGCTCCCCTTGTCATAAGAAATGCTATGGCTCCTGTCGTCACCTTTGGTTCGAACCTTGCATGGATACTCTTCTTGATAGGGCTCATATTCTTCTCGCCTTTCTTAATAAAACTCGGCATCATATTCTTCATACTGGTTGTCATATTCACGCTCATAACGCTGCCTGTGGAGATCGATGCCAGCAGAAGAGCTTTGAAACTGCTCAGGGAGAACATCCTGATGCCTGAAAAGGAATTAAATGGGGTGAAGAAGGTTCTAACAGCAGCTGCAATGACCTACGTTGCTGCAGTTGCAACAGCCATCTTCCAGCTTCTGAGGATGATATTCATAGCCAGTATGTTTGGTGATAGAGAGTGAACGTAAGGGAGATAGCAAGTAGAGTTTTAAGAATTTTTGAAAAGAAGAAAAGAATACCTGAAGATGAAGTTAGAAAGGCTCTGTCCCGAATGAATGATAGGGACAGGGCCTTTTTCAAGGAATTGGTATGGGGAGTTGTGAGAAGGAGGAGACTCCTTGATTGGTATATCGACAAGTTCTTAAGGAGAAGAGAGATCCCCCCTGCTGTAAGGGTACTGCTGAGGATAGGGGTTTATCAGATTCTCTTCATGGATTCTGTTCCCGATTATGCAGCTGTTAACGAAACTGTGGCTCTTGTCGAGAATGAGAGCTTCAGAGGGTTGATAAATGCTATTTTGAGAAAGATATCGAGTGTGGAAATTGGAGAACCATCGGAATTATCACTCAAGTATTCACATCCAGAGTGGCTAGTGAACTACTGGAAAGGCTTCTTGGAAGAGGAGGTCGTTGAAAGGATCCTCAAATGGAACATGGTACCTTCTCCTATCGTTCTGAGGGTCAATACGTTGAGGATAACCAGAGAAGAATTGATAAATATTTTGAAAGAGGAAGGGCACGAGGTTTCAGAAACACCTCACTCTCCTGTGGGTATTTGGATAAAAAAACTTGGAAAATCACTCGACGACAGTAGAGTTTTATCGGAAGGTTTGGCCACTGTTCAAGGGGAGTCATCTCAAATAGTTCCTTTTCTTATGGAGCTTGATTCAGATCTCATCGTTCTCGATGTTTGCTCTTCACCGGGCGGAAAAACAACTCACATAGCGGAATTGATGAGGAATAAAGGAAAAATAATGGCTTTCGATATCTCCTTGGACAAAGTGGAAAAAGTTATGGAGAACGCAAAAAGACTAGGGATCGAGATAATAGATGCAGGAATCTCACCTGGTGAGAAGCTTCCAGATATCGTGAAAGAGAAATTCGACAGGATTCTATTGGATGTCCCTTGCACATCTTTGGGGACCATAAGGAAGAACCCAGACGTTATGTGGAGAGTTAAGAAGTCAGATATCAAAAAACTTTCAAAACTCCAATATGAGCTCTTATCTTCGTCCTGGAAGTTGCTCAAAGAGGGAGGGATATTGATATACAGCACATGCACCGTTACCCTCGAGGAAAATATAGAAGTCATCAAGAAGTTCCTCACAGAACACGAAGATGTGGAAGTTCAGGATATAAGTGATGAGATCTCGAAATTCAGAGTAGATGGGATATGGGATGGGTACGGTTTTCTCATGCTACCGGATGAAACGATAACACCTTTCTATGTTTCCAAGTTGAGAAAAACAGGCTGAATCTTGAAGTCCCTTTCTCCTTTCCTCTCATTCTCAGATTTGAAGAAAAGAGAGTGTACATTTGTAGCCTTTATGTCGAGCAAAAGTTGCTTCTCAAAAAGCTCTGGATCCACGTTCATGCTCCTCCTTTCTTCATCTTTTAAGGCTTTTTCGAGAACTTTTCTATGCAAAGACACTGTCGATATAATCGGTAACCTCGAAACCTTTTTTATCTTTGAGAGAAGCTTCCTTCCAGAATCCGTAAATCCGAGAACTCTGAGAT
>Ga0180301_10001839_pt1 | contig 16642 bp, 22 predicted proteins | sample GuaBasSediGuay16_FD_121797 | JGI IMG/M metagenome (GOLD analysis project Ga0180301, IMG submission 121797) | Subseafloor sediment microbial communities from Guaymas Basin, Gulf of California, Mexico - Guay16, Core 4569-2, 12-15 cm | ecosystem: Environmental > Aquatic > Marine > Hydrothermal... | reverse complement strand
TCTCTTTTGAGATCTTCCTGAGCTAGTGTCTACTAGGCTGATAGCTTCTTCAAGGGACTTAGTAGGCTTTCTAGCAAACAGGTCTGACAACAATGCAACATTGGTAATGGTCTTGGAAACACCCTTGGCAACAATATCCGCTAGCACTATAGAGTCCCGTCTACTGAGCCATACCGCTCTCCTAAAAGCGTCTTGAAGCCTCATAGAGTCCTCTAGTATCTTAGCAAACGTTGTAGTATATGCAAGAGAATCGGACACGTAGACTAGGTCAGTAACAGCCAATACCTTGATAAATGTTCTAGAAAATACCTCGCTGACGCTGGTAGACTCTGTAAAATACTTTACAATAGTCTTTCCAAAAGCTTCTATAAGGGATAAAGCCTCTGTTAAAACCCTAGACGCCTGCTTACTTAAAGTATCTGTTAATCCTATAGCCTCGGAGAAAACCCTGTAGAATCTCGGAGACTTGCCAACACTATCAACTAGGGAAATAGCCTCGGCTAAGCGTTTGCTAACGCTCTTCCCAAGGACTCCTCTAAGAACTAGTGTATCCTTGATAATCTTGCATGTTTTCCTACCTATTGTTCCAGATAAGGCTATTTCCTCGGATAATGTCCTATAGTAGTAGACTACACGACCATAGCTATCCTGCAGAGCAACAGGATCTGCGAAAGCCTTGTAAATAGACTTACAGAACGTCTCTATCAATCTACTGGTTTCGGACAAGTACTTGCTAACTCTAGTAAACCTAGAATCAACAAGCACCACAGCCTCTGACAAGGTAAGGAAATGGGTAACAGACCTAGCGAAGGCATCACTTAAGGTAATAGAATCCTTCCTGACAATACCCACCTTCCTAGTGATAGTATCGCCTAGTACCAAAGAGTCTGTTAGCTCAATATGGTATTCTGATGGAGCACTAAATAGTGCTAGAGCCGTTGGAAAAACACTACAACATAACATCCACGTCTACCAAGAAATAAATATAGAGATAAAACACTATAATGTTTTTTAAATATAAAAAAACCTAGCTACTGAATAATACCATGCTTCTTAAGATAATGTTTTTTCTTATCGTAATATCTATGATAGCCTTGGTTACTGTATTACTACCTTCCATGTGATGGCTATCTTGTCTCCGCTTGCTAGGTTTATGGTGGAGAATGTTTGTCTAGCTAGCATTGTACCGCCTGATTGAGAGTCGAAGATACCGGCTTCACAGACCGCCCATGAAGCTGTAGCTGTAAACTCTACGTCCCATACAGCGGTATCGTTGGACACGTTGGTTGTCGTCCTGCTTGTCGTTGCCTGTGCTCTAGCAACCTCATTCTGCAAGGCGGTATCGTCTGGGGATGGCGCGGTACAAGTACCCGGGTTGCTAGGGTCTCCCGTACCAATGGCTACATAGGTGAATGGGCCACTTACAACCCCGTTGATGAGTCCTGCAACCTTTGCTTTACCTACATTGACAATAAGGTTCTTTTTCTTAATATAGGCTTTAAGCTTCCCTTTCCTATCGTAGACACGGATCTCAAGTATACCCCATAATCCAAGATTCTCCTTCATACCCCTGCACCTATAGTATAAGTCTGGTTTAAGCTACTTAAAAACTATCTCTTCTACTAATAGGAAACTGTTTAAAAACCCATGAATAATTAAATAGTTATAGGTGAAGGAATGAAATGAGGGTTATCAGGCGTATAGAGGAGCTAGAGCTACTCCTTAGCTCCCGGTACTTCCACCCGGAATACAGGCTCTACAAGAGGATACTGCACTCATATAGCCCGAAGAACAAGAACAGGTATATTAAAGCCCTTGTAAGGAAGCTTATCAACAAGAGAGTTCTCCTTCTACCCGAAGTCATACAAGACCTCTACAGGATAGCGGGATCCGAGGCGGTTACCAAGCCGAAGACAAATAGCCGTTCTCTCTTAGTGTTTAACACCACGTTTAATCGCGAGAGTTGAAAAGAATCCGAGACCGGCTGAGACAAGACCTGCAACAAGAACCTTAACCGGCTCGGTAATAATTTGCGCGGTTGAGATGCCTGCGAGAGTGTAGAAAAAGTTAAACCCCGCTACAATCAAAGCGTCTATAACGGCTTCTTTCCAGTTAAACTTCTTCTTCTCATCCATATTAGCCTCTACCACCTTGTCATCAATATGTACAAAGCTCACGGCTCTATACAGTAAATTCCCTATCTTCAACTAAATCACCTACTATACATATACACTATATCCCTTAATTTCTCTCCCACTCTCTCCCAAGTAAACTTTTCCGCCAAGAACCTCTTGTGCTCACGAACCCGACCCTTATATTCATCCAAGTTGTCGAGAATAGCATGAGCCTTATCAACAGCCTTCTCCACGATAACTTCTACACCACGCCCGTTATGGATAGGATTATCCTTCAGTACATACTCGCAGGGCTTAGAGTCTACCAAGCCCCATCCCGGCATATATTCCTCCCAAGACCCGCCTCTTGGTGCTAGGACAACTTCTTCCCTCGCAAGAGCCTCTAACCCGCATTGCTCAAACCCCCCGCCCCTTGAGAACAACAGGTACATGTCACAGATATCGTATAGCTCCATCTTCTGCTTCTCGGTAAGCCAACCCGAGACGACAACACCGCCCATAGACCTTACAATGTCTTGGAACGTTCCATCAGGAGACATAGTCTTAACAACAAGGACAACATCCTTACGCTCCTTTCTTAATATACTATAAAAGGCTATAACTAAGTCCGCTCCTTTACGGAAATCACTATGACATAGAAAGAACAACAGGTACTTAAGGCTGTGCTTCTTCTTCTTCTCTGCAAGGTCTCTAAAGAAAGAAGGCTTATCCTTGGGTTTAGTATACCATTCTTTATCCAGCCCATGTGGTACCACGTGAACTGGGACGCGGACGCCTGAGCGGATATATGCTTCTCTAGAAAACCTGCTTGGAACTATCATTGCGGTTGCATAGTTCGTCATGGATACTGCAAGGCTCGAAATCCTATCAGAGTCCGCAACATCTACCCCAATCAAGGCTTTAAACCTTGTAAGCTTCCGCTCTACTTGTCTACCAAACTTGCTCATCACGAAGAAGAACGGGTGAAGGAAAACAAAGGCTTTAACATAAGGGTTTATATGAGGGAAGGCTAGCTCGTCAATCTCATAGACTCTAAAATACTTCCTCAGCTCCCGGACATGTTTTTCACCAATAAGCCTAAAGCTGACAACATGCCACAATGGGTAGACATACCATATCACCATGCTCCCACCAAGTAGAAAACTAGAAGACAAAAAATATATTTAAGTTAAGGTCTCTTCTCAAGCTTCCATACAACAACCACGTTCTTCGTACCGCTTGGTGGTGGAGAAGAGAACTTTATCCTCAAAGCCTCATAGACGCCATCGTTGTCTTCATCCGAGAGATAGCCGAAGACCGGGGAAGAGTTTATAGCGTCCTGAGAAGCAGGTGTCACCACAACAATATATTCCCTAGGGTCTGTTATATCTGAGACACCATGATTGCTTACAACAAACTCTGTGGTAGAGCCGTTGCCATCAAACTCTCCTACACCATAAAAGAACCTAGCTTTCTCGCTATCAATATAGTTCTTTAAGATATCCAAGCCATCAACCACTAGATTCCATTCATCAGGGTAGAGAGGCTCTGCAATCTTATGTGTGAGACCAAGCCAACTCATCTACCACCACCAAGCTCCCTGATTACCTCTTCAGCTTTCTTACGAAGCTGATTAAGTCTGCTGATAGCTTTTTTGTGCTCCTCGTCAATCCTATCCATAATCTCCTTGATACGCTCCCTGATATCATACTCAGCCAAAGCATGTATCACCTATTATATTATATAGAAAAAAGGTAGTTAAATATATAGAAAAAACTATTTGCTCTATGAGAGTGGAGTGGGTCTCGGACTAGAACCTAGCGTGCTCCCCCCTGTTTTAGGTACTTCAATCTTCATTCGAAGCTCCTTGCTCTGTTTAGTAAGCTTTTCTATAAACTCCCTAACCGAGGACATTTACGGGAAACCACCACCCGTGCTCATCATTTGCCTAGCTACATACCTAGTTCTGCGTTTCTCCGCAAGCCATATATAGAAGTTTACCTCATAGTCATCAAGACCCCATTTCTTAAGCTCGTTAAGCTCGGTTTTCAACTGTTCCAGCGTCATTAAGCCGTTAGCGTAGTCGCTTAGCAACTCTGTAATATACCTTCGGACTTCATCGTAGATGGGCTTTATCCTGATATACTCTCTCCACATTTCCTTCAGGAACTCCTTGGTATTGGGGTCTACAGGCAGGGCGTCTATCATCTTCTCCGCCTGTCCTAGAGCGAACTCTCTAGCCCTAGGACTATACTCCGCCATGACGACAAGCTCTTTGGGAGAGCCAATGATCATGTCGTAGGCGTAGTATTGTCTCTCTAGCTCAGCCGATGCAAGGAGCAACCCAATCTCTCTTTCTTCCCAGCCAATAAGCGTTAGAATACCAAGTACCTTCTTAAAGTCATCTAGGCTTATAATGAACCTAGTGTAGAGCCTCTCGGCCCTAGACAAAAGCTTTTTAACATCGTCTATAATGGGCTTGAGGTCTATATACTTGCTCCATATATCCCACCACTCGCTAGGAACTCTCCTTCTCTCTAAGACTTTGTCTAAGAGTCTTCTAGCCTCGGGGATAACCTCGGAAATAGATGCCAACATGCTTGGGGTAGGTATGTAGCCTCTGGCCCTCTCTATAAGCTCCCTAATAGTCTCTCTAAGCCCTAGTACCTCTAGCTCCCTATCAGTATAGCCGACAAGCTTAGCGTATTCCAGAACCTTCCTCTCAATATCCTCGGGTATAGCATGTAATACCTTGGCTCTAAGGTAGTCGGATACTAGTGCTTTAATGTCATCAGCGATAGGTCTTACACTAATATACTGTTTCCACAAGGGCTTCCACTCATCAGGTACACGTTTAAACTCTAGAGCCTTATCAACAAGCTCCTCAGGTATGACAATGTATTCTGACAAAGTAGCCAACATGCTCGGGGTCGGTACATACTCTCTAACGCTCTCAATAAGTTGCTCCAGCTCAACCCTAAGGTCTACTACTTTGAATTCCCTCTCGGTAAACCCGATTAACTCTAGGTACTTCTTCACCTTCTCTTCAAGCTCCTTGGGTAGTATTCCTAGAACCTTTGCTCTACGGTATGGTGTGAGCAATGCACGGATATCATTTGCTAACGGTCTGATAGTAATGTATTTCTTCCATATATCATACCATTCCCCGGGGACATTCTTTAGCTTCAAAGCCTTGTCCACAAGCTCTTCGGGAACCCTGATATACTCCATAAGAGTAGCCAACATTGTCGGGGTTGGAATATACTCCCGGATAGACTCTCTTTTACGCTCAAGTGCACTAATCAGGTTGAAGAGTATCCATTCTTCAACAGATATACCGTAGGCTTCAAACACTTCTTTATTAGAGTCATAGAATTCTTTAAGCTTCCTAGCAACGTCACCATAGTCTATTTCAACCTCTGCTTTTAGCTCGTATTCCCCTTCCTTAACTTTAATACTTGGTCTAATCATATAGTCTTTAAGGATTGACACAAGGTTTGACGGCTCTATTCCCTCAGCTAGAGCGTTATAGATTCTAGTCCTAACCAGCGTTAGCTCGTCTTTGAACGGTTTTCTAATCATGTATTTGACCCAGTACTCGAACTCATCTTTTCTTAAGCCGAATAGACCTAGTGAGTCAATAGCATACTTCCACGCCTCGGGTACTATCTCTTCTAGCGTGGCTAGGGTTGTTAGCGAGATAGAGTACGGTATTACCTTGGCTTCAACAAGAGCTTTTGCTACATCCTCGGGTAGACCAAGGTTTGCCAACCTATCTATAGCGTCTCTAATGGAAATCTTACGCCTCTTCGCTTGGTTGATAATTGATTGTGCTTTAAGGTCTCTAATATAGCCTTCAAGGATCTTATCGGCTACGCTGGTAAACAACTCCTCGAATAATGGGGACTCCCTGAGGGTTTCCCTAATACTTGAAATCAATTCTACGGCTTCATCCCGCGTTATATAGCCTCGTTCAAAACGCCTAGTTATAGCGTAGACAAGGTATCTTGAATAATACCTAGCCCTGATAATGGTCTCAATATCTCTGAGTTCCTTGAAGTACTGGGTATACAGGCTAACCCATTTCTCATCAAGCGTTAATTCTCTTTCAATACCCGTGATTTGTTTTACTTCGTCTTTAAACCACTTGTTGATTTTCTCTTTAACAAAGCTTTCAAGCTTTGATAAAGCCTCGCTTGGCTCATATATCAGGCTTCTAACAGCCGTACCAAGCATTTTCATATAGTCTCTGAGAACATCTAAAGCCCTATCAAACACAGCTCTTAGTTCTAGAAGCTTCCTTTCAGCGGGAAGGAACATCACAGGGAAGTATACGTCATGCTTCTTCCACTTCATATTCTCTACTCCTTCTTCAACCGTTAGCCTCTCTACAATGAACTTTACGTAGAAGAATCCTTTGAGAAGCTCTTCAAGGTCTTTGTATGTGAAGAAGCCTTCTTTGTAGAGGTTGATGAAGCCTGTTCTGAGTAGTGTTCTCTCATCTGTTAAAGCATTGATAGCCTCTGCAATCGCTACGATAGGTACATAAGCAGGGTGTAGTCCTGTGGCCTGTAGTGTTCTACAGAATAGCCTCAGGTCGAACTCTATGTTTGTTGCAACCCCCCTACCCTCTGCTTTCTCAATGTATTTTCTTATAATTTCTATAATAGGCTTCTCGGGTAGAGTACCCTTTACGTTAAGCAAGTCATGTAGTTCTTGGTAGATACCCCATTTTACCATCCATCTCTGGTCTATTTTAGTCGGTATATCAACTACAACATCCCTTATAATCATGTTATCGGATGTGAAGGGCTTGTTAAAGCCAATGTCGTCGGGTGATAGCCAAGAGAATGGTAGGTAGTCATGCCATTTCATGTACTTTGCAAACGCATTGAATAATGCCTGATACTTATAGTTTAGCTCAACCGGGCTAGTAGGCATGAACTCGTCTTCTTTAAGATTAAATTTCTGTATTAAATCACGGGCTTCTGCTTCATCCTTGCTTGTCCTTACATACCATAGTGCTCCCGATAAGCCTCTTGCTACAAACTCCCACAGCTTCTCTGGTGAGGGGTACTTGAAGTGTAATAGATAGTACATGAACGCTACGTCAGGGTGGAAGCCATGCATACCCATGACAACCTTAAAGTAATCAGGATCCAGTATAATGTCCCTAATCATCATCCTAGCAAGCTCGCTTGGATTCGGTAGCCTTGCTATGAGTGATAACGGGACTTTCCTTTCCCTACCAAAACGGTCTTTTATCAAAACACTAAACAAGTCTTCTTTGAAATTAGCTCCTAGGCCTGTAAAGTCTTCTATAAGCTTATCGGGTAGCGGGAACAATGCTTCTATAAAGCCCTTATATATACCGCCCATTCTTAGCTGGTTTACAAACATCTTGTAATAGTCTTTTACAAGAGGCGTAACAAGGTGTCTCCTAACGCTTTCAAGCGTTGTCTCCATAGGTGGTAGCTCTATTGTTAAAGCCTCGGACAACCATGCTCTAGTGATAGCGCGGGTTGGCTCAGCCCACCATATCATGTGTCCTACAACAAGGTATCTAGCCACGTCAGGGAGAAGTGAATCAAGTGTCTTCCCAACCTCTTCAAAGAAGTCCTTAAGCCTTTTCCTAGCGTCAGCACTTAAGCCCGGAATATTTAGTCTTACAGTTATGTCAGGGAACAGGGCTGTTACAAGCGGTATGGTTCTGCGGACAAGCGCGTATGCTACTGACAACGGGACTATATATGTAAGTATCTTGTATAGAACCCTGACAGGCTCTTTAATGACTTCATCAGGGCTGATTTCAGTAAAGGTCTTCATAATAGCCTCAACGCCTCCGAAAGCTACCGGGAGTGTTCTGATAATTGTATTCGATATAGTGTCTACAATGCTGGGTGAAGCCTTCTTGGTAATGAAACCGAATATGCTCTCTATAATAGTTGATATAATAGCTCCTAGTGGCTTGAGAACGCTTTCAGCCAAATCCTTGCTGATCTCCAGTATTTTCTCAAAGCCTTTTTCTATCAAAGACTTGAAGAGCGAGATTAAGCTAATTACTTTATCCCATATCCATGTTGTAACTGTTTTGAAGCCTTCCCACACGATTGTTTTAAGCTTGTTTACAGTATCTGTTACAAACTTTCCTAGTATATCGACCAGTTTATCAGGATGTAGTATAATGTCTACAAAGCTCCGTATAAAATTCACGAGGTTTTCTATTACAGTCTTTATGGTTTCAAGAGGCTTTGTTATAAAATCGCTAAACCATGTCGGGAAGTTCATTATAGCATTGACGAATCCTGTAAAGTTCCTAGCTATTAGGTCGAAGCCCTTGGTAACGTTCTCTATAATATTGTCTACAATGCTTGTGAACGGCTTAACAATCTTGTCGTAAATAGTAGTTAGTGCAGGCTCTACAATGTTCTCCCACACTAGTGTTGAAATATTCGTTATAGCCTCGGGTAACTTCTTGGGAAGATTAATAATTGTCTCAACGACTTCTCCCGCTACCTTCTTGATTTCACCAATAATAGACAAGGTCTTAGAGATTTCTTCAGGCAACCTAGCTATAAACTCCTTAATGCCTTCTACTAGGGCGTTTACTGTGTTCTCAATGTTCTTAATTATGTCTGGAATACTTGCAATAAAGCCCTCTGCAACCTTAATAGCGTTCAAAACAGGCTCTATAACAATCTTCCTGAACTCTGAGGCAAGGCTCTCAAACCCCTCTTTAACATACTCCCCAATACTTGCCAACTTGCCACCGATTTCACCAATAGCGTCTAGGACGCCATCAACAACGGATTTGATAAAGCCTGAAACGGTTTCTAACCCCTCAGAGACCGTTGACACGATTGTAGAGGCTATTGAGCCGAGTAGTGAGGATAGATTCGATATACCTTCCCGTACCATGTCCCCAAACTTCTGTATACCGCTCAATATTTGTGAGCCAATATTCTGTAGAGCAGAGCTAAGTGTGCTTAACGTGTTTTCAACCCATTTCCAGAAATCCGATACCGTCTTGCCAATACTATTGATTAACCCTGATAAAGTATTGGCAACCTCGTTTATAGCCCCGCTTATAGCATCTATAATTGACGACACAATATTCCGTACCGTGTCGCCAATATTCCTAATGTTTTCTATAATAGTATCCAGCACACTACCTAAACTAGCGAGAGCGTCGTTTATCAGGGTTGTAATAAAGTCGTATAGGATGTCGAAAGACTGCTCTAGCATATCAAACAACGTGTTAAAGAAGTCTACTACCTTACTAAACTGCTCGCTTACAAAGTCTGATAGCCCTGATACTACATCACCTACGCCTTTGATAAGGCTCTCAAGCCCTGCTTTAGCCGTGTTGATAAGGGTTTCGAAGAAACCTTTAACGCCCTCTATAACCCCGCTTAGCGAGTTAACAATCCAGTCCCCTATCGAAGACAGAATATCCTCTAACCATTCTTTTAGCTGTCCTATAGGGTCTGTTAAACCCATTAGCTTTCCTGCAAGGGCGTCTAAGTCAAGCTCACTAATATCTATTATATCTATATATGTATTATAGTCTGTAAACCCGGGTCTCTCATCAAGGCTAGCGTTTAATAGAAGGTTGGCTAGGTTTTCAATATCCTCTCTACTGTACTCTAGGTTAAACCATTCAAGCTCTTCATGGTTCACTTACCAACCACCTCTAGTACACCTTTCAAACCAAGTGTCAAATACATTATCTTCAACTTTGCAAGCTCTATACTAATCTTCTGTTTAAACTCTTCTATATCCTTACAGTCAATAAAGAATACCCTAGTCCTGATACCCCTCCACTCTATCCTGCATGTAACATGGTATCTTACTTCACCATTAGGGAACTTGAACTTTAGAACCTCTAGTATGTCTACATAGGCGTCTTCTACCTTTGTTCTAACAGGGGGTACGATTACATTTATGGATTCGATGCTCATGCTACCCACTAAAAAATAGATATATGTAAAAAAACCTATTTATCTTACTTTTTACCTAGTCCTCAGCTTTTTCTGTAGCTCAAACAGGTTTTTAAGCTCGATAATAAGCTCCCTAGCCTTCTTTACAACAGGGTGGTTAGATAACTTGGGGTCATCAAGTGTAGCTAGCTCGAAGCCAAGCTCTTGGGCTTTGAACAAAAGCCTCCCTAGGATCTCCGTAAACTTTTCCCTAAGTTGCTCGTCTACCGGTAGAGTGCTTGGAACTTGCGTCTTAGTTGTACTAGCTCCTGCAGGCTTTGTTTCTCCTGCTCCCATCTCGGTAGCCATTTCTCTATCACCCGATATATTTTCTCCAGAAGGGAACTATTTAAGCCTTGCTTAGCCCAGTAGTTAATCCACCAGTTCTTAAGCTCTTCACTACTCATCTCCTTGAAGGGCGTGTACCCCCACTTGTGCCTCTTAGTCCTGAGAGCAAGAAGATGCAACACAGCGTTCTTATACTGTCTCTTCATGACGCTTGAAAGCTTCTCCTTCTCTAGTACACCATCTACAATGTTCTCTAGCATCATTCTAAAGAACTGTAGGCTCATATACTGGTCTGCTCTCTCGGATTTCCTGAAATCCTTCTGTTCTTCGGGTTTATTGTAATTGCCTATAGCCCATGAGGTTAGCCTGTACCTTGATATAGCATTAAAGGCTAGTTTGCTAACATACTTAACTATCTCGGGAGACGGCTTCTTATAAACACCTTCCCTTGGGGTAAGGTATGAGAAGCCTAGGGTTGATAAACCTAGTATAAACCCGTTGTGAACTTCATCAAGCTTCTTAAACCTGACGTTAATTATCTCCCTATCATAGGTGTATACAGGTACTTTGGTTGCCTCACTCCCGTGTTCCGCAAGCCTAGTTCTCCCGAGGATACCGTAGCCCAGTATAAAGCTCTCTGATAGAACAGAATGCAGAAGGCTTATTCTATTAAAGATATGGTGGGCTAGGTTCTTAGAGACACCAAGTTGTTCTGCAGTAAAGTCTATTATCTCACGGAACCTAGTTAAATCAGGCTTCTCTAGAAATAGCCTTTGCAACACGTTTACTATAAATCTCATAACGTTTACAGGATCATAATAGGCTTTCCCATACTTGCTAACACCATAGATTCCCTTAGCATAGACCTTCTCCTTATAGCCCTCTTGGTACTCTTCCTTGATGTTCCTCTCTACAAACTCGAAAAACTTGGTGATTTCAGGTGGGGTAACCTTTTCGAATTTAATCATTATACCCTGCAATAGCTCATCTAGGCTTGGCAACTTAGCGTCAAATAAAAGGCTTAGTTGCTCTATCTCCGTCGGGTCTATTCCAAGGGTCTCTATAAGTGAGATGGATATATGGGTAAAGAGGTCTGATAAAAACCATACATCGTTTGCAAACAAGTCATAGGTGTCGAAACTCCTTATCATATTTACGTAAAGGGCGCTGTCTGACAAGACCTTGGCATGGTATTTCCTCTTCTGTTCCAATACTTTTGCAACATACTTTTCTAGTTCAACCACTTTGAGCACCAGTACTATCTAGAATATCTAAAAGCCTATTATAGTGTATGGTTGCATCAAACTTCTCCACGGCTTCTTCAACACTCTTCGCCCTGTTCTCGTATTCTTCCCTACGCTCCTTAGCAATCTCTGAGGCTTCGAGAATTGCTTGGGCTAGCTCCTTTGGTTTGTACAGGTGGTATTCATAGAGTATCCCGTCACCAACATCCATTGACTGTATGTCTTCGTAGTCAAACTGTATGTTCGAATCATTTGTTATCTCTGTTAAAGGCGGGTAACGGCAATGTATGACGGGCGTACCCATTGCATTAGCCTCTATGAGTACTAGCCCGAAGCCTTCACAGAAAGACGGTATTACTATAAAGTCTACAGCACCCATGAAAGCCAAGACATCGGTCTTGTTGTGTTGCCCGAAAGACCTATCAACTAGCACTCCATCCCTGTTTGCGTAGTCCCCGTTTGTTAGAACATAGAACTTTATATCCTTGTCTTGTTTCCTAGCAATATCTATAGCCTTGAACAAGAAGTCCAAGCCCTTCCTTGGATGAGCGGTTGAGACTACTCCAAAGTAGACACCAGAGCCTAGCTTACTCTCTAACATCTTCCGCGCTCTCTTAACCTCGGTTTTAGCGATTTTAACTTCATCAAGGTTTATCCCGTGATACACGACATCTCTCACGTATAGGCCGGCTTTCTCTAGTTTCTCTTTAGTATAGTGTGAGTTTGCTATGTATGGTACAGGGTTGTAGAGCCAAGGCTTCATTAAATGAGGCTTGGGGTCTCCTTCAACAGTAGTATAGAATACTACAGGTTTCCCTTTACCACCATGATAGACTTCCATAGCATTGAGAACCCAAGGCTTAACCCAAAGAGGGCTAAAAGTCATAATATAGATTGCTTTATCAAACTTCTCATAGACATCATAGCCGGGTATAAGATATGTAAACAACTGGGGTATACAACCACGCTTCTGAGAAACCATAGCTATGTCTCTACCCACGTTCCGGAGGCTTGTAGCCTTAGAAGTGAAGATAGCTATAACACTACCCCGCAAGCCAACAACCCCTCTCCTCATTCACTTTACTAAACCATAGTATAAAAAATATTTATAAAACTAAGGTTATTTTTTCCTCAACAAAAGCATACATGCACCATCTGTTTGCCTTGTTTCCCGTTCACTACACCATCTCCATGACTTGCCGTTGAACATGGGGTCACATGCAAATGCTGTATAGACCCACTCCCACTTGTCTTCCGGGAACAAGGCTTTGAGCTTCTCCATCGTATAGACCCTCTCGAACGATGGGGGATGGTGTGGTTTACCGTATGGGACGGTAATTATTGCTAGACCATTCTTCTTAAGCCACCTATGTATCTTTTCGGCAAGGATTCTATCACCATTATCAACAATAATGTCTTGTCCGTATGCTGGTAGGCCCACGTGCTCTATAGTGCTAATGCATAGTATTATATCAAAGTGTTCCCGTTGAAACTCATACTCTAGCACGTTGGCTTTAATGAACCTTGCCTTTCCATAGTCGTAACCATTAATATCTATAACCGTTACGTCAAAACCCAACCCGCTAAGCACCTTAGACAAATAGCTTTCAGCACCACCTATATCCAAGACCTTAATTTTCTTCCTCTTCCTTCGTGGAGTAACATATAGTATAGGGTAGAGTATAGACCAGAGGAAACGGTATTCAAAAGGGCGTTCATAGAGGCTGTTACCCATAGATAGTTTTATTAGCTCTTCCACAGACATATACACCACCATAAAAGCTCTGGTGAAGTATTACCTTGTTATAAATAAGGTGTGTTATATATAAATACCTTACGGGAGAATAGAAATTCATGAAAAAGGTGGAAAAGTTTGGGAAAAAAAAGATTTTGTTTTAAAAACTCTGTTACCTAGCTAGCTTTAATATGGTACAACCCATCCGCAGACTACTTGGATTATTTCATCGAGTATGCTTGGGTCTAAGTCATATGCTGTTACAAAGTAGCTCTTTAAACCATTAGCAATCTTCTTAGCGGTTTCACCCTTGTTCCTTCCAACATGTTTCGCAAGCTTTAACGCAAATGCTAGGTATGTACCTCTAGTACCACCAGTTACTCCATAGGTGTCTAGGATTGGTCTCACCAGTTCTCTAACAGTTGCTACATAGTTTAAACCGGCCTGTGCTCTTTCTAATGCTAGATCCCTAATATCCGTGAATCTTGTTGATATTACTGTAGCGTTGAATTTCTTCTCATATTTCTTGAACATGTCTATTCCAGTTTTATATTGAGACATACCCTATTTCACCCCTATACCTGTTTTCTCGATTAAAACCTATGGCTAAAGGTATAGTTAAACAAGTGAGTTATAACAAGAATTAAAAGATTTTTTATATATAGTATACTGATGGGTGAAAAGATGAGTGAATTAGCGAAAGCATATCGGAAAGGCATCATATTGCTTATTCTTGATAAAATGAAGAAGACTGCAAGGTATTGGGAGTTCGCTTTCTCAGAGCTTGTGGAAGCAGGTCTCCACGTCCCATACTATACCGGTATCAGGTTCAAAGGCAATGAGATAATTCTTACGATACGTGTTAAAGTACCCGACGAGTTCATACAGTCTCTCTTGAAGGAAGAAGCTTTAAACGGGGATAAGGAGATAGAGGAAAGTGGAGAGGATATAGAGGTGGAATTAGTTGAAAGAGATAAGGATTCTAGTTCCTGACGTTCTCTATAAGAAGCTGGAGTTGATTGAACGCAAGTATAGGATTAGTAAGGAAGACCTTATAACAAAGACTATTATACGTATTATAGAGACTTATCTAGGGGGTTCAGCCTATGAGTCTGCAAAATAAGATTCTCAGTCTAGTAGCGGGTATAGATGACCCTGCTACAAGGCTTGAAATAGCGAGGACGATTCTTTTCCTATACGAAGTCTATAGGACAGGTAGGGCTAGTGACGAGGACATTACCAAAGCTTTATACGACGTAGCCCTGACTATTATCAAGTTTAGAGAACCGTATTTACCGGACGAAGAAAAACGTGAAAAAGCCGGGAAGATAGCGGACGAATTATTCGAGCTTTTCAGAATGGAGAGCCTGTTCAAGACAACTCTCAGAAGGATAGGAACACCTACATTCTAGTATGAAAAAAGAAATAGTTTTTATTCAATATAGTCATCGTAAATTATCATGTAAAGATACTCACTACATTCCCCGAAAGCTTTTTGTAGCTTTTCAAAAACTTCCTTATAATAAGGGTCTTTATATCTTGCAAGAAACATATCTAAAAACCTTAGAACCCACCTATCATACTGTTTCTTCATAAATTCTAGCAACTCTTTCCATGAGTTGAAAACACGGTATTCTTCATAATGTACGTCAGATGCTTTAACAATGTAGCAACAGATTTTCATCCTCATACCAAACACCTTAAGCTAGATTACTCTACATTTTTTCTAAAATGGTTTGTTAGTGATGTTTATTTCAATGTTTTTCTTCTTATGTTTACCATAATATCCATCGCAAACCCCCGTATTATAGTATTCAATATACATGTCATCATTATCTACTAGAGCCTTCTTGTATTCCACAACATCAGGATACCATCGGATATCGTTGATTTCGGTAACCTCATATTCTTCATGAACAAATTTTTTGAGTACAATAAGTATTTGTTTGAGAGCATTAATGTCTTCTACATAGAATTTCTCGCATTGATACTTGTCCGCAAGCCTGTGAGCCTGAGAGTTCGAATACGGTATGATAACGTATTTTCCGGCAACTTCGATTATCTCCCTAGCTTCTGTAATTCTCTTGTCGCAGACACATACATAGTTTAGAGTTTGAGGCATTGCTTCTACGCCTCTTTATGTGGGTTTTTCATATCGTTTTATTATTAGTTCATCTTTTTCAGGGTCATATATGACGAGCACGTGTTTCGGGTATCCCCATTTCTTTTTCACAAACGATGGTAGTGTTATCTTGGCTCTATCCTTGTGGGCTATCACTTTTTGTACACGGTATATGATTTGGGTGTCCGTCTGGGTTTTGGACATTGTTTCACCCGTGTAACTATTTACATGTGTTTACTTATAAAGTTTTCTCTCATGAGGGAAAAAAGGATAAAATTAAAGAATCTAAAGCTTAATAAACTCCTTGCAGAACTCTTCATTTTTATATCTCTCCATGCATTGCTTGAACTTCTCAATACAATCCCTATACTCCTCAATGAGCTTTGATAGAGTATGTTTGATTAACTCGCTACGTGAATACCCCAGAATCCTTGCAAGTACATCAATATCCTCTAGGAAAGATTCCTCTACCTTAAACGTGACAACCCTACCCATAAAACACGCCTCTATGGGTCTTCAATCTCATCCCAAGCATCTAAAACAGCCATTACAAGTGGAATAAGCCAGACTAATAGATATAACATGTTGTTTTCCTTTATTGCCATGATTGTACATAATCCCAAGACAAACCCTGAGCATACTGTATATAATAAAAAATCCACTAAAACCAATATTAGAAAATCAAGAAAGCTTTCTAGTGACATTATATCTCTACCTCTTCGGGTTCTTCTTCAAACAAAAGCTTTACGATAATGTCCGAGATTACTAGTTTCGCAACGTCATTTAGCTCGATTTTATCGTCTGTAGTAAGTTTTTTAGTTTTCCTAGGATGTAGTCGTTCTAGAACATGCCTTAGCAAAGATGTATCTACAAGTAGTCTTTCCGATATCTGGTCTATTGTCTTTATGAGCTTGTTGTAGTTTTCTATGGTTGGGTTCTCCTTGAATGCACCAATGCTTTGAGCAAGCTTGTAGACATACCAAGCGCATTTATCTAGCCTTGGGATTCCTTCTTTCCGTCTTGTCCGCCTCCATTGGTTTATATAGAAGGTGAAAGCCTCCTCAATTACTTGGTATATGTAGCGGTCTGATGTCTTTGCAATATCTATAATCTTGTTGTATAGTGGCTCAGGTATCTTGATTGATTTCCATCTTGTTTTC
>Ga0180301_10001838_pt1 | contig 16645 bp, 15 predicted proteins | sample GuaBasSediGuay16_FD_121797 | JGI IMG/M metagenome (GOLD analysis project Ga0180301, IMG submission 121797) | Subseafloor sediment microbial communities from Guaymas Basin, Gulf of California, Mexico - Guay16, Core 4569-2, 12-15 cm | ecosystem: Environmental > Aquatic > Marine > Hydrothermal... | reverse complement strand
TTTTTTAAGGCTTAGTGGTCATGACGTACAGGGGAAATCCTCTCCAGGGCGAAGTCTGAGAAGGAATTCGTCGCAGTGAATACAAAAAATCCCATCGATTAGAAGACTCTCGTTACCGCGGTATGATATGGTTGTACGCGACTGTGGATACCCATCTTTGAATGCCTTCAATACCATGTTTCTCTTCTATCAGTGCGTGAACAGCGCTCAATAAATCGAGTACGCGTTGAATCTTGTCGATTATAATAAGCCGGTTATGAGGTTGAGCACGGACTACTTCCCGAATCCGCTCCGGGCGGGCACGAAATCTGCGTACAGTATCCTGTTGCAATAGATCTATGTGTAAAGAATCCTGGTAGTACCACAATGCCCAGGCTGCCTTCCCGGTACCCCTGGGACCGAATAAATAATAACTCTGTGCCGGAGGCTTAAAAAATCGTGGTATAAATTCCATTTTGAGTCCTATTTTGGAATTACTAATTCCCCAGCGCAGCATAGTCGCAACCAAATAAAAAATTTTGTTAAAATAACGAAACTTGGCGTCGTAATAGCATAATGAGACTTTACCTATCAATAAATATAGTTTGTCAATCTCTACTACCCTATGACCACCGCCCCAGTCCCTGCTTTCCTGGGAAAGTTGATTCTCATCGGATGCGCTTATAACACAGCTCTCTTCGCTAATTTCGAAGAGAGCCTGTACACCGGAACTTATTGGATTTACCTTGAATATAGATATTTAACATCGAGTGCCAGTCTATGAACCGAGATTAACGAGACTAACTTTTAGGAGATTATAGAAAGCTACAAACCGATCTGCTACCGGTAATTTCACAAAAAGGAGCTGCGGCGAAGATAGCATTTGTATGAGCTGTTAGCTTGACATTTTTATATTTTTATGATAACTACAATCGATTTAACGGACCAACTTTTTAAGCTGATAAAAGCTGTTGTCTTCTCTTAAAGGTTTGACTTTAAAAAAATTCATCACTCAGGTATTGGAACATGAAATAGAGTCGCAACAAGTCCAATTTGTGGAAAAAAGAGTTTCCCTTCCATTGGTTCATTCAAAAAAGCCGGGCTCAATAAGGTTAGATGAGGATACGATCGCAAAAATCTTGGAGCATGAAGATTATCATGTATCTTCCTGATATCAATGTCTGGCTCGCTTTAGCATTCGAAGTCCACGAACGCCATAAAACGGCCCGCACCTGGTTCGAAAAAGAGGGTGAAAAAGGTTTATCAACATGATATACTCTTCAAGATCGTCTCAGAATGAAAAAAAGGCTTTTTTCAGAAATAGAAAAAAGAACGACTCTCTTTCTTCTTCCTGTACTGCTTTCCCTTTTTCTTATTATCGTTTTTGCATCTGGGGAGCCTTTTATCTCTTACACATCTGTAGCTTTCTCTGCATTTGGAAAGCTTGCCTTTATGGCTGCACTTCCCCTTGCACTCTCCTTTCTACTTGCCAAAAGCTACCTGCTAACGGGCTTCGCCAGTATTCTTCTTATGGGTTGCGGTGTACTGGCTTTTGCAGGAGCAGGTTTCTTTTCAGGGTTTGCCGAAATCTTTGAAAAGGGTATAAGCTTCTATTCTTCAATTAACGGTAAGGTCGCCTTTCTATCTTCCCTTTTGCATCTCTCATGCGCGATCCAATCTTCTGTAACAGATATTACCGGAATAGATGTTCGATCCCAGAGAGAAAAATGGCTGGCTCTAATAATCTCCTATACAGGCATACTTTTAACTGTAGTCATCCTTCTTTTTTTTGTGCCCCCTCTATCTTCCACCCTTGAAAGTGGCTTTCGACTATCTGCCATTACTTTTTTTGCCGCCGCATTTGTGCTCCTTTTAACAGGATACCTGAGAAGCAGAATCGGCTTTCTTTACTGGTATGCTCTTTCCCTGTCTCTTCTCGGTCTCGGCGTTCTGGTGGATTTTATCAAATCTCCCCCAGGCGGCGCTCTGTACTGGACGGGATGGGCAAGTGCCTGCATCGGAGGTTTATACTTTTATTTCGTTGTATTGAGTCTTCTCTCCGAATCAGAGAGGGACAATGTCTCTGCTGAGAAAACCGCCGCAAGGTACTTCAGAGATGTGAGTGCCAATTATCGAGAGCTGTTGAATATTGTTGGTGATGCTATTATTACCTTCAATGAAGAAAAAAGGGTAATTCTCTGGAATCCTGCTGCAGAACGAATGTTCGGCTACAATTCAAACGAAGCACAAAATCTCCGGTTTGACGATCTTTTCGCCGATCCATCGGCGGTAGAAAGTGTTATAAAAGCAAAAAGCCGTAAAATTTTTGAGGGTGATGAGCTGTATATCTCCGGACCTTTCGAAATGGTAATGAAAACCAAGTTTGACGATGCCTTTCCGGCGGTTCTCACAACCTCCAGGAGAAAAATAAAAGGTGAGGAGATAACCACAACCATAATAAAAGATATAACCGAGCTTCGTCTTACCGAAGAAGAACTTCGAAGATCCTACAACGAACTGGAAAAGAGGGTTCGGGACAGAACACGAGAGCTTAGGATTTTATCTACCAAACTGCTAACGGTACAGGAAGAGGAGAGGAAAAGGATAGCTCAGGATCTCCACGATAGTATGCTTCATTCCCTGGTAACCTTCAAATTCGCAGTGCAAAATCTTGCATCCGGGAACGAATTGCCACACCACATTCGAGAATCAATTGAAGAGCTGATACCCATGATTCAATATACAATCGATGAAACAAGAAAAATTATAAATGATCTCCGCCCGGCCGCTCTCGACAAACTAGGAATCGTGGAGGCCGCCAATGCTCTTTTCGATGACTTTGCAAATGCCTGTCCGCACATCAAAGTTGAGAAAGTTTTCAGATGCAAAGAAGAAGATATCCCGGATGAAAGGAAGATAGTAATTTATCGGTTGCTACAGGAAGGGCTAAACAATATTGCAAAACACAGCGAAGCCACTCAGGCAGTAATAAAATTACAAAAAGAAGAGGAGGGTATGTCCCTGTCAATCGAAGATAACGGAAAGGGGTTTGATCCGAATAATGCGAATCCTGCCGAAGGGAACCTTTATGGTATCGGCCTTGCCAGCATGCGGGAAAGATGTGAAAATTCGGGAGGGTACTTTCAGCTCCACTCTGCTAAGGGCTGCGGTACGCATATAAGGATATTCTGGCCTTATCAAACAAAGCTCGATACCTCTTCGAACAGTAATCCTATCTCCCATGAAAGTTGAGATTTAATTTTTTCGATTGTTTCCCAGTAGAGCAGATCCTTCAGAACCGAAATTACAACCTTCGAATGATGGATTGCCTTGCTTAGAGAGACATTTTCACGTTCACTTACCTTTGTGAAAAACTCTCCAAGCCCTTCCTTCTTTTTCTCAGGGGGTGAATCAGAAGAAACCTCTCTGAGAAGTTTCTTTATCTCCTCTGGGATTTGATCTCCCAGAGCTCTGGCATGATCCTTTTTGATATGTTCAGCAAGTACTTCAAGGGTGGCTCTGGCCGCTTTCTCAGCCTCGATTAAGGCCCCCATTCTGGCCTTCTTTCGTACCCTCTCTATAAATTGTTCGTAATTCATTTCGGTTAACCACCCTCAATCTGGGTTTAGAACACTTAAGCAAAGCGTCAGCCTTCGATATATATTATACACCACTTTTATTCAGAAATAAACCAGGTTGGTAATATTTATTCCTTTTTTTCCTTTCTGCCTCTCCACCTGAGCATGCCTATAAACCCGGAGACCAAAAAAGAAATACCCATAACCCCTCCAACGAGAAATCCAATAAGCCCTATCAGGGGTATTCCCTGCCATTTTGGCTCAATATTAGCCTGGACAATCAGAGAGGAGCTCACCAGGAGTGCCGATAGAACCAATCCGAAAACCAGACGAAATCCGGTCTTGTCCAGGATTTCTCTTAAAGATTCCATTCCGGCCAGTTCAAAGTTGAACTTTAACTCCTGATTTTTAACGATCTTAAAAACATCTCTTATATCCAGGGGAAGTTCCCTGAAAATTTCTCCATACTCCAATCCGGCGTGATAAAGTTTACGCGCTATTCTATCACCATTCAATTTCCATCTGATTATTCTGGGGGCGAAAGATTTTAATATTTTTATTGTTTTAAACTCGGGATCCAGTTGTTTTCCGATAGCTTCCATTATGATAAGGGATTTGACCATCAATGTTAAATTAAGGGGGAGTTTTATTTCAAACTCGGCTATTATGTTGATTAAATCCCTCAGGGCTTTGTTAATTTCAAGCTCCTCAAGGGGAAGCTCGAGATACTGGTCCATATATTTGTAAATAGCAGATTCGAGCCCCTCCCGATTCGAAAAGGATTCGGCTCTGGCTAATCGAAGCACCGCCCTTGTTATAACCGTGGAGTCCTTGTTTACCATTCCCAACATCATTGTGTTTAAGAGATCCTGCTGATCCGGGAGGATAGAGCCCATGAGGCCGAAATCAAGAAAGCAAAATACATTATTATCGAGAATTGTAATGTTACCAGGATGAGGGTCGGCATGAAAAAAACCGTGGATGAAAATCTGCTCCAGAATAATCTCGGCCGCCGTGGTTGCAATCAACCTCTTATCATACTCTTCTTCGGAAGCATCTACTATTTTTGAAATTTTTTTCCCTCTTACGTACTCCATTGTGAGAACTTTTTCCGTGGAATATTCCCTGTACACCGAAGGAACATATACCTTGCTGTTTCCTGAAAAGGCATTTCTAAACTTCTCTATGTTTATTAGCTCGTGCGATAAATTGAGCTCTCTGTTTAATTGATTCTCAAACTCGTTTATTAGCTCTCTTAGTCTGAAAACACGCATTCTGTGGAACCTGTTCTCAAGAAACGTTGCAAGTGTATACATTATGTCCAGATCGGCTCTTATTGTATCTACAATCTCAGGCCTTCTAATCTTCACCGCTACTCTCTCTCCTGTGAGCAATACCGCCCTGTGAACCTGGGCGATTGAGGCTGCGGCTATGGGTTTTTTCTCGAAGGAGGAAAAAATTTTTTTTAACGGGCGTCCGAGTTCCTTTCTGATAATCTCTACGGCTTGCTTTGCAGGGAATGGGGGAACTTTATCCTGTAATCTTTCGAGCTCCTCTATTAAATCTTCCGGCAGTACATCTCGCCTGCTGCTCATAAGCTGGCCGAACTTTACAAAGGTGGGACCAAGCTCCTCGATGGCGAGACGTACCTTCCCCCAGCGAGAAACATGCTTTAATCTTTTACGATCCGTCTTACCGAATACTTTATATTTGAATCTCTGTCTGAAAGCACTTCCGATTGATGCTGCAATTTCACTGAAACCGTACTTTACTAAAATCCCTATGATTTCCCTGTATCTTCTGGCCTGCGAGTTTATTCTCCTGCGCAGAGCTTGTAAGCCTATCATTTACTTTTTTTAAGAGCCTTTATTTCCTTCTCAAGTTCTTCTATTTTTGCTTCAAGCTTCATCATTTCTTCTTTTTTGGCAATATCGAGTCTTTTAAAAGCTTCATCCACCTCCTTATCCACGATATCTTCAATTTTCTGTTTAACATCTTCCGATTGATCAAGGATTCTCTGAACAAACTTTCTTCCCTTCTCTTCGTTCATTCCGAGCTCATCTGCTACTTTTTTGCCTAACTCTACGATTTTATCTTTGGTTTTTAGGGTAAGCCCTATTCCTGCAAACAGCCCTTTTGCAAAAGCACTTTCCATGGATTTTCCCTCCTGAATGATTTAATTTTGCTCTAAATATGCAAGGTAAATCAATTCTAATATAATAATAACAGGACAAAAGTGTTAAGTACAAAAGCGAATCCTACTCCAGTGGAGCAAAATATCCTGCTTCGTCCCTCCCGCTTCTCTTAAAGAGAAATGCTTCCACCTCCATCGGAATAAATCTCTCTCCGAATGCCGTTTCCCTTAAAGAATTGTAGGTTAAGTAGTACAGCCCGCTGGGTGAAGAGAGAATATCTTCCCCAAGTCCCTTCACTCCCCCCTGCTCATACAGGAAATAACTTTTCCCTCCCGTCTCTCTGCACAGATATTCCAACTCCCTTGAAGAACCCTCCTTCATCTCTAAATATATGCAGTAGAAGCGGATTTCATTGTTTTCCATGTATTGCTCTAGTTCTATCAGATCGTATCCTCTAAATGAGAGCTCTCGAGAATCACCCGTTGTGAGAAATACCACTGCCCGCTTCCTGTTTTTAATGGGCACAAGCTCCGAGATCGCCAACCGTAATCCCAGATCAAAGCGCCATCTTTCGGAATATCTACCTCCTGAAACCGCAGCCCTACCTATTTCGACCTTATTCGCGCCGGGCTCCGTTACTATGGCGGGTTTCTCTCCTGCCGATATTACCCTTATATCGCCCATTTTCAAAAGAGAATCTGCTACTGCATTCACTGCATCTTCGACTATCTCCCTTTTTTCCATCATGCCGGGCGAGCGATCCACAAGAAGAGATACTGCAATTTTTTCCGATTTGTTTACTGCAGATTGAAACCGCAAATCCCGTACAGGTCTCTTTCCCTCGGTTATGAGAAAGTTACTGCCGTCCAAACCCAGGATCGGATCTCCCAGGCGATTCCTTACAGAAATAATTGCAGTTACCACCGGAAACCTATCTGAGATTACCGACTTTACTCTTACTGTAAACCCCGTATAGAGCTGAGTAATTTCAGAGAGCATTATCAACTTATTTCTGTTGAAGTCCACTGCAAGTATATCCCCGTTTGCATTGGATGTAACCGAAAGAATCTTTCTCCCTTCTCCGCTTAAATCTGATAAAACTCTAGAGGTTTCCCTTTCGGCATCATAGGAAATAATTTTTCCGGAATCAACAACGAGGAGATTTTTCTGATTATACACACTTATACCTTCCGGCATTGCCAAATCATCTTCTGCGAGAGTTGTGATATAGTTTCCACTCTGATCAAATACTGCAATATAGCCCCTCAATTTATCAGCCACATATACCTTCTCTTCTATTATTGCAATTCCCGACGGACCCTGAAGCCCCTCATAATCGCCTTTCTTCTGCCCGAAGGAAAGAATAAAATTACCATCATAATCAAACTTGCAAACCCGCCGATTACCCCAATCGGTAACATAAATATAACCCTTATTATCAGAAGCAAGAAATTGCGGCCCCAACAGCTCTCCATCCCCCCTTCCGCTTTCACCAAACCTCTTTATAAAGGAGCCGCCTGTGGTAAGTTTTGCAATGCTGTCACCTTCAAACTCGGTTATAAAAAGGTGGCCGTCTTTCGTTTCAAGAATATCGAAGGGATGATCCAGACTCTCCAGCCCTCCCCTGATTCTCCTCAACAGCCCGCCGCTTACACCGAAAAGAAGCACTTCGTTGGTTCCAAAAGAAACCAGATAATAAGTGCCATCACCCCTGGATCGTACCGAAACAGGCCGTAGGAAAAGGTTATACTCTTCCCGTTTACCGCTGAACTCGTAAGCTACTACAAATCTCTCCTGTTCATATAGTTCTCTCCCCAGACCTCGTCTGTATTTGACAGTCTCTACAAAACTTTGAAGTACACCGGTTCCTTCACCTCTTTTAATAATATTCTCCCAAATATCCAGAGCAGTAGATACAAACCCTGACTCATAATAGGCTCTGCCAAGCCATTCCTGTGTTCTGGTGTTCTGCGGTTTGTATGACAGCGATTTTTCGAAAGATAGAATTGCCTCGTTATACAGCCCCCTGTGATAAGCCATAACTCCCCATCGAAACTCCTCGTCGGCATAAACCTGATCCATATCTATGTTCTGCGAGTAGACGATACTGGTATTAAATATGAGAAAGAAAAATGAAAGAAAAGCGTAAAAAAAAGCAGTGATCCTCTTGGGATAAATTATGGACTGCACTCTGTTAATATATATAAATCAGGCGTAAATATCTACCTTGTGTTTCTCAACCGGAAGAGCAAGCTCTCCGCGAATACCGAGGTACAGTATAGCCTTCATCTCTCTTGGTTCAATAATTGGGAGTTCTCTGCCTGAGATTTGAGGATACTGTACCTGTATCTGGCTCTGTATTTGCTCAACCATCATTTTATTCTCCCCATTTATTAATTCGACAGGTTGAAGGATTTCTGTTAATAAAATTTTTTAACTTTCTTTTTTGTATACAATTTTTACTCCATCGGCGGGTTCACTGATAAAACTCTCTGCTTTAAAACCAAAAATCCTCTCGTATTCATCCAGTTTCTCGAGATACCTACCCACGGCATTCTCTCTTATCAGAGTAATAGTGCATCCTCCATACCAGAAACCGGACATCCTCGACCCCAATACACCATCTATTTCCCACGCCCTTTTTACAAGCCAATCCAGCTCCGGACAGGAGACTTCATAGTTATCCCTTAAACTTTCGTGAGAACGGTTGAGGATCTTACCAAAGGCCGCCATATTTCCTCTTAAAAGAACATTGCGGGCTTCCAGAACACGCTCATTCTCCTCTATTACGTGCAGGCACCGCCTTCGGAGGTTCTCCGGCATAGTTCCCATCATCTGCTGAAGGTCGGAAGAGTTGAAATCTCTCAATACTTTTCCGCTTTTTTTATCACTCAAGAATTTTAAACACTCCTGATACTCCCTTTTTCTTTCCCTGAGCTCCCCCTCTGTAGAAATGACGGGTAAATTGGAGTTTGTCAATAGGAGCTTTACTCCATTAAGCTTTAAGGGGAGATGCTCATAATTTAAAGTACGCAAATCGAGAAAAACTATGTTTCCGGCTTTTGCTACAAAGGCAATTAATTGATCTGTAGGTTCCGTCTCCAACCCCAGAAATTCTCTTTCCACATTGGTGGCTAACTCTACTGCTTCGTTATCGGAAAGGGTTATTTTAAAAAGAGCTCTAATCGCTACGATTGTGGCGGTTATCAACGCCGCCGAAGAGGCTAAACCTATATTCTGGGGGATATCTCCATGAATGGAAAAATTCATCCCTCCGTAAGGATAACCTGCTTCAGCAAGCAGGAAAAGAACCCCTTTCGGATAATTTGCCCAGCGATCCTCTCGTCTGTATTTGAGATTGGCAATAGTAGTGCGTTTACGCTCGTTCAAGTCTACCGAATAAAACTTAAGTGAATTGTCTTTTCTTCTAGAAATTGCAATCTCTGCAAATCTATTAAAAGCCATCTGGAGGATATATCCCTCATTGTAGTCCGTGTGCTCTCCCATCAATTTTATACTTCCGGGGGCTGAGACAATTATCTCCGGTTCTTCTCCGTATTCTCTTTTATGTAGAGATATTAAGTTTTTCATAGGGGTTCCTCTTGAGCATAATAAAAGAAATTGTAATTATATGCAATAAAAATTTATTAAATGAGTTTGTCGATGAAAATAAAACTGGTAATACTGGCAGCATATTCAGGTATATTGATCTCTTTAGCCGTTCCGAACGAGCTCTCCCACATGGGAAATCCCCTTACAGGGTTTCTATGTATCTCTCCCTTTTTGATTGCTGTTTCTCTATCCCCTTCCAGGGGCTTCTCTTCTATTCTCGGGATGGTCTTCGCTGCCTTATCCAGTCTTCTTACTTACTACTGGCTTCTCTTCTTCCGTGAGTTCTCCGTGTGGACTATCAGCGGAGTAACCCTGGGCTACATAGGATACTTTGCTCTTTTTTCTCCCTTTCTCTTTACTTTCTCAAAGATAAATCCTGCTTATCGTCCCTTTGTGCTTGCAGCCGCATGGACGGTATATGAATATTTTAAATCCTCGGGATACCTGGGATTTCCATGGGGGCTGGTAGCCTATCCTGTGGGAGGGATCCTGCCTATCATACAAATTGTGGATATAACAGGTGTATGGGGATTATCCTTTCTGATGGCTCTCGTAAATAGTCTGATAGCCGAAATCTTCCTGCAAGAGGGTGTAATGCCAATAACCAATATGCAAATATCACCCTCCCGATCACTACTATTTCGCCAATTTGCCGTAGCGGGACTGCTCTTTCTGGCAGTTACTGTATACGGTTATACACGTCTTGCTACTCCAATTCCCGATACAAAATCTTTTTCCGCAGTGCTTGTACAGCAAAACATAGATACCTGGCTTACGGGCAACGAGCTGGAAGGATTGGCCACTGCGGAAAGACTCAGCAGAGAGGGGGTAGAGTCTCTGGGTGAAAAGCCGGATTTACTGGTATGGAGCGAAACCTCCCTTAGAAGACCATATCGGGAGTTTAAAGCTTTTTATTTAAAATATCCTGAAGAAGATCCCTTTATTCCTTTCTTAAGGGAGATGGATACCCACATGTTTACCGGGAGTCCCTATGTGATTGACAGGGGAAGAGGCTCCATGATGAACGCTACAATTCTTCTTGATCCAGATGGAGAGCTGGTTGATTTTTACGGAAAACAACACCCCGTTCCACTTGCCGAACATATACCTTTCTGGGATGTACCTCTGGTAAAAAAATTTTTTACAGAAATAATCGGACTCTACTCAAGCGGTTGGACCCTCGGGAAAAGGTATACTATCTTTTCCATCCCACTTAAAGATGGAGATACCATTTCTTTCGGAACCCCCATCTGCTTCGAAGATGCCTTCCCCTATATATGCAGGAGGTTTGTTTTAAACGGTGCGGACATTCTTATCAATCTTACCAACGATGCCTGGTCAAAGACTGTCTCTGCAGAAACTCAACATTTTGTTGCAGCTCGTTTCCGCGCTGTAGAGATGAAGAGGGTGCTTGTCCGATCGACAAATGCAGGTGTTACCGCAGTGATAGGACCTTACGGCGAGATACTGGCAGAACTCCCCCTTTTTACAGAAGCAGCCCTCGCTGTTGAAGTGCCTGTATATATAGAGAAGGAGTTTACCCCCTATACAGTTTTTGGAGATTATCTACCTCTAATCTTTATGGGAATACTTATGGCGATACTTTTCTACCTTGCCGGAATGTTCCACTACCCTAGTATTTCCAAAAGGCACTTTATTCCTTAATTCCGTATTTTTTCTTGAATCTCTCCACCCTTCCGGCAGTATCTACGAGTTTCTGCTTGCCGGTAAAGAAAGGATGACAATTAGAACATATTTCTACCTGTATATTTTTTGCTGTAGATCGAGTCTCGATTACATTTCCACAGGCACAGGTTATGGTTGTATATTTATATTCCGGATGTATACCCTTTTTCATTTATTTCCTCCATTAGGGTTATATTATAATTGATCCACATTGGATGTATTCATCGATCTTAAGAAAGCTTTATTGTTCTTTGTTTTTCTCATTCTGTCAATCAAGAGCTCGATGATCTCTATATCATCCATAGGGTTAAGAACTTTACGTAATACCCACATCTTGTTTAATTCCTCTTCTGTAAGTAAAAGCTCTTCTTTTCTGGTACCGGACTTTTTAATATTTATAGAAGGAAACAGTCTCCTGTCGGAAAGCTTTCGGTCCAGATGTATCTCCATATTGCCGGTACCCTTGAACTCTTCAAAGATAACTTCATCCATTCTGCTTCCGGTATCGATAAGAGCTGTAGCAACTATTGTCAGGCTACCTCCGTTTTCGATATTTCTTGCCGCCCCAAAAAACCTTTTTGGTTTATGGAGAGCATTCGAATCCACTCCTCCTGAGAGAATCTTACCGGAGGTGGGAACCGTCTGGTTGTACGCTCTGGCAAGCCTGGTGATAGAGTCCAGCAGTATTACCACATCTTTTTTATGTTCTACGAAACGCTTTGCCTTCTCGATTACCATTTCCGCTACTTGTACATGCCTTGAAGCCTGCTCATCAAAGGTGGATGCTATAACCTCACCCTTTACATTCCTCCGCATATCTGTTACTTCTTCCGGACGCTCATCAATTAAAAGTACAATAACCTCGATCTCGGGATGATTTCTGGTAACAGCGTTGGCAATTTTTTGAAGAAGTATTGTTTTCCCTGCCCTTGGCGGCGATACGATAAGCGAGCGCTGTCCCTTTCCGATAGGACAGAAGAGATCCATCATTCTTGTAGAAATTTCTGAAGAAAAGGTCTCCAGCTTTATCCTCTCCATTGGATAGAGAGGGGTAAGGTTATCGAAAGGAATCCTCGTTTGTGCAACAACCGGATTATCAAAGTTTACACTCTCTACACGTAAAATGGCAAAAAACCGTTCTCCCTCCTTTGGGGGTCTTATTTTACCTGCTACGGTATCTCCTGTGCGTAAGTTGAAAAGCCGTATTTGAGAGGGAGAAATATAGATATCATCGGGTCCCGGTAGATAGGAGTTTTGAGGTGAGCGCAAAAAACCGTAACCATCGGGTAAAATTTCCAGAGACCCATAAGCATAGATCTCCCCACCCCTATCGGTATGAGCCTTTAAAATAGCAAAAATAATCTCCTGCTTTTTAAGGGATATCAGCTCTTCTCTGCTTATCCCCATTTGAGAAGCCAATTCTCTTAACTCGGGAAGGTTCATCCTTGTGAGTTCGTTTATACTTATCTTTTTATTCTCATCTATTACCTTGTCAATTATTCTCTCATCTCCTCCCGCTATGGATAAATTGGTTTGAGCCCTTTCTTCCATGTACAGTTTTTCATCAGATTGGTATTCATCCTCTCCCACCCGATCAGCCTCTCTCTCAATTTCTGCTCCTGCCTCTTTTACCATGTCTCTCTCGTCCACTAAGGATTCATCATCATTAATTACGTTTAACAATTTATCTCCATTATTACTATTATCGATATTTTCTTCTATAGACGACCGTTCTTTAGGTGAACGTTCTTTCGATCCGTTATGTGTATTGTTGGACTCCTTTAGAAGCTCTACTCTTACCTTCTTTTTCCTTGGTTTCTTTCTGGTTACAACAACCGAACTCTCCGAATTATCTTCCATATACTCCTCTTTATTACTTTCTTCCTGATCTGTATTCTCCTCGATACTCATCTCTTCTTCTATTTCTTCTTTTACACTACCGATAGCACTTCCCGATCCAGAATCCTCAAAGGGAAGTTCATTTTGAGTCTTATCCGGTTCTCCTGATTCCTGAATTTGATGGGATTCCTGTAAATGTTTATCCTCTTCTTTTTTAGAAGAACTGTTTTTATTCCTTCGGAAAATAGCCATTGACAACTCCACACTATTTATTATTTAAACGATAACAATTTATGGCGGACAGGAAAGGCAACTTATTGAAGCTTTATTTACCTCAAATATATTCCCAGTTAACTTTTCTGTCAAGACTTTCTTTATCTGTTATCAAAGTATCTGCCAGAAGAATCGCAGTAACAGCCGCTCTTCTCCTTATCCTGCCTCTATCCCCACGAAATAAAAACTTTCGCGTAAACTCAACCTTATCTTTAATTACACTGATCCACACTGTTCCTACCGGCTTTTCTTCACTGCCACCTTCAGGTCCTGCTATCCCTGATATTGCTAAGGCAACATCAACACCCGATTTTTCCAGGGCTGCACCTGCCATTTGCCGGACAGCCTCTGCCGAGACTGCTCCGTATTTTTGCAGTACTTCTGGTACAACACCAAGAAAAGCCTTTGCACCGTTTGCATAAGTAACAAGACTGCCCCAGAATATCTGCGAACTGCCCGGGATATCTGTTATTAGCTTACCCACAAGACCACCTGTACAGGATTCAACCACTGCAAGCATCTTTTTTTCTCTTTTCAATGTATCAAATAGAACTTTTGCAGGATCTACATCACCTTCTCTTACATAGAAGGATCCGAGTTTTTCTTCTACCCTCTTAAATACCTCTCTGCGCTCATCCGCCTTCCCATCAATTATGGAAAACACTATGCGGTATTCCTCTACCCTTGTTCCCCAACTTAAACCTCCAGCACACTCTGCAAGAACATCCTCCAGAACGGACTCCGGTATCAGAAAAGATGTAGCTCTAAAAGCACTCCCTAAGCGAATACCAAAAACATCTTTTACCACCGGAAGCGCATCGTTTTCAACCATAGGTATTAGTTCCAGAGGCGGTCCAGGAAGAGCAATCACAAGAGTATCTGAAACCCAGCCCCACAGACCAGGAGCGGTTCCGTTGGGATTTTCAAACCAGGAAAACCCCCTGGGTATCTCCGCCTGTTTTCTGTTCGATGGGGAAGGTTTTCTCTCTCCGAACCTTTTAAGAAGTAATTCCCATATCTTATCTTCAAAAAGCAGGGGGACATCTTTTACTTCTGCTATTACTTCTCTGGTAATATCATCAGAGGTGGGTCCCAGACCTCCTGTGATAAATACAAGATTAAACAGGGAAATCGCTTCCTCAAGCTCTCCTTTGAAAATCTCCTTTTCATCCGGTAACAGTACTATCTTTTTGACATGTATCCCAATTTCACGCAGAACGGAAGAAATATACCTGCCATGTTTGTCGGATATAAACCCCTCGGTTATTTCTGTTCCTACACATATTATACATGCTGTTACAGTCTCTTCAGTACTTTTCAACGGAGAGCACCTGCCCGGTATTGCAAAATCATGATTTTTAAAAGGCTTTATTTTTCAGACACTTTTAACGGTATCTTTTAATTTTTCTACCGGCTGAGAAAAAATGTCAATTGAATCTGCATCTCTTATCATTTCACACTTCCCCTCAAAAACAACACCATCGGCGATCTTTAGTCTTGCAGTTCGTATATTTCCGAATACCTGACCGGTAGATAGCATTTCGAGGTTTTCCTTTGCTTCTATATTACCGCGGATTACACCCCCAATTACAATTGAACCCACTTTTATATCGGCATTTACCTGGGCACCTTCCTCTATATATAAAAAACCATCCGATTCTATCTTACCCTTAAACTGCCCGTCTATTTTTAAAGGTCTGGAAAAACGAATTGTTCCATTAAAGACAGTCTCTTTACCCAGAGTAGTAGTAATTTTTTCGATGTTCATCTTTTCAGAGTTCTTGGCCATGAGACTTAAGCCTTTCTTTATTTTGTTTGCATCACAAATACGCCGTCCCAATCTTCGGGTGGGGGATTGCTAATGTAGTGATCACACCTTTGTAGATATACCCTTGAAGGACCGTCTTCAGGATCGATTTCAAGAGCTCTGGAAAAAAATTTTTTAGCCTCTTCAAACTCCATCAACTTATATTGTTTTCTGCCCTCTGCAAACAGCTCCAGTACTTTCTTTTTCTCCTCTGTTATCATCGTAATGCTCCATTTAATTTTTCGGAGTTTTCTTTCCAGAAGATAAAATGTTTTTGAAACTTTTCCTCCAGATCTTTGAGTAGAGGCTCTTCAATTCTTTCCCTCTCTCCTGCTTCTTTAAGCTCCTTTATTTCATCTTCCAATCCGCTTAAAGCTGCAAGCACACCCTCACATTCATTTTTTACCATTTCTATAAACTCATCAACCTCTTTTTTATTACTGCAATCTATGTTGCTGGCGCTGTTTAAAAGGTCATAAACTGGCTGTTTCAGGTGTTCCGTAAAATAAATAAGAGAGTCATTTAAAGATTGAATAAGGGTTATTCTCCTCTCTTTTTTTAACACCTGTTTGGATAGTTTACGGTTACGAAGAACAGCTCGAATTCTCGCCAGAACTTCGGAAAAATTAAAAGGCTTGGTTATATAATCTTCTACACCCAGAGCAAACCCTTCGACCTTATCTTCTACATCGTCCAGTGCAGAGAACATGATTATAGGAATATCACTGAAATTTTTATACTCTTCACTGTGTTTAACGATTTTTGTTACCTCCCATCCCGAGAGTTTAGGAATAATATTATCCAGTAAAATAATATCGGGCTTATACTCTCTTATCTTCTCCAGGGCAATTTCCCCATCCTCTGCAGTTATAACATCGAAACCGAAACGGCTTAGCATTACATCAAAAAACTGAAGAGTTATGGGTTCTTCGTCTACTATAAGTATTCTGGTTTTCTCTATTGAATCGGTTTTTTCTCTCAATTACCCCTCCCTATAAGATTCCATTTTCCTATACTTGGGTATTTTTTGTCAATCTCTTAACCCGGTATTTTTTTTCTTCTTGTGATTCGATAGACCAATCCTGCATTCAGCGCCATTACTGCCAGTAAAACCGATGTGATACCAAACCAATCTCCCCAGAGAGTGTAGAGGGTGGTTTCTTCTTCGTACACAGGCACATCTGCCACGAGGTAGCTCTGAATAAAAGGATCAATCATTGCTTCGATCTTGCCGTTTGGATCGATTGTACAGGTAATCCCTCCATTTGTGCTTCTCACTACGCTTCTTCTGTTCTCCACTGCCCGTAAAACAGACATGGCCATGTGCTGCATTTCTGCTGCCACAGATTTTGACCAGGAATCGTTTGTCAGGTTAACGATAACCTGAGCACCGTTAAGGACGAATTTTCTCGAAATATAGCCGAAAGTATCCTCGAAACAAATGGGTGTTGAAAACTTAACCCCTCCTGCTTCGAATACCGTCGGATCTTCTCCCTTCTCCCAGAAGTGTGTGTCCGCATTCTTAAGCCAGCGATAGATTCCAGGAAAAATATCTTCATAAGGGAAATATTCGGTAAAAGGGACGAGATGCATCTTCCTGTACCTCTGTACAAACCCTCCGTCCATGTATAACAGAGCTGCATTGTAATCTATTCGTTCAACCCCTCCAACCCTTTTTAGCTCAGCATCATCATTCCCGATCAGATAGGGAACATCCTGTCGGCCTAGGAATTCTT
>Ga0180301_10001837_pt1 | contig 16645 bp, 26 predicted proteins | sample GuaBasSediGuay16_FD_121797 | JGI IMG/M metagenome (GOLD analysis project Ga0180301, IMG submission 121797) | Subseafloor sediment microbial communities from Guaymas Basin, Gulf of California, Mexico - Guay16, Core 4569-2, 12-15 cm | ecosystem: Environmental > Aquatic > Marine > Hydrothermal... | reverse complement strand
GGTGATGGTTTATTTTTTAGATGTTTAAGTAATATATTGAAATACTTGTTTCTTTATTAAATACATCATGGCTCTACAATATGTTGGTTTACCTCCACTAGAAACGCTGTATTATTTGAATCCTCCATTCGAGATTCTCGAGCTACAGCACTGTGAATCAATAACTATTAGAGTACTTAGATGGCAATTAGGTAAGATTGATATACGTCCTCGATATGCTTATGCACCGCCTATCAAAACTATACACGCTCTTAGACTATTTACTGAAGAGAAGTATAAAAAGTATCCACCATATTACTACGACATAACTTCAAAGAGATTAATCGCGGCATTAATGCCTTTCTTGCAAAGACCAGACTATGATCTTTATGAAGTAACTATTCATGCTGTTGGTTCGGCTCCAAGGAAGTACTTTGAAATTGAAATTAAAAGAATCGAATAACAATTTGACAAAGGTTTATGGTAAAAATTGTGATTCGCGCAACTAGGGTATTTTGAATCGTCACTCTGAAGTTTCTTGTGATTCTGTAGTTGTCTCTTTTTCTTCATGTGATTGTGATTGAGCTTGACTATAGACTTGACTTTCAAGGTATGTTAGTCTTTGGTCAATGTTTTGTAGTAGTTTATTCATTTTGTGAATAGTTCTCAATAATGCATCGAGTTCTTTGCTTGATGGGGCGCCCGCCGAGGGGTGGGGGGGTCGCGCGGGTAGGTGTTCAGACTCGTATACGCTGTAAACGTCCTCGATCATTTCTCTATGTTTCTTTCTTTTCCTTCTAGGTCTTTCCATTTCTTCCTCATACTCTTCCTCAGATTCTTCATACTCTTCTTCTTCAAGCTCTCTTTTTGGTCTTCTCTTCATTGCAGGAGTTTCTGTTTGCTCTGTCTCGATTGTCTCGAATTTGCGTTTTCTATTGATGTAGTCTGTTAGTGCTTGATAAACAATATCCATAGCTTCCTTGCCAGTGCCTATATTTGATACTATGTATTCTAGAAGCATTCTACAGTCGTTACAGATTTTCGGTATTGTTATTTCCTTATTCGGCACGAAGCGATTACAGATAAAGCACTGCGTTACTTGAACCAACTCCTCAGGCTTTGGTGGTGGTGGTGGACCTTCTACTCGGCCTTCAGCAAGTGCGCGACTGTATGCTTCTAGCTCGGCTTTCCTGTTCTCGACGTAGTGCTTTGTGACTGATGTTGTCCAGCCGAGATTGGCAGCTGTCTTTAAGCACTCATAAATTTCGTACGGGCTGTCAAGTGCACTACATATCTTGACATGTGTAGGTGTGATTTTCTCCTCTTCGAGCCATCTTTGTATTTCTTCTGGTAGTTCTGTAAGTTCCAACATAAAGTCTACCCAACTTTTTGACTTCCCGCACATTTTTGCTAGTTCTTCCTTGCTGAAGCCTAACTCATGCGCTTTTCTGAGCCATCTAGCCATGTGCATGGGGTTTATTCTACCACGTGCGACATTGAGTAAAATATTCACCATGATCTGTTCCTTCTCGGACATCTTGCAAACCATGACTTCGACTTCATTTATGCCTTGATTCTTTGCTTCTTTTAGTCTATGCTCACCATCAACAAGTATGTACTTGTTTTCTGGTCCTGGTGCGACAATTATTGGTGATACTATGCCGAATTTTGCTATGCTTCCGCGCAGGTATTGTAGTGTTTCTTCATCAAATATGCTGCGTAGTCTTTCTTGAGGAACGATAATGTCATCTATGGAGACTTTTTTAGGTTCACACAATGACATGATTACATACTCAGTCTGTAGAAATTTAGAACTATCACTTAAATCTAAACATTAATGCTAAATTCCAGGACTTTGCGTTTTTCAACATGGAGAGAAAGACTAAACTGATTGATTATGTGCCGCTCGATGTCTGTATTGAATATTGTAATGATCTGTGCGGCAGTGATAGGGCTTGCTATGAAGAATGTATAGAAGAATGTTACTGTAAATGATTATTGAATAATTTTGAGAAGAAGTTATGGTTCTTCAGACTCTATAACTACTTTCTTTATCTTTAGTCCTTGACTTTGCTCATACTTGACTACGTCTTTACCGCTTGTCAATGCATCTATCAATACGGCTGATGCAACTGATACTTCACTACCCAAGATAAGCATCATGTACTCACTCTTAAGTCCTAAATCATAATAGCTGTCTATCACTATCAATAAAATAGCCATTAGGTACAGGACAAGTGCTACAGCTATCTTGAGGTAGAACTCTGCCCTACTCTTCTTCTTAACTACAGCAGACATATTCATCAAGTATATAGAGTAGAAACTAAACTATATTAACTTAATGTAAAAAATAAGTCAGAAAGAGAAAAAGAGAAAATTATGATTTTGAAAGTATTTCTAATAGTATTACTAATTTATCCCACCATTCATATGATGTCGCTTTTCTCCATGATCTTTCTCTTTTCTTAGCTTCCTCAAGCAATTGTCTTGCAAGTTCTTTAATTCCAGGTAATTGATTTATTCTTTCAACTTCACTTGTTTCTTCAGCAAATACTTCAGCAAGATCTTTAACACCGAGTTTTCTAACAATATATATTTCAATTCCTTCATAATTTTCTCTAAGATAAGCTGCTAATCTTCTTATCTTATTAATATTATGTCTTTTTGACGTAATATAGACGTTATCTGTGAGTTTAATTAATTGAATGTTGAATTCATCTTCAACTTCTCTAATCATTTTTTGAATCATTCTAGTCTTTACAGTTCTTTTATAACTTTCACTTTTACCTTCATGATTGATGATTAGATTAGTTGTAATGATCATAGCTCTGACCATTCTTTTAAATGACCTCTCTTTAGCCACGCTAACCCCCAACATTAGCGTCGCTACAGGAGTTTATATAGTTTTTCTCATGGAGGAATCATTAGAATCAGTATACAATTAAGCTATGTCATTTTCTACATCGCAGTTTACGAAAACATATTCTAGTATAGTAGTAGTTAGTTAGTATTATATAATTAGTATATACATCATGTATATGACTTTCACATTCAATGTAGAATAAGTACTTATAAACAAGCGTATACATGATAAAAATATGCAATTCAGATACGAAAAAGTAAACGAAGAAATCATAGCAAAACCACAGTTAATAATTGTACAACATGGATCTGTGGAAACTAGACTGTGCATAAAATATCGTGTAACATATCGTGTCTATCTAGATGATTATGTATTTGATTTGACAAGTAGTGATGAAGACTGTATGTATATACTTAGTGATGTTGAATTAAAAAGTCTAAGCAAAGGAATAAATAACATGATAGCAGAACTTGAAAAGAAAGTTAAAGAAGATATTGAAATAAGGTTAAGAAAGATAACGAATTTAATAAATGCAATATTTATTGCTAAAGATGTAGGTGCTAGAATAGAAAAGTTAGTACTTGAAAATTATCAATATGAAAGCGTAGTTAAGAACGCATTTAGTGTTGATTGTTAGAAGTATGTGTATTTAAATTCTTTCTTTTTTTTCTTCCTCCCTATTCTCTTTTTAATCTTTCTTACATTACAGGAGTTTCTTTCTTTCTTCCTCGATTTTTTTGATAATCCATTCCAGGAAGTTTTCTTGATGTTCTAGTACATATAATATTGTTAGCATTATTAGTAGTGATTTGTCTATTCTTAATTCTTGACAAAGTTTTTCAAGTTCTTGATATGTTTCTTCATCTATGCGACTACATACTATTCTGTTTCTTGTCTTTGTATACAGTCTATATGTCATGATTATGTGTGTATACGCTATGCTATATATGTCTTGCGTTTACAATCAACGCAATATGTAGTGTATACACTACAACGTATACACTACTTAGAGACCCTATACAGAGTACTGTACTCTCTCTCTCAGACGTACACGTGTCGTACACGTGTACATGTAGAAACTGAATCTATAATCTATAAAGTAGAGACTATAATCTAGATGAAAGAAAAAGAGAAAGAAAAAAAGAATAGAAATTTAAGAAACTACTTCAAACACCATCTAAGATACGGCTTATAATATTTTATATATATAGCAATATCAAGTATTTTCTCATATTCTGGATAGAGAGTTTTCATACAATTTAAGCATATAGGTTTTGGGCCAGATGAACTATAACGATAAAGGTAAATGTCTCCTCTATGAATTAGTCTTCCACATTCGCTACATCGCTTTAACGATGTACAGATAAGAATTTTATGTAACAACGCTTTAATGTTATACTTTAGCGGATGCTGTTTCAAGTAATCGCATGTTATCTCTATTTCCATTTCTTCATCACCTGCCCGTAACAAATGTTGTATCTCTTTTTTCTTTTCTTGCTGTTTCTCTTAAAAGCAAATCACGAATTGCGACTCTTATGGCTTCACTTCTTGATGGGAATGTTCCTCTTTTTACAAGCTCGTCTAACTCTTCAAGCATTTGCTTAGGGATATGAACACTTATAAGAACCATCTTTTCTTTGGCCTTGGTCTTAGGCATAGTAGAATTTTGTTTACATGTTTTTTAAGTATTATTGTTCTTTCTGTAAGTAGTAGTTTTTTAGATAATTTATTGACTGTATACTCATGTCTCAAGAATACAAACCCATAGCTAAAATTCCACTAATAGTGCACACTTCTGGGCAGGAAGTTACAGTACTTGCCGATGTTGTTGATGTAAGAATTGAAGGAAGCTTTATCGTGATAAAGCACAAAATACACACGCATGGTCTAGACTTCACAAATGTACTTGACATATCGTTCAAGGACGAATTCAAGAAAATAGCAGACAGATTAATGCAGAAGGCATTACAAACAAACAATAAGTATCTTGAAGAACTCGCTAACGAATACTTAAAAGTACATAACGCTATACAAGAAGCATTAATGAATCAGTATGGTTCTAATTAAATCTACAAGAACGAATAAGGTGTATACGCTTTTTACGGACTTCCCACCACATTTACTCATACGTCCTGGCATGGAATGGGTAATAGCGAAGTACGCTGAGTCAGTAATTATTGATAATCGTGCATTTAGATTCTTGAGGAGAGGTCAGACACCAGTTTTTGATATTGCTGCACTTATGAGGATGGTTAAGACTGTCTGGCAAGTAACAGATACGGAAGATGTGTATTTCATAATGCCAGATACGGGTGATGCTGAGAAAACTATCAAACTGTTTCAAAGATGGAGAAGAAAGTTTGAAGAATATGCAAACCTAGCCGTAGTTATTCATGAGTATCCTAAAATGTTTGACAAGTATCTAGAACTTGATGCAGATCTCTACTGTATACCTTGTAATCGCTTTACGTTCGAGAAGCTTAAGGGCCCATGCAAGCAAACATCAACAATTGATTTTGATGTTGTTCTTGAAGTCATTGATAAACTAGCAAGTACAGGTGCGAAAATACACTTGCTAGGCCCGTGCAAGAAGCTGCTAGTCTATCTAGACAAGTACTGTAGGCACGAATTCACATTTGACAGTATGCGTTATAAATGGCTCAGTAGACAGCCCCGCACACACAGAGCCATGATAACTAAAAATGATGACAGAATGAAATGGTTAAGGAAGTGGTTAGGCAAGGATTTCAAAATAATCGAGACAGTAAAAACACGTGTCTAGAATTTAAATTCTTTCTTTCTATTTTTTACTTAGTTCTTTATTGTGATTTAGAAGTATGTACATGTAGATTGTGTCTATTGTTTCACACATCAATCTATGTCTACACTTTTCACATCTTTCAGACGATGGATCTCTATTCTTCTTCCAACATGTGTAGATTCGTATGAGATATTCAGCAAAAGCTTGATCAATCCTTACAAGTTCTTCCATGATGTTAAACATGTAGTTAATGTATAAATCACTAACAGATAAAACTTAAAAATCTCGCAATCGTATACATTTATCGTGTATACCATGTCAGTTCAAGAAACAAAATCTAAAACAACTGTAGTGATTGGGCATTTTGATGTACATGGTGTAATAACAGCTGCTTTAGCTGCTAGAAAGTTAAATGCATTTGATGTATTTGCTAAATATCCAGAAACAGGACCAGAAACATTAATACAATTCTTACAAAACAATTACGCTGCAGCACCAACATCATTACGTATAGTCATAGTTGATATACCCGTAAATTTAAAAGCACCAAAGTCATTTGTTGATGGACTTGAAGAATTAACTCTAAAACATGAAGTTGAGTGGTACGATCATCATGAAACATCGTTACAATATATAAACATGTTTAAGAATGTTAAAGCAATATATGTTGGACCTAGCGCATATGATCTAACTAAGTTATTCGTTAGTGAAGGAATCGATGAGATGTTATGTAGAATTGCGGCCATCGGCGATAGAGATCCAGAAATAATTCGTAGAGGATTATTTGATGTATATTTGCATGAATTAGCGGATGGCTTTGATGTTATGGTGCGTAGAGATGCATTAAGAACTGTAAAATTACTTGTCGAAAATCCAGAAAAAGCAATTGAAGAAGCAAGAACACTAACTAATCAAATACCATGTGCTGAAGTTGAAAGACAAATTGGACCAGTGGTAATTGCACAAGGTCTACTCCCAGAGCAGTGGGGACCAAAAAGTCTTGAAAAATTATGTTTTATGGTTAACTCTTGGTATGGCGTTGGTGTAAGTTATGATTCAAGAAATAAACAATATGTTGTTAGGTCCATCATAAGGTGGGATATTGCTGCTAAGTACAACTTACCGTCGCCTATAAATATATTGAAACGATTATATCCAACACGTTCAATTATCGGTCACCCTGCAGCACCGACAATTTCAGCTGCCACACGAGAAGAAGCATTTGAAATGAGAAACAGAGTAGCCGAGGAATTAGCAAGACAAGCACCAAGTGCATTTTCAAAACCTGGAATTAGTCATTTAATTAATATTGAATCTGTAGGTGATTTACTATCTGAAGTTTTACTATCACTGAAGCAAATACTAGAAAATCAACAAAGAATGTACAAAGAATACCTTGATTTAAAACGTAAGCAAGTAGAGTTGTTAGAACGTGTAAGAGAACATAGAGCTGACTAAAATCTATAAACTTTAATTCAAAATCTTTCTTTTTTTTCTTCCTCCCTATTCTCTTTTTAATCTTTCTTACATTACAGGAGTTTCTTTTCACTAAGAGAGTATATTACTGATTATACTAATAATTAGTAGTTATGAGTGATGTTCTTGGTAAGACTGTAGCAATAATTGATATATATAAAACTAAAAAACATATTGTAATAATAATTAGAGAAAAATATTCGCATATACTTATTTATAAGAAATTTTTGTTAAGATCAGATTTTGTATTAACATGTGATTTAGATCTTAAACTGAAGAAATTAAACATTAATGTCTAGATACACTATGAAGATTATTTATATAGTTTTTTTGATCTTGTTATTCACGCTTTCAATTACTACTAATGCTTTAGTTATTTATCATAATGATGTTACTATAATTATTGAGAGAAGTGATGTATGTAGTGCGCATTATGCATATGGTATGAATCAAATCTACATTTCATTATGTGGTGATTGGGATATGTGTGATGTTCAGTTTGTGCTTGTGCATGAGCTTTGTCATCACTATCTTCACACTACTGATGAAGCATTAGCTAATTACTGTGCTTTTGAGGTCATTAAGCGCATAGACTACAAGTGCTATGTTCGGAAAGTTGCGGAAGAGGTCATTATTTTTCTAGACTGTCTATACAATTATCTAGACACATCAATAGAGTACATGTGTTATGAGAATCCATATTTTATTGGTATGTTATTATCGCTTTGGGGTAGTTCTAGTTAAATCTAGACTATTCTTTTGCTCTTTTCTTCCTTCTTTCCTTCATTTCTCTCCATCTATGAATTAATACGTATCTTTTCTCAGACACTACTACGCAGGTTGTTAGTAGTGCTTCTAGGTCTTCATCACTTATTTCATCATTCATGTACATTTCCTTCAACATCTTGATGTAGTCTGTGCAGAAGTCGTACTTGAATTCTAGTTCTGCAAGCTTGAGTACACGCTCAATCATTAAGTCTGTATAACCAACATCTCTCAACACATTTATGAGTTCTTCTCTTGTAATCATGCCTTCCTTGAATAGTCTAATAACAGCACTAGCATAGCTTGAGCGTCTGAAGTTTTCTTCACGCCTTCTTTCTCTCTCCTTCTCTATCTCTTCTTGATACGTCTGCACTAGCTGTAACTCCTTCCTCAAATCATCAATGACAAAGTCTGGAATACCAACTTTCTTGAAGTACTCTATAGCGTCTTTAGCACTCCAAAGACCTGCACGTACAAGATTGCGTACTTGCGCAATTATTCCACCATACTTGAACCTTATTGAACGCTTAACAATGTACTTATACATCATGTCATCAAGCTCGGGGCTAAAGCCCATGTCTCTAATAATTTTCATAGTTAATTCCTTGGATGGCACGGCATCTTCTAGAACATATGCAAGATAGAAAGGTATCATATATCTATATGCTGTCTTCTTGAAAGCCTCGACGAATAAGTCATCATAGCCGTACCATCTAACATATGCTTTGAAGTCACTCTCAGAAATCACACGTCTAGCAAGCATTTCTTGAAGCGCACCCACGCTCGGTATTGTCCAGGTTAGCTTCTCATAGATTGGGATCCACTCATCGGGTATTCCGTGATACTGCATGTATTTTGTAAATGTTGCTTTATCAATGAATCCGTGACCTCTAAACTGCATTAAGTCACCCATGCTTGGTATCTTTGGCCTAAACACCGCATTAATATAGTACTGAACCCAAGGAAGCATTCCTACTAAAAGCGGTGCGGCAAGTATTGTGTCTGTAACTTTAGTGACTCCAAAAGTTTCAATGAGATCTCTAGCATATTCATGAAAGTCCCAATCCTTGAGTGGTTGAACATGTTCGAGAGCCATTGCTATACCCTGTACACTGCCTTTTAGAATTTGTAAATGTGCAGCAAGTTCAATAGCTTTAGAGTATGCACCGAGGCTGACTTCTGGTGAGCTCTTCATTTCTCTAATGTATCTTCTTGCTAAGTCGAAGTACAGGTTATTGATTTCGATGAATGGTTCTAGTTCTTCCTTGGGTGGTGAACCGACTTTCAAGTACTCTCTAAACTTCATGATGAAGTTCTTAATGAACCATTCAATCACTGATTTCCAAGCATTAACAACAGCCTCATAGACAGTTATCATTGCATTCATGAATGCTACAATTACGTGCCTAAAGCTTCCTTGAAAGAACTTCACGAACTGATCAGCTACCCAAGCCCAAAAAGCAGACACTAAAGCATACCACTTCTTCAATAAGTCACCAAATCCACCAAAAATGTTCTTCAATGTGTCTGAGATAGCGTTACTTGCAGCATCGAAAGCTGATTGAAAAGCATTAACTATGTAGTCTTTAGCTTTTGTTAATGCATTACTGATAGTATTCCATAACCAATTGGCTCTATCTTTGACAAATTGTATAGAGTCGTCTATGAATTTCTTAGCAGAATTAACCACATGATCAAAACCGCTCTTCAAAGCACCAACTGGATCCTTCAAGAAACTCGATAATGCATTAGCAATATTTTTGAAGGTATTCTCTATCCAAGTTAGTGGAGCCTTGACAAAGTCTGGCAAGTAATCCCACACTTTCTTCGCTAAATCTATTAACGTGCCGATTGGATCTTTCAAGAAGTTTGCTAATGGTTTTGAAAGATTCATAATTGTTAATGCGACATACGATATTGCATTACGTATCCAATCTGGTAATAGATTCCAGACAGTATTTGCAATATCACTTACAGTCTTGGTCAGTATTGTGTATACTTCACCTAGTTTTGTCCTTATCTGATTCCATAACCATTCAACTCCGCTTCTAATCCAGTTTTGAATATTATTCCACAAGTCCTCGAACCATCCTTGTACAGCGTCTAACGGCCAAGGCCAATTAGTCACAATTTAAATGTTAGAGTTATTATCTTATAGAGCTATTGTTTAATCATGATGGAGACTCAAAGAAAAGAGATACAGTCAGATGCACAGTTCTTCATGGCTATCATATTTAGTGCTTTAACTAGCAATTGTGACTGCGAGACATGTAGATTATGTAGAAAGTATGCTCAAAAAATCAAGACAGACATAATGAAGATCATTGGTGATTAAACATGGCTGAAGAAAAACCAACAGAGACCGTCGAGGAAGTAGAAATAATATCTGAAGATGAGACTCAATTACTTGATGAAAATCTTGAACCATACGATGCTGTTATTGTGACATGGAGGTATAGAGACTATCCACCAGTCGTCACGATCATTCGCAAAGAAGAGTATAGTGAAGAAAAGCTCAAAGAAATTATCAAGAAAGAAATTGAAAAGCTGAAGCAAAAGAAACGTAGAACATTGAGACTATGATTACAGAATCATTACTAATATTCATAATCGCATTATTAATCTATATTGAGCGTAGATTAACGAAGGTAGAGACTAAATTAAAAATGATTCTGAAAAATCTTAATAATAATTTGAATAATAGAAATGAAGATCAATTTACTTAAATATTGAATCAACATCTAACAATCTTTTTGCTAATTCTTTACTTGCCTTATCTAGAACTAATTCTTTCAGTCTTTTTTTACAGTCATCACATAAGATAGAGTACACTTCCTTCAATGTTAAGTTAATCGTTATTTCTGATTCTCTAATTCTTTCTCTTTCTCGACTCATGATATTCAAGAACTTCAGTTATGTTATATGTTAATCGTTTAGTTTTATCATCAATTATGCGTTTAGCTTTGACTCTAAATCTTGAACCGTCAAATCCTTCCCACCTTATTTCAGTTTCACCTGTCCTAGCATTTACAGTAATTTCCATTCTTTTCGGTCTCTCACGTGTCAGTTTTTGCTGAATCTTCCTCAACCTATTTCGGTACTGTGAAGATGAAGACACGGGCTGTCACCGCATCTGAACCGTAGTTATAAACTGTTACATTTATGCTATGTCCGTAAATTAGTTCAATAGGCACGTTTAACTGCCAATTACTACCACCACCAAAACCTCCTGCAGCGAATAAGTACACTGCATCATCTACATCATACACTTCTAATGCCCATGCACGTTCTGAACCATAGATACATACAGCAATCATGTAGATAAATTCATCATTACTCGTAAATGATGCCGTATCACCCGCACCTGCGGGTATGTCTTGAATAGTTAATACTCTACACGTTACTGTGCCCGCATAAGCAGAGAAATCACCCATTAGTTTTACTCCAACGTCCTGCTGTGCAAAGTTAATTTTTACATTTATTGACTGTGCAGCAATATTGATTTTTAATTCACTTAGGCTTTGTGCTGCAATATCAACACTCAATGTTGATAGTGATTGACTAGCAATATCTATTTTCAGTAAATCTATGCTTTGAGCTACAATATCAATAGCTATTGTGCCTAATGACTGCGCTACAATATCTACAGCTAGTGTACCAATTTCGCTAGATGCGAGATTGACATTAAGTAATGATAGTGATTGACTAGCAATATCCACTTTGATATTGCCTACACTCTGTGCTGCAATATCTACAGCAATATTTCCAACACTTTGAGCAACGATATCAACACTTAATGAAGATAGTGACTGTGCTGCAATATCAATCTTAATATTGCCTACAGATTGACTAGCTATGTCTATCTTTAACAAGTCTATAGTCTGTGCTACAATGTCTATAGCTAACGTGCCTAGAGATTGAGCTACAATGTCTACAGCTAGTGTTCCTATGTCTGAACTTGCAATATTCACGTTTAATAATTCTAATGTCTGTGAAGCAATATTGACATTTAGAGTAATGTCTGAGCTTGCAATATTTACATTCAGTGTTACTTCACTTGACTTAATGTTAACATCTAATGTTACTTGTGATGAAATTATATTAACATCAAGTGTTACTTGAGATGCAGTAATGTTTACATCAAGCGTTACTTCAGACTTAGCTATGTCAATCTTGAGCAAGTCTAGCGATTGAGCAGCAATATCAATCTTCAACGTCGCTATTGTCTGTGCCTTAATATCAACAGCAAGCGTCTCTACCTGCTGAAGCGCAATACTGACTGGAAGAGTCCAGTCGGGTAATCCCTCTGGATCCTTTTTATCCACATTCTTCTTCTCTAATGTTGAGCTAGACATGAGTAATCACCTCTATGCAATTCTTACACGCTTAATACATACGTCAGCTCTTTCCACAATTGAAGTTAAGTTGTATGTGAATTTTCTAGACGAATCAATCTTATCATACCATCCGTCGTCCTTAATTGTGAAAACATCACACCATAGTGCTAAACCTCTCCTTACAGGATTGAATGGGTTTTTAAGATTCCATTCCATTTCTTCTTTACTCAATGCTTTGAAGTAAATTCTCACAATATTTTCATAAGCATTAATCCAGGTAGATGTTGCTTCCATGTATATGCTTATGTATGATGTTGCAGAACTGAAACCGCATGGATTATCGTCTGGATAATCAAACATTGTGTAGTAACCTGTGGCATCAATTGTTTTCTCAATGTATTTCTCGAAATTGAAATATATACGTGAATATACAGTATCACCACTTTGCCATATTGCAGCTATTCTGTGCAAAATAATGTATTCACGTTTAATATTTGTGAAGTAATTTGGATCGTCAGTACCGACATTGACGCCTTTTTCTGAACAATCTGCTTCACTGTAAAATCTTGTGTAGGGTGATTCAAGTTTTTGAACAGGTGGTGTATCGGAAATTGCCCAAATGTTCCATCTTGTGATGAAGGCATCGTATGGTAATGGTAGAATCTCAAGCCTATACACTCGCCATGAATCTGGTGGTGACTGTGTATTATCTATGAACAGTAATGTCACCCATTCTACAGTCATTTCTCTTGTATGTCTTGGATCGAACGGAAATGGTTCTAACTTTATAGATGCATTGTCTTGCTTAAGTGCTACTGTCTTCACGGCTGTTCTTGGAGTTATCTCTATATACGTCATTTATCTTCTCACCCTCGGTCTATACCAAAAACGTAGTATAGTTCTACTTATTGCGTAAAATACACGAATAATGTACCTTGCCTCACTTGGCAAGGTGTGAATCCTCACAATTACACCATGCTCATACTTTGAGTCATTATTGATTAACTTAACCTTCAGTCGTGTTGGTTGTTCAGGCAGTACCCACCACTCATATGAATTAATGACCTCATTATCACCTTGAAACGACTGGTCTGAACGTTGAGGAAACACTTGCAAATGACCATAGAGGAATTTGACTTCAAGAAGTCCGTGACTACCTGGCGGAAACCTTAAAGATACTAGATATACTGCATAGCCTTCTATCTCAAATTCATACTCAACTTCGGAGCTTGGTGGACAGGTTAAGTATTTGCAGAATGTTGGCATGGTAAAAAAGGTATTTTTAAGAAATTTCCTCAACTATAATGTCTATATATGCCTTCTTCTTATCAGTCGTGTTCCTATTCTTGAAATATACTCTCAAAGTGTCACCACTGATTAATTCTAAATCAATAGGCACAGTGACTTTACAATTATCACCATTTATGAGTCCTCCATGTGGTGCGATTTTCATATGTCCGTAATAGAATGATATTTGTAAATCACCATCGGTGCCAGATGGAAAGTAGACATCAATATGTTTCACTTTCACTTTCTTTGCATCATTGACAGTATAGACATTTACAAAACCTTCAGCATCTGGATCCGCAATTAATTCATAATGAATCTTGTATTCTTTCATGACTTACTCACCATGAGGATTTTGAAAAAAAGAGTTGATTTTAAGATATTCCATAATCAACCATTAATGAGGCATAGTCAAGGTCAAATGTTGCACCGCTAGTTGCTGATGCTGTAGTGACGTTGACTCTTAATGCTATGTAGTCACCATCACTTGGTAGTGATGTCACTTCAGCCTCACTCTCACCTGCAGCACCTGTAAATTCCACATAACCAAGTACACTATCTGTTGTGTAGTCATACACCTCTACTCTAACTGTAGCATCACTAGGTATTGATGGGACTTTAGCCCTAACTATGAGTTTCTTTACATGTTTTGAAGAAAACTTGAACTTTGGTGATTCAGCCTTAACACCTGTGGAGTCTGCCGCTAATCCAGTCTTCTTCTCGATTTGACTAGCAAGTATTCTGAAATATACAGCATTAGTTGCGAACTTCTCAGGCGTTATTGATCCCTTATCTAAATGATATCTTCTAATAGTCATGTTATTTTATCACCTCGATCATTCTTTTAGTAATTTAAGCACAATATAGATGTTGTAGTCGTTTGAACCAACATTCTTCAAGTCAAATTTTACATTCTTGCCCTTGTCAATGACTAAATTCAGCACTGGTGAGAGTAATTCGTCAGGTGCGAATACTGATGCTGGAACCTTATCCTTAGTGAATACATAGTCATCAATTGCGGCTGTTACTTCAACGTCTGATAATGTTCTTGCATCACGCTCAATTATGAAGATCTTCTCAATAATGTACTTGTCGTCTGCTGTCCACTTAGCAGTATCGCTAGTGACTGTTCCACCCGCACTGAGCGTTCCAGACCAGACAAGCTTGTATGCGAAGAACTTAGCCATAGCTTAATCACCCATTAGCCTTGTTTCTTATACTCCACAACAGCTGTGATAGTTACTGACCACTTTGAACCACTTGCTGGTGATTTTGAAGCACCAGATGTATTTCTAACAACTATCTTGAGCGTGTGGTCACCAAGAACGTCTATTGGAAAGTCCTTTAGACTGAATGGAATCATTCCTTTCGTTGTTGATGGTGGTCTTGGACAACTTAGTACATCAATGCCGTGTTGAATGTTTTCACCAACTATGTATTCGAGAGGTATGTCATCTAGATAGAACTTAATGCCGAAGTCTCCTGGATTTACTGTATTTCCAGTAATCTCTGTCATTAATAAATTATTCAATCTAACCATCTCGATAGTTTTCGGTGTATACTCTATTACTGTGTATTCTATATCAGCACTCCAAGCCTCGTCTACGCCTAGTGAGAACGTATTCTCTAAATATGTGATGTAGTGTTTACTTTGCATATCTTTTCTAGTCATTATGTCGCTTGGTGGTGATTCATGAGCATCAAGTATTAACTTTTCACCAACGACTCTAATGTATGATCCAGAGTCACCAACTGGTTCTATCTTTGTCTGTGGAGGAACAGCAATCCACAAAGTGCCTAAGTCTAATAATGGTAACACATTATCTGAAGTGGGTCTCAAAGGAGCAATAATGCTGTGTAGTTCTGTGGTTGGTGCATTATCAATCTTCAAGTATGCTTTACCGCTAGAATTAGTGCCTATTTTGAGGATTCTCCAACACTCCCTCTTATCAGTCTCGTATACTGTTCCTACTTTGAGGATTTTGTCAAGAAGAAGTTTCTTCATTTTTAATCACCCCAGATTATTTTGTATGCATTATTTCGCTATGATTACTTTACCCATCCGAACTTCATTGCTTTAAGTCCTCTCAAGTTCTCTAACATTCTGTCTTCTCTGTCCTTGTCTGTGACGTCTGGCATGGCGTCAATCTTTGCTAGATGGTCAAGTAACATTGGGTGCCAGGCTTGTACGAACTTTCTAACTTCTCCTTCTCTCTTGACTACACCTTCGACAAGTCTGACTGCTCCTAAAGCGTCAGCGTAGTTGTACCACTCATCGTCGCTTGACTTTGCTAAACCTTTCTCAAACCTCTTTTCATCAATGACTTTCTTCAAAGCATTGTAGTACTTTTCAGCCTTTGCTTTAGCCTTGGTCACTGGGCCCGCTCTTGGTACAGAAATGCCTACTTTATAGTTGGCTTCACCAACTGCTTTTAAGTTTCCTAACTGTCTTTTTATCCAGTCTTCTGGGGGTATGACTCTTTGTATTCTTATGGGCATAGTTCCTCGGTAAGATTCATTGATGTTTTAGTTAATAAGCTTAATGCTTAATTGAATGATTGATTCTGCAGAAATATTCTATGTAAGGAAATGTGTAGTATTAAACATTAATTATATATCTAGTATTTACTCTATGTTCAATTATGGTTGAGGAAAGAAAAAGACCGTACAGAATTGTGCATGAACCTTACTTGATGGAATATCTTGTAAGAACGTATCCACCTGGCACGTGGAGACTAAACGTGAGGTTAGGTCCCGTGCTTGGTGCCGAACGTCCGGGCTTAAAGCCAGCTGAACGTCGTGCATTGAAGCTGTGGGCTCTCTCGGCTGATGCTGTCGTTGTACTTCCAGACAAGTGCGTAATTATTGAGGCAGACATTAGGGGCGACATCAAAAAGATAGGTGCGCTTCTTGTATACAAGGAAGCATTACTGCGTGACCCAGATTGGGCATGTTGTCACAAGAAGCCTATCGAGCTAGTAATAGTTACGCCGCTTGATGCACCGCTGCTTGAAGACATAGCGTCAAAATATGGAATAAAAGTTGTGAAGTATACTACAGACTGGTTATGGAGCTACATATACACTCTACCGCCCCGCATGAGGCGAGGGCCAGGATCGAGAGTAAAGACTAAGTAATTAATTATTAAAAAAACATGATCCTCTAATGATTATAGGT
>Ga0180301_10001836_pt1 | contig 16652 bp, 6 predicted proteins | sample GuaBasSediGuay16_FD_121797 | JGI IMG/M metagenome (GOLD analysis project Ga0180301, IMG submission 121797) | Subseafloor sediment microbial communities from Guaymas Basin, Gulf of California, Mexico - Guay16, Core 4569-2, 12-15 cm | ecosystem: Environmental > Aquatic > Marine > Hydrothermal... | reverse complement strand
TGGGTCTTTGGTAGGGGGCGGACGTGGTTTAGGAGGCAGTACTGGGATTGCTATGTGTATCTTCACTGTCTTGGTAGTAATATTCGTGGTCTTTTGTGGTGGTCTGTGCGTATGAGAATGTTTACTAAGGTCTATGTGCGGCCTCGAGCTTGTCAGAAAAAGCTATCTTGAAAACAGAAAAAATTATCTCAGTGGACGGTCTCCATTAAAATTAATTAGTCCACAAGGCAGTTAGTGCTTAATTTCCTAGACTAGGAAACAAAGAAAGACTAATAGCTACATTAAAATAATTCGCAGGGTTCTCGATGGGTTGCAGAGAAGTCTCGCATGGTCAAAGAAAAATTTTTTGAAAAACATATGCTTAAGGTTTTTGACCATTGTTTGCCAAAACTTTTCTCGTAGAATAACAGTAGGAATCCTTTGAAGAAAAATAAAGGAAAAAATTATTTATGCCAATGTAATAATGCTATTTTTTCGCTCGTCGTATAATCACTACCGCACTAACTACTATAATGACACCAATTACGATTATTCCAATTAAACTTTGTATTCTTGATCCTCCTGGTTCGATTACGCTTATGTCTATCGATATATCACCAAGAGAAACACTATCTTTTTCTTGCATTACGTCAACTCCACGGCTATTACTACCTTCAAAAGATGTGAGAATTAATGTGTATTCGAAATTCAGAGGAATTTCGACATCACCTATTAGGGGGATATCATGTATTACTAGTTTATATAATTTAAGGTAGGAAGGAAGAAAGAATATTAATAGATCAACAATATCAACGTTAATTGTACCAGGGTTATCTGGAACAAATGTTAGCGTGTATGTGTTATTCTCAGATACCCAAGAAACATTTTCACTAACATACTGCTCGGGAGGAATAGCTGTACCATTGGCGATAACTCTACCAGATATGAATGTCGTAGCTATAATACTTGCGTAGAGAGTCGCTGATAATTCTCCTTCAAAACTCCACACTTCCACATAGACATTAATATCCGTAGTTAATGGACATTCCTTAAGTAAACCCAAAAATAGCGTTGCATCAGTATTAATATCTACATATCCATTCACACCAAATCCACTGAAGTCAAGGTGAAGATAAAAATCAACATTGACATCTTTCGCTGTTATGTTTATTATGAGGTTTTCCCCAACATTCACACTACTTAAATAATGTACAACAAACTCATAATTCAGCCTTAGATATCCGCTTAAAGAATGATAATCCCCACTATCACTAAAGCTCCACTCAAGAGTCTTTGTTCTTTCTACGGTTTCTACTTCTTCAGAATATATTGGAGTCATAAATAAAGCAGAAGTCAAAATACACAATAAAATTATCCCCCATATGCCATCTCGCATATGTTCAATCACCAGCATTATTTGTCTATATATTATTAGTTTACTCCTTATAAAAATGATTAATATATGTCTGAGAACGAATTCTTTAAGAAACTTATATAGGATTATTCACACCTTACCTAGAAAAAGACATCAATATGATTAGCTGAGAAGTTTCTCCCAATCTAGCAGAGAAAACTAAAAGAGAAGCTTCCTGTGATAAGCATGGCTCTAACTGGGAGGAGTATTGCTTTCAGCTCCAACATTGCCTATCTTTCTTGTTCTGTTCCAGATGCTTATTTCTTCTAATTGTCGCCTAGTTATTTTTTCTATCACATCGATTAACACGTCTCTAAAAATCTTTCTTTTTCCATGCTCTATTTCGATGAATACTATTGATACACCCAGTCTCCGGGAGAATTCGTCTATTAGATCCTTTATTTTGCTCACTGTTCGACTATAGTTTGTACCTCCATGTTTTGGTTTGTAACCAACAACTATTATTGAGTTTCCATAGGATGTGTTTGCCCAGAAGTATGCCATATGTTGCCTTAACTTCTCAACAGCCCATCTATCTGTTAGATCGATGATAAATGCCCCTAGTAAGGCGCCCTTGAGATATGTTCTATATACGACATCTGGTATAAGCCTCGGTTTAATGAACCATATATTTGCCCTACATAAGATTCTTTTATTATTCACATCTACCTCATGGCTATAGACGTAGGGCTGAACACCAAGTATCTCTAAGTAATTTCTCCAAGAGGTTATGAAGCCCCGAGGCATTATCATTATTGGGTCGATGTCACATAGATCCACAATAGTGATTTTTATCTGCAGAAAAGCTCTAGACCTTGTGGTTTGATGTCTAGTGATCTGAAGAGGCCCAGTTCTCAGTGTCTGTATTCTTATCACAGACCTCGGAATATCAAATGATGTGGCACCATGCTCATCATGCAGAACCAATACTCTGTGAGGTCTCAGAACATATACCCTCACAAAATTTCTGGGTGGAGGCTCCTCGCTTTTCGTTATCCTTATAATATCCCACTCATTCACCCCTATGATCTTAATAATATGGTTCCCAAGCCGAAGATTTAGTATTGCCTCCAAATCGAAAATTATTTCGAGAATTCTTCTTACCTGCTTATCGATACTTCTAAGCATCTCATCTATCAGCAGATCCAGATCCGATTTATCAGACCAAATCTCAGGACTTACCGCGGATATTCTCCTAAGAAGACCTAGCATCCTTGCTAAGTCGTCACCCTCAAGCTCCAACACATACTCCTTAAGATATTCAAGAAACTCTTCTGGGGTGCCTAGACTTTCAATCTCAAATCTCTTCCTAAGCTCAGAAACAATAGATATATTTGGTCTGAACCCTCTTCTCCTGAGAAGAAGAAACATCACATGCCTATATAGGTGGGCATAAAGAAGATCCTCATTCCCGAATACTTCTTCAACGCCGATAACAACATCCCCTTGAACTCTGATCCTTGTCCTAGGCATAAAGCTCTGCTCGGCAACCTCCCATATATGATACTCAAACCCCATCTCCCTCCTAATGGCCTCAACAGATAGATTATTAGGGTCTAATCTTCCCACAGAATCCTCCGGAAGATTATGGCAGAAAAATCTGTAGTTATCATCCAACCCAATAACAAATATGTATTTTCCATGATTCCGGGTCTCCGTGAAGACAACTATGTATTCCCCAACATTATGGACTTCTATCTGGTCAGCCCTAAAGATGTTCAAAAACGTTCTAAGCTGATTCGAAGAAGAATTTCTGGCGAAAAGCTCAACACACCTTCTGCTATCTCCCTGCGACAAATATTCAAAAAGTTTACCAAGCAATTCGGATGGGGAAATAAGTCCAGACATTCTTCATCAATTTGATAAAACAAAAAAAACAAATAAAAATCAACACATAAAAAATTTTCTATCAAAAACATTATAGTCAGAAATCCGAACCTACCAAGACATCAATAAGAGGAGATGTATATATACCACCCAGTAAATATCCGCTATGAACAGCTACCCTATATGAGACCGGTTTTCCTTGTGGAGAGGATGATTAAGCTACGGGCAATCAGAAATTGGATAAGTTCTCTGAGTGTTAGTATTGTTGCTATTATGGCTTCTATCCCGGGCAGGATAGCTGTGTAACTGATCATTGTTATAAGGTTTATTATTATTCCGTAGATACTTAGTGGTATGTATATCGCTGTGATGAATATAAATAGCTTCCTAGTGAATTCTACTAGGCCACGCCACCATAGTAGGATCATAGCCGTGGAGGCGATAAGGCCGCCTACCGATATTAACATACCTATATTCATTCCAAGAGCAACAAATATATCTATCTGACCAATAAAGTATATAGCTACTCCTATAGCCAATCCTATGATTGCTAGTATCCCTAAGGCCCTATCAAAATTTGGTCTTGGTTTTTTGTCCTTATATCTCTTGGCTATTCCCCAGATCTTTCTTATTCCCAGAAGCTTCCTTATCCTATTTAATGTGCCCTCATACTCCTCAAAATCCCTCATCAGATCCTCTGATATTACTAGACCACCTACCCCAACAGACCCTGGTGGCTGAGTTTCCTCCTCACCCGTACCCTCAACACCTACTCCCGCTTTCTCCAACACTACACCTTCTTTAGCATATTCTTTAGTGGCAAAGAGTTCTGCTTTTGTAGGAACAACAACTATCGCTGTCTTACTTATAACTATGGCTAATAGGAATATCACCACACTACAAATAGCTATTATATCTAACCCTGGAAATTGGGGAGGGCCAGCGCCTCCAGAAGTTTCTGTTGGGATCGGATAGCTTAGGAAAACTACGCCTTCGTATGGTTGGCTGTCTTCGACCCAATATATGCGCATCCCAACATACATCTCACCACCGTATGTTGTTATTCCCATAGGAAAACATGCTGTTACGTTATATTCCTCACGTAAATCGCTGCTATTATCATATACATTGATTATATGTTTTCTGGTACCATCCACTGACACAGAATATATATCAAACGCTGTGTCGTAGGCCAAAACAGCATCGCTATAGACAGCGAGGTCTATGAGCATATAGGTATTCCCCTGAAAGTTTGGGGGAGCATCCAAAGTTATGTTGAGAATGACATTTGATAATTCAGAGTCCAACTTTATTATCCCAGCACGAAGAGAGACTAGACTGTAGTATCCCATCCAGATATCGGAGCCATTAACGGCAAGTGAGAATAGTCTAATTGTGCTAGGTATCGCTATGTTTACTGGTTTTTTGTCAATTATCACAAAGTTCTCACCGAGAATCCATACCTCATACTTTGCGGATAAACGACTATACGTTAGGATATAGTACCTATAAGACGACCAGTCAAAACCAAGACAAAGAGTATCAGACATATTTATTGTCCCAAGCACAGTTATGGATGATGCTGATACATCAACTCTACATATGTTTAGGCCTTGTCCAACCTGAACACATCCAATGAGTCCTTCTGAGTCTGTTGCCAAGAAATCTAGATAGCCGTTCCTTATAACTATCTGCTGGGGAAGAATACCATCTGCTGCGTGGCTTATAATCGGAAGAGTTATCAAGCATAAATACGCTATTATTGCGACAAACTTTTTGGGCAATTATGACACCAAATACTAAAAATCTGAGATAAAAAAGCAATATAAAATAGAGTAAAACCACTTGGATGCTATGCGTTTTGTGGTTATCTGGAAGGAACGAAAATGTTTAGGTTTGTCCCCATATGGTTTGATAGCTTGGGCTCTAAATCTTCGGCCATATATATCGAAACAGAAGACATCAGGATATTCATCGATCCAGGATTGTCAGCTCTTCAGCCTGGCTTCCCAATATCGGATTCTATGAAGAGTAAGTATAACGCTATGGGCTATAGGGCTATTCAGAGATATGCCTCTATGGCTGACGTTGTCGTAATTACCCATTACCACTATGATCATTTTGAGGACCCATTTACACCGAATCTCAATGCTAAGAGTGTTTATGGTGGGAAACTCATATTGGTTAAGGATCCAAACATCTATATTAATAGGTCCCAGCATGAGAGAGCGAGGATATTCTTTGAGCATATGGTCAGCTTCTTCTTAGATAAGCCTCTTGAGGAGTTTTTAACTGAGCCACGAAAAAGCGACTTTGAGGACCCACTTGAGTGGGTACCTATCGCTTCAAAGAAGGATTTTGGTAGCTACAATGAAAGAAGAAAACAAATTCTTGAGAGTGGAAGAGAAAGGTTTAAGGTTCTCTGCGGTTTATGGTCAAGGAGTATGTGGATAAAGGAAATTAAGGAGAACAATCTACATATAGAATTTGCGGATGGAAAAAGATATGTGTTTGGCAACACAAAAATTATTTTCACACAGCCCATGTTCCATGGAATTGAGTACGATAGGCTTGGCTGGGTAATAGGATTAGTTGTGGAGACCAGAAATAGGAAATTCCTCTACACGAGTGATATCCAGGGCCCCTTCGTGGAGGACTACGCTGATTGGATTATACGAGAGAATCCTGATATCGCTATAATTGATGGACCACCAACATATCAGCTTGGATATATGATGACACAGACAAATCTTAGAAGGGCATTAGAAAATATGAAAAGTATATTAAGAAACACTGAGGCAGAACTCATAATATGGGACCATCACCTACTGCGGGATATTCGATGGAGAGAAAGGGTTAGAGATGTCTTAGAAGAGGCTAAGAAGCTCAATAAGAAGCTTATCACAGCGGCAGAGTTCTATGGAAAGAAACCAATAGCAGATATTGCGGGGAAATCCAGAAAGAAAACAAAGAAGAAATAATACCAATCGAAGAATTCACAAAACACTATTTTTTCTTAACTTAATGTATAATAGGATTATGCAGGTAGCTATGGAATGCATAGCCAGATAGAAGAAAAAGGTATGTATGCTCGTCCATCTTATAGGCTCAGTGGGGTATGGAAGAAACCCTCTACCATAGATCATTGTTGTTATGAGAAACCAAGATATGTGCTCAAAAACCGTGTTTGTACATGCTGAGAAAAAGACCCATGTAGAGCCCCGAATCGTTATGTTCTTATTTATCCATGATGCTGGCATGACTAAGTACCAGAATGTGTACGCTGAGTAGTCGAACAGTGTTATTTCGAGAGTTAGGTATGGCTGAAAGTTAAATACAACCATTAATATCTGGTCTAGTAGACCAATAAGAAAACCAGTTATATGTCTGACTAGTAGAAGACTTCTCTCTCCATTCTTATATCTAGCTGTAGATATAACAACCACTAAGATAAGGAAGATTGTTGTTGCTAGTGTCAACATGTTATGATAGAATTGATCTGCCAGTATTTCGAACTGATGATTTCCAAACATTTTCTCACCGTACGGAACACTCATACTTGATATTGGGGAGCATTTTTCGTATTCCCTATACATTGGCTATTGGGTATTGTTTTAGTGTCTCCTCGTAAAGACCAAAAACGAAGTTCTTAAGAGCATCAAAATCTCGAGGTAAAACCTCTAATATCAGCCTTCTCGCACTATCTGCCATCTGTTTCATCGCAAACATCGCTCCTAGCTGGCGGTATATTATTGCTTGTTCCTCTTTAGGAAGAATCCTACGTACCGCTGATAGGTAATCCTCAAGTACCTCCCTTTGCCCACCCCTATCTGTTCTAAGCCTAAACCTTGTAAGCACGTAAAGTGTTGTTGGGTCGGAAAGCTCCTTAAACATTGTTTCTAGATAGCTGAGAGCGAAATCATTATCGTCAAAAGTATCGGAGCGGCATAGCATTTCGAAGGACGCTAATATGCTATTGATGATATATGCTGCTTCACGGAGAAGTCTAGTCAGTCTTCCTGGTGGTGGAGGAACAATGAAGTCAAAGAGACCATGGCGCCTGGTCATGCTCCTTCTAAGCTCATTAAGGCGAAGCATTATCTCCCTAAAAACCCCATCTTCTCCCAGCATATATATGTTTTTAGCCAGTACTGAAGCTGCCTGTAGGAATATTGGGTCATCAGAACTCAGTCTTATTCCTCTAATGAGCATCTCCTTTTCATATGTGATATCTCTGCCACGTCTTGCGTAGAGAACAAGACCTGTGGATATAAGCATTCTTTTAAGAATATTTGGTATTTCGTCGAGAACTAGATATTTCTTTATTAGATCTTCTGTGTACGGCAGAACGCTATTCATACAGTACCTAAATGTTATGAAGTCTAATAGTATGGCTATTGAAAGAACTCTACGAGGCTTTGTCTCATCCTCAACAATACCCACAAAAACATCCCTATAGAGATTCTCAGACCCGGTATAACTTATCGCCAAGGCGAGAAGATTCAGATTTTTCGACGAGAATCTGACTATCTTAGTAAAAGTCTTCTTCTCAAGATCATCAAAGTTTCGACCCGCATATATCAGTACGCCGAGGGGATGATATCTCAATGAGTCCTCCAACAATTTGTATTCTACTTTCTCACGACTCTCCGGATCTAGATGCAATATAGCTTCCACTCTCAGCAGAGGGTTTCTTATCTCCCCAACATATCTATCCGTATTTAATGTTCTGATAAGTGAAACGAAGAACATATCGCGGAGAAAATGCTGTGTTTGTGGGAAGCTATCAGCAATTCGCGATATAAGTTCTTCCAAGTGCAACACCAGAACCGACATGCTACTTAACAAAAAGGATGAAAAACGCTTTAAATATCACTCCAAAGAAATCATTGGGGGATGCCAGAGAGAGCAGAAATATTTCTGAAAAAAATAAAAATAGGAAAAGAATAAGTGTTTGTTTCTATCTGGCCTCTACCTCTAATTCCTCCATTATCATTTGTGTTATGTACTCCCTTCTGTTCGGTGCTGGATACTTAAATACTCCCTTTTCTATAAGTTTAAGCAATTTGTTTATCTCCTTAACCTGCCATGGTAGTAGCCACCAGGATATGAACCTGTAGCTACCGTAGGCAAACACGGCTAGAAGAACTATTATTATTGGATACATAAACATATTTGCTATGTAGACATTTCCTATTCCTGGTACATAGATTTTTGTCGATCCCGATGTGTAGTCCATGAATACCGTGTGTGTACGCACGGTGTAGATAATCTTATCGACTGGTATCCATCTACCATACATCTCAACAGATTCGATGCTTATCGCTATTACCCATTTGTATCCGGGCGGAAAGTCAGCCCAATCAATCGACGCTCTGAATAGACCTGGGCCTATTTTCTCAGCTGCATATGTTTTTGACATTCCAGCTTGAACACTGCTTATATTCAGAAGTACTGATGCGTCATCGACGGGGGATCCTTTATGCGTTATGAGCATCTCGATTTCTGATACCTTATGCTCCTCTATGAACTGTATTCTGAACACACTTTGTGGTGGTGCTTTGGTCGTACTTATGCTTACTGTGAACTTCTTTATCGTCAGAGTGATTACCTCGTATTGTGCTAGGTATACAGACTTCGAGAAGAACACTTCTATGGATACCGAGACTGGAAGTTCTATGTCTGAGTTTCCGGTTGCTGATAATATCAGGTCTACTATTCTGAATGTATCTATGTCTATGCTGTAAGCCCCCGAGCTGCTGTTGAATGTGAAGTTGCCCTCATCCAAAACGTATTCCTCGTAGTAGATTATATATGTTGCGTTTGCATCGCTTAAGACCTCATCGGTTCCATATACCAAATACCAGATACTTAGATTCATAAACTCTCCGTATTCGAGCTCATATGTTTTCTTTGGAAGGACAAGGTATGTCGGTATTGGAACGACATCAACTCTGATAACTACAACTTTCTTCTCGTAGAATCTCTTATCCAATGTTATGTTCACGAGGTAATATATATTCACAGTTAGCAGCGAGGAGTTCACCCTCATAACGTATCTTCCTTCCTCAAATGCTACGTAGAAGGCACCCTCGGGAGTCTCAGGTGTTGAGCTAACACTCACATTTGCGTCAGGAATAATACTGTTGTTTTTAGCCACAACATAGTATATTTCGACTATTGGAGCGCGTCCCCAAATAACCGTTATGTTCTTTGGCTGAGAATACGCAAGCGTTTTTATCTCGGTTATCGTTACGGACAATACCTTTGTGTTTTCTCTGTAGAAAAGTTCCCATAGTTCGACATAGATAACATATGTTCCTAGAGACATTGACTCTTCTACTATCCTTTTACTATCGAAGAGCAAATAGTACGTCTTGCTTTCTGGGTCATACGTTAGATTGCCGCTCCAGACGACAGACTCGTCGAAGACTACTCTGAATGTTCTTTTAGAAGCATTCTCTATTGGTGCCATTGTCTTTGTGTCCATATATCTGATCTCAAAGATATAGCTCTCTCCATACTCTATGGTTATAGATGTTGCACTGACATCAATATATGTGTCCCGTGGCTCAACTGTTATTGAGATGTACTTCTCACGCACCTCATAGAATCTCTTCCAGAAGTATACATGAATTATGTATGTGCCTAGGTAAGGCCAGGTCTCATTTATGAGTTCCGTACTATTGAATATTAGGTGATATCTATGCGTATCGTTGTAAGCTAGAGGCTCACTCTTGAGTACTGTCCCATCAAACACTATCTCATAGTATGCGACGGCATTCACTATTATCCTTCCAGTAGCTATATCTATGTATGAGAAGTTAAACAGCCAGCTCTCACCATATACGATGGTTACCGATGTTGCTGAGACATCCAACATTGTCTCCATAGGATTCACTGTGACTGATATTATGGCTGTCTGCTTCTCATATAGCTTCTTGCCGAAGAATATACGTATTTCGAATACTGCTGGGAGCCTTATATCCATGATCCCTAGAGTCTTATTAACAATATATGTGCTGTTAAACACCAAGTAAAACTCATACCATCCATCCGTATGATTATATGGTATTACCCCACTGATTATCAATGTACCATTATATGAAATATTGTATTGCGTATCAGCATCGTATAGAGGGACAGTGCCATCGATATTCGTATAGTTCATATAGAAAGTCCAGATTTGACCATATCTAAGCGTCGCTGATTTCTCCGACAATATTAGCTTTGTCTTTATCGGCTCTATGGTTACTGCAAGTGTTAGTGTTTTGGATTCATGGTACTCCCGGCTCAGATATATGTACAGTGTGAGTGACAGAGGCAGATCCGCCGCGCCAGACTTATTGAAGAGATCCCTACCGACTATGACCAGCTCGTAGCTATTATCAGTTGCGTTGAATGTTAGATTACCCGAATCTATGGTTACCCCAACATAATCAGATAGGTATGTCGCGTTAGCATCAGTAATATTATATTTCTCTGTGTAGTACCATACTTTCAGGGTGAAATTGTCTGGATACTCAACACTAACAGATTTAACGCTGGGCACAGCATATGCTAGGATTGGATTTACACGCACAAATATTCTTACACTTGCATCATCATGATGCTTCTTCGAGAACGTTATTTCCAAGATGTATAATGCTATCTCGAGATAAGACGCATTAATATTCAAGACATATCTGTTGGGCTCCTCGGAGATTGTAAAGGATCCTGCTGGAACCGTAATTGGGTTCCCATACTCATCGTACACCCAGGAAGTGGAGCTGGCACCCTTAATAAACATGCCATCTCTAGTTCTGTTGTAGAAGATACTTATGCTTGCTACATCACCCCAAGTGAGGGAAATGTTCGTTGATGCTGCATAGCACATTGTCCTAACTGGGATTATATTCCAACTTATTGAAAGCGTTCTGGATTCATGGTGCTCCTTACTGAACAATATATTTACTGTATACGGACCAACCTCCTGAGGATTATTGGCAGCAACAACAATCGTTGTGTTTAACTCAAATATATAGTGTCCACCACCTAGATCGCGTAAACTATCTGATAGGATAGTATATCCACTTCCATTGACTATCTCATATGTGGCTGTTGCCCCACCTATACCCTCATCGGTATCCGTTCTATTATACCAGAACTCCACAGTTAGGTTAAGACCATACTCAGTCGTCGCCGAGCTAAGCGATGATGTAGCTATCGTTGGTATAGGATTCACATCTATGCGTACTACCAATGATTTGGGTTCATAGTATTGTTTTGATAGTTCGACTATTACTGTGTATGTTTCCTCTGTTAGAGCTGAACCATTTATCTCCAGTAAATAGAAATCTGCTGCTTCGGTATAGCTAAAAGCGTTTGGTGCGGAGGGTGTTGAGTCGATATTTATTGTGGCTCCTTTGACGAATCTATCGTCTCTTTTCCTACTATAATAAATATTTATTGTCTCGATGTAGCCCCATATCATAGTTATGTTTGCAGGTTGAGCATAAGCATTTGTAGCGATTGTTGTTATTGTCCATGTTATCACAATGCTTCTCTGCTCATAGTGGGACTTGCTGAATAACACATAGATTGTGTATGTACCAACACTTGGAGTAGTATTCGCATCAACGACGATCGAGCTATTTATGTTGAGATAATATTTGCCTTTAACTGAGTAGTTCTCGTTAAGCACGTCACTTATTATTACATCACCAGCGCTATTCCTTATCTCATATGTGGCTGTCGCCCCATCTATACCCTCATCCGTATCCGTCCTGTTATACCAGAACTCCACAGTTAGGTTAAGACCATACTCAGTCGTCGCCGAGCTAAGCGATGATGATGCGAGTGTCGGTATAGGATTGACACTAACTGATATTATCACAACTTTAGTTTCGTGGAATTGTTTCTCCAAAGTAACATTCAGTACATATGTTTGACTGTCCTGCATATATGTTGAATTTATCTCCAATATGTATCTTCCAGATTCTTCATACCAACTGAAAGCTTCTGGAGCATCGGGGGTAGATATCACTGTTTTAGATGCACTGGATATGAACACACCATCCCGCGATCTATTGTAGTATATTGTTATATTAGCTGAGTAACCCCATATAAGCGATAACTCCGTTGTGGAGGCCGATATCACCATTCCCGCAACGTCAACTGTTATCGATATAGTCAACGTGTGATTTTGATAGTAGGATTTCTCTAGGAACACATAGAGCATGTATGTCCCTAGGTTTGGGAAGCTTTCATTTACGAATTCTGTGGTGTTCAATATAAGTCTATATGTTCCATTACCTAGGTCTGTTAGGTTGCCTCTAAGGACTAAGGTATTATCATAGTATAGTTTATATGATGCGTTTGCTGCGCTTGCGATTCCTTCTTCTGGAGTCTTATCTGTTCTGTTCCACCAGATATCAAGACTTATGTTGAGACCCCACTCAAGACTTATTGATGTTGTTGACGGAACAGCCTTTGTTGGAATTTCCTCAATTATAACGGTGACTGTTGCTGTTTGGGACTCATAGTGTGGTTTTGATATTGATATGCTGACTGTGAATGTTCCTAACTTGCCAACATCTGTGGATGATATGTTTAGTAGGTATGATCCATTTCCTAGGTCATATAGATTTCCCTCAACCCAGTAATTTACGTCGACCCCCTCCATCACATATGTTGCTGTGGCGCTAGCAATCCACTCTCCGAAGTCCTCATCGAAATAGTTGAATTTAACCACAATGTTCTGTTCATATATTATTGTTAGCTTTGTTGTCGATTGGGTTAGGCTCGTAGCTCTTACTCTTACCTCCAGAACCGCCTTAGCTGTCTTACTTTCATAGTTATTCTTCTCAGCGTAGAAGTATATGTAGTATACTCCCTCCTCGAGAATTGATATGTTCAGGGTCACATAGTATCTTCCGTCTGCATATACACATTGTTTGCTTTCTATGATGTTCTCTGCGACATCATGCACTTCGCATGTGACGTTTGCATCCTTTATGGGAGCACTAAGCCTTGAGTCTATGTATTCAACCGATATGTTGTATTCATTTTGCCATGGAATCTCTATATATGTTGGAGCATTAAGATCCGTTGGTCTCTCATATATGAGGATTGTATAGGACTTCTCCCTCTGTTCATAGTTTTGTTTTGAAGCTGTAACTATAACCGTATAGGTTCCCGCATCCCAGTAGAAGTTCGCTATGTATAGCTCATAGACCCCTAGAGATGTCTCGGTGAGATCCCACTCCCCAACGTTTAGTATTCTGACAGACACAGACGCCCCAGAGATATGGCTATTTGAGATAGAATCTAGATACGTTACAGATATTTTTAGAGACTCATTCCAGTAGATTGCTGTGGAGGGCGCAAATTGGACATCAATCTCTGTTAGCCTTATATTTACTGTCATATCCTTATCGACTGGTTGTGGTGATAAGTATATATATCCAGATGGTGGCTCCTCGGTCACTGTACCATTTATGTGAATTGTGTATGTTGTTCCGGCTGCTAGAACAGATGTGTTTATCTCAAGTATGTAGTAGAGGCCATCTGTTGAGCCTTCTCCCTGCAGGATAACATTTCCACTTGGATCGTATATGTACCAATAAACAGTACCATTTATCAGCGTATCTCCTAGCGGCTCATATAAGCTTATGTTTAATGTCACGTTTTCCTTCCAGTAGACATTCAGTGGGTATGGAACTGTTGTGATTTGAAAGTATGTTGATATTGTGTTCATGCCTGTTGGTGGATACTCCCAGTCTTCTATGTACCAAGAAACACTGCTCTGTATGGTGAGTGTATGTGCACGGCCTGGAGGCGTAATATTATTAGTTAGAGCGGGATCCGTATATATTGTTATGTTGTCCCAATCTTCGGGAGTTGACACTGTTTTGTTAAACCTTATTGTCCATGTCCCATTTGGTATATAGACGATGAACATACCATACACATTTGTGGTTCCAGTAATAACAATGTCTTCGTCCCTAGAGTTCTTTGCTGCTGAGCTATTAAGTTTGAAGGTGCCTCCCTGAATCGGGTTCGGAGAGGGCTCACTACTGTAGGCCGTAAGTTCGAGTTTAACAACATATGAGAAACATATCGTTCTAGAATCACTATGTACAGTATATCCGTATGTTGTTTCGTTATAGCTGACTATGGTAAAGTTTGAGTATGTAAGACCACCACTTGTAAATCGCACGGATATGTTGTACCATATCCTCTCAACATCAAATTTCACTTCCCCATTACTATCTGTAAGCGCCGTGTACATTATGCTACCTGTCGAATTATAGAAAGAGACATTGGCATTTGGTATTGGTATGCCGCTACCATCAACAACACTTATTGTTGTTCTTATGAGATATCTCTCCACAGAGCTCTTAGAGTAGCTTAGGGAATTTCTAACTTTTGTCATAGTTGTGTCGAATCCAGAATATCTTTCTGAATCTGTAGTCCCGCTGGGAGACCATGGCACAATAGCATAACTTATGTTCAGCTTGTCTCCAGGAGAAACCGTGAGGCTAGATATATTCCGTGCCCAGTAGATATAATCCACGTCGCTTTCGTCTCCTTCGTTACGCCACGTTGTTGTTACTGTTGGTGTGACGCCACTTGGAATATCCTCACTTATAAGACCCATACCTATACCTCTCGGCTCAGTGCTATGGAAGAATGCGATGTCATTCCAAGAACCATACCCCGTATCATCAAGGAATTCTGGTCCTGCACGCGCAGTTATTTCAACAACAAATGTGCTTGTAGCATCAACAGCATGTACAAGTGCTGTGTAATGTCCACTCTGAGCAGCATTGAATGAAGCTATTTCTGGTTTGCTTGTTCTCGAAGAATTAAGAACAGCTCCCGCTTGGCTATATATGTATAGATCTAGATTCGCAGTTGTGGGCCAATCAAGCTTTACCTCATATATCACGTTCTGCATTTCTGGGGGTACATATATATCAACTGGTGATATTGCGCGTGATAATGTGCTCGCCATAACACCTAACTCCTCAACAACATCACTTGTCCAATAGCTATTATCTATATATAGGTCAAATGGAAGAGCAGTATCACCCACCCTATTATCGTATCCACAAACAGCGATGAAGTAGTAGCCCTCTTCTCCAGGACTAACAGATATGCTTACTTGAGCATAGGGGTCCCAGGTCCATCTAGATGCTGTTGCTGTCCCAGCAACGGATCCATTTGGATAGTATACTATGAGACCATGTTGGTCGCGCTGTATGAAACGTGATTCTCTAGGTCTAACCTCAACTATATGCGTTCCAGCATCAAAATAATATCTATAAACTCTGACGCCAGGATATGTCATTGTGCTGGGATCATATATTGTGACAGTCGCATATGAGCTCAGTGAACCTGAAACTGATGGGTACTGATAGTATGATGCTAATTGGCTTATTCCACTTTCAGTTCCGATCCTATCAAACATGGGTTGGACTCCACTTCCATCGTCTTGGTCGAATACCCAGCCACCAATATAGTATTCTGCGTTACTCTCTGAGACAAGCCACTTTATTTTTTCTTCGACAAGTATTCCCCAGGGAAATATTCTGAATGTGTAGTTGACTTTAGCTATGACAGTGGTGCCCTCCATTAGGTTTGCTCCCTCAACCTTATATGTAACAAAAACAACGCCACTAAATATTTTTGCTAGTGGATCCTCATGTTCTACTAAGCCGCGGTATGCTAATTGTTCATTATTATCAGTATTACCAGTCCCAAGATAACCTTCATAGCTTAATGAGGGGCTCCTTGTCGGTCCGAAATATAGATGTGTATGACCTATTTGGTCCCCAGATTGCAGGGTCATATTTGTGGGTTTTCCTTGGTTTGTTGGGGGAATCTCTATCGACCAACCATAGGCAGATGCTATAGTATATTTTATTCCTTCTGGCAACGCTGTTTCTGTGACGAGAATCTTCTTTTCGTAGGATGGTGCATCCTTACTTTTTACGCTCCAGTAGATCTGATATTTCTTGCTTTGGCCCTTACCTATAGAGACAAGAAACGTTATTGTTGCTGAGGATATGTAGGTTGAGTTATGATATGTTATGTTCCAGATTTGATAGGGTATCTCCTGGAAGTAAGGTGAGCTAGGAAGAACTTCGACTACTCGCACCGAATACTTGTGTGCTGGTGGGCTGAAACTTAGAAACACATCTACGGGCCACTCAGTACGGTCTATTATATTCGGTTCGGTCACAGTTATGTTTACTCTATACTCCCAATTTGTGTCCCACCATAACCCATGTGTGGAGCTTCCAATCTGATGGATCTTAGCGGTTTTAAGTTCCATTTCTATAGTGACTATTTTGTCTGGCAATCTCTTGACTATGTAGACCTTGTCTCCTCTTCTTTCGATCTGGATTTTAGGTGTTTGCTGCTGGCTACGATCGATATGCATATT
>Ga0180301_10001835_pt1 | contig 16661 bp, 14 predicted proteins | sample GuaBasSediGuay16_FD_121797 | JGI IMG/M metagenome (GOLD analysis project Ga0180301, IMG submission 121797) | Subseafloor sediment microbial communities from Guaymas Basin, Gulf of California, Mexico - Guay16, Core 4569-2, 12-15 cm | ecosystem: Environmental > Aquatic > Marine > Hydrothermal... | reverse complement strand
TTTATTGAGGAGCTTAAAAATCGCCGTCAGATGATATCTTTATCTGTACACCTTTTTAATGGAGAAAAAGTTCCGGAGAACTACCTTGAGCCCATAATAAATGTTAGACCTTCCACAGTTTTTATTGTGGATGCTGCAGATTTTGGTGCACCTGCAGGGACAGTTGAATTATTTGAAAAAGTTGAGCCTTGTGTGAGTTTTTCAACTCATAGTTTACCTTTAAATTTTATTGTAGATTACCTTAAGGAAAGAACAAAGGCAAGGGTTTTTATTCTTGGTATTCAACCAAAGCAAATTAACTGGGGAGATGGTTTGAGCTTTGAGGTTGAAAGGGAAATGAAGAAACTGGTTGATCAGTTTATTTTACTGTTGCATTAAATACATGAAAAAAAATACTACCCGATTCCATGTTCAGGTAAAAGGAATAGTTCAAGGTGTGGGTTTTCGCCCCTTTATATATAACTTAGCTCAGAAATACTCCTTATCAGGCTATGTGCTTAACGACACAAGGGGGGTGGATATAGAAGTGGAGGGGGAAAGAGAAAAAATTCGGTTATTTCTTCAGGATATTCATACCAAATCTCCTCCTCTTGCTGTAATTGAGAAGGTAAGTTTAAAGGAGCTTTCTCCTGTTGGGTATAGCGAGTTTAAAATTAAATCAAGCCGTAAGGAAGAAGATAAGTTCCTTCCTATCTCACCTGATATCTCAATCTGCGATGATTGTTTAAAAGAGCTATTTGACCCTCAGAACAGACGCTATCGGTATCCCTTTATTAACTGCACAAACTGCGGTCCCCGCTTTACTATAATAGAGGATATTCCCTACGATCGTAAGCGCACAACCATGAGTGATTTTGAAATGTGTCCTGAATGCCAAAAAGAATACGATGACCCTTCTAATCGTAGATTTCATGCTCAACCAAATGCCTGCTGGAGGTGTGGTCCACAGGTTAGAATTCTGGATAAAAATGGTAAGTTAATTAACTGTAAGGATCCTATTTCCTTTACCGCAGATCTTATAAAGAAAGGAGGGATAGTTGCAGTTAAGGGGATTGGAGGCTATCATCTTGCCTGTGATGCTACTAAAGGTGGGGTTGTTGCCCTCCTTAGAGAGAGGAAAAATCGTTTAGAAAAACCATTTGCCTTGATGATGCTTGATTTAAATCAGGTGAAAAAATTCTGTGAGGTTGCTCCCGAAGAAGAGCATCTCCTCACATCCTGCCGCAGACCAATTGTTCTTCTTAAAAGAAAGGGAGATTATCTTCCGGAGAACATTGCTCCAAAAAATAAGTATCTTGGAGTAATGCTTCCCTATACTCCTCTTCACTATCTTCTTTTAAGTGAGGTTAAAATTCCCCTTATCATGACAAGCGGTAATATAAGTGAGGAGCCCATTGCTTACAGGGATAAGGATGCTCTCAAGAAATTAAGGAAAATTGCTGATGCCTTCCTCGTGCATAATAGAAAAATTCAAATCAGGGTGGATGATTCTGTGGTGAGGGTAGTAAATAAAAGAACGATGATTTTAAGAAGATCTCGAGGTTATGCCCCCCAACCTCTCATATTGAATTTTAAAGCAAAAAAGTGCGTTCTTGCTACAGGAGCTCATCTAAAGAATACCTTTTGTTTTCTGAGAAAAAATTACGGAATAGTTTCCCATCATATTGGTGATTTAGAAAATCTGGCGGCTCTTTCTTCCCTTGAGGAAGGAATAGAGCATTATAAAAGAATCTTTTACTGTGAACCCCAGCTTGTTGCCTGTGATCTTCATCCTAATTATCTGTCAACTGAACTTGCCAGAGAATACGCCAGAGAAAATTCTCTTCCCTTAGTTTTGGTTCAACATCATTATGCCCATATAGTAAGCCTTATGGCTGAGAGGGGTTTGAATTTAAGTAAAAAAATTATAGGAGTGGCATTTGATGGAAGTGGCCTTGGTAGCGATGGTACCGTGTGGGGAGGAGAATTTCTAATAGCTAATTGTACTGATTATAAAAGAGTTGCCCATTTAAGGTATGTTCCTCTTCCAGGAGGAGAGATGGCAATTAAAGAGCCCTGGAGAATGGCAGTTTCTTATATTTATGATGTTTTAGGTGATGATTGTACTCATATCACTTGCCAGATTTTAAAAAATTATGTAAAATCTGAAAAAGTTGATCTTGTTAAAAACCTGGTTAAAAGAAGAATAAATTCTCCTCTTACCTCATCAGCTGGTAGACTGTTTGATGCGGTAGCTGCTATTGTTGGTATAAGGGGAAAGATAAGTTATGAAGGGCAGGCTGCTATTGAGCTTGAGATGCTGTCTAAGGAAAGAAAGGAAAGTAGTTATCCTTTTAAAATTAACGAGCAAAAAGATGGATTTGTTGTTGATACCCGTCCTCTCATTAATACCATTTTGGAGGAGAGAAAAAAAGGAGTTGATGTTGAGGTTATTGCTACCAGGTTTCACTGGAGTTTAAGTTATATTATTTTAAATGTATGTGAACTTTTAAGAAAATACTGGGGTTTAAATGAGGTAGCTTTGTCCGGAGGAGTATTTCAGAACAGTCTGCTTGTAAAACAGACAGTGGATCTTCTAACCTCATCAGGCTTTGAGGTTTTTTTACATAAATCGCTCCCTCCCAATGATGGGGGGAGTTCATTGGGTCAGGCTGTTGTTGGATATCACCAATTGTTGGTTGATAGTTTTTAGTTATTGGTTGTTAGTTACTGAGAACCAGAAACCGAAGACCATTAGTGAAGCTCTTTATGAAAGGTAAACTTTTACTATGTGTCTTGCAATTCCGGTTAAATTAACCTCAATTGAGGGAAATATTGGATGGGTGGAGATAGGGGGAATTAAAAGGAAAGTTAGCCTTGTTCTCCTTCCTGATGCTCAAGTAGGTGATTACATTCTCATTCATGCAGGATTTGCTATAAGCAAGGTTGAGGAAAAAGAAGCTCAGGAATTATTTGATCTTTTGCATATTTAACTTTGTTTTTGCCTATTGACACACATACACAATTCATGCATTAACATGTAGATGAATCACAGGAACATTCTTTTATGAAATATATCTCAGAATTCCGTGAGCAAAGATTAACAGAAAGAATAGCAAAAAGAATAGTAGATATTGCAAAACGTATAGATCGTGAAGTAAAGTTAATGCAGGTATGTGGAACTCACGGAATGGCCATTCTTCGTTATGGAATAGTTGATCTTCTCCCCCCAAACGTAAAGATTATATCAGGTCCTGGATGTCCTGTTTGCGTAACTCCTGATAATTATATAGATAAGGCTATTGCCTACATCAGGCAGGGGTTTTTAATAACAACTTTTGGGGATATGGTCAGAGTACCTGGATCAGAGTCAACCCTCTTACAGGAAAAATCAAAGGGTGGTAAGGTAAAGGTAGTTTATTCTACTATGGAAGCTCTTAATCTTGCCAGATCTTTACCTGAGGAGAGGGTTATTTTTCTGGGGATAGGCTTTGAAACAACAGCTCCCACAATAGCAGCTTCAATATCTATGGCTAAAGAGGAAGGAATCAATAATTATATGATTTTATCAGGGCATAAACTTATACCACCGGCAATGAGAGCTCTTGTTGAGGATGAGGAGATAGCCATTGATGGCTTTATATGTCCCGGACATGTATCTGTTATTACTGGAAGCAGAGTTTATGAGTTTATTGCCAGGGATTATCATGTTCCCTGTGTGGTTACAGGATTTGAACCGGTAGACATATTACTGGGAATAAGTTTTTTGCTTTTGCAAATTCAAAAAAATGAAGCCAGGGTTGAAAATGAGTACGGAAGAGTTGTCAGTTTAGACGGTAATTTAATAGCTAAATCAATTATGAATAAGGTATTTATTCCCGGACCATCTGAATGGAGAGGGATGGGTGTAATTGAGAATAGCGGTCTTGTAATAAGAAAGGAATACTCAGCTTACGATGTTGAGACTCGCTATCCAGTTGAGGTTACCTCTTCAAAAGTAGACAGGGGTTGCAGATGTGGTGATGTTTTGCGGGGTTTAATTGAACCTCCAGAGTGTCCTTTGTTTAATGATCCATGCAATCCATCCCATCCAGTTGGTCCCTGCATGGTTTCTGTGGAGGGGACCTGTAATATTTACTATCGTTTCTGGTCGGGAAGAGTTAACCGTAAAATAAAAATATCTGGGAAGACTAATTAAAATATTCTACATTTAAGGCTCAATACTGCTTTTAGACAAAATAGACGAAACAGACGAAATAGACGAGATAGACGAAATAGACGAGAAAGACGAGATAGACGAAAAGGATGAGGTAGCAGATGGAGAAAATAATAAGATTAGCACATGGAAGTGGAGGTAAGTTAACTCAGCAGCTCATAAGAGATGTTTTTTTTCCTTGTTTTAACAATCAGTTTCTTGCTCCTCTTGATGATTCTGCAGTGGTTAATATTGATGGGATAAGGGTAGCTTTTACAACTGACTCGTATGTCGTAAAACCTATTTTTTTCCCGGGAGGGGATATAGGTAAACTATCCGTATCGGGAACCATAAATGATCTTGCTGTAATGGGAGCAAGACCCGCCTTTATAAGCTGCAGTTTAATTATAGAGGAGGGGTTTTCTTTATCAGATTTGAAGAGAATTATTTCCTCTATCCAGTACACGGCAAAGGAAACTGGAGTTAACATTGTAACAGGAGATACAAAGGTAGTTGAGAAAAGAGGTGCTGATAATATATTCATTAACACAAGCGGGATAGGGATTGTTCCAGCTGAAGTTAATCTGGGAATTGATCGTATCAGGGTGGGTGATAAGATAATAGTAAATGGAACAGTTGGAGATCATTCTGTTGCTATTTTATCTCAAAGAGAAGAGCTTGGATTTGAGGTATCCCTTGAAAGTGATTGTGCTCCAATTTATAATCTTATAAGTAAACTTAATGGTAACTGGGACAGCGTTAAATTTATGAGGGATCCAACAAGGGGAGGAGTTGCTGGAGTGTTAAATGAGATTGTCCAGAATCGGGGTTTTGGTATAGAACTTTGGGAAAGAAGTATTCCTTTTCAAGAAGAAACTCTTGCAGTATGTGAACTTTTAGGTATGGATCCTCTTTATCTTGCCAATGAGGGGAAAGTTATTTTATTTGTTGAATCGGAAAAAGCGCAGGATATTCTTAATATTTTTAAGGCCCATCCTATGGGAAAAAGATCCAGTATTATAGGTGAGGTGGTTGCCGGACCAGAGGGAAAGGTTTACCTTGTAACTTCAATAGGTACACACAGGGTAGTTGATATGCTGGTAGAGGATCAATTACCTCGAATATGTTAGTTCAAAAGGAGTGATAAATGCCGAGATTTAGAGTGCCTGAGGTCACGGTAGAGCGCCTTTCTATATATTTAAGAGCACTGAAAAAGTTTTCGGATGATCGGATTATATCCTCTCAGGATCTTGCAGAGATAGTTGGGACTACAGATGCTCAGGTGAGGAAGGATTTTGCTTATTTTGGTGAATTTGGAATACCGGGGCAGGGGTATCGGGTTGGAAAGTTAAAGGAGGAGATAGTTCATATTCTTGCCCTTGATAAAAAGTGGAGCCTCGCACTTGTGGGAGTTGGGAAATTGGGATCAGCTCTACTTGCCTATCCAGGATTTAGAAGGGAGGAGTTTAAAATTAAACTTGCTTTTGATGTAGATCCTGGTAAAATAGGCAAGATTATTGAAGGTGTGAGAGTAGAAGATGCAAAAAAAATACCGGAAATTCTCTCTTCCAATCAGATTGAAGTGGGAATAATAACAACTCCAGCTGAAGTAGCTCAGGAAATAGCAGAAAAGCTTGTTGAAGGAGGTTGTAAAGGAATACTTAACTTTGCACCTGTTCGCCTTGTTATTCCAGAGAATATAAAGCTTAAAAATGTAGACTTATCAATGGAGCTTGAAACACTGGTTTATTTTCTTTCAAGATAGAAAGGAAAAAGGTGGAAAAATGGAAAAAGTCCTCTTTCTCTCCCCCTCTCCCCACATAAAGGATAAGATGGATGTATCCCGTCTTATGTGGGATGTTATATTCTCCCTTTTACCTGCAGTTGGATTTAGTGTTTATTTTTTTAGGTTTAAGGCAGTTGAGCTTTATTTAACCTGTATTTTTTTTAGTGTTTTATCTGAATGTTTATTTTTAAAACTCAGAAGAAGAGAACTTCCAAAAGAGCCAAGTGCCATTTTAACAGGGCTATTGCTTGCCATGGTTCTTCCTCCATCTATTCCTCTGTGGGCTGCAGCCCTGGGAGCTATATTTGCCATAATATTTGGGAAACAGATATTTGGAGGGTTAGGCTACAATATATTTAATCCAGCTTTAATGGGAAGGGCATTTCTTATGGCAACATTTCCTGTCTTAATGACAACCTGGATTAATCCCTTCACTCTTGATGTGGTAACGAGTGCGACTCCTCTTGGGCTTTTAAAATTTCATCATCAGTTAACTCCGCTCTGGAGTCTTTTCTGGGGAAATGTAGCAGGTTCCCTTGGTGAAACATCAGCTTTTGCTCTTTTAGTTGGGGCAGTTTATCTTCTTGTGAAAAGATGTATAGACTGGAGAATCCCCCTTTTTTACCTTTTGACAGTTCTGGTTTTTTCCAGTGTAACTTTCCTGCTTAACCCAGCTTACGGTTCCCCCCTGTTTCATCTCTTAGCAGGAGGACTTATTCTTGGAGCTTTTTTTATGGCAACCGATCCTGTGACAACACCAATATCAAAGCTGGGTAGGATTATATTTGGTACAGGTGCAGGGGTTCTTGTTATGGTCATAAGACTTTGGGGGGGTTATCCAGAAGGAGTTATGTTCTCAATTATTTTTATGAACGCTATAACTCCCGTTTTAAATAGATATATAAAACCAAAAAGTTTTGGAGGAAAGAGAAGTTGAAAAAATCCCATCATATGATTTTGACATTAACCCTGGTAGGAGTTTTATCGAGTCTTGCTCTTGCGGGTATCTACAAGTATACTCAGCCAATGATAAGAGAAAATCAGCGAAGAGCATTAGAAGAGGCTATCTTTCAGGTTTTACCTGGAACAAAGACATTTAAGGTTATTAAGAAAGATAAAATGATAATTTATCAGGGGTTTGACTCATCCGGAAAACCTGTAGGCTATGCTTTTGTGGGAGAGGGACCTGGCTATCAGGGAATAATAAAGGTAATGATAGGAGTTAGCCCTGACCTTAAGAAGATGTTTGCTATAGAGATACTTGAATCTGTTGAAACACCAGGCCTTGGTCAGAAGATAACAACCCCTTCTTTCCGCAATCAATTTCACTCTCTTGATATATATCCCTCAGTTGAGCTTGTCAAAAAAAAGCCAACCAGGTCAAATCAAATCCAGGCAATTACAGGAGCAACTATTTCTTCAAGAGCAATTGTAGATATAGTGAATACAACAGTTAGTAAGGTCAGAAAGATTCTGGGTAAATGAACGAACCCACCGACCCTACGACGTTCCGACGCAATGACCCAAACACACCAAATGAACCAAATACACCAAAGTAACCAAACAGACGAGACAGACCAGATAGACGAAATGGACGAGACAGACGAACTCGACGAGGATTATTTTCCGTATTTTGTAATGTAATTTTTTTCTCTGTATTCTTTTACCATATCCGGATCAAGAGGGTATTCCCCGTATCTTCTTGCCACTTCGATCATCTTTTTGTAATTTTCTGGTTTTACAGCAGGATGGATACTGTTACTTGAGGCAAGGATATGTCCCCCACCTGGTGATGCTTTAGCTATTGTTTCCTTTACAGCTTCTTCAACTTCCTCAAGGGTTCCCTGGGTGAGCACTTTTGTGCAGTCCACATTTCCTACCACACAGATTTTTTCCCCATATTTTTCCTTAACCTCTCCTATATCCATTCCTGCTATTGGTTCAATTGGATCCAGGGCGCTAATACCGGAATTTACCAGATCATCCATAATTTTCCAGAGGTTACCATCGGTATGTTTTATAAAAGGAACATTATTTTTCTTTGCTACTTCAACGGCTTTTTTAAGATAGGGAAGAACAAATTTTTTGAAATGCTGAGGGGACATAAGGGTTCCCTTTCTCCCTGCGTAGTCATCTCCCGTTAAAAGAATATCTGCTCCAGCATCTACTGCATTTTGTAAAACCCTGCATTTGTAACTACTTATAATTTCGGCAACTCTTAAAACAAAATCAGGATTAGTTATATAATAAATAAACAGCTTATCCATTCCCCCCAGAAGGTAATGTGAAAATTCAAATACCTCATGTCCCAAAAAGACAACTGCTTTTTCTCCTTTAAACCTCTTAACATAGCTAACAAGAGTTTTTAATCTCCAGGGAGCATCAGGATCTGGTGATTTATATTTGTCCAGATCTTTTTCAGATTTTATAGGTCCACCAGAGGGATAGGTTAATCCACTTGGCTCTTTTTTCCATATAATTCCCCACTCATCTTTAAAGGTCGTAGAATTAATCTCTTCAATTTTTTGATCCTCAACCACGGTAATTCCATCAAGATTCTCTTTTTCTACAAAATCTGCATAGGATATATCACCGTAAAGGGCTTTTATAACAGGCGGGTCTATAATTAATTCCCAGATAGGTACTCTATCAGGTTGTTTTAACTGCAGGGCCATCATCATCCTCTCATAACCTGTCATTTTTCCTCTTTGCTTCATTTTTTCCAATCCTTCAATTATTTTGATAGGAAATTACCAGGTAGAAGAGCTTTTGTCAAGATGCATCTTGCTGTAACTTCGGTTAAACTTCAAAAATTACCTTTTTTAAAACGAAGTGTAAATAGATCCCTTTCTTTTATTTTTGATGCTTGCCTGGAGACTTTGTTAAAGTCCGTTTCCACATCAAAAATACGTCCATTTAGCTCCGGGCAAGCAATACGAATGAGCTCAACTGTGGCTTTTGCACAATCCTCAGGTGGCCTGTCCTGCTTTTGATCAAACATTTTTTTGACCACCGGTATCCATCTTAGACCCTCAGGGGTATTTATCTGAAGTTCCGTCATTCTGGTTCGTACTAAACCTGGCCCCATACCAAAAACAAGAACCGAAGAACCCATCCTTTCCAGTTCTCTGGCAAGGCTATCAGTCAAGCGCATTAATGCCGCTTTTGAGCAGGCATATCCAGAACCACCTGGAAATGGATTGTCAAAGCCGCCCCCACTCATGTTAATAATAATACCCTCATTTCGTTTCATCATATGTGGTAAGACAGCTCGACAACATAGCATAGCACCACGAAGGTTCACAGTTACATCGTGCCACCAGATCTCCGGATCAACTTCCCAGAGACCGCCAATTGCCTGGAAACTTCCAGCATTGTTAAATAAAACATCAATCTGTCCGAAATGTTCCAGCACTTTTTTAATCATCCTTTCTACCTGTTCTTTTTGTGTGATATCTGTTGGGATAGCTATAGCGTGTCCTCCCTCTTTTTCTATCAATGCCACAGTTTCTTGAATTTCTTTCTCACTGCGTGCGCAACAGCCAACGTTAGCTCCCTGTCGAGAAAATTCAAGTGCAAGAGCACGTCCTATACCTCTTCCAGAACCTGTTACAATGGCTGTTTTACCTTTTAATTCCATCTTAAACTGACCTCCTTTGTTTCTCCATTCTTTTTTCCACTTTTCTTTTAACATCCAAAGAACTGCAAAAGATTATGGGAATCGATACTAATTGTAAAATAAAAAGGATAAAATAGCAAGAAAATGAGATTAATCGTAGAGTCAGGATTTGACAAACTGGGAAGAAAAAGGTAAAATGTAACATAAAATAGCTTTACAACAATAAAAGGGGAAAGAAAAGGAGGTGATATGTAAGTATCCAATTCACTACAGATTTAAAGAATAAAAGGAGGCATATTATGAAGAAGTTATTTCTTATCCTGATGAGTGTATTATTGGCAGGTATGATGGTAACAGGAGTTGCTCCAGCCCAAAAAAAGGTAACTCTTACTGTTACCTGGGCTGCCTGGTATCCAGCTGATTATCTGATAAAACTCTCTAATGATTTCACCAGGCAAAACCCAAATATTAAGGTAAAGGGAGCTTTTATACCCTGGCCTCAGTATCATGATAGGGTATTTACCGAATTTGCTTCAGGCAAACCAAGCTTTGACATAGCTGTTCCTGATAGTCAGTGGATAGGAGAGGCAGTTGAAGGTGGTCATCTTCTTGATATCAGTGACTGGATGAAGAAAAATATAAATTTTGATGATTGGTATGAGTTTCCTCTTCGCTCATACGGTGAGTACCCTGATTATTCCGGTCACTGGTATGGTGTCCCTCTCCTTCTGGACTTTGTAATGTGTGCCTATCGTAAGGACCTTTTTAACGATCCAAAGGAAAAGGCAGCTTTTAAAAGTAAATATGGCTACGATCTTGGTGTCCCCAAGACCTGGCAGGAGCTTCTTGATATTGCCAGGTTTTTTACCCGACCCAAAAAGAATCTTTATGGGTTTGCAACCTGGCAGGCACCAATTGCTACCGCTGGATTAGCTGATGTATTTTTGGGTCCTTTCTGGTCTATGGGTGGAAATCTGTGGGATCCAAGGACCAAGCACGTTGAAGGTATTCTCAACAACTGGTATGGAATAGATGCTGCCAAGTTCTGGGTGGAGTTATACAAAACCCAGCCACCTGGCTCTTCCAACTACAGTATAGATGAAACCATGACTGCTATGCAACAGGGACTTGTGGCTATGATAGGAATTTACGCTATGTTTTACCCTGGACTTCTTGATCCGAGTTTGTCAATGTACGTTGATAAAACCGGTTTCTTTACTGAGCCTGGTGCTATAGGACGTGATGGAGTTTTCAGGCATTTTGTCCAGCTGGGAGGTCAGGGACTCGCTGTATCAGCTTACACTCCTTACAAAGAAGAGGCTCTTAAGTTTATCAAGTGGACAACTACCGATGATTTTCTATGGAAGTGGACAGAAGGAGGAAATTTCACGCCTAAGAAAACTATAGTTGAGGACCCTGCGTTTTTAAAGAAATTTCCCAACGCAGAGATAGCAAAGGTGGTAAGAGAAAGTGCTCCCCTGCTGCGTGACTTCTGGGAGATACCTCAGTATAACGAGATGGGTGAGTATCTATCTATTCAACTCAATCAGGCTATCCTGGGTAAGATAACTCCCGAGCAGGCTATGGATAACATTGCAAAACGCCATGAGGAGATTCTAAGAAGGGCTGGTTATTACAAAGATTAAAATAAATAATTTCTGATGGGTACCTTGCATGTAAGGTACCCATCAGAAGAGATAATGAAAAAGGAAAGAGTACAAAGAATTGGGAAAGGTTTTGGAAGAGGGGTAAGTGAAAAGGCCTTAAAGATATATTTTCTTGTTCCTACCTTTGCACTTTTACTTTTTATGATAATTTTCCCTCTTATCTGGTCTCTTTACTTAAGTTTTACCCGGTATAATGCTGTAGCTGCTGCTCCACCCAGATTTGTTGGAATTAGCAATTTTGCCCGTATTCTGTCTGATCCTGAAGTATGGACAAGATTTATAATTACCGGAAAATTTGTTGCCCTTGCTGTACTTATTGAATTTGTTTTAGGATTTATTCTCGCTCTTCTTTTGAACAGGAACTTTAAGGGAAAGGGAATAATTACCACACTGTATCTTCTTCCTATGATGTTCTCTCCAGTTGTAATTGGAAAATTTTTTGCCTTTATAATGGATACCAACTGGGGTATTTTAAACTATATCCTAGGACTATTTGGTATTCCAAGGATTGCCTGGACCACAAGTTACGAGTGGGCTCTTTATTCGATTGTTATAACTGATGTTTGGATGTGGACACCATTTATGCTTCTTTTAACACTGGCAGGACTTTCAACTGTCCCCGGGTATTTATATGAGGCAGCCGAGGTAGATAGAGCATCGGCCTGGTTTAAGTTCCGCTATATTACTCTCCCTCATATATTTCCCCTTTTAATCCTTGCTCTTCTTTTTAGAACAATGGATGCTTTCAGGTTTTTTGATATAGTTTATGTTTTAACCGGAGGAGGACCTGGTTATTCAACCCAGATTCTTCCCTACTATATTTACAAATTAGCTTTTCAGTACTGGCATACAGGTGAGTCATGTGCTATTGCTTATATTTTTCTCATCATTATAATTGCCCTTAGTAACATTTATGTCAATTATCTTTATAGATTGAGAGCAAGGTAGAAGAGATGAACTATATAAGAAGGGAAAAATACAGGAACTGGATTATAATTGGAATTCTTATATTTCTGCTATGTATTTATCTTTTTCCGGTTTACTGGATGTTTGCGACTGCTACCAAGACCAAACTTGATGCTTTTTCTATTCCTCCCAAGTGGATTTATCATCCCATCCTTGATAATTTTAAAAATATATTTATAGCCGGTGCTGGAGGAGCTGTTGGCAAGGTAAAAATGGTAGGAGAGTTTAGATGGTCAGAGTTTCCCCATCAGCTTTTTAATTCAATTATAGTAGCCCTTGTTAGCACAGCTCTTGCTGTATTTATAGGTTCTCTTTCAGCTTATGTTTTTTCCCGCTTTGATATAAAGGGGAAAAATGATCTTCTTTTTATAATTCTCTCAAGTAGAATGCTTCCCCCTATAGTTATAGTTATTCCCCTTGTTATAATGTACAGGACCCTTGGACTTTATGATACCCGTCTTGGTCTTATAATCATGTATACTGTATTTAACCTTGCCTTTACGGTATGGATAATGAGGAGTTTCATAGATGAAATTCCAAAAGAGTATGAGGAAGCAGCTATGGTAGATGGATACTCCCGTTTCCAGGCTTTCTTTAAATTTGTTCTTCCCGAGATGAGACCAGGGATGGCAGCAACAGCCATATTTAGTTTCATTATGTCCTGGAATGAATTTACCTTTGCCCTTCTTTTAACAGGGGAGAGGGCAAGAACCGCCCCACCTGCAATAGCACAGTCCCTTGGAACAGCTGGAATAAACTGGGGACATATTGCTGCAGGTTCGGTACTGATGGTGATTCCGGTAGTTGTCTTTACATTTATCCTCAGAGGTAACCTGATAAGAGGGTTTACCTTTGGAGCAATTAAGGGATGAGAACATGTTAAAAAGGTATCTTAGCACTGTTTCAATAATTCTTGTCCTTTTTGGGATTTTCAGTATGTGTCAGCCATTTACCTTCTGGCTTTATCATTACGGTTTTGCAATTTTAGGTGGAGGGGCAGCTCTTTATATTATTTTATCTCACTTGAAAAGTTAAAGGAGATATAGTTGGCAAAGGTAGTTGTAAAAAATCTTACCAAAAAATTTGGTAATCTCGTGGCAGTTAAAGATTTAAACCTTACAGTCAAGGAGGGGGAGTTTGTTGTGCTTCTCGGACCTTCCGGATGTGGTAAAACAACTACCCTTCGCTGTATTGCAGGCCTTGAACATCCCGACGAAGGTGAGATTTACTTTGATGATACCCTTGTTAATGATCTTTCACCATCTACAAGAAATATAGCATTTGTCTTTCAGTTTTATGCTCTTTATCCTTATCTGAATGTTTATGACAACATTGCCTTTCCTCTAAGAGCAGAGAGAATTCCGGAGAAAGAAGTTAGAGAAAGGGTAAATTCTATTTTAAAACTTCTCAAGATTGAGGATATAAAAGATAAATCTCCAAAGAAGCTAACCAGTGGACAGGCTCAAAGGGTAGCTCTTGGTAGAGCTATAGTTCGTCGTCCCAGGGTTTTCCTTCTGGATGAGCCTCTATCTAATCTTGATGCTAAATTCAGGGAGGAGATGAGACTGGAACTCCGCAGACTCCAGTCTCACATTGGTACCACAACAATTTATGTAACCCATGATCAGGCAGAAGCTGTATCACTGGCTGATAGGATAGTGGTTATGAATCTTGGTGTGGTTCAACAAATAGGAACTCCAAGGGAGGTTTACTCTTATCCCCGTAATTTGTTTGTGGCTAATTTTATAGGTAGTCCGGGGATGAACCTTATAAACTGTTCCTATCAGAGTGGAAAACTCGTTGGCGAGAATGGATCTTTTTCTTTCCCCATTGATGATGAAACTAAAACCAGGATTCCTTCTGATCTGCAGGGGAAAAGGCTTGTTTTAGGTGTAAGACCGGAAGATTTTGTCTTTACCTCGGATAAGGACCCCGAGGGGATAGGATGTGAGGTTTACATTGTTGAGCCTCTTGGCACAGAAAATATAGTTAGTCTAAAGATAGGGGAGAGTATAGTAAAGGTAAAAACTCCTCCTGCATTTTTACCTCAGGTGGGAGAGAAACTCCGGATAAAGATAAAAAAGGGAAAACTTCGTCTATTTAACAGAGAAACAGAGGAAAATATTCTTTAATTAAACTTAATAAGATGGCAAGTGTAAAGCTTGTAAATGTTACAAAAAGGTATGGAAATCTGGAGGCTATAAAGAAGGTAAATCTGGATATAAAGGATGGGGAACTGATGGTTCTTCTTGGACCAACAGGTGCAGGGAAGACTACCACTTTGAGATCAGTTGCCGGTCTTGAACATCCAGAGGAAGGTGAAATTTATATTGGCGATGAGAAAGTCAATGGACTTTCCCCTGCTGACAGGGATGTTGCTTTTGTTTTCCAGAATTACTCTTTATACCCAAGATATACTGTATTTGAAAATATGGCCTCTCCTCTTAAGGCAAGAGGTATGGATAAAGACAGGATAGAAAAGGTTGTAAAGAGGACAGCAGATATGCTCCACATTGCTCATCTTCTTCAGAGAAAGCCTGAGCATCTATCCGGAGGTGAAATGCAGAGAGTAGCCCTTGGCAGAGCCCTTGTACGGGAGCCCCGTGTATTTTTAATGGATGAGCCTCTTACAAACCTTGATGCAAAATTAAGGGAAGAGATGAGAGGTGAGTTAAAAAGGTTAAAAAGCGATATTGGCGCCACTTTTTTCTATGCAACACCCGATCAGGCTGAGGCATTATCAATGGCTGATAGAATAGCTGTTCTTAAAAATGGAAAAATCCAGCAGGTTGATACTCCATTAAATATATATAACCATCCTTCTAATATGTTTATTGCAGATTTTCTGGGAAGCCCCGGAATGAACTTTCTTCCCTGCAAAATAGAGGGAAGGATTTTAAATATTGGTCCGGGGAATTTTAAGCTACCCTTAAGCGCCAAATCTTTAAAAAAAGTTGAGGATGCATCTCCAGCTGAGGTTGTATTTGGCATAAGACCCGAGGACATTTTTATCAGTAAGGAAAGGCAGACTGACTGGTTTCCAGCACAGGTAGATGTGGTTGAGCTTATGGGTTCATGGAATATTGTTAGTCTGAGGTTAGGAGAAAACTATATAAAAACAAGGGCGGATATGGATTTTGAAGCAGCCTCAGGAGATAAAGTATGGATAAGATTAAATGAGAAAAGAATCCATCTTTTTGATAAGGAAAGCGAGAGAATTATTTTTTAAAAGAAGGAGTAGTTAATGTCCTATTTGATGGGGATAGACGTTGGGACTACCGGAACAAAAACAGTTTTAATTAATGAAAATGGAGATACTGTTGCCACTTCCCTTGAGGAGTATCCTCTTTATATACCCAGGCCAAACTGGTCAGAGCAAAATCCTGAGGACTGGTGGAGAGCAACTGTTAAAACCATAGGCAATATTCTTACCAGGTCAGGTATAAATGCTAAAGATATAGCGGGAATAGGTCTTTCAGGGCAGATGCACGGCTCTGTTTTTCTCGGGGGTAATCATGATGTTTTAAGACCCTGCATTTTGTGGAATGATCAGCGCACTGCAAAGCAATGCGAGTATATAACCGAGCGCATAGGAAAGAAAAGATTAATTGAGCTTACCTGTAACCCTGCTCTTACAGGATTTACAGCAGGTAAGATACTGTGGGTAAGAGAAAATGAACCCCAGATTTATGAGAAAATACGTAAAATCCTCCTTCCCAAGGATTACGTGAGATTTCGCCTTACAGGAGATTTTGCTACTGAAGTATCAGATGCATCAGGTACTCTTCTTCTTGATGTGAGAAAAAGAAACTGGTCAAAGGAGGTTCTTTCAGAATTGAGAATAGATCCTGATTTTCTGCCTCCCTGTTATGAATCTCCTGAAATTACAGGGACTATAACCAAAAAAGTAGCAGATATAACCGGTCTTTCTCCGGGAACCCCAGTGGTAGGTGGAGGTGGTGATCAGGCAGCAGGGGCTGTTGGTAATGGTATCGTAAAGTATGGGATGCTCTCAAGTACCATTGGGACATCGGGAGTTGTTTTTGCATTTAGTGAAGAAGTAAAAATTGATCCGGAGGGAAGAGTTCATACTTTTTGTCATGCAGTTCCCGGGAAATGGCATGTTATGGGGGTTATGTTATCAGCAGGGGGATCCCTCAGGTGGTTCAGGGATTCCTTTGGAGAGGAGGAGAAAAAGGAGGCCAGTAAAAGAGGTGTTGATCCATATGATATTATGATGGAAGAGGCTGCAGAGGTTCCACCTGGAGCTGAAGGTTTGATATTTCTTCCCTATCTTTCGGGTGAGAGAAGTCCCTATCCAGATCCAAATGCCCGTGGAGTTTTCTTTGGATTAAATCTGCGTCATAGAAAGGAGCATCTTATAAGGGCTGTTGTAGAGGGGGTGACTTTTGGGATGAGAGATTGCCTTGAGATAATAAGGGGAATGGG
>Ga0180301_10001834_pt1 | contig 16661 bp, 15 predicted proteins | sample GuaBasSediGuay16_FD_121797 | JGI IMG/M metagenome (GOLD analysis project Ga0180301, IMG submission 121797) | Subseafloor sediment microbial communities from Guaymas Basin, Gulf of California, Mexico - Guay16, Core 4569-2, 12-15 cm | ecosystem: Environmental > Aquatic > Marine > Hydrothermal... | reverse complement strand
ATCTTTAACAAGTTTTCAAGAAATTTTTTGTTTGCAGGTTTAAAAAGCTCAAAAACTAAAGGGTTATCAATTTTCTCGTTTTTAAGGTTTGTAAACAATTTTTCCACATATTTTTCTCCACAAATTCTAAGGTCGTTTAGGATAAAAATTGCACCTTTTATGTATTCACTTATTATCTTAATTTCTTCAACAAGAGTTTCCGGTTTTTTTAAGGCTGTTTTTGTTCTGTTACAGATGTTTTTGTATGTAAAATTAGAGCCTCCACAAGTTATACAGTTGTAGGGGCATCCCTTTAATGGTAAAACTGCAGCCATAGGATACTTAAACCAATCTTTATATGGAAGGTAGGCTGTTGGGTCTAAGTCTTTTGCTGCAGCTTTAATCACCAAACCATAATCAACCATATAGTCATCAAGATTTTCCGGAACAAAACTTAATGGATTAACCTTAATTTTACCGTTTATTTTCCATGTTAAATTTGGAATATTTTCAGGTTGTTGTTTTTTCTCCAAACATTCAATCAATTTTAACAGAGGTTCTTCAACAGTATCACCACGTAAAACATAATCTACATATGGATAATTTATTAGTTCAAGATGGTAGTAGGTGGCAGACATCCCCCCAAAAATTATGGGCTTATCTGGGTGAATACTTTTGATTACTTTTGCAAGTTTTAAGCTTCCTTCAACATGAGGAAGCCAATGAAGGTCTATTCCAAAAGCTAAAGGTTTAAGTGATTTTAATGTTTTTTGTAGATTAAAATTCTTGTTTAAAAGCATTTTTAAGGCTACATTCAAAATTTTTATTTTATAACCATGTTTGGTGAGAAAACTTAAGATACTTAAAAAACCTATAGGGTAAGATTCAAGAATAGGGGATGAGGGTACAACATCACTTATTGGACCTAGTACAACAGTTTTTTCCCTAAAATTGTAGATGGTTGGAGGATGCAATAGGATAAGGTCCACCAACAGAGTTAACCCTCTAAACAGTTAATTTTATGTTTAGGTAATTTTAACCTTAGTATGAAGTAAAAAATTTTGTATTTTTGTTTGAGGTATTTACTTTGACAGGTTCAATTGGTAAATGGCTTCAACTTTTAAGAGCTAACTTTTTAGTTTTAACTGTTGTAACAGTTTTTGCTGGTTTGGCTGCAAGCTTTTATCAAAATCATACCATCAACTTTTTAAATGCTACCCTATGTTTGATTGGTGCTTTACTGGCTCATATGGCTGTAAATGTTTTTAACAACTATTTTGATTATAAGCTTGAAGTTGATAAATATACACCAAAAACTCCTTTTAGTGGAGGAATAAACCTTATTGTTAACAATCAAATAAAACCTTCAACAGCCTTCCAAGTTGGAGTTTTATGTCTTATTGGGGCTGGATTGGTTGGAGTATATTTTTTAAAACTGTTTTTTTGGCCTCTTTTCCCAATAATAGTTTATGGTGCAATTTCAATATATTTTTATACGGCTTATCTTTCACGTATTCCGGCTTTAAGCGAAATTATTGCTGGAACAAATTATGGTTTTATTATGCTGGGTGCATCCTTAACTCAGTATGGAAACATAGGTTTGGTGGATTTTGCTGTTTTTATACTAGTAAGCATGCTGGTGGGACTTCTTCTTTTCTTAAATGAATTTCCAGATGTTGAGGCAGATAAAATGGCTGGTAGAAAACATCTTATAATTTTACTTGGAAGAAAAAAAGCTTCAAAACTTTATGTTGCCCTTTTAATTTCAATATATAGTTTTGTTGTTTTTCTTGTTGGACTTAAAATTTTACCTTTAACATGTTTACTTGTTCTTGCTACAGGCTGGTTAGGTTATAAAGCATCATATATCGTATTAAAAAATTATGATAATGTTAAAGAGATCGTTCCAGCTCTTGCTTTTAATGTTTTAATTGTTTTAACATGTATAGGTTTGATTGGTGTTGGTTTAGTGCTGGGGAACTTCTTAGGTGGCTAATAGGAGGATAAGAAGTAGCATAACTAGAAAGCCTCCTATAATTCCACATACATTAAAGTTTAGTATTCCAGGATGAGTTTTTCTGAATTTTTGAATTCCGGCTGTAAGTTTGTCAACAAAAACAAGATAATAAAACTTATCAATATAGTAGCATTCAAAAAGCATTTTTTGAATAGTTCCCCAAACACCTCTTCCAAAAATTTCTGGGGAAGGTTTCCTTTTAATATATACGTAATAGGCGGGAGTTATACCTATAATCCATGCTACAACTGATAAACCTAGGATAACTGGGTCTATTCCACCAATCCCATTTGAATGAGTATGGATACCCATAAATTCTGCAAATTGATGTTCAAAAAATCCTGTTAAAACTGTGAAAGCTGCTAGAATAATTAAGGGAATAATCATAATTTTAGGTTCATGAATATGAAATTTTTTAGCATACTCAGATTTTTCACCAAAAAATGTTAAAAATAAAGCCCTAAACGAATATGCAATTGTTATTATTGCTGTTATGTATAGGATTATGAAAGCCCAAAAATGTCCTGTTTCTACAGCTGTTTTAAATATTAGGTCTTTTGACCAAAAACCGTTAAATGGTGCTATTCCACTTAAGGCAAAAACACCAAAAAGACATGTGTAAAAGGTTATCGGCATTTCCTTTCTTAAGCCACCGTAGTTTCGCATATCTCTCATACCTCCAAGTTCATGGATAACAACACCTGCGGTAAGGAAGAGAAGAGCCTTAAACACTGCATGACTCATTAGATGGAATTGGCTTACAAGTACACCAACACCAACAGCAAAACCAAGTGTAGACATCATATAGCCTAATTGGCTGATGGTTGAGTATGCCCAAACACGTTTAAGGTCTACGGCTGCAAGTCCTGCTGTTGCAGAAATTAAGGCTGTTACAGCCCCAACCCAAATTAGGGCGTTAAGCCATGCTTCTGGAGCAAAATTCATGTAGATTAGGTGGGTTCTAGCCATCAAATAAACTCCAGCTTTAACCATTGTGGCTGCATGGATTAATGCACTAACAGTTGTTGGGCCTTCCATAGCATCGGGAAGCCATGTATGAAGAGGTAGTTGAGCTGATTTTCCAATAGCACCTCCAAGCAACAAGATAGGAATTATGGAAAAGACAGGTTTAATCCATTCAGTTTTTAAGGTTGATTCAAGAGCTGCAAAACTAAAACTACCAACATTAAGATAGATTAAAATTACACCAACAAGCATGAAACAATCTCCAACTCTTGTAACTATGAATGCTTTTAATCCAGCTTTTCTTGCTTCCGGACGTTTATACCAAAAACCTATTAAAGCATATGAACATAAACCAACCATTTCCCAAAATATGTATAAAGATAGAAAATTATCAGCTAAAACTAAACCAACCATAGAACCTATGAAAAGTAACATAAAAAACCAGTATCTTGGTAAACTTTCATCCCCAGCCATATATCCAAGCGAATAAAGCAGTATTAAAGCACCAATCCAAGCAACAATATTACACATAAAAACACTTAATGGGTCAACTAAACTTCCAATTTGAATGTTAAAAAGTCCCGGAATGGAAACCCAACTAATGTATGGGTTCGGGTAGGGTGGCCCATGAAGCACATCCGGAAGCATAGAAGCAGCAAAAACCGCTATTACAAAACCTATTACAACTGGAAATAGGTCTCTAACTTTTGGGTGAAGTGAAGCTATAGGCATCAAAACCGACGCTATAAGAGGAATAACCCAAACTAGAATTGGTGCATAGGGCAACATTTTATCATTCCAACCTCCATATTTACCAGAACCCTATTTCACCGCGTTTTTAATCAGCATTCCCGGTTTAAACTATCCTTAACATTTTATATTTAAATTATTTACGCTTGAAACAAGTGTACGATAGTTAAAATTTTTCATTTTTTGATGGTTGTATTGAACATTTAAAAAGAGAAAATTTTTAGTTTTATAGAATTTGCCCAGCAAGGAGAAGAGAATACCTTGCAGCAAAAGCACCAGCAGCAACCAACAAGAAACCTACGTATAGGAGAAGAATCCAAACTGATAAAGGAAGACCTAAACGTAATTTTTCAAGAATAAAGATTATCAATGGAAGGATTAATCCAACAAAGATAAAACCTCCAAAGAAAAACATGGAAACCATTGGATTTGCAAAAGCAGTAGCTGCTCCTGCAATTCCGGAAATTGAACCTAGATAGGCAGAAGCTAAAGTAAGTTCTATGACAATCAAAATTGACATGTACAAACTTACTCTTTCAGGAATCTTATGAATAAGAACCGTTCTACGCGCCTCCAAGAGAGCAGGAGTTAAACGTGGTATGAATACGCCTAAAACTGGTATAAGAAAAGTTGAAAGCACCAGACCTGAAAGCATTCCACTAACTGAGATAACCCATGGGAAAACTGGGGATGACCATAATGGTTTCCCCATAGCAAAAGCCAACATTACACCTGGATAAATTGTAACCGTAAAACCTAGGGCTATGTTTGCCGCACCGCAAAAGATTCTAACTACAAAGTTGATTAAGGTTTCTTTTCTGAAAAGCCATAAAATCGCATTTAATGCTGCTACGGCTATGAAAGCCATACGGAGAATAGTTCCAACAGTTATCATGGATTCTGGGAAATGGCTGAATGCGTACAAGACGTTAGTTGGAGCTACAGTAAATCTTCCTAAGTCAAGTACAACTGTAAGAATACTTGCCAAACCCAGAACGGGTGCTAGGTAAGCTCCTGATTCTGCTAAAGCATCATAGTCACCTCTACCCAGAATATGGGCTGCTCCACTAGCTATGGCTGCACCTCCAGCTGTACCTATTAAGAATAGGTCTAAGGCTGTAAGCCAACCCCAAACAAGAACCATAACTTTTTACACCCCCTTACTTGAAGCTTTAACTTGAGCTTTTCTTTTTACAAGCATTTTTACTCCAAAATAACCTACCAATGAAATAATGAAAGTTGCAACACCAACTCCACTGATGGATTTTAACAAATCTGTTTTATAGGTTGAGATCGGCTCATAAGGTACCTTGGGGAAACCAAGTTTTTCAAAAGGTACATCTGAAACAAAAATCATCGAAGTCCCTCCAGCCTCCTTTTCACCATAAATATATTGTGCACCTGAATTATGGGCTTTTTCTAAAATTTCATCTCTATCTCCAAATTGAAGTGCACCTGTTTGACAGTTTGCAACACAGGCTGGAACCATTCCCTCCTTTATCCTATCCACACAGAAAATACATTTTCCTATAACTTTTCTTTCCTCATCAAAATGTGGTACATGCCATGGACATGCCTCCACACAATATTTGCATCCAATGCATCTATTTGGGTCATAGATTACGGGTCCTTCTGGTAGTTTTTTAAGTGCTTTGGTTGGACACACGGAAACACAGGTTGGTTCCAGACAATGCATACATCTAACCGAGGCCATCCTCCAACTGACATTTCCCGCCTCATCCTTTACTTCACTAAACTTAACGTAACACCATGTGTTTGCTGAAAAACCTGTTGGATTTGTATACTCATCCTCTGTGATTGCTGTTTCTTCGGCTGGAAGCTTATTCCAAACTTTACATGCAACTTGACATGCCTTACATCCAATACATTTTCTAACATCAATTAATATAGCCTTAGGCTTTTTAGTATAGGAGTTAACGGTCTCTTCAGCTTTACTTAAGGTTATAGGTGAGGTGAATAAGGCTGCCAAACCTGCTCCAGTTACCGCAGCCTTTAAAAAATTTCTTCTAGATAATTTTTCAACCATTTTTTCACCACCACCTAAGCTTTATACACTTTTACACATACATCAGACATACAAGCTCCTCCTGTTGGGTCTTTTCTAGCTAGAATTTCGTCAATAGTTTGGTCTGGAACTAGGTCTCCATCATTTGCTCCATGACCGTAACCGTAAATAAGACCTCTTGACCAATGTCCAAACCCATGGGAAAGACAAACACAATCCTTCCTTATTCCCTCAAATAGTTTAGCTTTAACCTTAACTCTTCCAACTCTTGATTCAACCCAAACCCATTCAAGGTCATTGATACCCAAAGCTTTAGCTGTTTCCGGATGAATAATAGCAGCATTTTCAGGATAAGCCTCTAAAAGATACGGGTTGTCTGTTGTTTTACCATGTCTATGAACAGGGGGTCTTGTTATGATAAGGTAAAGTGGATATTCTGCTGTCGGTTTATCCCTCCGAGGTTGCCATGAGGGTAAAGGGTCATAACCATATTTTTTAAAGGTTTCACCATAAACCTGAATTTTTTTACCAGCCTTAGCCATTGATTCAAGCTTAGTAAACGGCTTAAACTCTCCAGGTTTATCCCACAGACCTCTTGAAGCTAACTCTTCAAAAGATATACCTAACGCCTGTTTAACAGAAGCTTCAATATAGTCGCTGGATGAGAAAAATGTTCCATCAGGTTTTTTGAAGTATTCCGGCACTATCCTTTTTCCAAGCTCACAGAAAATCCAACCTGCACTTTTACATTCATACATCGGATTTATAACAGGTTGAAAAACTGAAACCTGCGGGTACCATCCATTATAAATTCTTGCACTGTATCCTTTTCTTTCCCAATATGTACAGTCTGGTAGAACTATGTCAGCCATCTGAACGGATTCACTTGGTAAAATATCAATTGTAACTATAAATTCTAATTTTTTAAGAGCCTCAACAAGTTTTTTCGGGTTTGGAAATGAAAGTATATTATAATTGTAAATGATTGCTGCCTTAACCTCATAGGGTTTTTTATTTAAGATATTGTTCGCTAACGTTGAAAAAATTCCCAGTTTAACTTTATCCAGTAATGGAAGCTTAACTCTTCCACAAATATCCTCTTTTATTGGAGGTTCCGGATAGGGTGGAGGCGGAAAAACTTTGTCTAGGGAGGGAAACGTTACACCTTTAGTAAAAAGCCAACCACCAACATTGTCTATAGCTCCAACCAAAGCATTTAAAATTAATATTGCATGTACAAGCTTCCAACTATTTGCATAATTTGGTCCTGGTGGGTCTCTTTTATGAATAGGAATTACAGATGGTTTTATGGTTGCGAATTCTCTTGCTATTCTTCTAATAGTTTCAGCTGGAACACCAGTTATCTCAGAAGCCCATTCAGGAGTATATTGACTTGCCCAGCTTCTAATTTCACTCTCATGCTCCTTAAAGTTTGTATATTTTTCTACATAACCTTTATCATATAACCCTTCATTAAGAATAACATTAATCATGGCTAAAGCAAAAGCCAAATCTGTTCCTGGGACTATCTGAATCCATTCATCAGCCTGCGAAGACATTAAGGTTGTATTAGGATTTATAACAACAACCTTAGCACCCTTCCATTTACCCTCAATAAATCGACGTGTAAGAGTAACCTTGGCTTTTGAAGGTTGGTCCCAACCAAAACATAAAATATACTTTGAATTTGGAAAATCATAGGTCCAAAGTTTTGCACCTATAGTAAATTTTTCAACAACCACATGGGTTATGATACAGGTATCATGATGGGTAATTTTATTAGGTGAACCTATGGCTTTTCTAAGCCTTTCAACATAACATGTAGGATTTGCTATAAATATTATGGATTGCGGTCCATAGGTTTCCTTGACCTCCTTTAGTTTCTCCGCTGTTGTGTTTAACGCTTCATCCCATGAAATTGTCACCCAACCGGGGTCTACCTCAATTCCCTTTTCGGGATTTGTTCTTTTCATCGGGTATTTTAGTCTATCAGGTGCATAGGGAAGGTAGGAGCCTGCAATACCCTTAGCACACATTTTACCCCCACTATGAAGGTCTTTCGGGTTTCCTTCAACAAACTTTATCACTCCATCTTCTGTATGAGCTATTATACCACAGTTTGAATGGCATACACCACAGGTTGTGTAGAATTTTTCCATTATTATTGGTTTAGGCCATTCTATTGAAGGCTGAAATTTTAAAGCATTTAAAATGATATCTTCATTCCCACCGCATAAACCCAAAAAAGCAGCTGAAGCAACAGTCATCTTAAGAAATTCACGTCTTGATGTTCCGCCCATGTAAAACACCTTTTAGAATTTATTCTAAGTATTTTGAGGTTGTTTGTTTAAAAATTTTACCATTCATACTTACCTTTGCGTATCCTTAAAGCTAAGTGCAAAAAACTTAAAAATTTTTTAAAATAAACAAATATAGGTTAAAGCTAAACGTTTCTAAGGTATTTTAGGGGGAAAAACAAATTTCTGTTTTAAGCCACCAAAAGATGTTTTATATAGCAAATCATAGAAGTAACGTCTACAAGTTTTTAGCTATCAACCTTTTTAACCCTGCAGAAAAAATTTTTAAGGAAAAATCAGTCATCCTTAAACAAGCTCAAAACTCCTTAAACGAACTTGAAAAAACCTTTTATTTTAAATCTATTAAGTGTCTTAACCAGCTGTTAAATGAGAAAATTGATGATTCAAACCTAAGAATTGAATACACGAAACTTTTTATTACATCTTACCCAAAAGTTCCATGCCCACCCTATGAATCGGTTTACAGAACAGAAGATAAACTAACAATGAGGAAAAGCACTCTTGATGTGCTTAGATTTTATAATAGGTTTAAATTAAACCTATCAGAGAAATTTAAAGAACCACCAGACCATGTGGCTGTAGAGGTTGAATTCATGTATTTTTTAACTTTGATGGAAGCTGAAGCTTGGAAAAACGGTAGTCATGTTGAGGCGTACAAGTATTTGGAAGCTGAGGATGAATTTATGTCTAAACATTTAGCTACATGGGTTTCTGATTTTTGTCAATGCGTAGAGAAAAATGGAAAAATCATTTTTTATAAGGCAGTTGCATGTGTTTTAGAAAGGTTTGTTAAAATGGATTTAAAATTTATTCAATCCACCCTAAAAAAGAGAGAAAATTTTTTCAAACCTGAATTCTACAAATAAACTTTAAATGTTTGATGAATTCATAACTTTTTAGTGGTTAATAATGATAATCGGACAAGAATGGATAATCATAGCGGTAATTGCTGTTATCCTAATTTTTGGTGCAAAAAAGCTTCCTGAACTTGCTAGAAGTATAGGAAGAGCCAGAGGAGAATTTGAAAGGGGGAAAATAGAGGTTGAAAAAGAATTAAAAGAGGTTGAAACTTCAAAACCTACCAAAGAAACTCTTATGAAGATTGCTAAGGATTTAGGTATAGAAACTGAGGGAAAAAGTGAAGAAGAAATTAGACAGGAAATAGCAAAAAAGGTTGGTTAGATAGGCTGTAGACCTTCTTGGAACTTTTTAAGTTTATTTTTGGGAAATCTTTAAGGTGAATGCTGTGGCAGAAGAATCTAAAACACCAATTTTGGAACATATTGAGGAGTTGAGGGTTAGACTTATCTACATCATTGTTACTGTTGGAGTTATAGCACTTTTTTGTTTTATGTTTAACATTAGAAAGGTAAGTTTTTCAGATTATTCTATCTACTATCCTTATCCGGATATATTTAACAGTATAGCAGCTATAGTTTATAGAAAGCTCCAAATAGACCTTTTGCCTGAGGGTGTAAAAATAATTCAAACAGCTCCAGCTCAAGCTATGTTAGCCCTTCTATATGTTTCACTTTTTCTTGGAGTTATCTTTGGAATGCCTATGATTGTTTACCAGATTGTTAAGTTTATTGCACCAGCCCTTTACCCTCATGAAAAAAGAATGATTCTAAGGATGATTTTACCTTCAACAGCCCTTTTTATTGGTGGATGTATCTTCGCCTATTACCTGTTAACACCATTTACACTTTATTTTCTCTACAGGTATGGATTTGCTGCAGGAATCGTAACCTACCTAACAATGGATGAATTTATATCTTTTGTTGTACTTTTTACATCAGCTTTTGGTTTAGCTTTTCAACTACCAATTATAATGTTTTTACTATCAAAGGCAAATATTGTTGAACCGAAATTTTGGAAGGACAATTTTAGAATTGCTGTATTTATTATGTTTCTTTTTGGAGCTATTATAACTCCTGATGGTAGTGGTGTTACTATGTGTCTTGTCGCCTTACCTATGATTGGATTATATGCTATAGGTTATCTTTTAATTACCCGAAATATAAGGGATTAATTAAGCAAAAGAAAAGTTGATAATTGGTCTATGTAAAAAAATATTAGTGGTGTAAAATTTTGGCTCAAATACTTGGACAAGAATGGCTTATTCTTATATTTATTGCAATCATACTACTTTTTGGAACAAAAAAACTACCTGAGCTTGCAAAAAGTTTGGGCAAAGCTAAAGGTGAATTTGAGAAGGGGAGAAGAGAAATTGAAAGGGAATTAAAAGAAGTATCCAAACCTATGAACCTTGGGTCCAGTGGTGAAGATTCCTTGTTAAAAATCGCTAAGGAACTTGGCATAAAAACTGAGGGAAAAACTGGGAAGGAAATTAGGGAAGAAATAATAAAAATGGTTAAGGAAAAAAGATGATTTGATAAAATAAACCTTAAAAGTTTTGGTAGTTTCATATCCATCTAAATTGAGAATTTTAATTGCTGGAATTGGGGATTTGCTTAGGAAAGATGATGGTTTCGGTCCAAGGGTTATTAAAAAGTTGGAGAAGTTGAAGTTACCGGATAAGGTTGTAGTTAAAGATTATGGTATTAGCTGTTTTGAGCTGATATTTGACCTTAAAGATTTTGATGAGGTTGTATTTGTTGATGCTGTAGATTTTGATGGAAAAGTTGGGGAGATAAAATTGTTTAAGCCTAAAGCAAGAAAGATGGATAAGGATGAAGTTGTAAGGTCGATAAAATTAAGTTTACATGAGTTGGAGTTGCAAGGGATAATAGATTTGGCTTATTCCTTAAATGTTTTACCAAAAAAGGTTTTGGTTGTTGGATGTAAACCAAAAGACCTGGGTTTCGGCTTAGACCTATCAAAAGAGGTTGAGGAAGCTGTTGATAAAGCTGTAAAAAAGATTGCAAATGAGATTGTTTACTTTAAGAAAGAGTAAGAACAGGAATTATTTTTGCTGTTTTTCTCTTATCATTAGCATTGTATACATGGACAGAACATGCAAGACAAGGGTCAAAACTTCTAACAACCCTAACCACATCTATCCCATTAAGTTCATCACCAATTTGCTCTGTTATTGGTGTTCCAATTATGGCATCCTCATAAGGTCCAGGTCTTTCTATCGAGTCTCTTGGAGATTCATTCCATGTTGATGGGGTAATAACTTGGTATCGATATATTTTGCCATCCCTCATTATACACCAATGGCCTAAGGCACCTCTCATAGCTTCAGTTAACCCAACACCTAAACCTTCTTTTGGTCTCCGGTATTCAGTCCAAACTTTTACTTCTCCTTTTTTAACTAGTTCAAATGCATCCAGCAACATATTGTAGGCTACGTATGCAGAGTATGCATGGTAGTAGGCTCTTGCTCTTACTCTTTCAACAGCATTTACACTTTTAGGAATCTTCCATTCAAAAGAAACCTCATCCGGCACCCTAAACCCTGCTACAACAGCTTTTGGCAATGTAAACTTAACACTTTTACCAGTTGATTCCTTAACCTTTCCAGCTTGAGCTGTAGTCCACATTCTTGATATTGGTCCAGCTTCAACAACATGAGTCATACCATCAACTTTATTTTTCCAATCATGCCACCTTGGAGCTGTTCCCCAAGAATATTTATCACCCCATTTATGAGATTCTTTTGGAGATGGTTTTGTCTCCTTATTCCATGGATGTTCTGTAGCTACATAGTTATCCAACGGGTCTCTTTCCACATCCTTAAAATCCCAATCCTCATAGTATGAATGGTTGACAAACTCTCTAACACCAATGTTTATTTCCACAAGGTCTGTTGTAATCAGTTTACCGTTTACAACAACACCAGGAGAAACTTTTCTAGCATCCCCCCATCTGGATAAATCCTTATATTTTCCTGTATAACTGTTCGGGTCATCATAGCATCCGTAACTTATTAGGTTTGGATTTCTTTTACCAGCTTCTTCATATCCCATTTCCAAAACAAAATTTAGAAGGTCATCAAATGCACTAACAAATTCTTTTGAGAAAGCAATATGTTGAGAAAGCATAGCTGAAAACATTTCTAAGTCTGATGCGGTAACTGTTTTTGCTATACCGCCAGGTATAAATGAACCAACATGAGGATGTTTTCCTCCAAACAATGAAGCCATTTTTCTTCCAGTTTTTGAAAGTTGTAAACATTTTAACCATAGATTACCGGAAAGAGGGGTAAGAGCAGACATTATTTCTGCTATTGTGGAGTACCCATGCAAATCTTTGTTTTCAGCTTTGGTTTTTTCAGCTTTATCCCACCAATCCGGATTAAATTTTTTAACTACAGGTTCACTATAATCGGGTCCTTCCAATATTCCACAACCAAGTAAGGCATCATAAAGCTGTTCGGCTAAATGAGTAAAGTTTCTTAAAGCTACAGCAAATGGGGGTGGTGTAACATCATAGGTCATATCTACACATTGAACAGAAGCTAAACCATGGGGGGTTGGGCATACACCACATATTCTTTGGGTTATCCATATTGCATCAGCTGGTTCTCTACCCTTTAATATTATTTCAAACCCTCTAAACATTACAGCATAACTATGAGCATCTGTATATTTTTTTGTTGTAACATCTCCAACAGCATGTATTGCTAAATGTCCTTCGATTCTTGTCATAGGTTCAATATAAATTTCTTTAAGCTGACTCATACTATATCACCCTTGGTTTTAATCTATGGAAAATAGCATACAATTTACCTTTAATGTCTCCAATAGTTTCTGAAACAAATATTCCTGGTGGTGCTTTCTTAAAGAAGGGTGAAAACGGCGGGTCTGGAAATTCTGGTTCTGTACAACCAATACATATTGAACCTATAGTTGGACATCCCCCAACACCTTCAACAAACCCTCTTCTAGGAACATCACAATGGGTTATTGGTCCCTTACAACCAAGCAAACCCATACAATAAGGTTCTCCAAACCTTTCTGAAAATTCACCTTGGGAAAGAAATCCTGCTCTAGGACAATTTTCATGAACAGTTTTCCCAAATATGAATTTTGGTCTGTTGTATTCATCAAGTTCTGGTACTGGTAGAAGACCTCTTGCAGTAAGCACAAGATGAGCTAAAACTTCAGCGATATGCTCTCCTTGAGCTGGACATCCTGGAACACAAATTACAGGAAGACCAAGTTTACTTTTCCAGTTTTTACCTAAATATTCAAAAGCACCTTTTGCATTTGTTGGGTTAGGGGTACCATGAGGAATTCCTCCGTAGCATGCACAAGTTCCAATAGCAACAAATGCTGCTGTTCTTGGGGAAAGCTTATCTATCCATTCATTAAGTGTTATAGGCTTTCCGTTTTCCTCACCAACCATACACCAAAAACCACCTGTTTTTTTCGCCAATTCCTCATCAGGTATTGCACCTTCAAGAACCAGTACAAACGGGTCTAACTCTCCTTTAGTTGCAGACCTTAAAACATCCACAGCCTCTTTACCATGAGGAAGCATTATTGTTGGATGGAAAACTAGGTTAACGTTTGCTGCTTGTGGTAAATATCCGGTTAATAAGTCTGCAAGACTTGGATGGGTGGCACCTGTAAGGGAAACTGTACAACCAGTACAACCTTGACCCTGCAACCAAATAACATTAATCTTTTCTATGCTCAACCTTAAATTCACCCATTAGAACATTTATTCATCATCTTTCTAAGTTACCTTATTTAAGTTTTCGGCAACTCTAAAAAAATTTAGCATTTACCCATAATTTTTAAAGATTCTAACCAAAACCTTTACAAGGTTTTTTAATGTTTTTTCAACCTCAAAAGTTAAACCAAAACCAAAATCTACATTTTTAGGTTGAATAGCAACCAAAACAGTTTTTGCTCCAATAAATTCTTCAAAATATTTAACAAGAAAAGTTAATGGAAGAGTATGGGTTGAAACTGTTATACCACCAATTTTTTCCGGAGAAACAAGCTTAACTGTTCCTGGTTTCTGGTTTAACAATGCTGAATCAACTAAAATTATGTGGGTTGGATTAAAACTTCTTACCGCATAAGTAAAGTTTTCCGGAACTGTTTCACAATTAAACAGTTTAACGTTTTCTGGTAACGAATATTCTTCAAGTTTTTGAATTGTTAAGGAACCTACTCCATCATCTTTTCGGTAAACATTTCCAATACCTAAAACTGCAATTTTTTTAGCATTTTTTAACCACTTTTTTAGGTCTTCCTCCAACTTTTTTAGGTTGTTTTCCAATCTTTCTACAACATCCCATTTTAATGGTTGTATATTTTAAGGAAAATATTTTTATCTAAAACTTAAAAATAAATTTGGGGTTTAAACCTAGTTTTTGTGAGGATGATGTTGTTTGTCAGGAGCAAAAACCGTTGTTAAACCTAAAATTTTTGGAACACTTTTAACAGAGGTTATTCGAAAAGATAGATGTTCAGGTTGTGGTGCATGTGTTTCTGTTTGTCCACCTGGCATTATCACCATGAAACCTGTTGCTGGAAAAGATGAGCAGCCAACCCTTGCAGGTAAATGTATTCTTTGTGAATACTGCTACTATCAGTGTCCATGGACTGAACCTCAACCTTCTGATATGGATGTTTTCGGTAGACCTAGAAGTGAAACTGAGGAGGTTGGTGTTGTTTTAGCTAGTTATTCTGCTAAAGCTACAAAAGATGAAATTTTGAAGGTTGCTAGTGATGGAGGGGTTGTAACAAGCCTACTAGCCTATATGCTTCAAAATGGTTTAGCTGATGCTGCTGTTGTTTCTGGGTTGAGTGAAAAAGAAATTTGGAAACCTGAACCCAAAGTTGTTTTTAGTGTGGAGGAACTTTTAAAGGCTGCTGGAACAAGGTATACTGTTAGTCCAACTTTGATAGGTTTAAGTTCAGCTGTGGATGAATACGCAAAAAATAAGGTTGTGGTTGTTGGTACTCCATGTCAAATACGTGCAGTAAGAAAAATGCAGTTTTCTAGACATGGAGCTTACAAGTATGGTTCAAAAGTTACTTTAACCATCGGTTTATTCTGTATGGAAAGTTTTTACTATGATAGGTTGATTAAAGAATATCTTCCCCAAAAAACTGACCTAAGCAAAATTTCAAAGTTTTCCATCAGGAAAGGTAAATTTATTGTTGAAGCTGGTGGAGCAAAGGTTGTTGATGTAGCCTTAAATGAGGTTAAGGCTTATGCTAGAGGTTCTTGTCATTTTTGTACAGATTTTACAGCTGAATTAGCTGATATTTCTGTTGGTAGTGTTGGTTCTCCAGATGGTTGGTCAACAGTTTTAGTTAGGTCGGTTAAGGCTAAAGATATTTTTGATGAAGCTGTTAATGCTGGATTTATTGAATGTAAACCATTAGACCAAGTAAAACCAGGATTAACTTCTGTTTTAAAACTTTCAAAATCTAAGAAGGAAAAAGCAAAGAAAACTGGTTAAACAAGCTAAAATAAAGCTTATTTTTATTTAAACCTTAAATTTTAACCTATCCCTAAATTGCTTGAGAATTAAATTTTATAGTCCAAGACCATAAAACATTTTTTGGGTTGGGTTGGTTTGGAGGAAATCAGCATTGATGGAAGTATGTTGGAAGGTGGAGGCCAAATTCTTCGTACCTCTACTGCTTTATCAGCTTTAACTGGAAAACCATTAAAAGTTTTTAATGTTAGAGCTAAACGTAGCCCCCCTGGTCTTAGGATGCAACATATAACAGCTATTAGGTCTGTTGCTGCTTTAGTTGATGCTAAGATCGAAGGATTAAAAGTTGGTTCTAAAGAGATTAAGTTTATCCCCAGAACGATTAAAGGTGGAAGTTTTAGTTTTGATATTGGAACGGCTGGAAGTGTTACTTTGGTTCTTCAAGCTTTAACACCAGTTTCAGCTTATGCGCCCAAAAAAGTTTTTGTTGAAATTAAGGGTGGAACAAACAACCAATGGGCACCACCTATCGAATACATGCAACATGTATTTTTTCCAACCCTAAAACATATGGGGTTTGATGGTTCTGTTTCACTTATTCGAAGAGGGTTTTACCCGAAAGGAGGGGGGATTGTTAGAGCTAGTCTTAATCCAGTTAAAATTTTAAACCCTATAAATTTAACTAGGAAACCTAAAGTTTTAAGAATTTGGGGTTTAGCTTATAGTTGTAGGTTGCCATCTCATATACCTCAAAGAATGGTTAAAAGTGTTGAAGAATTTTTAAGAAAAAAAGGTTTTACTGAGTTAAATCTTGAAATTGAAGACCTTCAACCTCAACATGGGAAATGTTCAATTGACCCTGGTTGTGGAATTATTCTTGTTGCTGAGTTGGAGAATGGTTTTAGAATAGGGGCTGATTGTTTGGGTGAACTAGGAAAACCAGCTGAAAAAGTTGGACTGGAAGCTGCATCCAGTCTTTATGAACAATTGGTTAGGGAAGCTATGGTTGATTTTCATCTTGCTGACCAACTTATAATTTGGATAAGTTTAGCTGAAGGTGTTTCAACCTTTTATACGGCTAAGCTTACACTTCACACCTTAACATCGATTGAGGTTTGTAAACAAATTTTGGGTGCTAAATTTAAGGTTGAAGGTGAACTAGGAAAACCAGCAACTATAACTTGTGAAGGGATAGGTTTAAAAAACAAGTTTTTGTAGATTTTTAGGAGATTT
>Ga0180301_10001833_pt1 | contig 16666 bp, 12 predicted proteins | sample GuaBasSediGuay16_FD_121797 | JGI IMG/M metagenome (GOLD analysis project Ga0180301, IMG submission 121797) | Subseafloor sediment microbial communities from Guaymas Basin, Gulf of California, Mexico - Guay16, Core 4569-2, 12-15 cm | ecosystem: Environmental > Aquatic > Marine > Hydrothermal... | reverse complement strand
CAGGTAATCGGCGCATCGATGTACAATGGCGACTTAGACGAGCTCACATCATTTCTTAACTCGAAGCGTATAGTTAACGCTGTGGTGTATATAAGGGAGCCGGCAAAGCTTGAAGACGTAAAACTAGCCATGGATGAGGCAGCAACGTTTAAACCGGCATTAATCATTGCAAACAAGGGGGATCTCCCTAGAAGCGCCAAATCCTTTAGGATCCTACGTGATCGTTACTCGCAGAGGTTCCCCATTTACCCGGTGTCATCCCTCACAGGTAAGGGCTTCGAGAAGCTGGGTGAAGCCTTGTTCTCCACCCTCGGAGTGATCCGAGTGTTCACGAAAGAACCAAGTAAGCCCCCCTCTGATAAGCCAATAATTCTTAGATCCGGTGCGACTGTGCGTGACGCCATCCAACGCCTGCGGCCGAGCATGCTCAAATCTTTTAGATACGCCAAGGTTTATGGTCCATCAGCCAAGTACGATGGGGAAAAAGTGGGGTTAGACCACGTTTTAATGGATGGAGACGTGATTCAAGTTCACACGTCGTAGTGGGTGTCCTTCTTGCACGACATAAAAGTGGTTCTTGTGGGGGCCGAGCACGCAGGCAACGTGGGTGCTGTTGCAAGAGTGATGAAAAACTTCGGGGTTAAAGAGCTAGTGCTGGTATCCCCCAAGTTCGCCTCCTTCGATGAGGCTTACGCGAGGGCCATGCATGGAAGAGACGTCCTTGAAAACGCGAGGATGTTTAAAACCGTTAAGGAAGCAATAGTGGACGCGGACTGTGTAGTGGCAACAACCGCTAGATTAGGTGACCAGTATCATGTTTTCAGGACGGCTATAACACCACAAACCCTAGTTGAAAACTTGGGGGGTGTTGAAGGGAAAGTGGCCATCCTCTTTGGAAGGGAAAGTAGCGGGTTAACAAACGAGGAGATCAAGGAAGCAGACATAGTTGTTACGATACCGGCATCCGAGGACTACCCAACCCTAAACCTTTCCCACGCAGTAGCCATAATACTCTATGAGCTCTTCAAATCGTCCCTCAGCCACCTTACGAAGAAAAAGGTTAGAGCCGCTACGAGGAGGGAACGCGAGCAGGCCCTCAAATTCTTCAGGGAAATAATACTGGCCCTCGGCTATAGAGAAGAAAAAATCGAACTGGTAGAAAAGGCCTTTAGAAACATAATCTCTAGAGCCTGGATCTCTGGAAGGGAAATGCACACTCTCCTAGGGGTGCTGAGGAAAATCCGAGATCGCCTATGTGAAACAGATAAAGCCAACAAGCCACTTACCAGTTAACCCGGCTGGAGGCCTCCCTGTGTCCACCTTCACGATCCTTATAACAACGTCCGCGGGAGTGGAAGACCTTACCGCTAAGGAAGCCGAGGAGGTTACAGGTAGGAGGGCAGGGATAGACGGGCCGGGGAGGGTCTATTTTGAAGCTAAAAATGTGGAGGACGCCTTGAAAGCCCTCTACTCCCTGCGCTTAGCTAAGAGGGTCATGATTAAGCTGGCTGAAGCCGAGGTCACCGGAAAACAGGACGACCTAACGCGGATATATCGTACAGTAAAGAGAGCGGAGCTATCATCGTTCTTGGCGAGAGAGCAAACGTTCGCTATTAGAAGTAAAAGGATAGGTGAACATGAATATACTTCAATCGACGTGGCACGTGTAGCCGGGCAAGCGGTCATAGACCATGTTCTGGAAGCAAGAAAGTACAGACAGAAGGTCAACCTAGACTCTCCTGATGTGATATTTAGAAGCTACGTCATTCATACCAAATTCTACTTCACACTCGACTTAACAGGTGACGTTTCCCTTGAAAGGCGAGGGTACAAAACGGAGGTGGCAATACACCCCGCGTCGTTAAAACCTGTCCTAGCAGCCAGCATGCTTAAGCTCTCCGGGTGGGATGGCACCCAGAGCATGCTAGATCCGATGTGCGGCTTGGGGACTATATGCATCGAGGCGGCGTGGATGGCGAAGAAGATACCCGCTGCATACCTCAGGAAGGATGACCTTCAAGTCGTAAGGTACCGCTTTCCAGGGAGGGTCGACCTCGCCGAAGTGTTTAGGGAAGTTGAATCTCAAATAGAGTGGGGCAGGAAGCCGAGGATAACCGGAAGCGACGTTAAAGAAAAATACATTGCAGGCGCTAAGAAACATGCGGAAAACGCCCTAGTACAAGACGACGTATCATTCATGGTTAAAAACATTGAAGAATATTTAAGGGGCAACGTGGAAGCTTCCTCCTTCGACCTAATAGTCACTAACCCTCCCTACGGGATCAGGGTTGGACGGGCGAAACGGATAGCATCCCTCTACACCCTCCTCGTTAAAGCATCACGCAAACTTCTTACTGGCGGAGGCACATTATGCCTCATAACCCCTCACGCCACTATAGCCAAGAGAGCAGCGGAGAGCGAGGGCTTCCATGTAACCCATGAAAGATGGGTGAAATACGGAAACTTAAACGTTAGAATACTCGTCTTCAAGAATAATGGTTAAGCATCATAGTGGAAGCTGAAGCCAGGCATGAGCCACGTCGTAAGCCACCCGTAAAAACCAGCCTTAACATGGTGGGAACATCGTCGCCTACGAGGAGGGAAAGGGTACCTTAATATCGAGCCGCCAACCTTCATTAATGAAGGGATTAATGAAGGGATAATTAATAAACAGGCGTTTAATGGAGAGCGTAACCGTGAAAAACCATGAACTTATTGAAGACGCTCTAGAGAAGGTGTTCAGCTTAAAAGACCGGTTAAAACGCTTAGAGCTGGGCAGCTTTCCCAGGGCAAACCAGAAAAGGGCGGTGGACGCCTTGCACTACATCCTTTCAAAGTTAAGAGAGGGACTTGAACTTGCACTATCCACCCCTGAAAAAGACGCTAACAACGAAGATAGAAAGCTCACGGAACCACTCTGGAACATACATGAAACCATAGGGTCAATTTACGATTTCATCGAGAAACTCGAATTGTCAAGCACAAGCCACACCCCCCTAGGGGCAATATACCTCGTAGAACACCTTGCCGAGAAGGTAAAAGCAAAAATAGCCCCCATCATATGTTTCCACGGCAAGACTTTCTCCCACCTCACCCTAAACCACATCCTAAAGCTGGAAGGGGACATACGTAAAAGGTTAGACCACATAGTGATGTTTACCATACCAGCAACCCTAAGGGACGACGTTCTATCATACTGCCTCGTAACACGCGAACTCACACTACACGTAATCCTAACAGAAGAAAACATAGACGCCCCCCTATTGTCAACTGCGGCAGACGTACTCTCATCCCTCATGCTCGGGCCCGCATACCTGTACGCCCTCGAAAAATTCCTCCAAACAAGGAGGACCCCTCCAAGCGAAGTGACGCCACGTCTAAGAATCATAGCAAAAACCCTAAAAGACGAGGGATACCCTGAGCACCTCCTAACCCGCCTAGGGAGTAACTCGCAAGCCCAAAACGAGGGAGACGAGGCCCTCCAAGCCCTTAAGCAACGATTCAAGAAAACGCGTGCATACTATCCGCCTGAACAATTCAACTTAGAAGTCCCCCAGCTAACCTCCAGAATACTAGCCCTAACGCCGCCAAACGAAATAGTCATCCCGTCAAAAAAGGAAACCCTCCCCGCACAGATCCCTTCAATAATTAACGCAGGCTGGCTGGTTAGGAAAAACCACATGAACAAAATATACGAAGCATTCAACGCCAAGAAACCCGAAGAAAAATACCAGGTGAAAAGAAGGTTCAATGCGCTGATAGAAAAAGCCATAGAGCTAAGCATCATCCATAAAACCCTAATGGAGGGCCCAACTTGACGGTTCTCTCAAAAAAAGAAATACTTGAAAGAATATTCACCGAAAACGAAAATGAAAGGCTCGTGATCACTCCCCTCATATCAAAAGACCAGATATCAGCCAGCTCGGTAGATGTCAGACTGGGAACAGAATTCATCATAACAAAACGCACGAAATACTCTCTGCTAGACCCCGCACAAGAAAACATAGAATCTGAAATAGAACAATACCAAGAAAAAATACATGTACCATTCGGAGAGAAACTAATCCTACGCCCACACCAGCTAATCCTAGGGAGCACACTAGAATACATAAAACTCCCCCGAGACCTAATCGGCTACGTAATAGGGCGCTCCTCATGGGGGCGGCTAGGCTTAATAATAGCCACAGCAACCCTCGTCAACCCAGGATACACGGGAACCCTGACCCTAGAACTAATAAATCTCGGCGAAGCCGACATAGCCTTATACCCGGGATCACGCATAGCCCAACTTGTAATCCACGAACTAAGCGAAATAGAAGAAGGATACATGCAGAAACCCCTCGCAAAATACGTAGGATCTACAGGACCAGAATTCAGTAAAATACACAAAGACAAGGAATGGAAAACCCTCACCAAACAACCACCCTAACGGCAACCTCACACGCAACAAACAAGGAACCCGACATAAAAACACCCTCCTAACAGTCTCAGCACCATCAGAAGTCTCTCAGTTACCATAAACAACCTGCCGGCCTTAACCCCAGCAGCCACGCCGAACATGGCTCCTTCGCTGCTAAGCCTTTCCGGCGTCTTAAAACACACGCTCCCCTAATGATTTAATCATCCACCAACCAACGCTTCATCAACCCTATGCTTTAAGGCTTAAATTCAACAAGGATCCTAGAAATAACCAAGCCCTACTTACGGCTCAACATCACTTAGAACACATAGCTGGTCCTAACAATCTATAGGGGATAACATCAAAATTAACGGTTGTTGATCCTGCGTGTTTTCTACCATCCAGCATACCAGTCGACCAAAAAGCCGATAACCCACTGCCCTGTAAGGAACTGGCAACGTAAAAAACGGCAGCACGGAACAGAAAAACACTTAGCAGGTTCAACGGTTCACTACAACACCTCCATCCTACGCCCTGAACATCCTGGAACGCCTCCGCCCGAAAACCCGTAAAGGCACCGCATGGTCTGCCGCAACCATTCGGAGGCCCATTACGCAACGTGGGAAAACCGCAGTCGAGAGTAAGGCTTCACATTGCTACAGGCTTCTCTTTTTCTCTAGTCTGCTAGGTTTTAATTTCTCGGCGGCGGGTTGAGGGGGTTGCCAACTTTTCTTTTTTCCGTTATAGAGACTTGGTGAAGGCAGGCTGCTTCCCAGATGGTAGCCTCTGAAGTATAGGGAATATTTTGCTACTGGGGCTAGCACCTCTTCGAGGACTCTTGTGAGCTTGTGAGTTAGGCCTGAGGGCAGCTCAAGCCAGCAGAGGAGTTCTTCACTCCCCCTAAAGTCCTCCACCTTGTAAACCCATATTTTGGGGAGTTCCCTTAAGGCTGCCTCCACGGCCTGAAAGGACACATCCAGCTCCTCGAGGATGAGAAGTAGAGATTCGCTTAGCCCTACATGGTTAAGGTTTAGTATGGGGGTTAGAGCGTCTGCTAGGAGCTTCTGCTTGCACTGGTGTGCTGCCGCGAGGCTCTTTCCTATGGCCTCCGCAAGGGCTTCAAGTCTCATCCTAGTATCCGCTGCTAGTAGGGCTGCAGCCTTAACCTCCCACGCCTCTAAGGGGAGGGGAGTTCCCTCATGCTCCACCCGCCTCCAAGAGCTTTCAGAAGGTACTTCCCATCCTTCGGCAAGCAGCTCCTTAAAGTAGACCCCCCACGCCTCAACGTTGAGCTTCCAGCCTAATCCGGGCTCATATGATGCAGTGTTAAGGCCGTAAGCAGTGCTCCTCACAAGCCAAGCTCTAACAGGGTTAAGCTCCCTGATTGGAAGCCAAGCCCACCCCGCCGGAACAGTGTAAACTTGGAGGAGAAGAGGGGGGCCACCCCAGAGGAGATGCTCGGCTGTAAGCCATTTGGCAAGGGAGACGTTTACTTCCTCCCCAGACGTTTGTGGCTCGTCGACCAGAACCACTACCTTCCTCAACCCTAGCCTTGCAGGGTTGACAACAGCCGGAAACGAAATGACATTTTTCCTCACGAGCTCTCCTCTTCTTCGCCTTTCCCATGAGGGGGCCACCTTCAGGTTGGCTGCCGCCTCGCTTGGGGTTGCCTCAGGGTGGCTGGCGTAGTAGCTGATCAGTTTTAGGTCTGTGGAGGTGAGCTTGACCTCATAGCTTGATGCTATGTTTCTGAGGATAAATGTTAGGTGTTCTAGCTTGACCGGGCGGCCTTGAAGGTATGCTTTCAAGGTTAAGAGGTGTTCTGTTAGCGTCTGCGTTAGTGCGCCTCCCATCCTAGCGTCTAACTCAAGCATTTCAGCCACTCTGTGATCATGTGGCATGCTGGATCTGATTTTTTTCTCTTGAAAAAATGCAGATAATAATTTTTTAGACTCTTTGTCTAATGTATCTAGGAGGTCGCTTAACTTCAATCAACCACCAAAGTGTCCTTTGTATTATGTGCTTTAATATGGTTTACTGAAGGTTAAAGGTCAACTACGATGCTCCTCTTACTTCACGTTAAAAGAAGAAATGTATGGGATTTATGAGACATCGTTAAAAGTGGGTTAGAGAATTAAGGGAGTAATGTTTTGAAGGTTTCCCGGGTGGTTTTTTATGGGTAGGAGTTGGTGCTTTTCGCTTATTGGTGGGGTTCCCGTCGGGGATTGCTTCCCGGTTAGAATAATGGCGGTCATGAATCTGAGCCCTGAATCGTTCTATAAGGGATCCGTGTTTACTGACAGTAAGAGCATTGAGCAGTATGCTTTGAAAGTTGAAGGGGATGCTGACATTTTAGATGTTGGTGCTTCCTCGTCGGCGCCTCCGGAAATATATGGTTCAAAGCCGGTTTCTGAGGGTGAGGAGCTGGAGCGTGTTGTTAACGCAGTTAGGTTGCTGCGGGATGTTACTACGTTACCTATTTCCGTTGATACGCAGCGTGCTAAAGTCGCCGAGGCAGCTCTTAGGGAGGAAGCTCAGATAATTAATGATGTAAGTGGCTTTAAAGGTGATCCTAGAATGGCGAGGGTTGTAGCAGATTTCGATGCTTCATGCGTTTTAATGGCGTGCTTTAAACGCCCAGGAGATGCTCGAAGCATAGAGGAGGCGAGAGCTGCTCTTAAAGAGAGTATTAAGATGGCGGTGGAGGCAGGCGTGGAACCGGGAAAAATAGTCATTGACCCGGGGATAGGTTTCGGGAAGCCTTACGAGTGCGACTTAGAAATTTTAAGGGGTCTAAAAAGGCTGAAGGTTTTACGTAGGCCGGTTTTGGTCGGGGTTTCAAGAAAGCATTTTATAGGGAGAATTCTTGGCCAACCAGATCCTGCGGAAAGGCTAGTGGGCTCCATAGCGGCTACGGCCATAGCAGTGTATAACGGTGCAGACGTTATAAGAACACATGATGCAGAGGAGGCGAAGCAGGCGGCATGCGTGTCATCAGCTATTTCAAGAGGAATTAAAGTTGTAGAACGTGGAGAGATCCTCATCGCGGACTTGACGAATATAATGCTGAACGTAAGCGACGTTGAAGAGGTGATGGGTAGGATCGGTGTAAGCGACATAGGCATGAAGCTTATGCGTGAGAAGGGGGTTTACCGTTTACTTTACCTTAAAAACGTATCAACCCCCGCGGCGTTAGCATTAAAACAGCATTTACTTTCAGTTGGGGGGGACGCCGCAACGCCACATGGAGCGATAGATTTTGAGGCTAGAAAATGTGATGTGCTTTTAATGGCGACTTTGAAGCAGTTGAAAGGCATTATTCGAAAGCTGAAAATTAACGCGTTTGGCCTGCCTCAAATAGCGGACTTAATTTTAGAGTTCGTGAGGGAGACGTAGAATGGGTTAGTATTATAGAAGTCGACCTTGTAAGATGGAAGTATTATAGAGAGATAAGAGAGAAATCAATAACTAATGACATGTGACATGATATTTTCTATAACAGCGGGGTTCTTGAATGATCGGGGAGGATGGCAGTTTAAAGGAGTACTTTACACTGCTGGAGAGGGAGTTCGAAAGAGTCTACGAGGTTGCGAGTAAAGCTAGGAGAAGGGGGTTAGACCCTGCTTTAGAGCCGGAGATTAAGCCGGCCAAGGACATAGCTGCTAGAGTGGAGGGGATCATTGGGCTTGAAGGAGTGGCTGACAGGATAAGGGAATTACTTAGGGATGCTTCAAGGGAGGAGGTGGCCTTTAAAATAGCTGAAGAGATCGTCTATGAACGGTTCTGCGAGTTTTCCTCTGACGGAGAGGCTGCCGATAAGGCTCTTCGCGTAGCACTCGCTATTTTAACCGAAAGCGTTACGGCTGCACCAATAGAGGGGATCGCCACCGTCAAGGTCAAAAATAATTTTGATGGAACAAGCTACTTAGCAGTCTACTATGCTGGGCCTATAAGGTCTGCGGGTGGAACTGAACAGGCTGTCTCTGTTTTAGTGGCAGACTTTATCAGGAGACTCCTCCATCTAGACAGGTATAAGCCGCTTGAAGACGAGGTGGAGCGTTACGTTGAAGAAATAGACTTATACGAGAGGCGGGTTACGCATCTTCAATACCCTTCGACCCCGCAGGAAATAAGGCTGGCCGTCAGAAACATTCCAGTAGAGGTAACAGGAGAGCCGACGGATCCATACGAGGTCTCCGGCCACAGGAACCTTAGCAGGGTAGAAACCAACCAGCTGAGGGGGGGTGCAATCCTAGTTATTAACGATGGGATTATAGGAAAAGCGAAGAAGCTAAAGAAGTTTGTAGAACAGATCGGTCTTGACGGCTGGGATTGGCTTTCCGACCTCGGGAAAACTAAGGAGGAGAAAGGAGGCGAGGACGCCTTATTCAATGGGATTACACCCAGTGACAAATACCTTTCGGACGTGATTGCGGGTAGACCGGTTTTCTCCATGCCGTCAGCTAAAGGCGGTTTTAGACTTAGATATGGTCGATCCCGAAACACGGGCTTAGCGGCTGTGGGGGTGCATCCAGCAACAATGATCATCCTTAGTGGGTTCCTAGCTCCTGGAACACATGTAAGAACTGAGAGGCCAGGTAAGGGCGCCGTTGTTTCGCCTGTAGATAGCATAGAGGGACCCATTGTAAAGCTGAGAGATGGAAGCGTGATAAGGGTTGAAAGCGTCGAAGACGCCGTTAAAATTGCTGATGACGTTGCTGAGACTCTTTTCTTGGGAGACATGCTAGTAGGGTTTGGCGAGTTCTTAGAAAACAACCATGTGCTTCTGCCTTCAGGTATATGCGAGGAATGGTGGGTTCAGGAGCTTAAATTAAAAGTGGAAAAGCATGGAGGGATGAAGGGAGCAAGTAGGCGAACTGGCATCTCTGAGGGACGCTTGAGGGAGTTTATGGAAAGGCCCTTCGAAGCCAAGCCGAACGCGCGTGAAGCACTGATCCTAAGTAGAAGGTTGATGATTCCGCTCCACCCGAGGTACACCTACAACTGGCAGGACATTGACATAGAAGAGCTGTTGAAGCTTAAGAGATGGATGAGCTTATCCGAAGAACAGGGAAGTAGCCGGGTGATTTCCGGGGATGTGAAGGGAATCCTTGAAAGGCTAGGCGTCCCCCATAAGGTTGAAGACGGCGAAGTGGTTCTGGGAGAGGAAGAAAAACTTATTTTATCTACCTGCCTGGCCGCTGGACGCCCTACAGGCGAAAACAGCCTCCTAAGGTATACTGCAAGAACGGCGCTTGAACTTGTTAACATGCTGGCAGGGTTCCCGGTGAGGGCGAAAGCCCCTGTTTACATTGGTGCAAGAATGGGAAGGCCAGAGAAAGCGGATAAGAGAACGTTGAACCCTCCATTGCACGTCCTTTTCCCTGTAGGCCTCAAGGGAGGGAAGGGGAGAAGCATAATTGTTGCGGCGAAAAGCGGCCCGGTAACTGTGGAGGTAGCGAAGAGAAGGTGCCCAGAGTGCGGAGAGGAAACGTTTCATGTTTACTGTAGAAGCTGCCATTGTAGAACCGTGCAGGTGAACTGTTGCCCTCAATGCGGTTTTACAACGAATAAGAGTAGGTGTCCAAAGTGTGGCGTGGAAACCAAGCCGTATGGTAAATCCGTTGTAGACGTGAAAAGGGAGCTGGCTGACGCTATTAAAAGGCTGGAGCTGCCGTCACCGCCTCGCGAGGTGAAAGGTGTTAAGGCGCTGTCAAGTTATTTGAAGCTTCCTGAACCTCTAGAGAAAGGGGTACTAAGGGCGAAGCATGGCCTCTACGTGTATAAGGATGGAACGGTCAGGTTTGACGCTACAGACGCCCCTCTCACCCATTTTACACCTCGCGAGGTAGGAACGCCAGTAGAAAGACTGAGAGAGCTAGGGTACACTTGCGATTATAAAGGTAACCCCCTTAAAGATGAAGACCAGATACTGGAACTCAAACCTCAGGACGTAGTAATACCTATTAAATCTGCTGAGTACCTAGTTAAGGTTGCAAAATTCATAGATGAGTTGCTGGTTAGGTTCTACGATCTACGGCCATACTATAACGTTGAAAGAGAAGAGGATCTTGTTGGACACTTAATAATAGGCTTGGCGCCACACACTTCGGCGGGGATCCTAGGTAGAATAGTCGGATTCACCAAAGCTAACGTTTGCTTTGCTCATCCTTACTGGCATGCTGCAAAGAGAAGAAACTGTGATGGAGATGAAGACGCAATACTATTAGCCCTTGATGCACTCATCAACTTTTCGAAGGCGTACATCCCAGAGAAAAGAGGGGGAATGATGGACACGCCCCTAGTTCTCACGGTGTTCCTGAACCCTCTTGAAGTGGACAGTGAAGCATACAATTTGGATGCCGGAACACAGTATCCTCTTGAGTTCTACTACGCAACTCAACGCTTCGCAAAACCAGACGAGCTAAAACCGATCCTGGACATAGTAGACCACCGGCTGAACACTCCGAGACAGTACCAAGGCATCGGATTCACCCACCCAACAAGAGATATACATCAAGGACCGGAGACTACCACATATAGAAAGCTGAAGAAAATGAGTGAGAAAATAAATGCTCAACTAGAGCTTGCATCGAAAATCAGAGCGGTAGCAGAGGACAAGGTTGCGGAGAAAGTGCTGCAAAAACATCTTCTAAGAGATATAGTGGGAAACCTGAAGGCATTCACCACACAGCAGATAAGATGTTTAAACTGCAATAAGAAATATAGGAGGCCGCCCTTGAAGGGAACATGTCCTGCGTGTGGAGGAAAATTGGTTCTCACTGTTCACCAAGCGACAATAGAAAAGTATCTTCCATTCGCAACGGAGATCATTCGACGGTACAACTTAAAACCATACCTTAAACAAAGAATAAAGCTAATAGAAGACAGTCTAAAAATGCTCTTCCAAAAAGGCAGTAAACAAAAGCAGTTAACACTTGTAGAAAAGTAAAAGTAAAGGAACTTAAGAACTTAGAATCTGTTAGATAAAAGAGAATGGTGAATCATGTCGCGGACGGCAAAATGGAGGAAAATACCTCACGTACCACAAGCAGTTTTACGAACAAAAAGAAACATCCAGCAAGGAGTGAGTACGAGGACGAAGATACTTAAGGCAATAGAGGCGACGCCTAAAACAGCCAAGCAAATAGCAGAGGAAACAGGAATAGGATACAACAGCATCCTAAGACAATTAAAAACAATGGAAAAGGAAAAAATAGTTACTCGAGATGAGAACAATCCAACATGCTGGAGAGTTACAGGGCTTGGCCAACAACCACTACGAAAAAATTAAAGAAGAAAGCCACTTAGAGAATTATAAATTTAAACTTTCATTTTAACTCTCTTAGGGGGAACCTCTTTCTGTCCCTAGTTATCTTTAGATAGAGTAAAATGTGATAATGGGTGGGCCAGGATTCGAACCTGGGACCTTAGCGCGCATTCACGCGATCCGCCGTGTGAGGGCGGCTTTACGCCCCTCTTCAGGGAGTCATAACCCCTAGACTACCCACCCAACATTCTTTAGCTTCAATTGAAGTGAAAGGATTGAATGATTTTTAAGTGTTGCGACGTGTATTTCGAAAAAGTAAGAAAGCTAAAAATGTTTAAAATCCAGACTATGGTGGAGTCATAAGTTTTTGAAGGAGCCATTTGGTATATCCATATCCCAAAGAGTAGGAGGTGTCTTGATAGTCCGAAATGGGTAGGATGAAGCCTTGCAGGCAAACCTGGGATCTCCCGGCTTTAGTAATGGGGGAGTATCAAATAGCCAGTAGAAAGAGTAAGCTGATTGGTGAAGGGGGCTTTTAAACCGGAAAAACGGGGAGAAATACAGGCTATCCATGGGATTCACTATTAAAGAATTAAAGTTTTTCTAGTTTTTGAAGTTCATCCCACTTTCTATCTACATGATTCTGGATTTCGTTGATTATGTCTTGCCTTAGCTTTGGGGTGAAGAGGTGTCTAAATCTTCCTTGAGGCCTAAGGTAGTATTCAACTGGGAGTTTCCGTCTCGGCCTGACGGTGATCCTGTACTTTCCGTTATCCACTTCGTAAAGCGGCCATATACATGTCTGAACGGCTATGCGACCAAGTTCTATTGTAAGGTGAGGCTCCGTACGCCACCCTCTTGGGCAGGGTGTCAAAGCTAAAATGAAAGCAGGCCCATCTGCGTCAATAGCCTTCCTCATTTTTCTTTGGAGATCCATCGGATATGACGCACTCACCGTCGCCGCATAGGGAATATCGTGTCCGACAACTATCTTCATAAGGTCTTTCTGCCATTCGATTTTTCCAGGGTTTACTTTGCCTACCGGGCTGGTGGTTGTCCAAGCGCCCTTGGGAGTAGCTCCGGACCTTTGTATTCCCGTGTTCATATATGCGTCGTTGGTGTAACAGACGTAAATGAACTTATGCCCCCTCTCGAGGGCGCCTGAAAGGGCCTGCAAACCTATGTCGTATGTTCCCCCGTCGCCTGCGAGAGCTAATACCATATCCCACTTTTTCTTTCTCCCTTTACGTATCAGGGCTTTCTGGGCTGCTTCGACACCAGCTGCGACTGCAGCCGTACATTCGAAGGCTGCATGTAACCATGGAACTCGCCAAGACGTGTAGGGGAAGGGTGTTGTTGACACCTCTAAGCACGAAGTAGCGTTACAAACTATTGGCGGCTCACTGAATGCCTTTAAAATCTGCCTTATGGTGACTCCTTCACCGCATCCGGCGCAAAGCCTGTGCCCTGGGGCGAGATACTCATGCAAAGGTAATTCCTTCAGCTTCAAATCAACCACCTCAAGGTTCTATACATCCTTTTCCTCTACACCCAGCGACTTTGTAGTCTTCTTCTAAGCTGTCTTGCTCGGCGACCTTTAGCAATGTTTCAGCCATTTTAATGAAATGTTCAACTCTAATGTCTCTTCCACCAAGGCCTGTGGGGAAGCCCATCACGTGAGGCTTACTTCTCAGCTCGTAGAGGGCAGCTCTAACTTCCATGTTTAATGCGCCACCTATAGCTCCGAAGCTTATGTGCCGATCTACCACGCCGACAGCCTTTAAACTGCCAAGAAGTTCCTGCAGTTCCTTTACTGGTAAGGGGCGGAACAAACGCATTTTCACGAGCCCGATGTTTACTCCTTTCTTTCTCAGTAGGTCCACAGCCACCTTAGCTGTCCCGCTTGCGCTTCCTATGGCTAAAAGCGCTATTTCAGCATCGTCCATTTGATACGGCTCGAGAATATCGTAGTTTCTCCCGAACGCCTCGTTAAACTCTTTAAAAATTTCTTTTATCTTCGTAATCGACTTTTGCGTAGCCACTTCCTGCTGGAATTTTATTTCAGGGTAGTATTCAGGTACGCCGACGCAGCCCATAGTTACGGGATGATCCACGTCTAAGGGATATACAGGGTCTCGTTCAGGCAGAAAGCTGTCGACGTCTTCGTCTCTTAGGGTTTCGATTCCTTCCGTTGAGTGGCTGATTACAAATCCGTCGTGACAAACCATTACTGGGAGGAGGACGCCGTGGTCTTCCGCTATCTTAAACGCCTGTATGGTTAAGTCGTAAACTTCCTGGGCGTTCTCATTGTAGATTTGAATCCATCCGCAGTCCCGGGCTCCCATGGTGTCGCTCATGTCATTCCAGATGTTTAGGGGGGAGTTCAAAGCACGGTTAGCAATGCTCATGACGATCGGCAGCCTGAAGGAGGAAGCAACAAAAAGCATCTCATACATTAAAGCTAGCCCTTGAGAAGCTGTAGCAGTATACGTCCTCGCACCAGCCGCAGCAGCCCCAATGCATGCACTCATCGCCGAGTGTTCCGACTCCACCGCTATGAACTCGGCATCAAGCTCGCCATCAGCAACATATTCACTCAGCCTTTCAACAATTATCGTCTGGGGAGTTATAGGGTACGCAGCGATGACATCAGGCTTACACTGCTTAACAGCGTAAGCAGCGGCTTCGTCACCATTCATAGCGAGTATGCATCCCGTCATCCACCACCCACCTTTTAAACACCTCTACTCGATTTCACTTTTCATTTTAATGGCACCGGAAGGGCACTCGTAGGAGCATATACCACACCCTTTACAGTGATAGTAGTCTACTTCAACCTTGTCCTGTCCTCTAACTATGGCACCATCAGGGCAGTATATCCAGCATAAAAGACAGAAAGTGCACTTTTCATGGTTAATGACCGGCTTTTGCCTTGACCGCCAGTCACCAGTTCGGTACTCTTCAGCATTTCCAGGATCCAGTATAAATCCGGCGAAGGGAACTTCTTCCCACGTCAAAGGCTTATGTTTCATCCTTCAACCACCTCTTGATATGCCCTCCGCACTGCCTGAACGTTTTTCTCCGCAACTTCCTTTCTGAACGCTTTACCTATAACTTGGAGGATGGAATCCAAATTCACGATTTTTGTTGCTTTCACCAATGCTCCAAGCATTGGAGCGTTAACCCTTGGAGCGCCAAGCACCTCGAGAGCTATCTTGGTTGCGTCGACAGTAGCGGTCCTAACATTAGCGTTAAGAGCATTCTTAACCTCGCTTGGTGATGATGATGTGTTTACGATCAACCACCCTTTGTCCTTTAGCCCCTCCGTCACATTTTCAGCCCTTAAAAGCGTCGGATCTAAGACAACCACAATGTCAGGGTTATATATTTGGGAATGTATGGTGATCGGCTTTTCACTAATCCTCGTGAAAGCTCTTATGGGTGCACCCTCTCTTTCCGCTCCGAAGCTTGGAAAGCTCTGTATCCTCTTACCTTCAGAGAGAGCTGCCTCAGCCAATAGCCGGCTAGCGGTGACGACGCCTTGACCACCTCTCCCATGAAACCTAACATCTATAATTTCCTGCAAGGAAACACCTCTCTCCTTGGGTTTACCCATTTCCAATGCTATGTTGCCAAACATCATGATTCCATACCTAAAAAGTTTACTGAAAGTGACACGCGACCTAGCAGGGAAACGCAGTGAAGGTGTAGGTGAAGCTTGTAGGGCTATCCTCGTTCACAGGAGAAGAAAAAGGGGGATAATTGACAACAGTAGGGACAGGGCTGGAACCACGATTGCCCTCTTAGCTTCCTTAGCCGCCTGCTGTATAACCGCTGAAAGAGCTCTGATCTGTTCCTCACCGATCACCTTTAAATGTACTTTCTTAACGACGAAACTGGGTTCAACATTCACCATGCTTCTTTCCGCCTGGCTGACGGCTTCTAGAGCAGCATCTACCACCAAGTTCCAGTCAATAGAGGAGCCGACGGGGTTTGCCCCTCCTAGTCTAAGCGACACGGCGTTCGTTTCATGCGTGTCACTCGTTAAAACTTCCGCCGTTTGAACGCCGGTAGAACACACCCGTTCTATGATTTTCTCCCTAAGACCCGGAACCATATTGTTGCCATCTATGATTACGTATGCTGAGAGGAAGCCTTCAACGTCTATTAGAAAAGCTGTGACGCCTCCTCTCCCGATCCCTTCTCTCACGCCTGCATTTCTAACCTGAGTCCTTCCTCCTCCAACCCTGACGTGGCAAGATGTTAACTTCTTTGCCTTTTTAAGCGCTCCCCTAGCTGCCATGATAATCTCGTCAGCTACCTGCGTACCCGGCTCTATTGGCTCTAGGTCAAAACCGCTTTCGTTGCAGTTATGGGCGTCTATTAGAAAGATGTTACCTTTCCAATCTTTAGTTAAACTAAACGAGAGTTCATCCATAAGCTTAGGGTCTAGATCGTCAAAACTGTGAGGTGCAAGGGTCACGATGAACAAGGCTAGGCTGCCGAAAATTTGGCAACCAACCTTCACTTTCCCGATTTCTTCGTAAACCAGCGGGCTGACCGGAAAACCGCTCACATACTCATTGGAAGATAGGGAGCTTAAGACAGATTCAATAAGTTTAACTACTTCACTTTGAGAAACAGGGTTTTGAGCATGCGTTGACGGGCCATGGGCAACGCCTGTTACACAGTGAAAGCGCCTTTCAACAGCGTCCATAACCATGTGGGGCATCAAGCTTCCTCCAACCGTCTTAAACGGACCCGGATGAACTGTTGGAACAACTAGGACGAAGTGAAGATGGCTGCCACTTGCAAATTTTAGTATCAGCACAGGGCGTTCCTCCTCGCATCCAATCTTTGATAAGGTCCGTTCTAGCACGTGCGGGTAGTCAGACAGCCACTCAGCCAGAAAGCCGTAGAGAAGCCGTAGTCCTCCGACTCCCAGCCTCTTTTTAACGGCTACGTCGACTACGTAAAGATAGACAAGTCCTGAAGAT
>Ga0180301_10001832_pt1 | contig 16677 bp, 13 predicted proteins | sample GuaBasSediGuay16_FD_121797 | JGI IMG/M metagenome (GOLD analysis project Ga0180301, IMG submission 121797) | Subseafloor sediment microbial communities from Guaymas Basin, Gulf of California, Mexico - Guay16, Core 4569-2, 12-15 cm | ecosystem: Environmental > Aquatic > Marine > Hydrothermal... | reverse complement strand
GCTACAATAGCTTTGCACAAAAAGGACTTTCGTTCAGTATGAAAAACATGCAGGATTATCGCCCCCTTCCCTCTCTCGGAGCGAAGGAAGCGCCAAAGGCAACCACCGCAGAGACGAAGTGACACACCCCAGCAAGGATGGCACGGGGAAGCGATCGGCAGACTGGCCAGGGGTCGCAGGCAAGACCAGCCGAAGCTCAGGTAAGCGGAGCCTTACCAATCTGCGCGCCTTGGTGCGGGTGATCCGATGTTCGCGCAGTGATGGTGGCCTGAAGAACCTGGCAAATGACAGGCAGAGCGCTATGTCTCGCCTACAAAGGAGTACGGGTGTATTCTGTAATATGTCTTCAGCTTCAGCCAGAGGAAATAGAGCCCTTTCGGCTGGAACAGCATGAAAGCGACGATTATTGTGCCGAACAGGATCAGTCCCAGCGAGACGTGGAGCTGCGTGGCTATGCTCGGGAAGGCATCCGTCAGTGGCGGGATGATGTAGTCGATGGCCACCTCCAGCAGCCGTAGAAACAGGGCACCCATGAAGACCCCTGTGGTACTCCCCATGCCACCTATGATCAGCATGCCGAGATACCAGATAGAATCGAGTATGCGAAACTGCTCCGGGTTGACCCTTAGCTGAGAGTAGGCCCAAAGCCAGCCAGCAACCCCGGCAAAAACGCAGCCGATGAAGAAGGCAAGTAGCTTGTGCCGGAACACGGCAATCCCGTTGACCTCAGCGGCCAGCTCGTTGTCCCTAATGGCGACGAAGGCGCGGCCCACGGTCGTTCTCTGAATGTTCTTGGCCACGAAAGTGGCCAGCACCATTATGGCCATGGCTACCAGATAGAAGTTGGCGTGATTGCCCAGGTCTATGCCGCCAAGGGTCAGAGGGTCGAGGCTCAGGCCTTTGAAGCCTCCGGTCAGCGAGTCGAAGTTGCGGAAACACCACACTATGATATAGCTTGCAGCCAGCGTCGACATGGCCAGATAGAACATCCTCAGCCTGAGAGAAGGCAACCCGAAGAACACGCCCACCACACCAGCAGCGAGCCCTGACAGGGGCAGGCAAAGCCAGCCGTTGATCCCGTATCTGGTGCTCAGAACGGCCGCTACATACGCTCCCACGCCGATGAAAGCAGCATGACCGATGGACACCTGGCCACAGAGACCGGTCAGTATGTGCAGTCCCAGCACCGCCACTATGGTCACGGCCAGACGCGTCAGCCAGCTCAGCCAGTAGCCGCTTCCAGTGAGAGGGAATGCGAACAGGAGGACCAGGCCCAGGCACAGCAATATCCACTGTAGCCGTGTTCGCACGATGGCCATGTCAGACTCGTACTTGAACGTCATCAGGCCGCCCGGCAGCACCGTCATATCCTCCGTATGGCTTTCTTGCCAAAGAGACCGTTTGGCAAGACAAGCAGTATGACCAGCATGAGAATGAAGGGGAGAAGCTCTCGAAAGCCACCAACATGGGGATCGATATAGGCACCGGCAAAGCTCTCTGCGAGGCCGACCAGGAGCGCGCCGACAAAACCTCCGGGGAGAGAATCCAATCCTGCAAGGAGCAACACCGGCAGAGCCCTCATCATGGCGAAGCTGCCGGTGTTGGTGTCCACGGCATACATTGAGCCTATCAATACACCACCGACGGCGGCAGAAACGGCACCGACAGCCCAAGCATAGGAGCATATCCGTTTGACACTTATGCCCAGGCTCTGGCTGACAATCATGTCGTCAGAAACGCACCTCATGGCCAATCCGTTCTTGCTGTACCGGAAATACGCCACAAAGGCCAGGAACATGGCTACCGCAGTAGCAAAGCAGAACAGGCTGGTGTAGGTGAAGTTGACGCCCGCGAAGTTGAGGTTCCCTTCTGGAAACATCCTAGGCATCACCTGCGGAACGCCTCCGAAGGCCAGGATAGCGATCCCCTGCATGACGGTGAATCCTACAACCAGGGTCATCAGAAAGGTAATCATGTCCATTTCCGGTCGGCCCATGAGCGGTCTCATCAGGAGACGTTCGATGCCGAAGCCAACCAGCACACCAGCCGCGAGCACTATCACCAGACCCACTGGGAGCGGCAGACCCATGGAGTCGACCAGCCACCACAGGAGATAGGTAAGAACAAGCAGAATGCCGCCGTAGGCAAGGTTGATTACCTTGGTAGCCTTGGCTACCACTATCACGCCCAAAACTACCAGGGCATATACCCCGCCTTGCAGCACCCCCTGAACCAGAGCCCCGAGGAACGTATCCACTGAAATTGCCTGATTCCTTTACTCGATTCTCAGATGCTCGTCTGGCTGCTCAGTCACTATTCCATCTCTGGAGGAGCCAAAGACCTGCACCACATTCACGCCGATTGCGTTGAAGAATCTCAGAGTGTCTGGGGACAGCGGACTGCCCGCCGCAAAGGCGACCCTGAGCCTGTCAAACCCGTGCTTGTCTCTCAAAGGGCGGAACACGGCGATCTCGGCAATGCGCCGGAGCAACCTTCTGAGCAGAGGCGCCTGGCCGCGTGGGGCTGGTGAGTTTGCCTGCGCATATGCCAGGGACATGGCCCATCGAAACAAGGTCCTCTTCAGCCAGACCCCGTTGCCCACTCCGGTGTTAATGGCGGTGGCAATTGCCTCCCACACCTGCGACGGGTAGACCAGCACGTGGGGGGAGACCTCTCTCATGTCGGTTGTGGCTGTCTCCACCCGCTCGGCGAAATTGACCGTTTGACCTGCGAGCAGCCAGTTGCCAAATCCGAATATCTGCTCGAAGAACCAGCCGGGGAAGGCCATGGAGACGTACTCTTCTCCGGGAAAAACAGTGTGCAGCGACTGAGCCGCTTGCACGCAGGAAAGCAGGAAGCGGTGACTCAGCGGCAGCGGGTCGGCTTGCTCACCTGCTACTGCAGCGTAGAGCACTATGGCCACGTCGTCGCTGTTGACCGAACGCAGTCTTTCATCGAAACGCCCGGGATGGCTGGCGTCAGCTTCTTCACCAAGCCGGATCATCTCACTAAGGCTGACCAGCATACCGTCGTTGTAGCGCCGCAGGCCCCTGTCATCCCAGTAGACTATTCGGCGCAGCGCGGGCAGCCTGTCCCTGATCCCCAGTAACTTGTCCACCTGCTCCTGGTCCTGAGCCAACACGAACTTGGCCTGTGAATCCGCCAGTACATATGCGGCTTCTTCCCCCGACGCACCGGGGCTCAGCCCAACGGCTATCCCGGCAACGGCTTGGGCAGCCAACTGGGACCAGAACCACTCCGGCGTGGTGTCACCCAAGATGCACACCCTATCGCCCGAATCGAGCCCCAAGGCCAGCAGCCCCAGGGAACAGGCTCTAACCTTCTCGTAGCACTGCCTCCAGGTGTACTCCTTCCACAGACCATACTGCTTCTTGCGCAGAGCCACACGCTGGTCATCCCATTGCCGGGAGTTGCGGTGCAGCAGCCCAGGAAAAGTGTCCTCGTGCACGCCACCACCTACGACAGCAGGTAGCCCCCATCTACCAGCACAAGACTGCCCGTCATGTAGCCCGCGGCAGGGCTGGCCAGGAAGAGTACAACGTTGGCCACGTCATCGGGCGTACCGATACGGCCGATGGGCACCCGTGGCAGGAACATCTCCGCCGTCTCCTCAAAAGGGGCGCCAGTGGGTATAAGGATACCCAACAAGCGTTCCAGGCCGGGCGTCCTGATGATACCCGGCGCAACACAGTTCACCAGGATACCGTGGGGCGCCAGCTCCAGGGCCAGCGCTTTGGTGGTCATCAGCACCCCGCCTTTGGATGCATCGTAGTGGGACAGGGCCAGGGTGGGATGCAGGGCCTCCAATGAAGCAATATTGATGATTCTGCCGCCGTGCTGCATTGCGATCATCTGCTGGGCGGCAGCTTGGGCACAGAAGAAAAGGCCCCTCAGGTTCGTGTCAAGCACGTTGTCCCACATCTCCTCGGTCACGTCCAGGACCGGCGACGGTGGATATATGCCCACGTTGTTGACCAGGATGTCCAGTCGGCCCAGGGCCTTGACAGTTTTTGCTGCCAGATCCCTGGCGCTGGCAACGCTGCTCACGTCCGCCTCAATGACCAGCGCCTTGCGCCCTTTGGATACGATCTCCTCGGCCACACCGCTGGCCGATTCCGGGTCAATGTCTGCTACTACTACGTCTGCCCCAGCCCCAGCCAACCGGAGTGCGATGGCCTTCCCGATACCCCCAGCACCACCGGTCACCAGAGCAGCCTTTCCGTTGAGGTCGAATAGCTGGATTATGCTCTCGTCAAGCACATCACCCCTTTCTGCTCGCGAGTAGCGGCCGAGTAATAGCCACCGACCTGGGCGAAGGCTCAGCCCATCATTTGCCCAGGACTATCCCCGCCGGGTCTATCTCTTCCCTCAGTATTCTCAGGTCCTCGTCTGCGGGCTCGGGACTGACCTCGATCCTGTCAGGGATGATGATGTCGAAACCACTGTTCTCCACGACCTCTTCGACGGTTACCCCCGGATGAAGGGAGAGCAGCTTCACCCTCTTGGTTTCGTCATCAAAACCGTAGATGCCCAACTGGGTGATCAGCCTGTACGGTCCGGTGCCCTGGGGCAGCCCAGCCCGCTCTCTGCCTCCCGGTCCATCGAGGTAACCTGGGGTGGTCAAGAAGTCAAGCTTTTCAACGAATGTCCTCTTCGACTGAGCAGCAATGATGATAATCAGCCTCTGTGAAAAGGAAGCCACGTCATTGGCGCCGCCGCTGCCCGGCAAACGTGCCTGCGGCGAGTCGTGATCGCCGATCACTGTGGTGTTGATATTCCCGAACATGTCCATCTGGGCAGCCCCCAGGAACCCGTAGTCCACATAGCCACACTGGGAAAGAGACATGACGTCGTGCATACTGGACGCAGCCACAGCCCGGTGAAACGTCCTTGATTCGCCGACGGAGATGGCCAGCTCGGGCAACCGAGGCCCTATGCCACCAGCCTCGAATACGATGAGCAGATTGGGCGCGTGTGTTTTCTGGGCCAGAGCGGCAGCTATGATGGGAAGCCCGGTACCCACGAACACAGACTTCTTGTCTTCCAGGACCTTTGCGCCGCTGAATGCCAGGAACTCCCGCAGACTGTACTTGCTTCTATCGATTGCCATTTGTCTTTCCTCGACTCGCTACTGGTCCCGCGACTTCGTCATCGCCACGGAGCCGTCATTGGCTCCCGGAGAAACTCTCGCCTTTCCAGGTACTTCATCCTTCTCACGCCCCCGCAGAGTTCCAGGTAGTCCTCGAAGTGGTCAACGCCATAGACATACTTTTGCAGGTACTCGTCCACACCCTCTTCAGTCCTGGACAGACGCAGCCATTCGGCTATGTGATCCTCGTCATAGTAGTACATGCAGGGCATCTCACACGGGTGGGAACCGTAGGGCACCTCGACCACAGCATCCACCACCATGAATGGTATACTTGTTCGCCACGGCTCCCTTCGTATCACTTCGTTGTCCACTATGCTCTCGGTGGTGAGTATCAATCGCCGAGCACATCTGGACAGCTCGAAGTCTTCCACAATGATTCCGTCCACCTGGGCGTTGCCGTAGACGTCACAGCGGTGTACGTGTATAAACGCCACATCCGGGTATGCAGCAGGAACCAGCGCAATGGGCTTACCGCTGAAGGGGTCCTTGACCACTTTGCAGGAACTGTAGGCGAGGGTATCGGTACCCAGCATGGTGCGGGTCGGTACGAAGGAAAGCCCCATCATGGCGGCCAGCCATCGCCACTGATACCCTGCATTGCTCGTTTCGGCGATTACCTGGCAGCGGCCCGTCTGCACCATTCTTCTGGAGGCAGGGGACAACCCCCTCAGCTCGTGGCCGAACGAGTAGGCCACCTCGACACGGTTCACGCAGCCTGAAGCTACCAGTATGTCAAGGTCGTGGACTGCCGTCTTGCCGGCCATGGTCAGATTGCGCTTCCCCTGGCGGATTATCTCGTAGATGATGGCCATTGAGACTCTGCTGTGACCGAAGCCGCCGGAGGCGATGAAATCTCCGTCGCTCACGAACTGGGCGACAGCCTCCTGAGCAGACATGGTCTTGTCCTTCAAATCGCGGGACTTGTTGTGGCGCACCCATTCCCTGGCCTCGTCAGGGTCATGCCAGCCAACAAGCTGCCCTTTGCACTGCTCCAGCTCTTCCATTCGTCTTATCCGTCTCCTGGTACTCTCGTCATGCACACGCCTCCACGCGCGTCCGGCGCGCGTGGACTCCTCCCTGAGCCACGCTGGTCGCCAATCGCTCAGACTGGTCAACAACAGGAAAGGGAACAGATGATCCCTTTCTATCATCAACCACGGGCTGGTTGGCTTCTGCGAGTCTCGCGGGACATCCAGTTGCCCAAAGTGCTACGCTGAGTGCGGGGGGATGACATGGTTACACCCAGCGTAGCGCTTTGGACCATGGTAAGACCGTCACCAGAACGCCGCTGCCAAATGCAATCACTCTATACCATCAATACTTGCTGGGCGTCGGTGACAGCCCTAACATCTCTCTGGCCTGTCTCGGGGTGGCGATTTCCCTGCCCAAGTCCCTTGCCATTCTGACCACCCTCTCCACCAGTTGGGCGTTGTCCTTGCAAAGCTCACCCTTCTTGTACAGCACATTGTCTTCCATTCCCGTTCGTACGTTGATCCCCAGGACCAAGCCTGTAGCCACCATTGCGGTCTGGTACAGGCCAACGCCAAGGACGCTGAACACGGACGGCTTGGGAGCGCACTCCATCAAGTGGATAACCTCTTTCGGAGTGGCGTAGGCACCGCCTCCGAAGCCCATGACAAACTGGATCATGTAGGGAGGCTTGACCAGCCCCTGACTGATGAGATTCCGCACCAAGGTGTAGTGTCCCGTGGTCCAGACCTCCAACTCCGGCTTTATCCCCTTCTCCAGCATTATCTTGGCATACTTCTCGGTCTCGCCATAGGTGACCGCGGCGCAAGTGTCAAGGTGGAAGTCCTCGTCGCGCCCAAAAAGAGGGGGCTTCCGTTTCTTCAGCGTGAACCTGGAGACTATTGGTCCCATGTCAAGACTGCATACCTCCGGGTTGGCCTCGGTGGATGCTAGGCGGGCCTCCTCCGACTCGGCGCCGATGCCACCGCCCGTGGTATTGTTGATAATGATCTCCGGGCACGCCTCACGGATCATCCCATTGACCCTGCGGTACTCTGCTGGATCAGTAGCGGTAAGGACGGGGTTGTTGGGCTGCCTGACATGGAGGTGCACCTGCGTGGCGCCGAGCTTGTAGCATTCCGCCACTTGCTGCACCTGCTCCTCAGCCGTTTCGGGGTGATTTGGATTGATCTCCTTGCCCTGCACACCGCCGGTGATGGCTACGGTAATAATCAGTGGGGGGAGAGTCCCAGCGGCCACACGTGCGCACCATTCCTCCTGGCTGCTGGGGTCAAACAGTTTCGACTCTTGCACTGTCGGCCTCCTTACTTCACAAGTCCTGGAATAATCACCCGGTTCTCAGACTGCAAACGCCATGACCAGGGGGCCGGGACGCTGCTGGCCATGACAATGCCGCTGTGTACATTCATGCCTCCCTGGCAGGTGCCACCTGAATATCCCACAGGGGCGGCGATCCCGGCTCCATTACCTCCACGTCAAGCATGGTGTAACAACCAGGACAGTAGTACTCGTAGTAAATGAGCAGGGTCTTGTCCCTTGGTGGTCGCCTGCCTCCCGGTATCTCATCGGGCCAGACCTCGGCCCGCGGCACATGTAGCTTGTAGTTCTCGGTGGCGTCGCAGATCACATGGCCACACTTGCGGCACTCTATCTTGTTCGTCTCATCATTTATGTCCAGATAGTAGTGGATTCTCATTTGCTGCCCTCCCAGATCTTGCCTCGCTTTCTCCTGTTGGTCCTTATTTGTTCCCTGGCTGCCTCCGTTGCCTTGTAGTCAACAGTCAGTGTCTCGGGATCGATGACAACGCCGTACACATGCCGTGCCATAGTGAGAGAGGTTATCTTGTTCTCCACATCTGCCAGCACTCTCTCGGGCTCGCGGTCTATTGGATCGCCTACGCCTCTGCCTCCTCCAAACACGCTCGCTATCACATCCTTGTCGGTCTCCACCGGTAGCACCGACCGTGGGGTGTCTACCACTTCAATTGTCCCCCCAGATTCCTCCACCAGCTTGTGCATATCTTCTATGCCCTGTGGGATCCATTTTGTTCTGAATGCCTCAAGCAGATTGGTGCCCCTGGCAATTTCGCATGGGCTTTCCATCGCCGGTGGATAGGCACCATCGAGGGACTGGCTTGTATCTCCGTGCCCACCGATCATGGTGAAGCCCAGCATGACCAGGGGGGAGCCGTGTGGCACCAGCCCGTATGAGACGCTGGCTCCACCCCGCCACCTTCCCGGTGCCGCAGTGTCCAACCCTTCTCTTCTCCAGAGATACAGGAAGGGGGACTGAAGTTCCATCATTTCCACGTCCGATATGCACGACTCCACGGTCATCATCATGCCGCCCGTGTCGCAGCCGTCCCCACGCCCCTCGTCGATGCCAGCTCCTGTACCTACTGCCCATGACTCGCTGAAAACGGAGCCGGAAGGGTAGCCGTGCTGGGTGAGGCCTCCCCAGAACACCCCGGCCGTGCAGGTGCGCTGCCACGGTGCATTTATATCCTCCCAGTGATCCTGGTTGGTGTAGAACATCTTGGCTATGGCGGCTGTAACGCCTTCCGTCACTGGAAAGGCAGCACACAGACCGCATGGCGTCAGGTAAGGGACATTGAGACAACTGTTCCTTGGGAAATACGCCTTGATGGGCCGGATGTAGCCCCAGTTTCCAGGCGTCTCCCAGAACAACTGGCTGGCTATGGCGACATACACCAACCCGAAGCTGCCGGGAAGGTAGCAGTTGTAGTAGCCCTGGTTTGGCCCGGGGGCGTCGAAGTCCAGGATCAGCTCATCGCCCTTCTTGGTCATGGTTACGTGGAACTTGATCAGCTTGGGAGTGGGCCCAACGTCCCAGTCTATGTAGCAGAGGACACGCCACGTGCCGTCGGCCAAGCTTCTCAGCTTGGCTCTGGCCATCTCCTCGCCGTAGTCTATATTCTGCTGGATGGCTGCCTTCACCTTATCGGCTCCGTACCGGTTTATCAGGGTGCGGAACCTTTCTTTGGCCACGTTCAGCCCGGCGATCCTGGCCCTCAGGTCCAGCACGTAGTAGGCGGGATCCCTTGAAGCCCTGAGCAGGCAGTTAATGGCCGCACGGTTTATTTGTCCCTTCTCCTGCACCTTGATTCCCTGTACCCGGTAGCCTTCGTCGAGGAGAGAGCGTGCCGATGCAGCTATGCCGCCGGGCTCAATGGCACCGGTCTCAGCGGTGTGGGTCAGGGATCCCAGCCAAGCTATCAGCTCGCCCTCGTGGAATATGGGAGTGCCCGTCCACTGATCGCAAGCGTGGTAGCCACCCACGGATGGCTCATTCAGCATGAAGATGTCTCCGTCGTAGACCCCCGGTGCCACTCCCTGGACATCGAGTACTTCTTTGACGTTGCCCTGTGTGCCGGCCGTGTGCAGCAGCAGTCCGCAGGCGAGAGAAGAAGTAAAACCGCTGGGGTCGTAGATGGCGAAAAGGCATTCTCCACCCTCGGCCACAACAGGCGAGCCGGAAACCCGGAGAACCGCCTGCCGTGCCTCGTTGGCGATGGAATTCATGCGGTATGACAATATCTCGAAATCGACTGGAGAGAGCTTTTCATAGGCAGCCAATTCTTCACGGCTCGGCAGCCAACCACCGCCGACGAACGTCCTCTTACCGCCCAAAGGCGGCTCATAGGTGTAAAGCTCCTTCTCTTGCGTGGTTTGCTGGGTCATCCATTCACCTCCGATATTGTCATGGGAAAATCACCTTGACTTCATGACAGCACGAAGAATCCGTGCTCATCAATCTTGAGTTCTGAATCCTGGGGCACCAGTATCGTTGTCGTGGGCAGTTCGGCTATGGCCGGGCCGGCAACCACGTTACCCGGGTGCAATTGCTCACCGTCGTAAATGCTGGTTCTGAGAAAGCCTGTGCCCTTCCAGTGGACTTCCCTGGTGCCCTTAAGTGCGTGGGAACTGTCTGCTGAACCCAACGGGAACTCCACCAGCGAGGGGCGGACCTGCGGCACCCTGGCGATCACGTGGAAGGCCATGGCCTCTATGCCTGCCTCAACGAACGCTGCCCCCTCTCCGTAGACGCTCCGGTAGAATTCGACAAAGGAATTGCAGATGTCCTCCAGATCCTGGCTGGTGTAGCACTTCCTAGGAATGGGGATTCTTTCCACATTTACCTGGCGGCCGAACTTCATGCTTATCTCCCGTGATAGCACGATATCCTCCGGTTTGAAGCCAATCCTCGTCATCTCAGTCATTGCCTGTTTCTCAAGCTCGTCACAAACGTTGTTGAACTCCTGGGGATCGACCGGCATACGAAAGAAGGTGGATCGGTCAAATATTCTGGAAACATCCGCAGAGGCCAGGCCAAAAGCAGACCAAACGGATGAGGTTGGGAACATATATATCGCCTTGAACCCCAACCGCTTTCCGTAGATAGGACCGTGCGTTGGCCCCCCACCGCCGAAGCAGAAGACGGCGAAGTCTCTGGGATCATGTCCGGTCCTGGTCACCATCAGCCGCAGCAGGTCGATCATGTGCTCGTTCTGAATGTCGAATATGGCCGCTGCTGTCTCTATCGGATCCATATTCAGCTTGTCGGCCAAAGCCTTGACGGCATTGACCGCAGCCTCTTTGCTGAGCTTCTTCCTGCCACCTAGGTAGAAGTCAGGGTCGAATATACCGAGCATCACGGCAGCATCTGTGACGGTAGGCTCGGTGCCTCCTTTCATGTAGCACGCCGGGCCGGGGTCTGCTCCGGCGCTGAACGGTCCCACCTTCAAACCACCGCCTGCGTCTACCCAGGCAACGGTGCCTCCTCCCGCACCTATGCTGGTGACATCGATCATCGGTATGTTCACCCGGTAGCGCATGATGGGCTTTTCCCGGGCATAGATGTGGCGTCCTTCCGCGATGATACTGACGTCGAAGCTGGTGCCACCGACATCAGTAGTGACCACGTTGGCGAGGTCCAAGAGATCGGTTGCGATCCTTCTGCTGCCGATCACCCCTCCTACGGGACCGGAGTTGATGGTACCGATGGGCAACATGTCCGTGTAGGGCATCACTCCACCCCACACCTGGGCCGTCAGTAGCTCCTTGCTGAACCCCTCAGAACGGAGAACGTTGTCTAGGTGCTGGTACCATCTGACCATGATGGGCCCGATATAGCAGTCAATGGCCGCCGTGTTAAAACGCCCATACTCCCTGATGAGAGGGGCTACCTTATGGGACATGTCAACGTAGACATTGGGCGCAATCCCCTTTACGATCTCGTATGCCTCGAGCTCGTGCTGTGGATAGACATGAGACCAGAGAAAGCAGATTGCTATCGCCTCGACACCTTCAGCCACAAGGGCTCTTGTAGCCTCCTCTACCTCATCTCGATTCAGGGCTACCACCTCGTTCCCGAGTGAGTCGAACCGCTCTGTCACACCCCTTATCAGTGCTTTGGGCACTATAGGAATCGGCTTCTTCACCACGGCTGCGTGCCTCGCCTCTTCAGGGCCTAGCCCGTCTATTCGGCCTATAGCCCGCATAATATGCGTGGTGTCCTCGAACCCCTTCGTGGTGATCATGCCTGTCTTGACGCCGTCGCGATTGATAAGGATGTTGGTGCCCACGGTCGTGCCCTGGACAAGGCTGGCAGCGTCGGTCAGCAACTCCTTCCGGGTAAGTCCAAGCTTGCCCGCGGCGTCGGTTAGCGCCTCAAGAACGCCAATCTCAAATCTGCCTGGAGTGGTCTCTGCCTTGCCTACGGTGGTGTTGCCATCGCTGTCAATAACGATGACATCGGTGAAGGTACCCCCCGTGTCTATGCCGATGTGGTAACGCTTCTTATTCTGCATGCGTGCGCGCCTCCTTGCGTGAGTCTCTCCTACATCGTGTACTTACGTCCGCTCATGTCACCGGGTGTTCCCCAGTTTCGTCCAAGCGGGCCTAGGGCACGTCTGCGGGTATCCAACCACTGATCCGTACCATGTCCTGAGCCTCAGCCTGCCATTCGTAGACGGTGAGATCCTTGCGCGCCCAGCGCACGGTATCGCTGAACCCGTAGCCTCTCTCAGGGAGCCCCTCCTGGTTCCAGGTGAAGTCAACAGCGGTATCGTAGAACGCCTGGCTGTCGAAGTTGTCCACACCCACGTCCTCTATCGCCCGGCGAACGAGATCCATCACGAATTGCGCACAGAAGAATATGGATATGTAGCCAACCCCACCACTCATAATCTCCTCCTCCTGGCCACTGTGGTACAGGCTGAGAAACTCCTTGGCCTTATCCACTATCGGAAAGTCGTCGTTCCAGTACAGCGTGGTATGAGCGGTTAATGAGCCATCCAGGTAGTCCCAACCAGCCTTCTCCACCAGCAACTCGAGGAACGCCGACATGGCGTCCAGCCCTAGGAAGGTAGCGGTGTATCCGGCGTCGCGATACTGTTTGGCGAAGGTGGCGGTGCCGAGGCCGGTGGAAGGAATGTATATGTAGTCGCATCCCTTCAGCGTTTCCACCTCGCCGTACCAGCTCATGTTGCCCATCGGCGTTATCAGACCGTCGACGAACTCGAACTCATCTGGGTGCGCCGCAACATACCCCTCTATCGCATTGGTGACGTCGATCTGGTAGGGCTCATCCCAGCCCACAGCCCCAATCTTTGGCTTTCTGCCCTGCGTCTCGTAGTCCCAGTGCTCCTCGCTGATCCAGGCAAGAAACCCCTTCATCACCCAGGAGACCGGTGGCGTGAGACCGAAGACATATCCGGGCGGTATCAACTGATACTCCGTGGGTGCGGAGCTCACCACACAATAGTGCTCTCTGTCGGCACGGGTTCTGACGGTGTCTCCGAAGGTAGGTATGCCACTGTAGATAAAGGCAGCCCCCCGCTCCTTCAGCCACTCGTAGGCTGGTATATCCCTGGAGGGGTCGTACCGCGTGTCATAGGCAACGACCTTCAGCTCTCCCCCGGCGAGAGGGTTGTGTTCATTGACGTAGTTTACCGAATCGTAGAGCGCCCTTTCCCCCGTAACCAGGAACGTTGATGCAGGCCCGGTCAGGTCTGTGGCTAGACCGATCACGATGGTGTTCGCCCCTGAACCCCCGCCGCAGCTCAGACCCAGCGTGACAATCAGTGACAAGGCAAGCGCGATGGCAATTGCTCTGAACCACCTCGACTTCATCATCTCCTCCTTTCCAACCTCTAGCTCTCGAGGATCAAGCCTGCTGGCGCCAACGTCATCTGCGCTTCTTGCACGCGCAGTACCATCCTTTCTTCATAGAACGCAGACCTGTCACTTGTGGCTGGCCCCCGGCGAAAGTCCCACTGCCGTCCAATGGTTGCTCCGTTGTTGGATCCGCGTCCATCCATTGCAGGACGTAATTGGCGTCGATAAACTACGTAATGTCTCTACATTAGGCACTGTAGGCAAGGTAGCCGCGTTATCGGCCTTTCCTGCCTGGGGGCATCCGGGTGCAAGGCATACCTGACCAGATCAGTGTGAGCACACCAACCGGCTCGGCGCCCAGGCCAGGCACAATGTTCCTGGACAATGCCGACAGTTGCGGACAAGCTGGAAGGCGATCTGCATGACCATGCCCCTCCCCGCTGCCAGGCGTGTCGGTCGAAGGCTAGCTCAAAGGCACAAGGTCACGGCCGCTGGAGCATCGCCGAGTCTGAAGGGCATTGACTCGTGGTTGCGTCCGTTTGCGGAATGCGTCGAGGCTGGCGGGCGTGGTTGCCAGGAGCGGGCTGGGTAAATGCGGGCAGGCAGCGGTCGTAGCCTGGAGGAGCAGCGGCCGGTGACTCAACGTACGGACCAGCTATCATAGGCAATAATGCCGTGTCGCACGGCATAGCGGACCAGCTCGGTCTGGCTACGCAAACCTAGTTTCTGCATCAAGTTGGTGCGGTGGGTCTGAGCCGTTCTTTGGCTGATGGAAAGCATCTCTGCAATCTGAGCGGTAGTGTATCCCTCGGCAGCCAACTGGAAGACTTCACGTTCCCTGGAGGTAAGCAACTCGGGTAGATCGAAGGCAGAGTCCTGGGCTGTCTGGATGTATGCCTGAATGGCCAGTTGGGACAGCGGGGGGCTAAGGTAACGACGACCAGCAGCCGCTTCTCTAATGGCGGTCACCAGTTCGTCCGACGTAGCCGACTTGAGAACGTAGGCCCGAGCTCCAGCACGCAGTGCCTCGATGACATATGCCTCATCCTGGTACATAGATAGCACGACCAACGCAGTCTGGGGAGAGCACCTGCTGGCCTGTCGGATAACCTCTAGCCCATTCAACTTGGGCATCATCACATCAACCACAACCACATCCGGTTTCAGGCTTTCAACCATCTCGACCGCCTGTATACCATCTTCTGCCTCCCCGATTACCCTGAAGTCGCCGGTCCACTCCAGCAACACACGGAGGCCCTGTCGCAGGATGTTGTGATCATCTGCTATCCCTACGGTTATCATGGCCTCTGTTTACTCTTCTCGCCGATGCGCTCCTTCACTGGAAATGAGACCGCCAGCCGTGTGCCGACCCCCTCGCCGGACGTGACATCCAGTCGACCACCCAACGAGATTACGCGCTCCCTGATCCCAGCGAGGCCGCTGGTGCTGCAATCAGCCAGTACAGCATCAGGGTCAAAGCCAGCACCACTATCCTCTATGAGGAGGCGCAGCTCTCTTCGATTGGCCACTATTCGCACAGTGACCGAGTCAGCCCCGGCGTGCCGCGCCACATTGGTAAGACCTTCCTGCACAATGCGATACACAGCCGTTTCCAGCTCAGGAGCAAATCGTCTGTACGGCAGACCCTTCTGCTTGAAGATAACGCGTACCCCGGTCTGAGCCTGCCAGCGATCGAAATGGCGCAGCAAAGCAGCCATGAGGCCGAAATCGTCCAGTATCGAAGGCCGCAGTTCAAGCGACAGATCGCGCACCCTGTCCATAAGCTCACTGATCAGTCGCAGGCTCTCGCCAACTCTGCCTGCAACACACTCAGGTGGAACATTGCTCAGCGTCTCCAGCGAAAGCTTGAGTCCAGTCAGCGCTTGACCAACATAATCGTGCAACTCACGGGCGATGTGCCGACGTTCCGCTTCCTGGGCCTCCACCAGGCGTGCAGATAGCGCCCGCAGCGTGTCCTCAGCTCGTTTCCGTTCAGTGATGTCACGTGTGACGCCGAGGAGTCCAATAGGAGTCCCATCAGGCTCCCGCAGGAAGGCTGTCTTGACCTCGACCCACACGGTCCCCCCGTCCTTGCGGCGCATCTGCAACTCGAGGGTCCATGATCGCGACAGGTCTTTTTGCTGTCGCTTCTCAATTGCCAACTGTTCCTGGAAGGCTCTCATCGCGGGCTCGAAAGACGAAGGAGCCAGGATCTGATCTAGACTCATAGCCAGAATCTCCTGAACTGTGTGCCCTAGTATGCCCGTGATCGCAGGGCTTATATACGTGATGCGCTGGTTCATGTCCGTCGTCCACACGCCATCGGTAACGGTTTCGGCAAGGAGACGATAGCGCCTGGCGCTCTCGCGCAGGCCTTCCAGCATGCGCCTGTATCCGGTCGCGTCTCGAATGACAAACTGGTACTCCTTGCCGTTTCCATCAGCGGCCCGCTGCACGGACGCATCGATCACGCAGTCGATCTCGCTGCCATCCTCCCGGCGCACTCTTATCCAGCAGTCTCTGCACTGAGAGCGACGCTGGAGCTTGCCCTTGACCGCTTGCCAGGCACCCGAATCCACGCACAGGTCCGCTACAAGTGTGCCTACCAGCCCTCCTTCACGGCACCCGAACAGTTGGCAAGCAGCGAGATTGGCAGCAACAATCCTGCCCTCCAGATCGGTGACGCACATCGCAGTGGGGCAGTCCTCGAAAAGCACCCGGTAGCGATCCGCCATCTCCCATATCGAACTCGGTACCGGGGAACCGTTCAGGAATGCTCCTGATCTAGATCTGTGTCTCATGTCCCCTCGTGAAGGCTACCAGAACCCGCCACGGACTCCATGTCACCCAACTGCTACTATTATATACGAGTAGGGGTAGTCAAGTAGGAGTAGTCAGAACAAGGGTGACTGGCGCTGGGCAGGCGGTTTAAAGAATACTTGCTGCACCACGGAGTTGTCCGACGTGCCTGGATGAAACGGTAGTCTGCCAGGCACAATGCCGCAAGCGCACCAGAATCGACTTGGCACCCGGCGGCCGTGCTACTTGCATTGAGTCTGCCATATTTTACTTCGAGCTACAAAACAGGGGTATCCACGATAAGACAAGAAACCGGGGATCAGCCCCGCTTTCCCCGCTATTATCCCTGAGCCGCAACAAGGTTTGAAGAAGAGACTCTCACCCCTGCACCCCACGGAACAGGCGTAGCTTGTGCATCAGTTCTCGATCCCGCTTCCTCACCTTGCCACGTCTGGCTGATTTTTCCAGCCCCAGCCTACCGCATTGGCCGAAGCCCTGTGCCACGAGTCAGCCTTATTCCGCTGCTACGCAGTGCGCTTCCGCGAAATCCGAGATGGCCGGCTCGCTCCGTACGC